>Ga0154020_10006984_pt1 | contig 13220 bp, 7 predicted proteins | sample Klosneuvirus_201_FD_109709 | JGI IMG/M metagenome (GOLD analysis project Ga0154020, IMG submission 109709) | Active sludge microbial communities from wastewater, Klosterneuburg, Austria - Klosneuvirus_20160825_MG | ecosystem: Engineered > WWTP > Aerobic digester > Activated sludge | place... | reverse complement strand
TTGCCGTCCATTTCCCAACGCTCGGTGAGCAGCCGCCGCAGCGCCTGAGCGTACGCCAGGTGCTCTTCCACGAGGATCCGCGCCGCGAGTGCCGCTTCGTCGTCGTCGTCTTCGACCGGAACCGCGCGCTGCACGACGATCGGGCCGCTGTCGAGGCCGGCATCCACGAGATGGACCGTGCAGCCGGAGATCCGGACCCCCGCCGCGAGCGCCTGGCGCTGCGGGTGGAGCCCGGGAAACGCGGGCAGAAGGCTCGGATGGATATTCAGAACATGCATGGGGTAAGCGGCGACGAACTCCGGGCTGAGCAGGCGCATGTAACCGGCGAGGCAGATCCACTCGGCTCCGGCCTCCCGCAGGGATGCGCGGAGCGCCGCCTCGTGCGCGACCCGCGACGGAAAATCGCGCTGCGGGAGGACCGCCGTCGGAATCGCGAGCTCGCGCGCCCGGGCCAGGCCCGGCGCGTCGGCGACGTTGCTCGCCACGAGCACGATCTCGGCCGGCGCCGCGCCGCGCGCCAGCGCCTGCGCCAGCGCGACGAAGTTGCTCCCGCGCCCGGAGAGCAGGACGCCGATGCGCGCCGGCCTCGCGGCTCGCGGGCCTGCCGCGCTCTCCGGAGAGGTCACGACTCGAAACTCGTCAGACCGAGGTCGTAGACGACGCCCTTCGGACCCTGGACGACGCGTCCGATCGGCAGGGCCCGCTGGCCCGCCGCCGCGAGACGCCGCGACATCTCGGCGGCGGCGGCCGGAGCCACCAGGGCGACCATGCCGATCCCCATGTTGAACACCCGGAACATCTCTTCGAGCTCGATGTCGCCCTTCTCCTGCAGCAGGTGGAAAGGCGCCGGAATCTCCCAGCTGCCGAGGCGGATCTCCGCCGCAAGCCCGTCCGGCAGCACGCGCGGCAGGTTGTCGGTCAGGCCGCCGCCGGTGATGTGGGCGAGCGCGTGCAGCCCGGGCTCGGCGAGCAGCGGCGCGAGCGGTTGGAGATAGGAGAGATGCGGCGCCAGCAGCCAGGCGCCGACCGTGAGCCGGGGCGAGAGGCCGGGCAGGGCATCCTTCATCCGCAGGCCGAGCTGGTCGAAGAGAATCCGGCGTGCCAGCGAGTAGCCGTTGGTGTGCAGACCCGCCGACGGCAGTCCGAGCAGAATGTCGCCGTCGGCGACGCGTGCGCCCGTCAGCACGTTGGCGCGGTCGGCCAGACCGACGATGAAACCCACGAGCTCGTAGTCGCCGGGCTGGTAGAAACCAGGCATCTCCGCGGTCTCGCCGCCGAGCAGGGCGCAGCCGTTCTCGCGACAGCCGTCCGCGACGCCGCGCACGAGCTCGATCATCTTCGCCGGCTCGAGCACGCCCGCACCGACATAGTCGAGGAAGAAAAGCGGGCGCGCACCCTGCACGAGGATGTCGTTGACGCAGTGATTCACCAGATCGCGGCCGACGGTAGAGTAGTCGCCGGCCATGCGCGCCACCGCCAGCTTCGTTCCGACGCCGTCGGCGGAGGCCACCAGCACCGGCTCGGCGAGGCCCGCGAGATCGGGGCGGAAGAGCCCGCCGAAGCTGCCGATTTCAGACAGCACGCCGGCAGTGAAGGTCGACCGGGCGAGCTCCTTGACGGCGCGCAGCCCCTCGTCCTGGGCCGCGATGTTCACCCCAGCCGCTTGGTAGGCGCCCGGCTCGGCGCGCTTGTCTTTGGACTTGGCCATTCCATGCGATCCTAGCGCAGCCCCGGCGGCGATTCTCGAGCCGGGCCGGGGGCCGGACCCGCGCCAGCTCCACCCCCGCCCACCCCGGTGGGTGGCTGGCGCGGAGGCGCTGGCACAACATCATGGAGACCACGAGCCACTGCCATGAAAACCATCATCGAGCCTTTTCGCATCAAGAGTGTCGAGCCGATCACCATGACGACTCCCGCCGAGCGCGCGGGACTCCTCGCAGCGGCCGGCTACAACCTCTTCCGCCTGCCGTCGCAGAACATCGTGATCGACCTGCTCACCGACAGCGGCACCGGCGCGATGAGCGCCGCGCAATGGGCCGCCCTGATGATCGGCGACGAGTCGTACGCCGGCAGCCCGAGCTTCGGCCGCTTCGAAGCCGCGGTGAAGGACATCACCGGCTTCCGCCACGTGATCCCGACCCACCAGGGACGGGCCGCGGAGCGCATCCTCGCTTCGACGATGCTCCTGCCGGGCGACTGCGTGCCCAACAACACACATTTCGACACTACCCGCGCCAATATCGAGGCGGTAGGCGCGAAAGCGGTCGACCTTCCCTGCCGCGAGAGCCGGCGGCTCGACGAGTCGCATCCGTTCAAGGGCAACATCGACCTCGACGCTCTGGAGGCGCTGCTCGCCCATCCGCCGGGCCGCGTCCCGGTCGTGTTCGTCACCGTCACCAACAACGGCGGCGGCGGCCAACCGGTCTCGATGGCCAACCTGCGCGCCGCCTCGGCACTCTGCCGGGCGCGCGGCGTGCCGTTCTACCTCGACGCCTGCCGCTTCGCCGAGAACGCCTACTTCATCAAGAAGCGCGAGCCCGGCTTCGCGGATGTCGAGCTCATCGACATCGCGCGCGAGATGTTCGCGCTCGCCGACGGTTGCACGATGAGCGCGAAGAAGGACGGCATGGCCAACATCGGCGGTTTCCTGTGCTCAAACGACGACGCCGTCGCACGGCACGAAGAAGAGCTGCTCATCCTGACCGAGGGCTTTCCGACCTACGGCGGGCTGGCCGGGCGCGATCTCGAAGCGATTGCGGTCGGCCTCTATGAAGCGCTCGATCTCTCGTACCAGGAGTACCGCCACGCCTCGGTGCAGTACCTTGGCGAGCGGATCGCCGCGGCCGGCGTGCCGATCCTGCAGCCGCCCGGCGGGCACGCCATCTATCTCGACGCGCGCGCTTTCCTGCCGCACATTCCGCGCGAGAACTATCCCGGTCAGGCGCTCGCTGTCGAGCTCTACCGCCACGCCGGGATCCGCAGCGTCGAGATCGGCTCGGTGATGATGGGGCGGCGCGACGCGGCGACCGGCGAGGAGCATTTCGCCACCCACGAGCTCGTGCGGCTGGCGATCCCCCGCCGGGTCTACACCCAGAGTCACATCGACTACGTCATCGAAGCGCTCGGCGAGATTGCCGCGCACCGCGACCGGATCCCCGGCATCCGCATCGTCGAGCAGTCCCCGGCCCTGCGCCACTTCAGCGCCGTCTTCGAGCCCGTACCGGCGCCTGCGACCCGATCGAAGACTGCGCCACTCGCACAGCGTGTGGCGGTCCCTTCCTGACCGCGCCCCGGCCCTGCCTGCCACCCCAGCCCCTGGAGCTCACCGCCATGTCCCGTTCCGCCGCCCCGCCACTCGCCCGCGTGCGCTCGCGCTGGCGCGATGCGGAGGCCGCCGGCTGGGCCCGGTCGGCGACCGACCCCGATTTCGGCGAGCGCATCTACACCTCGCGCCTGCTCGGCGCCGAACCAGCGCTCGTGCTCTGCGGCGGCGGCAACACCTCGGTGAAGTCGACGGTGCGCGACCTCTTCGGCGAGCGCCGGCCGGTGCTCTGGATCAAGGGCAGCGGCGCCGACCTCGCCCAAGTCTCGGCGGCGAGCTTCACGGCGATCGACCTCGGCGGGGCCCGCCGGCTGCTCGAGCTCTCCGCCCTCAGCGACATCGAACTGCTGCGCGAGCTGCGCCTCCTGCGCCTCGACCCCGACGCCCCCACGCCCTCGTGCGAAGCCCTCCTGCACGCCTTTCTACCGGCGCGCTTCATCGACCACTCGCATGCCGACTCGGCGCTGGCGGTGCTCGACTCACGCCACGGCAGCCGGCTGGCGGAGGAGATCTGGGGCGAGGACCACCTGATCGTCCCCTACGTCAAACCGGGCTTCGATCTCGCCCGGCGGGTGCGGGACCTCTGGCTCGCGGCCGGCGACGCCGCCGCGCGCTGGACCGGGATCGTGCTGGAGGGTCACGGCATCTTCACCTTCGGAGCGACGGCGCGCGAGAGCTACGCGCGCATGCTCGCCAGCGTCGAGCGCGCCCGCCGGCGCCTGCCGACCACGGGACGCGCGCCCGCCAGACCCGCCGCCAATGCAGGACCAGCGGGTCGCGAAGGCAGCTGGACGAGCCTGGACGTCGCAGCCCTGCGCTGTGAGGTCTCGATGCTCGCCGGGCGGCCGCTGGTTTCGCGGCTCGACGCCAGTCCCGCGACCCGCGCCACGATTGCCGACGCCCGTTTTCGCCGCGCCGTGGCGCGCGGCCCGCTCACCCCCGACCATGCGTTGCGCACCAAACCCTGGCCGCTCTGCCTGACCGGCCCGAAGGACTCGGCGCCGGCGGTGGCGCGCTACGGACACGAGTACGCGGCCTATTTCGAGCGCCACGCGGCGGGACGACCGCTCGAGCGCCTCGATCTCGCTCCTCGTGTGGCGCTCCTCCCGGGAGGCGGCCTCGTCGGCTTCGGCGATTCGGCGCGTGCCGCCGCGGCGGCTCTCGTCATCTCGCAACACACGCTGGCGGTCGCCCAGGCGGCCCAGGGGCTGGGCGGCTACCGCCCGTTGCCCGACGCCCAGCTCTTCGAAGTCGAATACTGGGAGCTCGAGCAGGCGAAGCTCAGGATGGCGGGCGACCGGAGCCACCCCCCCGGCCTCGGCGGCCGGGTGGCCCTGGTCAGCGGCGCGGCGCGCGGCATCGGACGGGCCTGCCTCGAAGCCCTCCGGCGGCGTGGCGCCGCCGTGACCGGATTGGACCGCCAGGCGCTCGAGCTCGAGGGCACGGACGTTCTGGAGGTGCGCGGCGACGCCACCGACGAAGCGACCGTCCAGCGCGCGCTCGACCGCACGGTCGAGCGCTTCGGCGGGCTGGATGCGCTGGTGCTGAACCTCGGGTTCTTCGCCGCCGGAGAGGAGATCCAGAGCCTGCCGGACGAGCTTTGGCGACGGGCCTTCGAGGTCAACGTCGAGGCCAACTTCCGCCTGCTGCGGGCGGCCGCTCCCTTCCTGGCGCTCGCCCCGTTCGGCGCTTCCGTAATCGTCATCGGCTCACGCAACGTGCACGCTCCGGGTCCCGGAGCGGCGGCCTATTCGGCCTCCAAGGCGGCCCTCGTCCAGCTCGCCCGCGTCGCCGCACTCGAGCTCGCGCCGCGCGGCGTGCGGGTCAACATCCTTCACCCCGACGCCGTCTTCGACACCGATCTCTGGACGCCCCAGATGCTCGAAAACCGCGCCGCCCGCTACGGACTCACGGTCGACCAGTACAAGCGGCGAAATCTCCTCGGCTGCGAGATCACCGCCCGCGACGTCGGCGAGCTCGCTGCGCTGCTGGCGACCGACTACTTCGCGAAGACGACCGGAGCGCAGATTCCCGTCGACGGCGGCAGCGACCGCGTCATCTGATCGCGGGGCCTAGACCGGGAGCCGGTCCGGCTGCGCTGCGTGCGCCGCGAGGAAGGTCTCGGGCTTGCTGAACACCTTGGCGAGATTCATCCCCTTGCGGACGGAGCCCAGGCTCACCTTGCCCGTGACGAGCGCCGCGCCGAGTTGAAAGTAGGTCCGCGCCTTGCCGCGCACCTGGTAGCGCACCTCGAGAACGTGGCGCCAGAGTCCCGAATACTCACGGTAGAACTCCGCGAGCGGCAGCTTCGTCGGCAGCACGGCGTGGATGATGTCGAACATCTCGCAGTCCCGGGTCGTCACCCGGTCCTTGGCCTCCGACCAGAGATCGGTCCCGGGGAGCGGCGTGAGGACGGAGAAGCCGCTGTTGTAGGCCCCCATGCGCGAGATCCAGTCGCGCAGCCGCGCGAAGTCGGCGTGGTCCCAGGCCGGATCGACGATGAAGTTCGGCGTGAAGCCGACCCCCATCTCCTTGAGGATTTCGATCGCGCGCTCGTTGTTTGCGGCAGAGTTCTTCTTGTTGATGTTCGCGAGTCCTTCGTCGGTCACCGATTCGAGGCCGAGGAAGATGGCCAGCGAGCCGCACCCCTTCCACATCTCGATGAGGTGCGGGAACTTGCAGATGATGTCGGTGCGCGTCTGGACGGTGAAGTACTTCTTGATGCCGGCGGCCTGGATCGCCTTCGCCATCTCCTCGCCGCGCTTCACGTTCATCCAGAAGATGTCGTCGGTGATGAAGACGTTCGGGGCCTCGATCTGGCGGAGCTCCTCGACGACGCGCGCGGGCGACTTCTCGCGAAAGCTCGACTCGTGGAACTTCCAGACCGAGCAGAAGCTGCACTTGAACGGGCAACCGCGCGCCGTCTCCATGAGGGCCAGGGGCTTGCGGAAATTGATGTAGTAGTGCGGCGCATAGCGCGCGATCAGATGCCGGGCCGGAAGCGGCAGCTCGTCGAGATCGCGACGCTCCGGGGCGTGGCCGGTCGCGGACTGCGCGCCGTCGCGATTGAGCACCAGGCCCGGGACGTGCTCGAGGTCGCCCCCCCGCTCGAGCGTGCCAACGAGGGCGAGCATGATCTCCTCGCCGTCGCCGACAGCGATGGCGTCAATCGCGGAATCGTTGAAAGACCCGGGATCGCGCGACGCGTCGTGCCCGCCGAGGACGATGAAGGCGCGCGGGAACTCCCTGCGCACCCGATGAGCGAGGCGCAGGGCGCGGCGGCGCTCGGTGGTGAAGTTGCACTGCAGGCCGACGACGTCCGGGTTGAAGTCCCGGCAATCGACGAATCCGCGTTCCTCGCCGTCGATGCGCAGGTCGTGGATGCTGCACGAGTGCCCGGCCTCTTCGAGCCCTCCGGCGACGCAGATGAGGCCCAGGGGCTCGACGAAAGTGAGCATCTCGAGGCCCAGAATTCCGCCCACCGGTGCCTTCAAGAAGGCGACTCTCATCGTCTCGCTGGCCCTCCCCGTTGCCACTCCATCGCAGCAGAGCGGTCCTGCGAAGTCAAGCCGGCCGGCTACTGACCCCGCGCGAGGTGCTTCTCGAGGCGCGGCAGCTCGCGCCGCTCGAACTCCCGCCACCGGCCAGCGAAGCCCACCAGCCGGCGGCGGCACTCCGCGAGCACCTCACGCTGCGGCGCCGTCGGCGGCGCGTCGGCACTCTCGAGATCGGCGGCGAGTCCCGAGAGGTCGCCGTTCGCCGCCTCCGGATCGTCGCCGCCGCGCACCTCGCGCAGCCGCCGCCGCGCCTCCTCGACCCAGTGTGCGGGTGTGCCGTCGCCGCGCTTCGCAGCGGCGTCGAGGCGCTTCTCGAGGGCGCTCACCGTCAGCGCAGCGGTCGCGGTGTCGGCGAGGAGCTGCGCGACGTCGGCCTGGAAGCTCGCCAGGAGGGCGTAGCCGGAGGCGGCGCGCTCGAGCCGCGGATCGGCGACCACCGTCACCGGCTGGCGCGAGACCACGCCGTCGGCCGTGAGCCGGGCCTCGTAAACCCCGGGAGGGACCAGCGCCCCCTCCGGCGCCGCCGGCGTCTCCCGGCCCGGAATCGCGGCAATCGAGTAGGAGTAGTCGAGCGCTTGCGGGCGCTCGCGGCGCAGATCCCAGACGAAGCGATGATGCCCCGCCGTCCTTCCCGGCAGGTCGGCGTCGGCGAGCCAGTGGCCGGTGAAGTAGACCCCCGAGCGCGGCCGCTCCGGACTCTCGTCGCTGGCGAAGCGCCGCACCCGGGAGCCCGCGGCGTCGTAGATCTCCAGGACGACCGGGCCCGTCGCCGCGGCCGGCAGCAGATAGTCGAGCACGGCTCCGGTGGGCGGATTTTCGCCGCGCGGCTCCTCCGGCGGCAGCGGGGTGTCCTTGTTCTGGTTGAAGCGCAGGCGCACCGCCCTCGCCGGTGGCAGAAGGGTCGCGCCCGTCCGGTCGATACGGTCGGCGCCTGCCGCGGGCGCGAGGTGACGCAACGGCTCGAGGACGTCGAGCGCCCAGATCGCCCGGCCCTGGGTCGCCACGATCAGATCGCCCGCATCGTCGCCGGCGACCAGCAGGTCGTTGATGCCGGTGGTCGGGAGGTTGAGCTGCAGGCTCTGCCAGCTCACGCCGTCGTCGAAGGAGACGTAGACGCCGCGATTCGTGCCGGCATAGAGCAGGCCCGCGCGCTTCGGATCCTGGCGCAGCGCGCCCAGCCACTCGTCCTGCGGCAGGCCGCGGGCGATGTCCGTCCAGGTGGCGCCGAAGTCGTGGGTGCGGAAAGCGACCGGCCGCATCTCGTCCAGGCGATGGCGATCGGCCGCGACGTAGGCCGTCGACGGATCGCTCGCCGCGGCGTCGATCGTGTTCACCTTGCTCCAGTCGCCGATCCCCGGCGGCGTGACGTCCTTCCAGGTTGCCCCGTCGTCGCGGGTGAGCTGGACGCGGCCGTTGTCGGTGCCGATCCAGACCTGGCCGTCGGCCGCCGGCGACGGCGCAATGGCGAAAATGACGCCGAAGCCGCAGCCGCTGGCCCGCTCCACGGGCACGTCGCCGTCGCAGCCGGGAGAAGCGATCGGCGGGGAGACGGCTCCCGTGAGGTCGGGGCTGATCGTGCTCCAGGACGCCCCGCCGTCGGTCGAGCGGAAGAGGACCTGCGCCCCCTGGTAGATCGCGTGCGGCGGACGGGGCGAGATCGCCACCGGGGTGATCCAGCTGTAGCGGTAGCGGGTGACCCCGGGACGCGCGCCATAGGAGGGGACCGGCCACGGCGAGACGTTCTGCGCCTCGCCGGTGCGCGCATTCCACTTCGACAGTCGGCCGCCGAGACCGGCCCCGTAGACGATGTCGGGGTTCGCCGGATCGGGGATGTCGCCGTCGCGCTCGTCGCCGCCCACCGGATGCCAGTCGCGGAAGGTGAGCTGGCCGTAGTCGCTGCGGCTTGCGATCGCCACCGTGCCGCTGTCCTGCTGTCCGCTGTAGATCCAGTACGGGAAGCGTTTGTCGGCCGCCAGACGGTAGAACTGGCCGGTCGGCTGGTTGTACCAACTGCTCCACGAGGCGCCGCCGTTCAACGTCACCACCGCCCCCTGGTCGGCGCCGGTCACCATCCGCCGGCTGTCGGTCGGATCGATCCAGAGGATGTGGTAGTCGTCGCCTCCCGGCGCTCCCTTGGCGATGGTGAAGGTCTTGCCGCCGTCGGTCGACTTGCGCAGGCCCCGGCCCATCGACCAGAGCGTCGCGGGGTCGCGCGGATCGACGGCGAGGTTCGCCATATAGCTGTTCGCCAGGCTGCCGTCGCCATTCACCAGGGTCCAGGTCGCGCCGCCGTCGCCCGACGCGAATAGCCCCCTGCCGGAGACCGCCGCCCAGACCTTCTGCCCGGCGCTCCCCGGCGCCACAGCGAGCGCGATCCGGCCGAGGTCGCCCGTGGGCCAGCCGGCGCGCCCGGCGGCGGTCCAGGTCCGCCCGCCGTCCGCCGAGCTATAGACCGCGCTCCCGGGACCTTCGGTCGGCTGGAAGTAGTCCAGCCAAGGGTGGCGCCGCACCTGCCAGAGCGCCGCGTAGAGCCGCTCTGGATGCGCCGGGTCGCCGACGATCTCGACCGCGCCGGTGTCGGCGTCACGATAGAGCACCTGCTTCCAGCTCCGGCCGCCGTCCTCGGTGCGGAAGAGACCACGTTCGCCGCCGGGACCGAAGATGTGGCCGAGGGCCGCGACCACGGCGACCTCGGCGTTCCTCGGGTCGACCCAGATCTTGCCGATGTGGCGGCTGTCGGCGAGCCCCGCCGGTTTCCAGGTGACCCCGCCGTCGGTCGAACGGAAGAGCCCTTCGCCAGACACCACATCCCAGCGCTGATGGACCTGCCCCGTGCCGATCCAGAGGACTTTCGGATCGCTCGCAGCGATCGCCAGGGCGCCGATCGAAGACGCCCGGTCGCGTTCGAACACCGGCCGCCAGGTCACGCCGGCGTCGGTCGTCTTCCACACCCCGCCGTCGGCGCCGCCGAAGAAGAAGGTCGCGGGATCGCCGGGGATGCCGGCGACGGCGGTCGCCCAGCCGCCGCGGAACGGCCCGAGCAGCCGCCAGCGCAGATCGGAGTAGTCGCTGGCGGCGACGGCTGCCGGCGCGGTGGCCGGTCCGGCGCCGGCGGCAGGGGCGGCGCCTGGCAGGACGACTGCAGCCGAAAGGGCGAGGAGCGCGAACAGCGGACGGCGGAGCGACAGGACCATGAACTCTCCGATCTGGAAGGCGCTATCTTATTTCCGTTACGGCGCCGCGGCATCGGGCCGGCGGCACCGCGGCGCCTTGACAGAACCCGACGCTCACCGGAGACTCTCCTCTCCATGCCTACCTATCTGATTCGCGCGACCGCGGCCTCTTTCGCGCTCCTCTTCTGCGCCGCGGCGGCAGAAGCATCTGGACTCCCTGCCGCCGCCAACCGCATCGTCTCCTACGACATCTCGGTCACGCTCGACGCCGAGAAGAAGGAACTCACCGGCCGCGAGCGCGTCGTGTGGCGCAATCCCTCGACCGACCCGTCGGACGCCGTCTCCGATCTCTGGCTCCATCTCTACTGGAACGCTTTCCGCAACAATCGCAGCACCTTCTACGTCGAATCGGGCGGCCAACTCCGCCGCGATCAGGCCGAGACCGACGGCTGGGGCTGGACCGAGGTCAAGTCGCTGAAGCTCGCGACCGGCGAGGATCTCCTGCCGACGCTCACTTTCGAGCACCCGGACGACGACAACGCCGAGGACCGGACCGTGGCGCGCGTCCTCTTGCCCTCGCCGGTGCCGCCCGGGGGCGAGATCACGATCGACGTCGAGTTCCACGCCAAGCTTCCCAAGGTCTTCGCGCGCGCCGGTTACAAGGGCGACTTCTTCGCCGTGACGCAGTGGTTCCCGAAGCTCGGGGTGTTCGAGCCCGCCGGCCTGCGGGGCAGGGCGAAGGGCGGCTGGAACTGCCATCAGTACCACGCCAACACCGAGTACTACGCCGACTACGGGCGGTTCAAGGTCGAGATCACGGTGCCAAAGCGCTTCGTCGTCGGTGCCACCGGCCCCGAGGTCGCGCGCCGCGAGAATCCGGACGGCACGACGACCTACGTCCACGAGCAGGCCGACGTGCACGACTTCGCCTGGACTGCCGACCCGCGCTTCCTCGAGCTCCGCGAGCGCTTCTCCGCCGACCAGGACGTGACGCCGGCGGAGTACGCAGCGACCGCCAGGCTCCTCGACCGCAGCCTCGAGGAGGTCAAGCTGAAAGATGTCGAGCTCCGGCTCCTCCTGCAGCCGGGGCACGAGCCGCAGGCCGCGCGCCATTTCGCGGCGGCGAAGCTCGCCATCAAGTGGTACGGCCTCTGGTACGGCGCCTACCCATATCCGACCTTGACGCTCGTCGATCCTTCACCGGGCGCCGGCGGCGCCTCGGGCGTCGAGTATCCGACGCTGATCTTCTGCGGCACCAGCTACGGCTTCAACTTCTGGCCGGGGAGCGGCATCCGCGAGACCGAGATCGTCACCGTGCACGAGTTCGGCCACCAGTTCTGGTACGGCCTGGTGGGCAGCAACGAGTTCGAGGAGGCCTGGCTCGACGAGGGCTTCACGACCTATTCGACCGCCAAGGCGATGGAGCTCGGCTACGGCCGTGACGCCTCTTTCGTCTCGCTCCTCGGCCTCGGGCTGGGCGCCGTCGAGTCCGACCGGCTGCAGAACAGCCTCGAGCGCCGTTACGACCAGATCGCCACCCTCGCCTGGAAGTTCTCGCGCAACCAGTACGGCTTCAACGCCTACGCCCGTCCAGCGCTGATGCTCGAGACGCTCGAAGGGCGGATCGGCACCGAAGCCATGGCACGGGTGATGCGCACCTACCACGAGCGCTTCCGCTTCGGCCATCCGCGCGGCGCCGACTTTTTCGCCGTCGCCGAAGAGGTCTCCGGCGAGGAGCTCGACAGCTTCTTCGCCCAGACCGTCGGCAGCCCAGGAGTCCTCGATCCAGCGATCCTCGACCTGACGAGCGCGCCGGCGGAGCAGGCGCGCGGCAAGGTCCTGGTCGACGGCGCCGAGGTCGAGATCGACGAGGAGAAGGCGGTCGAGCTCGAGCGCGCGGCGGACAAGAACGAGACCCGCAGCTACCACAGCGTCCTCGAGCTGCGCCAACGCGGCGAGGTCATCCTGCCGGTCGAGGTCGAGCTCGTCTTCAAGGGCAGGGAGCCCGAACGCCGCCTCTGGGACGACGGCCAGCGCTGGGCGAAATGGGAGTACGAGCGCCCGGAGAAGCTCCTCGAAGTCCGCCTCGATCCCGACGGCAAGCTCGCCCTCGACGCCGACCGGCTGAACAACGAGCGCCGTCTCGAGCCCGACCCGGCCGCCGCCCGCAAGCTCGCCACCGGTTTCCTCTTCTGGGTGCAGCAGGGCATGGCCCTGCTGGGAATGTGAGCCGCATGAACCTCGTCAGCGATGCTCTCCGCGCCACGCGCCGAACCTGGCGGTCACCGCGCCTCGTGCTGCTCCTCTGGGGCGCCCACCTCGCCATCGCCGCGGTGGCGTTCTATCCGGCGCTGCGCTTCCTCGACAAGATGCTCGCCAACGCGCCGGCCGGCGACGAGTTCCTGCACCGCTTCTCTCTGCCGCTTTTTGCCGACTTGATGCGCACCGGCGGTAAGTGGGGCGACGGCCTCGAACAGCTTCTCTCCGTGGTCTTCGTGCTGACATTGCTGTGGAACGTCCTCGCCGCTGGCGGCGCGCTCGAGAGCCTGCTCTCCGGCGACCCGTCGCGCCTCGCGCACCGCTTCGGCCGCGGCGCCGGCCGCTTCTTCGGCCGCTTCCTGCGCATGGGCCTCGCGGCGGCGCCGGCGACGCTCCTCGTCGCCGGGATCCTTGCCGGACCGATCTTCGGCGTGCGCGCCAGCCTCGACGACACGGCGGAGGGCGCGAAGTTCTGGCTCGGACTGGCCGGCATCCTGGTCGCGCTGTTCGCGATCCTGCTGGTTCAGCTCGCCCTCGACCTCGCCCGCATCCGCGTGGCGCGCGACGACGTCCGCAAGGGCGTCCGCATCTTCCGCGCGACGCTCGGCGCGGTGCTGCGCCGCCCCTGGCAGGTGCTCGCGGTGTGGATCCCGCTGGCGCTCGCCTTCACCGCGATCTCGGCGCTCTATCTGGGATTCCGCCACCTGCTTCCGGCCGGCGGCGGCGCGCTCCTCCTCGCCCTCTTCCTCGCCCAGCAGCTGGTCATGATTGCCCGCGCCGCCATGCGCGTCGCCCTCTGGTCCGGCGAGATCGCCCTCGTCGAGCGCAAATGGGCCGCCGCCCCCCTCACCGCACGCCTCGCGGCGGCGCCGCAGATCGCGGTCCGACCCGCGGCCTGAACCCGCCCCT
>Ga0154020_10006983_pt1 | contig 13221 bp, 8 predicted proteins | sample Klosneuvirus_201_FD_109709 | JGI IMG/M metagenome (GOLD analysis project Ga0154020, IMG submission 109709) | Active sludge microbial communities from wastewater, Klosterneuburg, Austria - Klosneuvirus_20160825_MG | ecosystem: Engineered > WWTP > Aerobic digester > Activated sludge | place... | reverse complement strand
CGCCGGCAGCTCCGCAGACACGCGCGGCCGTGCGCCGTCCAACCGGCGCCGTTGTGCCAAAGCCGCCCACGGGCAGCATCGCCAAGCCGCCGGTGCGCCGGCCTACAGCATCCGTCGCGCCGGCACCGGCGCGCAAGCCTACATCGGCGCTGCCGACCAGAGCCGTCGCGACACGCCGCCCTACCGCGCCCGTAGCCGCACCGCGCAGAGCCACCTCGCCGATTCCCAAGAGCGCGGCTCCGCGTGCGCAGGAAGTGCTGTCGCCGGCCGACGAACTTTCACTGCTAACGCCGCCCATGCCGCCCGCATCGCGCCGTCCCACCTCGGCCGTGGCCAAAGGGCCGACGCGCGCGCTGCCGCAGACGCCGCCCGAATCCGGCGGGCGCACCTATGCGCCCATTCGTGTTCCGGGACCGCCCACTCCGCCCTCGGTCACACGTCCGCCTGCGCCGCCCAAACGGCCGACGGCCAAGCTTTCGGTCGTGGGCCTGGGCGAAGCGCCGCGTCTTGCGCCGCCGGATAAACTCAAGGACTTCGCCAAGCCTAAGTTTGACCCCGGCCTGACGCGCTTGGGGTACACCATGCCCGGCAGCGATGTCTCCCACTTTGACGGCCTGCCCGAGCCCAGCCCCGTGCCACTGGGCAGCACGCTCGACGATGATCCGGCTGACGAACCGCCAGCCCCGCCGGCTCCCGGGCCGCGCCAGGGAACACGCGCCGCCATGCCCCGCCCCTCCGCGCCCGCGCCCACAGAAGCGCCGCTGGAGGATTACGATGTGATGGCCGAAGAGCCCGGCCTGGACGTTCCCGCGGCCATGGTTTCCAAGGTTCAGATCAACGAGGACTGGGCGCCGGGTGGGCCAAACTCGGGCGTCGTGGAAGGGATCGACATCCCCGACGAGCTTGGCGATGGCATTGACGACAGCGCGGCTACAACCATTCCAGAAAACGCGGATGTCGGCGATGATGAAGTGGTCGAGGACGAGTTCGAAGCGCAAGCGCCGACGCGCCAGCTTCCACAACCGGAGAAGGCCCCGCGCAAGTCGCCCACCAAAGCGCGCCCGTCCGCCGATGAAGGGCCGCGCCCCGTTTACGCGTCGCGCTCGCACTTCGACTGGGAGACGTTCCGCTATCGTGCGTTCGTGGGCGCGATTTACACTGTTTGCGCGCTGGCGCTGATGGCGTTCGTGGCCGGCCTTTACCACGTTCACGTAGCGCCGCTTTTCTAGCGTTTACTCGAACTTGGATTTGCCCATGGCGCGCTCGAGCTTGTTGCAAGGCAGTGTGCCCAAGGGCTCGCTGCTGCTGACGATCAGGACTTTGTCGCCCTCCTGCGTGTAGTGGACGGTCGTTCCCATCAGTGCCAGCGCCTCGCAGAATTCGTCGGCTTCGCTTTCGCTGTCCCAGCTGGTGATCCTGAGTTTGAGCCAGGCTTGGGGCTTGTCGTCGCGCACCAGCGTGATTTCAAGGTCGCCGCCCCAGCCGGCTGCAGCATCGGCGGCCGCGCCGTAAGCGGCCTCGCTGCTCATGATCCACAAACGCGTCTGCCACTCGCCGAGCGTGTCAACTTCCTTGACTTTCCAGCCCTCGGGCAGCTCAGCCTTGATCGCGTCAAAATCAGGCGCGATCTTGTGCGGCAGGTCCAGCTCGCCCAAGTACTTCTCGGGGTGCAGAATCTGCTCGCTGGAAACCGGCAAGCGCCCGAATGCCATATGCACGCCGGGGTAGCCCTCCGCGTTCTTGAGCAGGTGCTGAACGAAATTCGCGCCCATAGCGTAATAGAACACCGTGCTCCAGGCGTTGGGGTTGTGCTTGTCAGAGGGCTCGCGTACCTCAGCGATCTTCGCCACATGCGGGCTGAGGTCGGAGAGGCCGTCAATCATCACTTGCACAGCGTGGCCCTCGATCAGTGCGGTGAGCGCGTCGTCGGCGTCGCTGGTCTTGACGGACTCGTGCAGCTTGACGAGGTCAAAGTGCTGATCCTGCAGAGCGTGCGTGGCTTCGTGAACGCGCAAGCCAAAGCTGCGGTTGTTGCCTGCCACCTTTGGGACCAGGTAGAAAGTCTTGGTGTCCGGGCGATAGAAGCCCATCACGTTTTCGGGAACGTAGCCGTCGCCCCAGTCCTTCATCTCCTCGGAGAGATCCTCGGGCGTATAGATATACACGGGAATCGGCGTCTTGAACTTCAGGCCCGTAACGCGCTCGATGATGTCCAGCGCGCGTTTTTGTTCGGGTTCGGCCGGGTCTTCCAGCTTGCCGCGCTTGATTGCGGCGGACTTCTTCTCTGGCTCGGGTTTCTTCTCCGGCTGGGGCGTTTCTTCCTTTTTAACAGGAGCGCTCGTCGGCTGCGAGCCGTGCTCTATCTCGGCAACGGAGGTGCGTTTGGGGCCGGAACAGGCGGCTAACAGAAGCAGCGAGGTTGCGAGGATTGCGCGAATCATGAGAGCTCTCCCGAATGACGGCATTCTACGTGTTGACGGCAGGCGCGAAAGTGCATTCACCGCTCGCCCAGAAACCAGCGGCGGCGCGGCTTCCTGTATCTCAGCCCGAATCGCTGCGTTCCCGCTTCAGCGATGCGGGCTGCAGCCTCGGTGGGGGAGTCCGTCACGATCAGACGTTCGAGGTCAAGCGCGTCAATTGTGCGCTCCCGCACCATGGTGTCGCGCAGGAACTCAAGCATCGGCTGCCAGTAATCGCGGCCCATGAGGATGACGGGGAAGTTGTGGATCTTGCCGGTCTGCACCAGCGTGGCCGTTTCAAAGATCTCGTCGAGAGTGCCAAAGCCGCCGGGCATCGCCACAAAAGCATAACTGTATTTCACCAGCATCATCTTGCGCACAAAGAAGTAACGGAACTCGACAAAGCGATCGAGGTAAGGATTGGGCGCCTGTTCTTTGGGCAGGATGATGTTGCAGCCCACGCTGGGCGCCTTGGCATCGCGCGCACCGCGGTTGGCTGCCTCCATGATGCCCGGCCCGCCGCCGGTCATAATCGTGAAGCCGGCGCGCCCGATTTCTGCGGCCGTCTCTCGCGCGAGCTTGTAGTAGCGATGATCTTCGCCAAAGCGCGCCGAGCCGAATATCGTTACGCACGGCCCCACAAAATGCAGGCCACGCAGGCCGCGAAACACGTCCGCCATAATGCGGAAAAGCCGCGCCAGTTCCGAGCCGCGCGATTGCGGCCCGTGCAGCAAGGCGTCGTCATCAGTGCGCAGTGGCTGTTTGCCCCATTGGGGCGGCGGGCCGTCGAGCGGAACTTGAGCAGAGATGTCTTCTTCTGAGGGCGGCAAATCGCTACTCGAATTTGAAGGAGCCGAGCGTGCCCATGAGTGTATGCAGGTCGCCGGTGTCAACATGCCCCAGTATGCGCGTCATCATCGCGTCGAACTCGGGGTCGATCTTTGCCAGCAACTTCACGCCGGTCGGTGTCAATTCAACCAGGTTCTTGCGGCGGTCGGTGTGGCCCTTGCGCGCAATCAGTTTGCGCTCCTCGAGCCGATCGAGAATCCAGGTGGTGTTGGCGCGGCTTGCAATCAGCCGATCAGCGAGGTCGGCCTGCGTCAGTTGTTCGCCCCGGCGCTCGGCGCCACGCAGGATGCGCAGCGCGTTGTACTGACTCTCGGTCAGTTTGTATGTCTTTGCGCAATGGGTGACTTCGCGATAAAGCTTGTGCGCCGTGGAAACGATGGCAGCGATAGCGCGCGAACGCTGGATAAAGGTCTCGTCATTGCTGGTCAAGGTTCCATCCCATCGAATGATTCGGTCTCGATTTACAACATGTAGAACGAACGGTCTCCCTATTTAGCGACGATCCTCCAGCAGCGAAGCCAAAAGTTCGAATTATTATGCACCCATGGTCCCAGCCACTGCCCAGCCCTATTCCGTCAGGCGCTACGCGCTCGATTACGCGCCGCTCAAGCGCGCCGTCAAGGGCCGCGTGGCCGACGACGACCTCACGCGCGCCCTTTACGCGTCAAGTGCCAGCATCGTTGAAGTCTGGCCCTCGTGCATTGTGGAGCCCAAAGACGCGGCTGACGTACTGGCCGTGGTCAACTTCGCGCGCGATAAGGGTGTGCCGATCACGGCGCGCGGCGCGGGCAGCGGTGTCGCGGGGCAGAGCCTCGGGCAGGGCATCATTCTCGATTTCAGCGTGCACATGAATGCGCTGCTTGAAATCAACCCGCAGCAGGGGTTCGCGCGCGTGCAGCCGGGCGTGGTCAAGGATGACTTCGACGCCGAGCTCAAGACCTATGACATGTTTTTTCCGCCAGATCCTTCCAGCAGCCCGTGGTGCACGGTGGGGGCGATGATCGCCAACAACTCCGGTGGCGCGCGCAGCATTCGCTATGGCACCACTAAGGACTACCTTCTTGAGCTTGACGTGCTCACGATCGACGGCGAGCACATCAAGCTGCGACCGCTGGAAGTTCTACCCGAGGGCAAGCTCGTCTTTCCCGCCGATGCAACGCAGGGCGAAAAGCGTCTCGCGGAAAAGTGTCTCGCGCTGTTGCGCGATAATCGCAAGACGATCAAGAAGGGTAAGCCCGAGTCACCGCGCAACGCTGCGGGTTACAACGTGTTTGACCCGCTTCACAAGCCCGATGTGTTCGGTCCATGCGGCGAACCGCCGCGTGATTACTGGAGTGACGACGATATCGGCGGTGGTGAAGTCGGCGGCATCCTCGACATGCCCAAATTGTTCTGCGGCAGCGAAGGCACGCTCGGCCTCCTGCTAGAAGCGCGCATTCGCGTTTTGAACCTGCCCAAGGTTCAGGCCGGCGCGGAGCTGTATTTCGAGAGCAACGACAAAATGGCCGAGGGCATTCTGGCGCTCAACGCGACGCGGCCCACCAAGCTCGAAGTGCTCGACCGCAGCTTTATTGACGTGGCGGCAAAGTCCGATCCCAAGCTCGCGGCGGGCATCCCTGCGAAGCTGAAATCCATGCTCATCGTCGAGTACTGGACCAACACGGAAGAAGAGGCACGCAAGGCCGTTGACGGCGCCATTGCCGCCGTCAAAGGCAAGAGCGCCTTCGAGGCCAAGCCCGCCTACAATCCCGCCGACCTTGAACGCGCCTGGACGATTCGCAAAGTAGCTTCGCCGATATTGTCGCGCGTAAAAGGCGACCTGAAACCCACACGCTGGATTGAAGACTGCGCCGTGCCGCCGTGGCGCCTGCCGCAGTTCATTGACGGCTTCAAAAAGATCTGCGATCGCCACGGTTTCTCAGCGGCGCTGTTTGGCCACGGCGGCGAGGGCAATCTTCATGTCAATCCGTTTGTGAACGTGAAGAACGCCGAGCACCGCGAGCGAATGCGCAAGGCCGCCGACGAAATCCTCGAGCTGATCCAGAAGCTCAAGGGCACGATCTCAGGGGAGCACGGCGACGGCATCATGCGCAGCCCCTATCTCGCGCAACAGTACGGCGACGTTTACCCGATCATGGTGAAGTTGAAGGAGCTCTTTGACCCGCGCTACCTGCTCAACCCGCTGACGAAAATCGTCAACGAGCCGCGCGCGATCACGGACTTCCTGCGCTGCGGTGAAGACTACGCGCGCGTTGCAACGGGCACATCGATCGATTCGCCCGCGATCCTCGAAGAAATCGAGAAGTGCCACGGTTGCGGAAAGTGCCGCACCTATTGCCCGTTGATGCGCGTGGGCAAAGATGAAAAGTACTCCGCACGCGCAAAGGCGAACCTGCTGCGCGCGGTGATCGGCGGGCGCATCGATGCAAGCTTTCTGGTCGATCAGGAATTCAAGGACAACATGGACCTGTGCATCTCCTGCGAGCAATGCCTCGTGGAGTGCCCAACGCAGGTGGATATCCCCGGCATCGCCATGGCCTTTCGCGAGCAATACGTCGATCGCAAAGGCCCCGGCGGCATCGTGGCCGACGTCATGGGCAAGCCCGACAAAATCGGCAAAGCGGGCAGCAAGCTCGCGGGCGTCACGAATATGCTTTTGAAAAATCGCTTCTTGCGCGGCATCGCCCAGCAGGTGACGGGCCTCGATGAAAGGCGCAAGCTTCCGCAGATGCAGCACGCTCACGGCGTGCGCAAGCTCGCGCCGCTCGATGTTCCGCCCGAGGTACGCGCCAAGCTGCCCCACGAGGCTGTGGTGTTCCCGGGATGCTTTGCCGAGTACTACGACCCTGATGGCGAGAAAAACACGCTGATTGAAATTCTGGGGGCACTCGGTGTTTCCGTACACGCGCCCGCACTCAATTGCTGCGGCATCTCGAAGATTACGAAGGGCGACTCGCGCGGCGCACGCAATGACCTGTTTGAGAACGTCGAAAAGCTGAGCGATTATGTCGAACGCGGCGCCAAGGTGTTTTTCAGCGCACCCAGCTGCATGCTCGCCGCCAAGCGCGAATGGCCCAAAATCGTGGGCGGACGTGCAGCGCAAAGCGTCGCCGACGCCTGCATCGACGCTCACGAGTTTCTATTGGTCGTGTTCTCAAACGACGCGATGCGAAAGCAACTGAAGCCTCTGGAGAAGAAGGTCGCCTACCACATGCCCTGCCACAGCAAGGTGATGGGCGTAGGACAAGCGCCGATCAAACTCATGGATTTGATAGACGGCGGCAAAACGGTGAATCTCGATGCCGGCTGCTGCGGCCTCTCCGGCACGTTCGGCCTTATGGTGGACAACTACGAACTAAGCATGAAGATCGCCATGCCGCTCTACAACAAGATCAACCGGGCGAAGCCTGACGTGGTAACTTCAAGCTGCGGCATATGCCAAACCCAGATCAAACAAGGCGTGCAAAACTACGACGGAACCAAAGTGAACGCCGATTCGCCCGACGTCGTGCACCCGCTGCGGCTCTTGTACGAGGCCCTACCGAAGCGTTGATGTACTCCGCTGATGTTTCCGTTAGTCAATCTCTCCGCTATTTGTGGGGATGGTTGAGCACGTTGCCGATTTCGAAGCAAATGTCCTCAGCGTCAGCCGACTCGAAATGGATTCTGATTCGGCGAGTTTCACTGGGCAGTCCATCAAGCCGCAGGACGAAGTAGAGCCTTGCTTGCTCCGGGAGGAAATTGAAATAGCAGGGATCGTATCGCCTGAGGCTTACTGTGAAGCGTTGCTCGTCGTAGTACTCCTCAGTGCCGGACAGCCAAACCACGTCCACCATAGTGAATGTTCCGCGCAACTTCCCGACAAGGCAGGCTACGTGCAAGCTATCGCTGCCTCCGTTTTTCGTCTCAGGGTAAGTACTGAAAAGGACTGCGGCGCTCCGATCTATTAAGTCACCTCGGGTGATGTTGACCCGTCGGCAAATCTGCACGTCAGGGCTTTTGTCCAATCCACCAATGCGCTCCAGTTGAACTAACAGAGACTCCGCGGGCGATGGCGCTTTCGTTAGTCGCTGCCACTTCAACTGCACATTGGGGTCGTTGGTTCGAGTGCGTTGGTCATGTATGACGCAACAGGATTGACTGATGAGTGCGCCAGCAAGAAGCGACAAAATCGTGATTGGTGTTCGAGCGAGCATGTTTGGAATGCCTGAGCAACGGTCGAGAAACTCGCTACGGCCCCGGTTGTTCCAGGAACTTCAGGGATTGGTAGCGGATGTTTGCGTCGAGTTGGTCGGGGATCCAACTGTCGTTGAGCCACACCAGGCGTACGCGGTGGATTCCGCTTAGCTGGCCCAGTTTCATGCGGCCGAATTGTTCGGTGAGCGTGTTCGCTAGCACGTTGAGCGTGCCTTTCTCTACGTCATCGACGAACACCTTCACCTGGAACTGGTAGTTGTTGTCCACGATGCCTTCGTTGCGGCAGCCGAGCACCATGTCAAAAAAGCCGCCCTCGACGCCCTGTTCCGGCGCTGCGCCGAAATCAATTGTGTACTCGATCCAGAGGTTGCTCCAATAGGTCCAGATGCCGGGGTCCTGCGTGTTTTGCGTGTCGCTGTAATAACGCGAGGCATCCTGGCAGGCGGTGTGGTCGCGGGGACGCACTTCGAGCTTGCGGCCGGGGTTCATGTAGATGTTCCACTCGCCCGGCTGCTGGCCCTGCACCTTCACGGGGTCTTGAACCGTGAGCGGGAAGTAGCCGACTTTCTCGAGCGTGATGCTGGCCAGGAGCGTGTCCGACTTCACGTAAAACGAGCCGTTTTGCGAAGTCAGCTCTTTGACAATCGGTGCGGGCGTTTTGCTCTTTCCCGGCTGATAGAGTTTGATGTTCACGCTGGTGATATCAATCTGCGTGAGCTGGTCGCGCAGGTGGAACGTGAGTACCGGCTTGCGATCCTTGAACACGATGCGCACCGAACTCATGCCCGGCGTGACATCCTTCTGGATCACTGATACGTAATCATCGTGCGCGGCTGCGAGCGTGCTGGTCTTCTTCGGCGGCTTTTCGAATCTGAAGAAGCCCAAACTGTCCGTGAGTTCCGTGGGATTCTCCGTGTCGCCCGCAGCAATAACAGTGGCGTTGGGAACGCCTGCCCCTTGGGCGTCCACGACCTGCCCGCTGATCTCGGCAAAGCCGCTGCTTTCAAACACGATCTTGTCGAAGGGCTCAGCCGTGTTGACTTGCTCGCCGCCGCTTTTCTGCGATTGAACTTTGGCGCGCACGCAGCGCTTGGTTTGCAGGGGGCCGCCGGAACTCATGAGCGTCACGAACGGCGGAGCCTTGTCGTCCCAATTGCCGAGCACTTTTACGCTTCGCGTCGGGCTTTTCTCCGTAGCCGCGTTCATGGCGAAATGCGGAAAATACGCAAGTACAGGGCCGCGCTTGGGGCCATACCAGCGCTGCGGATCAAGCTGGCCGGTGCAAACCACTTCAAGAGAGCCGGAAAACTGGGTGCCGTCGCACTCAACAGAGAACGGGTTTTCCGGTGCCCAGAAAATGCCCAGTGAGTTGAGCTGGCCCACGTTGAACGTGCTCAGCGGCATGCCCGCGATCACGCGGTAGCTCTCGGCGCGCACGGTGATGGCCGCGCTGGTGTAGTAGAACGGCGGGTTGGGTGAGGCGGGCACTTCGCCGCTAAAATTGCCCTGCGCGTCGGCGATGAGTTCGGTGAGCACGGGCCAGATTTGTCCGCCGCGCTGCCCGTTGACGGGGAAGAACGTGAGCAGTGCGACTGCGGCACTGGCGATGCCTTCGCGCGCCTGCTGCGACATCACTTTGCCGGTGACCTGCGTGGGGACCATTTCCGGCGGCTCGATGCCTTCGTCTTTCCATTGTTTGGCCCACTCTTCCTGCTTGCTTGATTTCTTGAGCGCGGCATCGGCTTTGCCGTTGTCGGGCGCGGAGGCTTCGAGGCGCGCGCGGTAAGCGGCGCGGCCTCCGGCTTGCCGTGCCGCTTCCTCGCGCTCGCTGGGCGTGGGGTTGCGTTTGGGTGGGGGAGGCGCGGGCGTGCTTGAACCGCTACTTGTGCCGCCACTGCTTGCGCCGGAGTTTGGCGTTGAACTGTTGCCCGCGCTGCCTGGTGGGGATGCTCCGCCGCCCTGTTGCGCAGCCGCGTCGCGCGCGGCTAGGGCATCGGCTTGCGGGTTGGTGACGATTTTCGCAGGCGCGCTGTCTTGTGTAGGGGCGCAGCATGCAGCACCCCTACTACAGGCGTTCGATTGTGCGCTGCATGTATCGCCGGGGCGCCTGGCGCGATGAGCGGCCGGCGGATCGAGCACGACCCAAGCGGCTGCGGCGGCTGTAAGCAGCAGAAGCGACAGCGTTACGATTGTCAGTTTCTTGCGCACCAGCCATGCTCCTGCATCGAGACCAACGCAAGAACGGCACTGCACACTTGGTGTTAGCAAAAGCCCGCCGCTTACGCAGCGGGCTCTGATAAATCAATCCATTTACTTCGATGCTACCAGCGTCTCCGCCACGTCCTGCGGCACCGCCGCACCTTTGTAGGCGTCGAAGGTATTTATCTTTTCCTTCTGTTCCTTTTCCAGCTTGACCATGTTGATGCTGCCGCCCTCACCGAACTTGTTGCCCGTGGTGTTCACCTGGTCGAGCACGTAATTGAACTTGAACTCCTTGGCGATGACCTTGTCAGTGTATTCGCGCAAGTGAATGAAGTAGGCGAGGTAGCCAACCGTCTGGAACAGCGCCGCAGGCGCGCGCTTGAGCGTGCCCCACAACATGCGCATGGCGAACTTCGCGCGCGCGCCATTGCCATTGAAGTAGTACTTGAAAATCTTGACCGTTTGCAGCGCCAAGAACGGCTTGAAACGGCCCAGCGGTTTCTGAATCCACTTGCGCGGCTTTGGCTTGATCTCCTTGCCATCGGGGCCAGTCTTGCCCGGCTGCGTGAGGTAGTAGGCCTTCTTGCCCCATTGCTCCACGTTGGAAAGCCAGCGGTCGCCCACGGCCTCCCATGTGTAGAGTTTCGCGAACAGCTCGCGATAGCCGTTGATGAGCTGCTCGTAGCTCATGCAGATCGGGTCCACGTTCGTGAAGCTGAGCGTGTTGTTGCCCTGCGCGGCCGCGCGCAGACGCCCGGCCTTTTCGAGGCGCTCGTAAAGTGGCGTGCGCGGAATGGCCTGCAACAGGCCAAGCATGACGATGGGAATGCCGGCCCGCTGGAGGAATTCGTACTGGTCGTCGAAGATCAGCGGGTCGTCGCTGTCAAAGCCGACAATCATGCCCGCGACCGTGACCATGCCGTAACTCTGGATGATCTTGATGGCCGTGGCGAGATCCGTCGCCATGTTCTGCATCTTCTTGGTTTCTTTGAGCGAACTGGCGCGCGGCGTCTCGATGCCCAAGAACGCCTCGCAGATGTTCGCGTGCTGCATCAGCTCAAGCAGTTCGGGATCCTTCACGCAATCCACGCTCATTTCAACGTAGAAGCACAGCGGCACTTTACGCGCGCGGTTCCAGTCGCCCACGGCCTTGAGCATTTTCTTGGCGTAGATGCGGTCGCCCACGAGGTTGTCGTCGGCGATGGTGATGAAATCGACGCCGGCGTCGGCCCAGGCCTGAAGTTCCTTGAGCACGTTCTCAATGGGCTTGGCGCGAACCTTGCGCCCGTAGGTCACAATGATGTCGCAGAATTCGCAAGTGAACGGGCAGCCGCGCGTGGTCTGGATGCAGCCCAGGCGGTAGGCGCGATGCTTCAACAAGTCGATGCGCGGCGCGGGGCTGTCGCGCATGTCGATCTTATCGACCTGTACGTAGCTGTTCTTGTGGGTGCCGTTTTCCCACTCTCCGAGGAACTGCTTCCAGGTGTACTCGCCTTCGCCCTCGAAAAGCACGTCGCAGTGGGGGCGGCAGCGCTCAGGCAGCACGTTGCAGATGGGCCCGCCCATGCACACCAGCTTGCCGCGCTTGCGGAACTCGTCGGCCACCTCGAACATGCGCTTCTCCTGGATGGCCATGCAGGAGATCACGATGATGTCGGCGTCGGTGTCAAAGCTCAGTTCTTCTATGTTTTCGTCGCACAGTTCGATGTCGTAGTGCGGTGGCGTCAGCGCGGCTACGGTGCACAGGCCCAGTGGCGGCATCACGGTCTTGAAGCCGCCGATATCCTTGATGAATCCGAAGCTCCAGAACGAGGGCGGGAATTTGGGGTGGACAAGCAGGATCTTCTTGCGTCGTTCCGTGGATGCAACCTTTGTCGGCGTCGATTCTTGCGTTGTCGCTGTCATGGCGCTGCCTTTTCTGGAGTCAAATGGACGGCGCAGCATACCAAGTTTGGTGCGGCCGTCCGGTGTAATTTGGACAAGTTTCGTCCAGCTTTCGTTGCTCGTACTGGTACATGGCGCGAACGCGGCTAAAACAGCCGCGTCAATTCCCGGGAGAGATCATGCCAGACCGCAAGAAATTGATTTACGGAGCGATCAAGAACAACCCTTACGCCAAGCTGCCCACGATTTCCGTGGATATCAAGGCGCGTACTGGCACGGGCGTTGCCATTCCCAAGCTGATGCAATTGCGCGACGCGGTGGCGGCCGGAACTTTTGACAGTGTTTACGAAGCCCTCTTCAACCCGGCGCCAGTTCAGCCCAAGCGTGGGCCGGGCCGCCCGCGCAAGATTGCGTCCCATGTTTCCGCGCCGATTCACCAGGGCGATGTCGCGCCCCTGGGTGCGCCTGCCGTTGCGGTAAAGCGCGGCCCGGGGCGTCCTCGCTCGGTCAAGTCCGAGGAGGGTTCAACGGTGGTCGAAGCCGCGCGTCCCTTGAAAAAGCAGCGCGGAGATCGCCGCGCCAAGTATGAGCCGCGCGGCCGGCGCGATGCCGACCTGAACAAGATCCAGCTCAACGATTTCAGTGAGCACCTCGTGGTTTATCGCAGAGAAGGCGCGTTGGAACAGGCCACGTTCAAGTCGCGCGACCGCGCCGAGCAACTGGTGCGCGAGCTGCTGAACGCGGGCCACGTTGCCACCGAGATCGCCTACTACAAACTCAACCCGATCAAGACCACGGTAACTGTAACGATTTAGCTGGTGAATCCCGGAACGGGGCGCCTTTTGGCGCCTCGGCCCGTGAACTGCGATGGGCGCTTCGGAGCCACGACAGAGCCGGCTGTTCAAACCAAGATCGGCAATCCAAATGCGCGCACCGAACTTCAAACACATGCAGAAGCTCACCGTCGAAGTCACGGCGGAAGCGGCCGGCGCGCGCCTGGACAAGTTTCTGGCCACGAATTGGCCGGATTACTCGCGCACGCTGTTGGCCACGCTCGTGCGCGATGGTGGCGTGAACATTGAAGGCATCAAGCCGGCCAAGATCAAACCCGCGATGAAGCTTGAGGGCGGTGAGAAAATTTCCATTGAGCTTCCCGCCATCGAGGAAATGGATCTCGAGCCCGAAGACATCCCGCTCCAGATTTTATTCGAGGATGACGCGATTTTCGTCATCAACAAGCAGGCCGCGCTGAGTTGCCATCCGCCGCGCACAGGCCAGGGCGGCACGCTGGCCAACGCGCTGCTGTTTCACTTCAACACGCTGTCGGGCAAGGGCTCGGTGCGGCCGGGCATCGTGCATCGCCTCGACGCTGACACTACGGGCGTGATTGTGTGCGCCAAGGACGACAGCGCACACTTCAAACTCTCGCGCCAGTTTGAGCAGCGCGAAGTGAAGAAGGAGTATCTCGCGCTGGTGCGCGGCGCCGTGAAGCTGAACCGTGACGTGATTGACAAGCCCATCGAGCGCGACCCCAACCACCGTGAAATGATGCGCGTGGGTGCCGGCGGTCGCAACGCAGTGACGGAGTACGAGGTTGTCGAGCGCTTTGCCGCGTTCACGCTGCTTCGCT
>Ga0154020_10006982_pt1 | contig 13224 bp, 5 predicted proteins | sample Klosneuvirus_201_FD_109709 | JGI IMG/M metagenome (GOLD analysis project Ga0154020, IMG submission 109709) | Active sludge microbial communities from wastewater, Klosterneuburg, Austria - Klosneuvirus_20160825_MG | ecosystem: Engineered > WWTP > Aerobic digester > Activated sludge | place... | reverse complement strand
TTCCACAGGCGGAACCGAAACTATTACATTAAACAATCTGACTCTGGGAGAAAAAATATTTATCAGAGTTTATCATTCTGCTTTAGGAAGTGGTAGTGGTCAATTTACAATCTGTGTCACTTCCCCGGCTCCTTCTTGTGCAACAGGATTCAGTCCACCTCAAGCAACAAGCGATGTACCCGCATCCGGAATAACATTGTCCTGGTCTGCGGTCAATTATGCTCACACTTATACTGTTTACCTTGATACGATCAATCCACCTAACACACCATTGATAACAAATACACTTGACCTTTTTGTAAATACCGGTCCAATCGAAAGAGGTGCTACTTATTTCTGGAGAGTCGTTCCAAACAATGCAACAGGATCTGCAACAGGTTGTAGTAATCTGGCGTTTGCAACTGAACCATTGCAGCATGCATTGAATATTAAATTTTTTATAGAAGGGTATTATTTACAACCTGATTCAATGGTAAATGCATTAAATCCACTTATTGCAGACACCATTACCGACTCTGTGACAATATGCCTGGCTAAGAAAACCTCCCCATTCAATATATTATATTCGTATAAAACCGTTCTTAATACACACGGAATTGCTACAGGTTATTTTTCACAGCCAATACTTGGTCAAGATTATTATCTGGTTGTGAAACACAGAAACACCGTGGAAACCTGGAGTTCACAACCTTTTGGATTTAATGATCCTGATACGCTTTACAACTTCAGTGATTCACTTGGTAAAGCATACGGAAACAATATGGTCCTGATGGATTCAGGATATTATGCCTTTCATTCCGGTGATATAAACCAGAATGGCGTAATTGATTCAACGGATTTCAACTTGGTTCAAACAAAAATTGGTCAATTTTCATTTGGCTATTTGCCGGAGGATCTAACCGGTGATTGGTTGATTGAAACTAAAGACTACAGTTTTATTGAAAACAAAATTGGTCAGACCGTGGTTCGAAAAAAACCCTGATTAATTTTTAATAATATTTTTTGAAAACGCTCCTTTTAGGAGCGTTTTCTTTTTTAGAGCCCTATTATAATCTGATCAAAGCAGTTCATATCAGATTACCGAATTGCAAAAGTTGAGAGGGCTATGGATATGCCTAACAAATTATTTCATGCATTTACCAAGCCCGGACGTTCATTCGCCCAATTTCAAAGTACCATAACCATGATAACTTTGAAAGAAAGGGTTTTTCAAGTAATTTTCTATTAGCTTCAGAATACAAAATTCAATCTCCAGCTTGTACAAAGACTGTGAATAAATTAGCAATTGTCCCTGCTTATCTAAAGAGATGATATATAATTTTACAGTCCAAAGTAATCTGAAATAAAAAATACACATTAAATTTTTTGAATTGAAACAAATAAGATTATTATTAAAAATATTTGCACCGAATTTGAGGCATTTGATGACGCTATTTGTCATTACCACTTGTTTAACAAACACAGTTAATGCCCAGGTAACATGCAATGCTACAGGTACCTGGTCAGGGACAGCCGGATGGATTCCGGCAGCGCCTTTAGCCGGCGAAAATGTTACCGTGGCCGTCGGATGCACTTTGTTTGTTGACATTAATACGGTTGACATAAACAACCTGACGATTAATGGAACACTCATCATCATGAACTCTGCCACCGGGGTATTAAATATGACCGGTAATCTAATTGTCAATTCAGGTGCAGTATTAATAAACAATGGACGATTATCTTTCCAGACTATAGGCAATTCCTTTAATTTAAATGGAACAGCAACATATACTCACAACCCTTTTGCAAATTCAATTTCGGATGAGGAATTATTTGTAAATTCCAATGAGGTATTTTCTACGACTAGTAATCTGAACATACTAAAATGGTACAATGGAAATGTTCCATTAGCGGGTCCTACGAGAGTGCAAACCAGCATATTTGGTAATGTCACGCTCAATGCTTCTGTACCTGGTGGCGTATGGGATCAGGACGGTTTTTTTTCTGTGCCAACAATAAACAGAATCAGAGGCAGCTTTACAGTTTCAGCCGGGACGGTAGTTATGGATGACGGAACCGGGAGCACTACCTCGCTAATTCTTCAGGATGTAACTGTAAACAGTACAGGTAACATTGTTTTTCAAAGAGGATATAATCGGAATTATTCCCTACAGGTAAACAATTTTTCTGTGTACAGCGTAGCGCCTGCATTACCTACGGTGGTCCTGGATACTTCGTTCGGAGTTTTAAATATGACAATCAATGGGTCAATGAACATTGCCCACGATTTCAATGTTGTTTATGGACACAACTTTCAATCAGGTGCTGACATCAGAGTAATTGTCAATGGAAATTTAAATATAACAGGTGGTGAAGTAATCTTCAATCGCAAAGCGAGTGCACCACTACAATTAACGGTAAATGGCATCACCACTTTGAACAATTCAAGCCCCGGTGGGGTAGTTTGTTTTGTAGAAGGCGCAAGTGGATACTTGACAATGAACACGCAGGATCTCGTTATTTTGGGTGGGAATTCAAATTATTTTTATGGCAAACCCGGAACGCTGCCTGCCGGTAAAGGCGCAGTGGCGGTAAATGTAAGTAATGACTTTTCTATCAATGGAACTTCCAAAACATACATTGCCTATTGTGATACCAACCTGAGTAAAGTCAGAGTAAGTGTGGCGCGTGATTTTACAATGAATGGCTATAATGCATTGCTTGCAGGAGCATATACAAACGGGGCCTTTACTTTTAAAACTTTCAGAAATTTTACTCAAACAAATGGTCAATTTATTGGTCAGTCATACAAGGCAAATATTTCTATCGATTCGATAATAATTGGATCCAATTTTGTGTTTAACTCAGGAAATGCCTCTGATTTCTTCATAGGAAATAAATCATCCGGAAATACTTTTATCAATACAACCGGAAGTTTCAGTATGGTATCCTCGGGCACAGGTTACGGTCAGGGATTTATCGGGGCAGATTCAAGTTCATCGAATTTGAGTTTTCAGGTAGCGCAGAATTTTATACAGAATGGTGGACAGTTTTCCGGAATTTTAAGTGGAAGCGGGCTGGCAACATTTTCCATTACAGGGATACTCGATCTTAACGGAGGAGTATGTAAAATTCATAATAACACAATTTATTCAAACACAGGTAATATAAACTTCTTTGCCGGTAGTATAGATTTTGACGGAGGTGTATTTAGTGCTTTTTTTAATTGTAATAATAACAACTTGCTGGGTACCTTTATCATTGGCACCAACATCGACATAAATTTTACGAATACAGGTGACGAATTCTCTTTCGTCGGACTCTCTACTATTGGGAGCGATGTAAATAATTTACAACTTTCACTAAACGTACCCGGGGGAATTAGAATCGGAGGTGTCAATGGAAAATTCTATTCAAGTGTTGCGCTTGGACAAGAGTTTATAACCTTAGGAGGCCTTGATATATCAAATGGTACAAATAGTTTCAACGGACAACCCGGATTTGTCGGATCCATCGGGCATTTTGTTTCACTGACAATAAATGGAAATTTTACAGTAAACGGTGGCGAAACTTATTTATCAGCATCTACTCAAACCCTACTAGCAAATATCAACGGAGATTTAACCATATCGAATGGATCCGTGGCCATTAAAGGATCCGGAACTACCACCTCCACTTTAAATATTCTCGGAGCATATTCTCAGACCGGCGGTAATTTCTATATACACAGAAACCTTACAGATAAAATGCCGGAGGGTTCTGTGATTACTATGACGGTTAACTCCAACGATGATGCAAACGGGAATTTTACACATACTGATGGTGCTTTTGTATTTGATAATTGCAGCACCACACCTGCTTCAATGAACCTGATTTTAAATATTAAGAGTCCAAACTATACTTTAGGAGGTACGGGGCAGATGACCATGTCTCTTCCCGGTGTAGGTGCCGTATATGGGATTCTTAATTTTTCAAGAAATGGTTTGATAGCATTTAACCGATCCGGTAGCCATAATATCCAACAGATTAGACAAAATATTCTGAGTGGTTGTACCTTGGATCTGCAAAGTGGAAATTTGCAAGTCCAGTCGCATAATTCCGGATCAATACCGCCTGATGCTTTATGGGTTTTTACGGGGGCAACACTTGACATGCGAACCAATAGTGTTTTCTCTAATGCGCTTAAACCCAACAGTGGTATTTCAGTATTTGGAAGAGTGAGGACTCAAAATACAAATGGCCTCTATGACGGAACAGTTAATGCAGCTTTCTCCACAAGCATTTCAGATAATTTTGATTTTTATATTGCCAGTTCATCCACGGTTGAATATTATGGAATAGATGATCAGGTAATCACCGGACTCGGAGTTGGCAAGGCTCAACTTGTACAGCATAAATATGGTAATCTGGAAATAAATTTTGGAGGAACACCGGATGTAGAATTTGTGTATCCAACAAATTTCCCAAACGACTCATCAGTCATGGTGAGAGGAAATTTAATTCTTAGCAAGGGCGAGTTAAATCTTGACAACGATCATGATCCGGTAAATGGTGGTGGTCGGTGGATTGTTTTGGAAAATGGTTCAGTTGCATCAATGCCAAGATCAACTGGTTATATCCGGAGTGAATCAGAGACAGGAAATGCAAGAGTGAAGTGGATTTTCAACAATACAACAGGGACTCATACTTTTCATTTTGGATATAGCAGCGTTGAATATATACCATTAGTTTTCACTCACAGCTCTGGAAGTTCGGCAACCGTATATGCAGCTACCTACCATAGCGATCCACTTAACCTCCCCTATCCTCCAACGGTTACACATGTTAGAAATAATTTGTGGCTTGACAATAGCGCCAATACTGTAGATCGCTTCTGGTATTTGCAAACATTGGGGAATATCCCATCTGCTAATCTTACATTTAATTGCACTCCGTCAGAAACCGGAATAATTTCAAATCTGGTGGCACAAAAATGGGTGAACAGCGCACCGGAAGGATGGACTAACCCACCTCCCGGATCACAAACCAGTTTAAGTAACGGTGTTCAGGCAAATTCAATTACGCAATTAAATAATTGGTGGACCTTATCTGGAAATTCAGTTCTATTGCCTATAGAATTACTTGGATTTGAAGCACAATGTATTGATGATGGGGTGATGTTGTTTTGGGAAACAGCAACTGAAATCAACAATGATTTCTTCACTATTCAAAAGAGTACTGATGGTATCATCTGGGAAAATATTGCGCAAGTGGATGGTGCCGGAAATAGCAGTAGTTCGATTGATTATTCCTATTATGATCATCAACAAAACAGAAAGAGTTCTTATTACAAATTAATTCAGACCGACTTTGATGGTAAGTCGAGCGAAAGCCAAACTATCAAAATTAATAGTTGCAGATCGGCTTCGGGCACTACTGCAGTGCTCGTAAATACAGTTTATGGAAAAACCGAATTGCTAATGAACTCAATTTCATCTGAGAAATTTGAATTTTCCATCTATACAATTCTCGGCTCGAAGGTGCTGCACAATTTTTTAGTTGTTCCAAAAGGAGAAAGTATTATTCCAATTAATACAAGTTCCTTGAGTGAGAGCATTTATTTTATCCGGCTTGAAGGAAAGAATGATGCCTTCATTTTTAAATACTTAGGAAGCCATTAAGAATTATTCACCGAATACAGATATATTTTTATAATTTCTACATTTGAGGAAATCAAATATGCCCTCAGATTGTTAAGCCCTATGCTTTTATACGAATATCAGGTTCATGGGTTTAAAATCAAGGTTTCAGATTCTTTATCAGACAATCAGCTATCTCAATCCTGGGAAGGATTAACCAAATCGGCTCAACATCTTCGGTCTGAAATGCTCATACTGCTTGAGAAAGCAAAACCAATTGACCTTCATTTCAGGTACCTGTTTATATATCCTGAGGATTCTGATTCAAAGCCTTGTGGAATTATTTATTTGCAGTTACTTCAATTTAACCACAGAAATTTTAATTTTTCCGAAAAAAGTTATCTCCAATCCCTGGCCCGGATAATTCTAAAATTAAAATCATTCAGAATCTTAATGGCAGGCTGTCTGTTTTCAGTTGACTTTTCACCTGTGGTGTTAGACCAGACAAAAATTAATCCGGAACTACTTTTAAACATTCTTGATGCCTATGCCAAATATGAAAAGTTTGATGCGCTTTTGTTGAAGGATATGCCCGGAAAATTTAACAGGGAATTGCTTGCCACACACGGATATAAGCCATTTGAAACTGATCTGACCATGCAACTTGAAATCAATCCGGATTGGAAAACTTTTAAGGATTATGAAAGAGCACTTACGCATAAGTATGCGCAACGAGTCAGGAAAATTCGCAAGCAAGCTGTGGATATTAAGAGGAAACAAATCAGTAAACATGAATTTATTCTTGAAAGATCAAGATTTATGGATTTGTTTTACCAGGTTTCAGGCAAACAAACTATAAGGATGGGGATAATCGACCATGTCTATTTTGAAGAACTCTTTGACACACTTGGAAGTAATTTTGTATTAATTGGATATTTCGAAAATGACAAATTGATTGCCTTTGCCTCCCATATTCTGTACAAGGATAAACTTGAAGTACATTACATAGGCATTGACTATACTTGCAACAGCCATTATGCCCTATACTTTAATATATTATATGATGGTATTATGTTGGCCATAGAGTACGAAAAAAGTTCATTGGAATTAGGACGAACTGCCAGGGAAGCCAAGGCGGTGGTTGGCTGTCATCCTATCTACTTTAATGATTACGTTAAAATAAGCAACAGCTTTGTTAACTGGCTGGTAAATCTGTTAAGCAAGTACTTCAATCAGAGCCTTGGAGATGGTTGGAAAAAAAGGCATCCTTTTAAAACTATTGCTACAGGTATCGCGGAGAAATAAAAATATTACATTTGCAAATGATTGGTTCCCGGAATTCCGGGATTAAAAGGGAATCACGTGTAATTCGTGAACAGTTCCCGCTGCTGTAAGCTCTAAGTCGTCTCCGGCTTTTTACCACTGTGAATATCACGGGAAGGTGCCTGAGACAGAGTAAGTCAGAAGACCTGCCATCAACATTATTTATTCATCAGGCTTTCGGGTAAAAAGCATGAATGATTGCAATAGAATTTCTATTGGTCTCATTCCATTTTTTTCCGGTCTGCTTCTAACTAATCAGAGCCAATATTATGAAAGCAAAGAGTAATTCAAAGTTGCATCTAATCATCTTGCTAATTTTATTCGTTACAGGTAAATATGCAACGGCCCAGGATAGCCTGGTTAAGGATCTCAGGGAAGTCACTATCACAGCCACCAGAACCGACAAGAATATTCTGGATCTGGGTCGATCTGTTACCGTTATAACTGCTGAAGAGATAAGGAACTCGAATTACAATTCCTTAGCAGATATTCTATCGCAGGAATCGGGATTCTACTTGCCCGGAAACGGACAGACTCCCGGGAGCAACCAGAGTGTTTTTTTACAGGGAGCAAATAGCAATCAAACTGCAATTTTCATAGATGGCATTAGAATTTCTGATGTATCCACTGTTAACAATGTAATTGATTTGAGTGAAATTTCTCTGCATGATATAGAAAGGATTGAGATCCTGAGAGGCTCACATAGTACTCTTTTTGGATCTTCTTCAATTGGAGGAGTAATAAATATTTCTACAAATAAACCATCAAAGCAAGGCTTCTCATCCAACGGAGGATTCTCTACAGGAACATTTGGTACAGGAACTTCCATTTTAAACCCATACGCTGACATTGCTTACCGTTTTCGTAAGGGTTTGTATGTTTCAGGGAGTGGAGATTTTAGCAGTGTTTCCGGATTGGATGCTACAATTGATACAGTAATTGACCCATCTGTATTCGATCAAAGAGATAAAGATAACTGGAAGAAAATAAACTCGACATTCACTGTGGGCTATGTAAATCCAAAAACAAAATTGGATATTACTTACAGGTACACAAAATCCGAAACCGATATAGATAAGTCGGCATTTGTGGATGACGACAACTATGTTTTAAACTTTGATCGAAATATCATTTCGACACTTATGCGTCATGAACTGACTGAATCTACCAGGATAAGCCTGAGTGCAGGAATTTCAGGAACCACGAGACATGCTGTGAATGACTCCTCAATTAATAGTTTCGATCAATCATATGATCACCAATACACTGAAGACAAATATTCAGGGCTTAATACGAATATAGATTTGGTGCTTAATCACAAGTTTCGATCAATTGAGTTGATGGGAGGATTAGCGAGAACAAGCGAATCGATGGAAGCTGAGAACTATATTTACTCAGCTACTTTCGCACCTTTTATTTTTGAAAGTCATACCTACATGAAAAATCCTGATCCGGGTACACACACGAATAGTATGTATGTGCAAACAGATATCAATGGAGATTTGCTCTCATCAAAAACTTCGAAGTTTAATTTAATTGCAGGACTCCGCTATGATCTTCATTCCATCTTCAAGGAACAACTTTCTTTTGAATTGAATCCGAGCTGGAAACCCGGAAGGAATTCATTGATTTACTTTTCTTACAGTACAGGATATAATTCGCCATCCTTGTATCAACTATATGCAAATTCAATATACACCCCTTGGGATGGGAGTACTGGCTTAGGGTTAAGTTTAGGGAACAAATTTCTGAAACCTGAACAATCAAAGAGTACAGAATTAGGTTTTAAGTATAAGCCAAACTCAAAGCTATTCATGAGCGTATCGTTTTTTCACCGAAAGACTTCGAATAATATCGAATATGTTTATTTGTGGAATAAGGACACCCCTACTGAATTACTTGCCTCGGATTATAATCGCGATGATTATCGGGGCGATCATTATATAAATGCAGGCAATGCTGAAGTTTACGGAGCAGAATTTAATTTGAATTATAAATTCCTACCTGATTTCCGTCTTGTACTCAACCTAAGCTACGCTCAGTCAGAATTGGAATATTCAAATTCAAAAAACAATGAAGCATTGATGCGTGAAGCACAGGTTCAACTCTATAATAACGGACATTTCCTTTCGTCAGAAAACTTTGTCCAAAAAGGATTAATCCGTCGACCAAACACTGCGAAAGCAGAATTCATCTACTCAGGGATTAAAAAGCTGCAATCCGGCCTGGTAATACGCTATATTGATGATAGAGATGATGTGTTTTATGACACTCAAATCAAACCGCAAGGTGCATTAAGTACGGTAAGCGTGGATCAGTATATACTGCTAGATGTAAATATTTCATACCAACTCAGCACCAGAGTATTCATTAGTTCCCGAGCCGAGAACATCATGAACAGCAAATACGCAGAAATCAGAGGATTCAGTACGAGAGGCCGTGCTGTATATTTCAAAATTGCCTACAACCTTTAATGAGGAAAAAATTATTAATTTTGAAAAATATCAAATCAAAAGACATGAAAGATCAAATCAATTCAAGGCATATACTCTATCTGGCCATCGGATTAATTCTATTTGCCGCACTTACCAGACTTTTACCACACCCTTATAATTTCACTGCACTCGGAGCGATGGCATTATTTTCCGGTGTAACGTTCGGTAAGCACAAATGGGCCTACATTTTACCCTTCATTGTTTTACTGCTCACAGACCTTATTTTAGGCTTCCATTTTTCGATGCTTCCGGTTTATGGCTGCATCGCATTAACGGTGTGGATGGGCACGAGAGTACAAGGAAAGCCCGGAATTATTAATGTAGGGATCTTGTCCCTGGCATCTTCATCAATCTTTTTTCTCATCACTAATTTACCAGTCTGGTATGCAGATATAAGCTTGTATCCTATGACCCTATCCGGAACCATGCAGAGCTATACTATGGCAGTTCCCTTCTTCAAAAATCAGATATTAGGCGATCTTTTTTATAATTCAGTGATTTTTGGAGTATATCACAGTTTTGCAAAGAGCAAAAAATTAAATCTGGCTTAAAAAAATAAACCCAGCCTTACGGGGCTGGGTTTTATTTTTCAACCTTACGGGGTTGATGTTTAATCAATCTTACGGGATTGCTGAAAAATTTAAATCTTGTTTAATTGAACACCCTTTTTGAACGCAGGTGGCATCGCTGAAGATATCTCCATTCTTATAGATCGCTTACAATGTAATAATGCTGGATTTTTAAGCCAATTTTAGGCGATTCTTATCAAAACAACAGGGTTAATATGCCCAATTTTCGTTGAATTTAAGCTTTATTTAAGATCTATTAACCTATATATATCAGGTCTTTACATAAAATTATTGAAATCGCAGCTTTCATGAACCATTTTGTCTTCGTTCTCCCAATGTTGAACGCAGACAATGAGACAAAAACAAATACTCTGGTTCTTTTTATGCTTCCTGGTCAATAATATGACCGGAATGGCTTCCGCCCCCCCATTACTGGAATGGCAAAAATGCCTAGGTGGCAGTGGTCAGGACATGCCAGTACATTTAATTAAAGGAACTGATGGCTTTATCTATACTCTCGGGAGTACAGCTTCTATTGATGGAGACGTTCAATTAAACAGAGGTTCATTAGATCTATGGCTTACCAAACAAGATTCTGCCGGGAACCTGATCTGGCAAAGAACTTATGGCGGGAGCAATATAGATATAGGAACAGGCCTCGTTCAAATACCCGGAGGTGGATTTATTCTTGCCGGTTATTCATCCTCAAATAATGGTGATGTAAGTGGCAACCATGGAAATTTTGATGCATGGATCTTAAAAATTGATGTTAACGGGAACATCATCTGGCAAAAAACAATAGGCGGAAGTCAGGTCGATTTGTGCTATACCATCCAGGCATTACAAGATGGGAATTATGTCTTTGGCGGTGGAACTTATTCAAATGACGGAGATGTATCAGGCCATCATGGGGATCAGGATTTTTGGATTGTAAAAATTAATACTTCGGGAGCAATTTTATGGCAAAGATCTCTGGGTGGAACCGGACTAGATGTCTGTTATGACATAATTGAAACAAATTCAGGACAAATAATCGCTTGCGGCAGTACAAATTCAACTGATGGAAACGTTTCAGGAAATCATGGCAACTATGACTTCTGGATAAACAGAATAAGTTCTAACGGCACAGTGATTTCGAGCAATTGTTACGGAGGTACGCAGCAGGAATCAGCTCAATCAATGAGTCTGTGCAGTGGAAACAGAATAGCTGTTGCAGGATATAGTAAGTCTTCAAATGGAGATGTAACATCTAACTCAGGCTATAATGACTATTGGTTTTGTCTGATTGATAGCAATGGAATAATTGAAAGAGAAAAAAGCTATGGCGGTTCCGGAACGGATGTGGCCTATTCCGTGATCAACACCCTTGATGGCGGATTTTTACTCAGCGGTGGAACTACATCGACGGATTTTGATGTTAAAAATAATCACGGCGCTGAGGATGTTTGGCTGGTAAAAACCGATAGCATTCTGAATCTCGAATGGTCCAAAACTTATGGGGGATCCGGGAATGAACGACCTTCCTGCTCAATGGAAAATGATGACGGAGGATACATCATTGCTTCTTATTCGTATAGCACCGACGGTAATATCAGCGGAAACCATGGAACATCTGATTTCTGGATCATCCGCTTATCCTGTCATCAGCCAATCGCACAATTCAGCACTTCCACAGATAGTGTATGCGTAAATGATCTGCTGCAACTGACAAATCTCTCTGTTAATGCTTCAAGTTATTCATGGTATCTGAACAACACGCTTTTCTCAAACCAGAAAGATGCCTCGACTTTGGTTAACAGATTTGGCAGAAATATTATCAAGCTTAAAACAGAAACTTGCTATTCATCTGATGAAATACAAAAGCAAGTTTATATGAGTTCAGCACCGCAAGTTCAAATTAACAAAAGCGAACCGTATATCTGCACAGGCTCCACTATAGAACTTTCCACTACAACATCCGGTACTTACACATGGAGTAACGGGTCTACACAATCTTCCATTCAAATTTCTCAGGGAGGCATATATCAATTAGATTTAAAACTTGCCGGCTGCACTGTTCACAAGGGCGTGATAATTTCAGAACATACTCCCCCGCCCTTCTCATTGGGCAGCGATACGACTATATGCATCGGAAGCAGTTTGATGCTCAGTGCACCAGCCAATATGCAATCCTACCTATGGCAGGATGGCTCCGCTCAATCAAATTTTTTAGTCACTAACCCAGGCATATTCGAGCTAACAGTGTCTGATCAATACTGCAGCAGTACTGATCAAATCAGTGTGAATATGATTAATTGTGGAATTCCGGTTGCCAATTTCACTGCAAGTGCACAAATTATTTGTGAAAATGCAATAGTCAGCTTTCAGGACCTATCAGGAAATGCAACGACCTGGAACTGGACTTTTCCGGGAGGGCAACCATCAAGTTCTACGCAACAAAATCCTAACATCACTTATTCTCAATCCGGAACTTATTCAGTCATGCTGGAAGCTTCCAATGCTGCAGGAACAAATACTATTATGCGTGTTCACTTCGTGGTGGTAAATCCTAACCCATTCAAACCACAAGTCACATTAATTGGTAACCAACTGAACAGTACACACGCCGATAGATACCAATGGGAATTGAATCAGGTAACTATACCGGGCGCCTCGTATCAATCATACGAAGCTACACAAAGTGGAAACTACCGGGTTGAAATCACAGATCTGAATCAGTGCAAGGCTGTTTCCGATGCGGTCACCGTATTGATAACAGGCTTGCCAAATCTTAGAGGAACAGGGAGTGGAATCAGTGTATATCCTAATCCAACCTATGGAGATGTACATCTTCAGACAAATTATAATTTGAACGAGTCTGCCGAAATCAGAATATTCGACAATAAGGCTTCCTTGGTTTATTCAGGAAGCGTAAGCTATCAGTTTTCCAATGAGGCAACCACTTTGGATTTGTCAAATCTTCCAAGCGGCACCTATTTCCTTGAATACAGGACTCAATCCGGCTCGGTCGCCGGGTCAATACTTGTTAAACAATAATAAATCTTAAAGAACATGATGATGATCTACACTGTACTATTTATCCTGGCATATGCCGGAGCAATTTACTTCCTGGCACAGGAAAAGAAAGAGGATAAGTCAACGAAGAGCGAGAGAAACTAAGCGATGTTAATCACTCTCTTAATATGTGCTCGCCTGACAAGAATACGGAGAATCCGTCGCTACCTAAGGACTCTTCCT
>Ga0154020_10006980_pt1 | contig 13226 bp, 5 predicted proteins | sample Klosneuvirus_201_FD_109709 | JGI IMG/M metagenome (GOLD analysis project Ga0154020, IMG submission 109709) | Active sludge microbial communities from wastewater, Klosterneuburg, Austria - Klosneuvirus_20160825_MG | ecosystem: Engineered > WWTP > Aerobic digester > Activated sludge | place... | reverse complement strand
CGGAGCCCAACGTGCAGTTGAATACGGGCCAGATTTCCGACGACGGTCGGACGATGACGATCGCGGCGATGGACCGCGTGATTCAGCTTGATGTGGAAGCGGGGCGTGTGACGGGCGGGTTCAAGGCTCCCGCGCACTATGTCTCTCCGAGCCGCGATGGTCGCACGCTGGCGCTGATGTTTCAGAATCAGCCGGCCACTTTGCGGAATGCGGTCACGGGCAAGGTGCTCGGGGGATCGCGTTCCTTCGGGCGCGGCATTTGCAGTCCGGATACGAACTGGATTGCGGTGGCGGAGCACGATGGCGTGCGGGTGTTTCGTTATCCGGAGTTGCAGCAAATCTTTGATGCACCGCTGGAGCTCGGCACGATCACTCCGCCGCCAGTGACCTTCTCGCCGGACAGCCGGATGCTGGCGGTGGCCAATGCACGCACGGATATCCGGCTCCATGAAGTTCCGAGCGGACGTGTACTCGCTGTCTTGTCACCGCCGAATCCCTCGCAGATCGCGGGGGGACATGGGATTGAATTCAGCCGCGACGGGCGCTGGCTGATCCTCGCGCGGGATGGCGGGGATGTGGTGGGGTGGGATCTCAATACCGTGCGGGAACATCTGGCGGAACTGGGCCTGGCCTGGGATGAGCCAGCGAGTCTGGCGCGAACGGATCGAAACTTCAACGTGACCCCGGTGGACGCTATGACGACCCGTCGACCACGATTGCGGATCGAAGTCGTCGCCTTGGCGGCGACGATGCTGACGTTGCTGGGCGGTGTCTTTGTCTTCGTGGTGCAGCGACGGTTGTTGCGGAGTTACGAACGCGCGGAGGCTCTCGCCGTGGAGCAGCGCCAGCGATTGGATTCCGCGCAGAAGGAACTGGTTCACGGCCAGAAGATGCGGGCGCTCGGCACGCTGGCGGCGGGCATCGCGCATGATTTTAACAACCTGCTTTCTGTGATCCGCCTGTCCAACCAGCTTGCGGCGGAGCAGACAAAGCCCACGGGAACGGCCCGGGAGAACGTCGATGCCATCGAAACCGCGGTGACACAGGGCGAGAGCATTGTGCATTCGATGTTGGGCTACAGCCGGGTCGCGGCGGAGAAGGAGGGCGCCTATGAAGTCGACGCCGTGGTGAACGAAACGGTGGCGATGCTCGGCCGGAAGTTTCTCGCGGGCATCGTCCTCAAACTGGAGATCGCCGAGGTGCTGCCTGCGGTGCGCGGCTCACGCGGGCGGTTGGAGCAGGTGCTGTTGAACCTGATCGTCAATGCGTCCGAGGCGATGAACGGCAAGGGAACGCTCAGTTTGGTGACTCGTTCGAATCCTCAGGCCGCGGGCTGCCTGCTGGCGCCACGACAAGCCGCCCGGTATGTCGAAGTGGCGGTGGGCGATTCCGGGCCGGGCATTCCTCCGGAGGTGGTGTCGCGCATCTTCGAACCGTTCTTCACCACCAAGACGATTGGTGCGCGCCCGGGAACCGGGCTGGGGCTCGCGACGGTCTACACGATGGCGGAACAGGATGGACTGGGCCTGGCAGTGAACACGGCTGTCGGAGTCGGCACCACGTTTCGAATCTTTATTCCGGCGGCGGACGGCGGAGATCGGTCATGACTTCCGGCGGTTCTCGCGCCGATGAATCAATCCTGGGCGCAACATGCCCACTGCAATTTTTGCCGCCGGTTTCTAAGGTCACGGAACGTTCATGAATCCGTCGTACACAGCTTCCATCCTCGTGGTGGAAGATGATCCGCAGCAGCTGAAATTGTACAGCCAGGCGCTCACCGGTTACCGCCTGACGTGTGTCAGCTCAGTGACGGCGGCGTTGCTGGTGTTGGAGGCGGAGGTTCCAGATGTCATCCTGTTGGACCACGTTTTGGAAGGCGGTGAGCTCGGAGCCAAGCTGTTGCCGCGCATCAAGCAACTGGCGGCGCACGTGCCGATCATCATCATCTCTGGAACGCTCGAACTGGAAGAGCAGCTGGAGGCCTTGCAAGGACCGGACCACGCATCGTACGTTCTCAAAAAACCGGTCCAGCTGCAGAAGCTGCGGGACACGGTGAAGACCGCGCTCGACGAATGTGGCTTCGGCGAAATGGTCCGGGCGATGCGCTCACTGGAGCGCGCGGAACAAATCGCGACGAGCGAACGCGAGCGGCTCTTTACCGAACGGCTCGCCCGGCAGCATGAGCTGTTGAAGCGCTTGCGCGGCACTTCCCAGAAGCCGAACATCTCGCAGCTGGCGGAGGATTGCCGGGTCGACCGGCGGACCATTCGGCGCGATCTTCAGGACTTGGTGAACCGCGGACAGCTTCCCTCCATCGTCATCGAAGGCGAACTGGCCGACTGATCGGGGTATTTTCATTGGATTCCCACCTGGGCGCTACATGCCCATCGCGCGATGGCTCAAGTTGCGCCAAGATTCAACCGCTCACACAGGATTCGGACTCGATCCATGAAAACATCCATATTCCAACGAATCGTCCTGATTGCACTCGCCTGTTGCGGGTGGGCCATGAACGGGCACACGCAGACTCCGCCGGTGGTGCGCAGCACGGAGTATAACGGCGCGCATTCCAACGTCGTCTACTACGCCGCGCAGCCGTGGATGAACACCAACACGACGTTGTTGACCGTCGAGGCCTGGATTTATTGCCGCGACCTGATTGGTAATCAGGCGTTGGTGGCCCGGCATTATTCGACGAACCTCTACTTTGGTCTCGCGGGCAACAAGCTGCGGTTCTATCGCAGCGGCGGAACGTTTGCCGACTCGGATGGCTCGGTGGTGGCGGGGCGCTGGACTCACGTCGCCACGACGTATGATGGCACGACGGCGCGGTTCTATATCAACGGCGTGGCGGCGGGGACCAAGGGACTGGCGAACGCGGGCAACAACAGCACGAACAGGCTGAGCCTCGGTGGTCAGCGCGACATTCTGAATCTCGGCGACGCCCTCGCGGGTGGCTTTGCCTTCAATGGCTATCTCGACGAGGTCCGACTTTGGACGGTGGTGCGTTCGCAGAGCCAGATTTCGACGAGCATGTATGAGGAAGTGCGCTCGGGCACTGGTCTGCTCGCGACCTTCGGGACAGGTGGAAGGGTGAACGAACTCCAATCAGGAAACGGGTCGACCGATGGAATTGCCGTCGACCTCCGGAGCAGTGGCTTCGGAATTCTTCCCACCGACCTGCGAATCCCGTTCAGCTCCGGGGCGCTGCGAGCAGACGGCGTCGTGGACATGCTCAACGAGTATCGCGGCGCTGAAACGATTGTCCTGCGATCGACACTAAACGGCACGACTCCGGATCAGCGCGGCTACCTGATGGTGTCCACCAACTCCACGAACTTTCACCTCTACGTGGCGGTTCCGGACATTCAGCAATCGGGATTTCTACCGCCGCCAACCATGCAGGTCGCCGGAAACGTCAACCTTGCAAATGGGACAACCAACGGAATTGGAGATTGGGAAGGTCGCCTGACGCAGGACTCGTTTCAGGGCGGGACAATCTTCGGAGTAAACCCGCCGTTCTTCCCGACGCCGCAATGGTTGAGCTGGGGCCAGAGCACGCAGAACTGGCAGGCGGCGACCACCTCGCCTTACGAATTTCATCAGGACTACGAGTTCCGCATTCACGGGCGTCATCTGAACTACTTCAGCAACTCGGTCGGCCTGCTGGTCCGCTACTACGGCTTCAACGGAGCGGAACAACTCGTCGCCCCTCGGGGTGGCGTGACCAATCGACCAGACTCGTACGCTACCGCGGAATGGGGTGGTGTCGCGAATGTGGGCCTCGTCAACGTGTCCATCTCGGGCGAAGTAAACAATGTGACGACGGGCGGCAACCAAAGCGGCTGGACGGTCACGCTGCGCTCGGGTGCGTCGGCTCTCGGCGGCGTGATTATTCGGACCTTGCCGGTCGCCGCGGATGGCACCTTCACCATCTCCGGTGATGTGCCGCGCGAGCAGGCGATTCATCTGATTCTCGAAGCGCGTTCCGGCTACACCTTCGTGCCGCCGGAGTATCTCGAAACCAGTTCGGGTCGCGAAGCAGTCACCATCACTGGAAACTCCACTCTCACCTATTCGGCCTGTACCTCCGGCGGATGCACCTATCGCAGTGTCCGCTTCCGCGTACAATCGCCTCCGGGGCCGCTCGCGTTGACGTCGGTGGCTCCCTTGAGCGTTCCCGCGACCGTGCTGGTGCGGACCACCCCGCGCAAGACCACGCCGGTCGGCAATCTCACTCTTACCGGGGCGAACTTACACAGCGGCATTCGCGTGTTCTTCCGGGGCTCTGGCTGCTTTGAGGATCCACCAAATTTCTGCAGTAGTGACTGGGTGGAAGGGGAAATCGTATCGACCGCGTTTGACCGAACGTCAGTCGTCGTCGCCGTGCCGGAACTTCCCGGCACCGGGGTAGTGGCGCGGAACTTCCAAATCGTGGTGGAGAATCCGTTGTATTTGAGCACCCTCGGCAGCCGTTGGACCTACGGCCCGACTGTATCAGTAACTCCGCCCATCTACGCGCACTTGTACGGTTTTGAGTTTCGAAATGAAGACGACGGGCCGAGCTTGGAAGAGTTCGAGGCGAACTTCGGCGACAACATCTTCGTCGACCTTCCCTTCACGGACATTGCCGTTCCCGGACTGCGTGACCCGTACTACTACACGTTCTTCTTCCCGGTTTACATGGCGTGGATGGACCTTGCGAAAGGTTCGTGCTCGGGTTTTGCCGCCACCTCGCGCTTGATGGCCAATCGAACCATTCCGTTCGCCGCATTCGATCGGGCGGACAACGGAGAGGGCGTTCACGGCGTGCTTTATCCCAATGGCTATGTTGGGTTGCCCCCGTGTAATCCCGATTTCCCGTCGAGACTGTGCGTTCCGAGGCCCGCGGCTTGGACTGGCTGGGATCTCTTCCAGCCCTTCCGTCCGATTGACGTCTGGGGCCGCATCATCTCGTTGCAAGGCGCGCAAACCTCCGCCGAGTTTTTGAACACATGGTTGCCGCAATTGAAACGCCCCATCTTGAGCGGTCCGCGCCGCGGCATTTCCGTGGGCGACCCAAATCTGGTCTTGTCGCGCATTCGCGCAGATGCGCGGGAGAACCTGATCGTCCTCGGCGGTCGCGAGTTCCAGGCGCTTCACACCGTGACGCCTTATGGCGTGATCGAGGAACAGGGTTTGTTGGATGATCTCCTGACACCGACCCCACGCGCCGGGTTCACGTTGATCAAGATCTACGACAACAACTGGCCGGAGTCGGAACGCTACATCGAGGTAAATCGCACCGAGAATACCTTCCGCTACTTCTTCTTTAATTCGGATAGCGGCCCGGTCATCGGGGAAGGGGCCGGCCTCTACTACATGCCAGTGAGCGTCTTCCGGAATCCACGTCACGCCCTCGGGCCGATCGACATTGCAGCCAATCTCGCGAATCTCCTGCGCGTGCTGCACACCGGCACGGCGGCCACCACGCTCAAGGATGCGGCGGGAGGTGAAGCGGGTTGGAGCGGGACCACGCTGGTCAACAGCTACGAAGGCGCCCTGCCGTTCGTTCAGCCCGGCGCACTTCCTGGCGTTCCGGACCGCTTCGATACCACCATGTTCTTTTTGCGTTCGACGAATCCGCCGACCTCGTCTGACTTCGTGGCGGACGGCGGCAACGTCGTTCTCCACTACGCGATGGGCGAAGGCGATATTGCTGTCGGCTTCAATGCCGCCGGTGGCAGTGGAGGGTCGGTTTACGGAATCTTGATCGGCCTAAACCAGGCGCTGCAAGGCATGGGCGTGCGTTCGGCGGCCGCGGTTCAGGGATTCAGCGCCAGCGTCGGCAGTCGCGACACCACTCGTCGTTCGCTCGTGTGGCAGCTGGATGCCGGCGCCGGAGCGATGACTCCCGACGTGCATCTGGAACGCGACGGTTTCAATGCGTTGAAGATTCGCAACAACTCACCGCAGCCCTTCACCTACCGAATCAATTTGGCCGGCTACGAAGTGGAGCCGGGTGCGGGCCTCGTTGAATTCGCTTCCGATTCAATCACGCATCCCGGCAACGCCACTCTCACGCTCAAGCCGGTCTTTGGTCCCGAGCGCGGATTTGTCCGAGAGCTGGATTCCAACAACGATGGCGTTCCTGATGCCACTGAAACACTGCCGGCTCGCGGTGCGTTGCGCGCGAGCAAGGATGCTGGCGTGCTGGCCTTGCGCTGGCGTTCGCTCTCCGCCAACGACACGCTCGAAAGCAAGAAGGACCTCAACGAGGAGAAGTGGTCGGCCGTCAACGCGGACATCAAGGCCGATGGTTCAGACCTCGCGACCAAGGTCCCGATGTCCGAGAAACACGAGTTCTTCCGCGTGGTGTCTACCAGCGAAGACTGCTTCACGCTCGCTACGCAACCTCCCGGCGCCAAGCCCAACCCGTGGGAGATCGGCGGCTTCAAGTTCGAGGCGTTCAATGCAGCTGGCGCGATGCAGCCGCAGAACAGCATTGTGACCCGCAGCGGATCGACCGGACTCGACGTGTTGCACACGGTCCGAATCCATCCGCTGCACGATTGCGATACGCTCCACGTCGACCTGCGCCAGACTTCCGGACTCGTGGTGTTGGAAGCAGTCGGGCCGCTGGGAACTGTCATCGCGCGGCGGGAATTGGTCGGTACCGGCACGGCTGTGCAGAGCGTCACACTTCGGGGAGTGGCGACTCGCATCAGCTACGTGCGGGTGATATCGCCAAACGCGTTGTGCGTGATCGTGAAGGTGTGTGGTGAACGCACGCAGGTTCCGTCCACGCCGCAACCGACTTCGAGCTGCCAGAGCGTTTCGAACGCAACGTCAGGAACCTTCGCGAGCCCGCTGACCGGACGCGGACCGTTTATCCTCAGCTCGCCCGGTGGGACCGTCACGTTTGGTTCGGCGGCCGGACTCTCAGGCAATTGGCTGAGCCTGTTTGGCGAGACGCAGATCGACCTCCTGCCGCCCATCGAAGGCTGCGAACGCGTCCGACTCAGCGTGTGGGATTTCGAAGGTGTCATCACCGCGAAAGCCTTCAACGCTGCTGGGGCAGAAGTGGCGAACGCTGGTCCGCTGGCGGCCAGTCCGACACCTCAGCAACTGACGCTCGAGGGCGCGGGCATCTCGCGTGTCGTGTTGTTCTCGTCGTCGAGCAAGGCGTTGCTGCTGAACTTCTGCTGCGATCGATTCATTGCGCCTTGAGCGCAGGGGTGAGTTGGGGAACGACTCGGAATCCCGGCGTCGATGAGGCGCCGGGATTCTTCTTTTGCCAGCGAGGGCAACTCCAGCATGACCTTTTAAGTGGCGTCCCGGGGGAGATTTTGAAAGATTGCTGACATGATTCTCACGGGCATTGGCGATGAGGCGGGCAACGGGATCGACGCGCAGATTCGCGCCGCGCGCGAGCTGGGCTGGACGCATCTCGAGATGCGCGGTGTCGAAGTGCCTGGGTTTCCCAAGGCAAACTTCCACGACATTCCGGATCAGGCGTTCGATCTGGCGGTTGCGCATCTCTCGGAGGCCAACATCGGCGTCTACTGCTTCGGTTCCACGATCATGAACTGGGCGAAGACGGTTGAGACTCCCTTCGATGTGACCATTGCCGAGGTCAACCGCTGCATCCCACGCATGCAACGGCTCGGAACGAAGTTCGTTCGCATCATGAGCTTCAAGCCGAGCGATACCGCGGAGGAAATTCCCGCGGTCGTTTTCGAACGCGTCAGGGAAGTGACGAAACGTTTCCTCGATGCCGGCATCACACCAGTGCACGAGAACTGCATGAATTACGGCGGCATGAGCTGGCAGCACGCACTTCAACTGCTCAAGGCCGCGCCTGGCTTGAAATGGGTCTTCGACACCGCCAATCCGGTCTTCAACGCCGATCGCAAGAAATCCAAACCGTGGCCTCAGCAGGATCCGTGGGAGTTCTGGATCAACGTCCGCGATCACGTCGCGCACATTCATGTGAAGGACGCGACATGGAATCCGGCGAAGAAGGACGCTGACTACAACTGGCCCGGCGAAGGGCAGGGGCGGGTTCGCGATATTTTGAAGGATGCCATCGAGCGCGGCTTCGACGCGGGGGTTTCCATTGAACCGCACATGGTCGTCGTCTTCCACGATGCCGGATCGAAGTCCAATGACGACGCGATGCGCGCGAACTTCGTGGAATACGGTCGCCGTCTCGCGACCATGATCGATCGCATCAAGCTGGAGTCTCCGAAGCTCCAGCCGGTCTGAATCGTTGTTTGATCTTCTCCTCGGCGGACGGGAATTCTTTTCCGGTTCGCCGTGCAGTTCTTGCCGTTTTTGACGCATTCCCCGCCGAACTACCCTCGGCATCGATGGTGCTCAGGTCAGCCGGTCTATGCACGAAAAACGCAATTCCGGCTGGCTGATTCTCACGCTCTTCTTCTGTTCGGGAGCCACCGCGCTGGTCTACGAGGTCATCTGGTCGAAATACCTTTCGCAGATGTTTGGCAGCACCATCTACGCGCAGACAGTGGTGCTTGCGGTTTTCATGGGAGGTCTCGCCTTGGGCAACCGCTTGTTCGGCGGCAAGTCCGATCGCGTGCGGCGCCCGCTGAAAGCCTATGGCGTCATGGAGATCATCATTGGCCTCTACGCGTTCTTCTTCAGCGCATTTTATGGCTTTGCCGATTCCATCTTCGTCAGCGTCGGCTCGAACCTGCTGGAGCAGCGCTGGCTCTTGCTCGTGCTTAAGGGCGCGCTGGCCGTGGCGCTATTGATTGTCCCCACCGTCCTAATGGGCGGCACACTGCCGCTGATCGCGGCATGGTTGCAAAAAAGTTCCATCGAAGCCGGTCGCCGTTCCGCGCGGTTCTATTCGGTGAACAGCCTCGGAGCGGTCTTCGGCTCTGCCGTGGCAGGATTCTATCTGGTGCAAAGTCTTGGTCTCGTCGCCTCGCTACAGGCGGCGGCGCTCGTGAATCTTCTCGTCGGCGGAATCGCGATGGGACTCGGCGGACTGGAGCCCGAAGTTTCACCCACGGCCGCGAACGCTTCTGCAAAAAACGAAGCCGACCCACAAATCTCCGCTGCCTCACTCCGCTGGGCCGGACTGCTTGTCGCCATCACCGGTGGCGTCTCGATGGGTCTCGAAGTGCTCGCTGCCCGTTCGCTCGCGCTGCTGTTTGGGTCGAGCCTGCAAGCGTTTGCCATCGTGCTGATGGCGTTCATCCTCGGCATCGGTCTCGGTGCCGGCATGATCGCCTCACCGCGCTGGAAGCAATGGCGCAGCGAGCCGCTTGTCGTATGCCTGCTGCTCGGCGCGGCTGCCTGGGTCGGACTCCTCGTCTTCAAGATCGAATGGTGGATTGAGATCTATCGCTACACCAAGTCCGGCATCAACCAGAGCTCCGTCGGCTACACCTACCACCAGGCGCTGACCGCGGTGATCTCGATGTTTGTCCTCGGTGTGCCGGCGGCGATGCTTGGTGCGGTTCTGCCGCTGTTGATTCGCGCCTTGTCCGGTCAGGCGGCGGCCCTCGGCGTGAAGGTCGGCCAGCTCCTCACCTGGAACACGCTTGGCGCGGTGGTCGGCGTATCGGTGACGGGTTTCGTGCTGATGCCCACCGTGGGACTGCGAAGCGCTTTCGGCGTGCTCGCGGGTGTGTTGTGCGTGGTCGCTGCGATCACCGCGTGGCGTGAAAAGTTGACGAAAGGTCTCGGTGCCGCGGGCGGCGTGGCGGTTCTGATCGCGCTCCTGTTCGCCTTCGAAGGCGATGGCTGGCGCCATGTGATGAGCTCCGGCGCGTTCCGGAAGCACGAGCGAGAACCGGATTTCTCCATCATGGAGGAGCGAAAGAAGAAGATTCAGATTCTGTTCTATGAAGATGCGGCCGATGCGACCGTTTCCGTCGAGAAGGGCAAGAGCAGTTGGGGTGACTTCGATGAATACGGTCTGCGCATCAACGGCAAGGCTGACGCGTCGTCCTTTGGCGACCTCAGCACGCAGAAGTTGATCGGGCATCTCCCCTTCATCGCCCGGCCGGATGCGAAGGATGTTTTCGTCCTCGGACTGGGCAGCGGCATCACTGGCGGCGCCGCGCTGACGCATCCGTTGGAGCGATTGGTGATCGCCGAGAATTGCGAGCCCGTCGTTCGGGCGGCGAAGTTTTTCGAGCCTTGGAATCGCGGCGTGCTGACCGACAAACGCACCACCATCGAAGTCGAGGACGCGCGGACCGTCCTCAAGCTCAGCCCGCAGAAGTATGATGTCATTGTCACCCAGCCCTCCAATCCGTGGATGGCCGGCGTCGGCAGCGTGTTCAGCAAAGAGTATTACGAACTGGCCGCCAGCCGGTTGAAGGACGGCGGCGTAATGGTGCAGTGGTTCCAGCTCTACGAGATGCACGATGGCATCGTGGGGCTGGTGTTGCGCACGTTTGGAAATACCTTCCCGCATCTTGAGATTTGGGACACCGGCACCGGTGACATCGTGATGCTCGGGTCGCGCACCCCGTGGGCATCTTCGTTCAAGGAATGGAACCGGGTTTTTGAACGTCCTGCAGCGAGGGAGGATCTAGCTTCCATCGGCATCAACTCCGTGGCCCAGCTGGCCGCCCGGCAGTTTGCCTCGCAACGGACCGCATTTGCGATTGCGGGTGATGGACCGACGCAGAGTGATCTGTTTCCTGTTCTGGAATACCAGGCTCCGCGTGCGCGCTACCTTGGCATCTCCGCCCGCATGATCGCCCGCTTCGACGAGCGGACGCATCAACGCGAGTTCGCGTCGCCTGAGCGCCTTGCCGCGCTCGGCTCGCTCACGACGGAGCAGCTCGCGCAGACCTTTGGCACTTTCTGGACGATTAATGAGGATCTGCAGAAGCACGTGGTGTGGCGCTTGAGCTACGAAACACTTCCAGGGGTCACCGAGCCCGTCGAACTGCGCGCGATCCCGTGCGTGTTCCGTTCCACCAACACCCCCGCGCTGCCACCGCCGCTGATGTCCCGCGTGCCCGAGGTCTCGCAGAAGATTGTGGCGGCGGCGACGTTGCTGTCCGGTCCTCCGGCTCAACGCACGCAGGGCGCCGACACCGTGGAGACGATGATTCGTGAACGGCAGCCCGACGCAGATTGGTCCGCCGCGCGACTCGCCGTGCAGGCTACGCGCACGACGTGGGGTCTGGTCGAACCTGCCAAGACCCGTTCACTCATTCAGCTCGGCCTCGAATGGGAGCCGGGCAACGCCGAGCTTCAGTACTTCGCGCGTATCCTCGAGCGCGAGAAGCCGTCGGTGGGTGGAATCTCCGCCGTCGATCGATAGCAATTGGTCGCTGGCGTATTGCCGGCGTTGATTGACTTTCGTTTTGCCCCACACCGGCGTTTGGGCTAGTCATGCGGCACACGCATGAAAACTCCGCTCGCGGGATTCCGTCTCGTCGTCCTACTCCTCCTCGGTTTGCCCCCGGTCGCTGCCGAGTCCGCGCCATCACTCCCGCGTCGCACGACCGTTTCGCTGGTGGGCGAAGCGGTTCATCTCAACGGAGAGCCGACTTACAAGGGCCGAACATGGCGCGGGCACAAGATCGAAGGGTTGCTCTTCAACTCGCGCATGGTCCAAGGAATCTTCGACGACCGGAATCCGGCGACCGCGAAGCAGTGGGCTTATCCGGATTCCGGTGTCTGGGACGCGGAACGCAACACGCGCGAATTCATTGCCGCAATGCCGGAGTGGCGGCGACACGGGCTCCTGGCCATCACGCTCAATCTTCAGGGAGGTTCACCGCAGGGTTACTCGAAGGATCAGCCGTGGCACAACTCCGCGATCAACGAGGACGGATCGCTTCGGGGCGATTACATGGCGCGTTTGCAGCGCATTCTGGATCGCGCCGACGACCTCGGTATGGTAGTCATTCTCGGCTATTTCTATTTCGGACAAGATGAGCGCTTGAAGGATGAGGCGGCGGTGATTCGTGCGACGGATAATGCGACCGCGTGGCTGCACGAGCGCGGCTATCGGAATCTCCTCATCGAGATCAACAACGGGTGCAACGTTCGTTACGACCACGACATCCTAAAACCGGACCGTGTTCACGAGCTGATTCAACGGGTGCGCGAGAGGACACACGAGGGGCGGCGCTTTCTCGTCGGCACCTCCTACGGCGGAGGCTTTATCCCGCAGGAGAACGTGGTGCGCGCCTCGGATTTCCTTTTGCTGCACGGCAACGGAGTTTCTGATCCCGCGAAGATTGCCGGCATGGTCCAAAAAACCCGTCAGGTGGCGGGATACACGCCGAAGCCGATTCTTTTCAACGAAGACGACCACTTCAACTTCGACCGGCCCACGAACAACTTCACGGCCGCGATCAGCGAGTATGCCTCGTGGGGTTACTTCGATTTTCGAATGAAGGGCGAGGGCTTTGGCGACGGCTACCAGAGCGTGCCCGTCAACTGGGCTGTGAGCAGCGAACGCAAACGGGCCTTCTTCCATTTGCTTGCGGAGATAACTGGAAGCAGAGTGCAGCCATGAACCTGACCCATCGATTCCATCTCGCCCTCGTCACGCTGGGGTTCCTCGCCCTCAGTTCTCCTGTGGTGCGTGCGGGTGTGACGATTTACCAGACCAACTATCACGGCTGGCCGGACTCGTATGTGTTGAGCAATGGCGAGGTGGCCGCGGTGGTCGTGCCGGCTCTTGGTCGCGTGATGCAGTTTGGATACGTCGGCGAGCAAGGGGTCTTCTGGGAGAATCGCTCGCTCGACGGCCGCATCGCCGATGGGGAACTCACGGTGTGGGCCGCGAAGGATTGGGTGAATTTCGGCGGCGACAAGACATGGCCATCGCCGGAATCCGATTGGAGTGTGTTCACCAGTCGCAAGGGCTGGCGCCCGCCGCCGGCGTTCGATGGCTGGCCGTCGGGCGTCAAAATCGATGGGAAGACGCTGACGTTGTACTCGGCCGAGGATCCGTTCTTCACCACCATCGCCGAACGCCGCATCCGTCTCCATGCGCGCAAGCCGCAACTTGAGATCACCACCACGTATCGCCGCACCCGGGGCGAACCGGCGGTAATCGGCATTTGGGTCATCACCCAGCTCAAGGAGCCGGCCGGATTGTATGCGCCGGTACCAAAGAAATCGGTTTTCAAAGACGGCTACACACTGCTGATTCCGATGCCGCCGCCGAGTTTGAAAGTGGAGAACGGATTGTTGTCCCTCGTGCGCAATCCAAAGTCCCCGCACAAGATTGGCCT
>Ga0154020_10006979_pt1 | contig 13226 bp, 8 predicted proteins | sample Klosneuvirus_201_FD_109709 | JGI IMG/M metagenome (GOLD analysis project Ga0154020, IMG submission 109709) | Active sludge microbial communities from wastewater, Klosterneuburg, Austria - Klosneuvirus_20160825_MG | ecosystem: Engineered > WWTP > Aerobic digester > Activated sludge | place... | reverse complement strand
GTTGATCCCGTAATTTCCAATGAGCGGATACGTCATCGTCACGATCTGCCCGTTATAGGACGGATCGGTCAGAATCTCCTGGTAACCGGTCATGCTCGTGTTGAACACGACTTCGCCGTGAACCTCACCTTCGGCCCCAAAAGCCTGCCCCGTGAAGACCATCCCGTTTGCCAGCGCCAACTTTGCCGGACGACCTGCCATCTGTTAATCCCCCCCAATGTCCGCGCGTAAAACCACCGCAGTTGGAAACGCAATCTTTTGCGGGTTTTATCAAGCCCAGCCGGGCCAGAAAAGCAGCCTGCACCATGACCATCCAATTTCGCGAAAATCAGACCCCGAGTAGAACGGTTGTCCCAACCGTTCCAAGCACCGATGCGTACGTCCTGGGGCATAACTTGGCGAGCGGTGTGTGTCAGCCCACCGAGTTGCACGCATTTGACTCGGAGGGCTTACGCCGCTCCGCTCGCCGGGTTTGCGGCGACCGGGGACGTCGCTCCCCTGGATTGTAAATCCTGCGATGATGCCAGCTAACTTGTGCATGGGTGCTTACACTGTCCGAGTCGTCCTCCGCCGACTATTCTACGCCGCATGACATTTGCATCACTCACCGGCAAGCGAATTCTGGTCACCGGATCGTCCTCGGGCATCGGGCGTGCAATCGTGCTCGAATGCGCACGGGCTGGTGCCGATGTCGTGCTGAACTGCCGACGTTCGGTGGAAGCCGCAGAGCAAGTCGCCGAGGAAGCTCGATCACTCGGCGTTCAGTCCACCGTGATCCCGGCAGACGTGGCTGATGAGCAGGATCGAAGAAAACTCGTCCGGGCCGCGTTTGATTCCGGCCGCATCGACGCTGTCGTCAACAACGCGGGAGCCGACCTGCTGACGACTGAGTTTCGCGACGCGGATTTCGCTCAGAAGTTGAGCATTCTGATTCAGACCGACCTCATCGGCACGATTGAATTATCTCGTGCGTTTGGGAAGCGATTTGTTGAACAGGGCCGAGGAGTCATTCTGAATATCGGCTGGGACCAGTCTGACCGCGGAATGGAAGGCGACAGCGGAGAACTGTTCGCAACCGCCAAAAACGCCATCATGGGCTTCAGCCGCTCGCTGGCCGTGAGCCTCGCGCCAAACGTCCGCGTCAACTGCATCGCCCCCGGCTGGATCAAAACCGCATGGGGCCAGGTGGCCAGTGACTACTGGCAACAGCGTGTCATGTCAGAAACACCCCTCAAACGCTGGGGCGAACCCCAGGACATTGCCAACATGGCCCGATTCCTCCTCAGTGACGACGCAAGCTACATGACGGGACAGGTGATCAATGTGAATGGTGGAGCAGTGAGGTGAAGATACAGAGTCTCTCAGAGAATGATTTGATGAAACTGATCACTCAGGCAGTCCAAGCCCCATGGTGGGGCTCCATCGCTGGGCTCGGTGGGTTGGTCGTCGGGATTGTCGTACTTTATTTCGGTTCTGCGCAAAATGCATTGCTGCCGAAAGACCTGGGGCGTTGCCCCAGGCTGACCTGTTGTGGCCCGTTGGGCCGAATCGCAGTGTTTCAGTGGGCTTTCAAGAGTTCGTGGGCCTGTGTGGTTTGCCACACTTCCCGATGACTTTCGCGAGTCCATGACATCCCAAATTTCTGACACGCGCACTTCATTTCGCGCAGAACCCCCTTTGAGACCGTCGCAGTCGCTTTGGCGGATCAACCCAAAACAATCGCTGCGAGTTCTCGCGCGGAATAATGCCAAGATCAAAAGCGGTCAATTTTCCTCGCTAAATTTTACGACATCCACGCCGAGGGAATCCGACCTGAGACAGGTCGGACTACGTGGGCAGATCTGTCCTCAGATCTGCTTCCTTTGGCGTGGTTCAGTCGCACGGGGCCGATCGACCCGATGACTCACCGATGGTAAGTCCTTTACAGATTCACAACGACATCGCTGCCGATAATCCAAGAGCTGCACGCAAGGTCGTCATTGGAATCTACCGGGTTTCAATCCTCCAGGCGCTGTAGCTCAATCCCCGACAAAACGGCACGGCCGGTTTTGTCGGTAAATTGAATCTCCAGCCAGTCTCCAAGCATCACTCGATCAATGGTACGGATCGTCGCAGGACCAGCGTCGCCACCGACCTTGACATTTTCGATCACGGCCTGTCCCTGCACGGCAACATCGAAGACTCGCTCTTCACTGATCGTGTGCTGAGGACTGCCGAAGTGGAGTCGGACGCGATAGGGTTCGAGAGGTGCCTCTGTTGGCTGGATAGACGCTGCAACTTCGTTAGCAGATACGTTTACAGTGGCGTCCGCAGGCTTTCCGGGTTTTGGTGGTCGAGCAGTCAGGCCCAATCGCAGATTCGTCATCTTTTCCACACCCGACGACACAACCCACGGCAGAGCGGTCCCTGCCTTCGACGTCGGATGATCCTGATAGAGCGCATAGTCCCCCTGGAACTCAAGGCCCAGATTGGGTGCATCTCCCGCAACAGCGGGATACTCCAGCCACATCAGACCATGCGGATCGCGGCGGTCGCCGGGCGCACCGAGATTCACACCCAGTTGCCGCACACGTCCGGCAGTTGGATCCAGCACGAGCGTATTGCTGACAGTCCACGCATCCATTTCCGGCATATGCACCAGCGCGAGTGATGTTTGATTCTGATAGGCGCAACTGCAGGTGCGAGTGTAGTCCGGAGCACTCAACACGCCGTCTGCAGCGACGAGATTGGACGTGCATCCAGATTTGAATCCTCCAAAATTTCCCGTACCTCCTTCAGTCAGCAAGTCATAGAATCCCGCCGCTCCCGATCGAAACGTCAGCAGATTCTCACTTGCAATGATGCTGTTGCATCCGTAAGCGCGAGTAATCTTCCATGGCTGCAGTTTTCCGGTCAGCGAGTTCTCGACCATTTTCTGCGACCCATCAATGATGTGAAACGCGCCTGCAGATTCTTTATTGGAGTTGGTATTGGTAATGATAAGATCTTTGTGCAGCACACAAGGCCCGGAATACTTCAGATCCGGCTTCTGCCACACGACCTCGCCTGTCTTTGCGCGATAGACGGCCATGCCTTGTCCTGATTCGGATGACAATCGATCACTCGCGGCGGCTCCTGCCTGCAATAAAAGGCCATGTTTTTCCGAATACCCAAGCCAGGTGCCAAACACCTGACCGGGGAGTTCCCATGCTTTCTCGCCTGTTCGTGCATTGATGGCCAGAAGTCGATACGTGTCCGGATTGGATTTTCCGCGACGACGCAGAATCGCTTCGACGTTGGTGGGGTTCCTGTCAAGGACATAAATCAACCCACCGCCAGCAACGATGCCATTGTGCCAGAAGCTGTGCAGTGCATCGATTTTCCACAATTGTTTTCCTGTGTGCCGATCAAAGCCAACAAGAGCCATGCTTGCCGCCAGATCCAGACTCCTTTCCCCAAACCCGGCGCGTTTTTCTTTTAGTCGGGCAGCCTCATCCTGATCCGCTTCATAGCGAGCGCGGTAGTTTGCAAAACCGACTCCGCCCAGCAGCACGTCCTCATAAACGCCGATATAACCCCATTCATGTGGCTGATTGGCATCGGCTTGCGGCAGCGAAATCTCCGTCGTGGTCTGACCAGTAGCCGGGTCGAGAATATGACAGGTCGCACCTTCCAGAATGTAGACAGCATCAGACGTCACAACATAGTTAGTGCCGCGTGCGTTTGCTCCGGGAATATGGACCTGATTGTAAGCAAGATCAAGTGGAAGGTTCTTATAGGTCTCGTCGAAAAAGACGCCCTCGGTTCCCAGATTCGTAAACTCCCGCTTCCAAAGCTGACGTCCCGTATAGACATCGCGGGCAATCAAAGAACTCATTCCCTGAATAAACAATCTGCCTCCGACAACTTGCTCCGGCGGACCATGACCGTGTCTCGGCAGAATGTCATCGTGACTGGATCCGCCAAACCAGAGTACTCCCAATGGAAGCTTGACGCGCTGGTCTCTGGAATTGATCGTGTTTGCGACATTTCCGTGCTGATGGTTCCAGATGCCAGCCCCCGGAAGTGAGCCGACTCGCCGAATGACGACACCAAACTCTGTGGCCTCCACTTCAGCCTGTTCCAGTCGCAGCGCGGTCGCCTGCTCCTGCACGCGAGGAATGTCTTTCGACTCCGCCAGCAAGTACATCACACCTCCATATGGTCTTACAGATTCGTAGATTCGTCGTATTGGCGCACCGTCTCCGAGCAGCGCAGGAGTCAATTCCGGACCGACAATCAGCATGTTTGCCAGGTACGGAGGCAGCGACAATTCTGCGAGCGATGTCTGCTGAGCCGTCACACGGCCAGACAAGCCCGCCGCATCAAACTGCCGCTGTAGTCGATCGACGCGCTCGCCGTCTTCGTCCACAATCCTCAACTCGACAAACGGAGATCGGGTCGCCAGAGCGGCCACGAGAGATTCATTCTTTGCTCCCAGCCACAGCGAGTATCCTTCTGCTGTACCTGACTGCAGCATGCGGTCAACCGATCTTATGGACTCAGCGTCGGGGTTCAGTGCCGTTACGGATTCCTTCAACACGGCGGCGGACTGTTGTGCGCCAGCCCCGAAAGCCAGCATGCTGCCCTCTTTGGTGACGGCGAACAGCTTGCCATTTGCGGCTACCAGACGTTCCACAGTTCCTTGCGCGGTGATTGTCGATTGGACCACTGCGGCTTCCGTCGCAGTGGGCAGACGAATGGCGGTAATCGAAGTCTGAACACTTCCGCCGTCGTTTGCCACTGGCAGGCCCGCCGCATACAGCGTGTCCCCGGCACGAATCAAATCGCCCAGTCCATCGGCGGGTACTTCCCAGACAAGCTCTTTCGACATCCTGTCGTGAGCCTGAATCATCGCCTGGCCGTTTGCTGTGCCCGCAGAATAGATCCGCGCACCGGCCAGAACCGGTTCGTTCGGCATAAACGCGGTCTTGATGCCGGTTTCCAGGGAAAACTCGCGCGTTCCTTTCAGACGAGTATGAACGAACCAGGATTCCTCATTGGCTGCAACGAAGGAACCGCCCGACCCTTTACCGCCCGCGTTCAATTCAAAATACAGTTGCTTGCCAGTGTGACGATCAAACGCTGCCGGAACGCTGCGTCCGCCCGGCACCAGCAGCACATCCGCCGTCGCCACCAACGCACCTTGCGGTGCGATTCCTGCAAACGATGGCGCGCTGTGAGGCTGCTTGATGTACTGCGCGCCGGTTTCGTCATTCACCCATTCAACACTTCCCGTTTCAGCGTCCAGGGAATAAATGAATGTTCCCATGAACGGCCAGATACTGGCGGAAAAATAAACTTTGCCGTCCCGGACCACCGGACCACCGCGCAACGGCCATGCAGAAATCAATCGCTGGTTGCCCAGAATCTGCCGCGAACCCGGACCACCTCGAAACTTCCAGACCCGCGCGCCGTCCGCTGCGTTCAGGCAATACAGATACCCGTCGTCACTTCCGAAGAAGATTCGATCCTTCCAGGCGACCGGCGGCATTCGCACCGGACCAGCAGCAAAATGCGACCACAGTTCTGCCCCCGTTTCTACATCATAGGCCGTCAGTTTGTCGCGATCGTTGAAGCCGATAAACAATCGCCCGTTCATCACCACCGGTTCAAAAACACGGTCATAGGTCATCAGGTCGAGATTCAGAGTGTCGTCCCAGGCCTGCTTCCGAGGCGAGAATTTTCGCGTCCACTGCAACGTCAGTTCAGACGGCAGTTGCTCGGTCGATGCCGCACTGCGAGACGCATCGTATCGCCACATCGGCCAGTCGGATGCGTTGCTCAAAGATCCGTTGACCATCAAGCAGATGCACGTACTCAAAATGCAAAATGAACTTCGAAACATTGTATCTGCCGTCCATCAATATGGTGTTTGAGCGTCATTTGAAACGCCCATGAATGAAGTTGGAATAGTTCCGCTCCCCTTCATCGTATCTCACCGGCTGCCAGATGACGACGCTTGCTGCGCCGGTCCATGCCGCCGAGAGCAGTTATATCTGCCGGGGTCGCGTCGGTGATGAGTTCGCAGTTGGCGTCCGTCAGCTGATCAACTGCGGCGGCGATGGAGCCACCAATCAGCCCCACGCCAACAATGACGATACTGCGTTCCTGAAAATCTCTGGTATCCGTTTGCATGGTGGAGGATGATAGAGGCGACGAATGGAAACCGCAAATCGTCGTCGTTCGCTCCGCGAACGAAACGAGCCTCTCCAGGCTTGACTCTGTACCGCAAACGCTTGAGATCTTGTATTGCTGAGAAGATTTTTCGACCGTGAGGTATATCTGCGTCTTGAGCTGACAGCATGTCATCCTTGTGTGTGGGTTGTCAGCTGAATGGGGCATTATGAAATATTCGATTGACCCCATTCGGTTGACTCAATGCTCAACGCAGATCGATTGCCGCATTCAACAATCTGTCAGAACGAGTCTCCATTCAATATCCCAGATTGGGTTGCGGGCGAAGCCCGCGCCAAGGTCCCGGGCTTTTTCACTATTCAGTGAGCGGCAAGACATTAGCCGTTGGCACTTCATGTGATGTGCAATCCAATTCCAGCGGCCCGCGTCTTGCCGCTGATTAAATGAGTTGGAGCAGCAACTCCAGCGGTCGGAGGCGAAGAACCGCAGCGTCTCAGCGAACGAAATGCTTCTCCTGGTGCTCTCGTTTCGTTCGCGGAGCGAACGACGACCATGGCCTGGCTTGCAAAGTCCACTTTATGTTTTGATCACGTCCAGGTCTCGCAGCGACGGCATTCCAGGCGAGGCGTCTGAATCAACAACAGCGTGCGATCCATGCCGATTCGAGGCGCGTGGACGATTCGATTGACAGTGCCTCGCCAAACGATCTCCTGATTTACGGTTTTGGACTCTACGAATCAGACCAACATGACCACTCTTCGTAAACCCTAAGACATCCAATGAATTACTACGCGCACTTCAATTCGCGCAAAACCGAAAAATCAAAGGTCAGCAACAGTCTGGATTCAAGTACATCGATCAGGGCCGTTGCGGGACACGAAGCTGCTCCCGAACGTCGGCGTTTGCGTCCACCTGACAGAGCTGCGAGCAGAAATTTCGTGCCGATCCTTCCGCCCCAGTTTTTCATCCCTGATTCCTCAACGTGGCGATAATTCCGTTTGTCCATCGACAGTCCGACGCCAGTTGCTGTAGCCCACGTTTTGGGAACGCCTAATGAGCGGCAGATATTGCGTGTGTTTGCGTCCGTTTGGAAATTGTTTTGGAGTGGTGGTTGAAGCCGCCAGGATCGCCTATTGCTAATGGCCGATCTCGCTTAGATTCCCCTCGACGAAATTCTATCTTCGCTCACGGATGTAATAGGTATGTCAAAGCAGTATCGAAATCTTCTGGATCTGAAATGGTTGTGCATTGCTGTCGCTCTGACTGGCATCTGTGGTGGATGTACGACGACCAGGAATGATCAAAGCACTGCTGGCGTCACATCGTCCAACGAATACAAAGTGCAGCAAAGTGGCCATTCAGTCACAGGACTGTCTTTTACAGTTGGTCCGTATCAAACCTCCAGATTTTCAAGTTATGCCATGCTTGGAGCGGCTCGCAGAGAGCCCGTTTGTAAAGTTCAGCAAGTGTCGTTTGCGAATGACAAGCTCATTCAAGTGTTCGACATATCGAGCAAGACAGGACCGGGTGTCCATGTGCAGATTGGCCGCGAAGGCACGGGACAGACAAAGAAGTTTGGTTTCCTGACAAGCGAAAAACCTGGCCCGACCACAGGTGTTCTGACAAGAGAAGGCCAATTCGTCGGCAGCTTTACAGTGATTCCTCCCCTGATGACGAGTTGGGGATTGCCAAGAGCACCGGCCGCTGGTGAGAGTGCCGCGTTTGCAACATTGCAGACGCCCGTCGGCACGATCAGTGGCGAGCCACAAACAGAAGAAGTTCAGCGTTCCTCGAAGCTGGACGAGATGATTCTGGGAACCAACAGAAGTGTTGATGTTTATCTGCTCGAAGGAAAGACCATTGCAAAGTACGACGGATCAATGATGTGGTTCGATGACGATCTTCCTCATGATGCGAGGTTGTGCATCGTGGCTCAAATGTCGCTGCGTGCGTTCACTGAGCGTGTCATGCAGGACGCCCAGGCGATAAATAGTCTGAACGCATCAACCGCACGACTGTCCCGGTAGTCGGGCCTGTTCGTTGGCGGGGTGGCACTGAGATGCAAAGCAAAAAGGATCGTCCGTCCCCTTATCATCGTTCGCCCTTCAACTCCGTCTTCGCTCTCCTCGCCACAATTGTATCGACGCCATTCGTGCGATCAGTGGTTAGCGGACTCGCTCAGGGGCGGCGAATGTGAGGCGATCTCGTGCTGCACTTGGCGCAGCTGATCGATTCGGAAGTCCACATACCCACGGAAATAGAGTACCCACTGCCACACCGCGAGGCCGATCATCCCTATCGCAGCGACAATCAAGACCGCGATGAACGGCATTTTCGTCGATTGGGTGGCTGGCGATGATGCGCGGATCGTGGCTGGCCAGATCGGAGGTATCATACATCCGTACCCGACACAAACTCAAGCCGTCCGAAAACCAGGTGATCAATACAGCCGTAAAATACTAAACTGCACGCGGCTCAGATTGAGGCTATGAATCCCCGTTTGACCCGAGCCAACGGCGAGGCTACAGTCATGCCTCCCCGTTGGTTCGGGTTAAACGAGGAATGCCTCGATCCACGGCAAATCAAACGGGATGCGATCAAGTGTCATGTGGTTGCATCGGGTGAAACCGAGCGCAGCTCTGCGGGGACGCAATTGGGCGAGGGATCGCCTGCTGTTTCGGTGCGTTAAGACGAGCGGCAGAAACGAAACTACCGTCGCTGACACTGGCAGCGTCCGCCACGTGGCCGAAGCCAGCCCACTCCTGCTACACTCAGCAGTTGTACGGAAGTGATTATCGCCAGAATTTTTTAGAGGACTAGCCGTGTTCCGACCATCTTACTCAGGATACTCCCTGACAACCGTTCTCATGATCGCCGTCGCACTTGTCGCGGGTGGAGTCCGAACTCGGGACGCTTGGGCTCAGGATGAGACGTCGCCACGGAAATCCGAAGTGCGATTCGATCTTGAGGCACTTTCAAAAGTTCCCGAGATCTATCCTGCAGAAGGACTTGAGGTCGAGGGCGTGAAATCGCTGTTCTTCGAAGGTCCGGCGTACAAGGGCAGGGCGACGCGAGTCTTTGCCTACTATGGGGTTCCTCAACCCGCTGTGGGAGCAGAGAAACCCGCGAAGTCATTTCCGGCAATGGTCCTCATTCACGGCGGTGGAGGGACGGCCTTTGACAGGTGGGTTAAGCTCTGGAATTCGCGAGGCTACGCGGCGATCGCGATGGACGTTTGCGGCTGCGTGCCTGTCGGGACGTACGGCAAATGGCAGAGACATGAACAGGGTGGTCCGCCAGGCTGGGATGCCAGTTTTGGTCAGCTGGAGGATCCGATTGAAGATCAATGGACATGGCATGCTGTCAGCGATGTGGCACTGGCGCATTCGCTGATTCGATCCTTTCCTGAAGTGGATCCGGATCGGGTCGGAGTGACCGGCATTTCCTGGGGAGGGTATCTCACCTGCATCGTGGCCGGTGTTGATCATCGCTTTCAATTCGCATCGCCGGTTTATGGATGTGGTTACCTTGGCGACAACTCCGCGTGGTTGCCGAGTTTCGAAAAGCTGGGAAAGGAGAAAACAGATCTTTGGCTGAAGCAATGGGATCCATCGGCGTACCTCGGTCAGGTCCAAATGCCGATGCTTTGGGTGAATGGCACAAATGACTTCGCCTACCCGATGGATTCGTGGAAGAAATCCTGTCACTTGCCGCAAAGCCCTCGAACGCTATGCCTTCGAATCCGCATGCCGCATGGTCATGGAGCAGCGGGAGAAAACCCCGAAGAAATCCGAGTCTTTGCCGATTCGATTCTGAAGGAGGGCAAGCCGCTGGCGAAGGTGATCGAGCAGGGCGAAAGCGACGGAACTGCCTGGGCACGCAATGAGGCTGCGGTGCCGCTTGTCAAAGCCGAACTCTGCTTCACGCGTGACTCCGGAAAATGGCAGGACCGCAAATGGGAAACGCTGCCTGCGGAAATCGACGCATCGTCATCTAAAGTGTCAGCAAGCGTTCCCGGTGACGCGACAGTGTTCTATCTGAATCTGTTCGACGATCGGGAGTGTGTCGTGAGCACGGAGCATATCGATCACACACCAAAAGTGAATCAGAATGACTGACAGACCACACGGAACTGAGATTCCGCTGGATGCAGAAAAGCGAGAGCAATTCATCGACGTGATGACAACGTTGCCCTCCATGCCCACGATGACGGTCCTGATCACGCTGGCCAACATCGTAGTGTTCGCTGTCATGGTTGCGTCGGGAATGGACTTCATGCAACCCAACGCACAGACCCTGCTCGCATGGGGAGCTGACTTTGGGCCACGCACCCTGAACGGGGAATGGTGGCGGATGGTCTCATGCATGTTCCTGCATTTTGGGATCATCCACATTGGTATGAATATGCTGGTGCTGTGGGGGCTGGGCCGAATGACAGAACGATTCGTTGGCTCTGTGGGGTTCGCGATCGCTTACATGGTTTCCGGAGTTGCGGGGAGCATTGTCAGCCTCGCATGGAACCCGCACGGGATCTCGGCTGGAGCGTCCGGAGCCGTGTTTGGAGTTGCGGGGACACTGCTGGGTTTTGTGGTGCTGCGGCGGGACACCATGCCAGTGGAAGTGCGAGGCGCGTTACTCAAGAGCATGGCCAAATTTCTCATCTTGAACAGTGTCATTGGAATCAGCGTGGCCCACATCGATATGGCAGCCCACCTTGGCGGTTTCTTCGGCGGTGTGATCTGCGGTCTGATTCTCAGCCAGCCGCTCGCAACCGGGATACTTGCCAAACGCAAGTTTAGGAATCTCGCAACGTGTATGGGTGCCAGTGTGTTGCTGCCAATTGGAATCATGGCACTGCCGTCGGCTCCTCCTGACGTCGAAGCAGAGATGCAGCGACTGGGAAAAGTCGAGCAGGAAATCTATGACCTGGTCAATACTTCTCAGGATCTGGCAGCCAAAGACATCATTGACGGCAACGAATTTGCGGACCGAATCGAACAAAAGGTTCTTCCCCGCTGGTCAAAATATAGTGAAGACATCGAAGCTCTCAGCAAACAGAAGCATGTCAACGAGGATTACTTTTCCCGGCTAATCGCTTACACCCAGTTGCGTGAAAAAAGCTGGCGAGTCCTGGTGGATGGATTGCGGGAGCAGGACCGCGACAAGTTGCAGGAGTCCCGCAAGCTAATGGAAGAGGCGAACAATTGGTTCTCGACAAACTGACAATATGTATGGAGTCCGACCACACTGCGTGTTGTCTCGGTGAATATACTCAACGCGGGACGCAGTGGCATCTTTGGAGTGCGTCGTTTAGTTTCTACCAGGAGTGATAGATGGCACGAGTTTACATGTGTCTGCTGATCTGTGTGTTGCTGTCGCTCGCCAGTGTCAGCGCCGATGAACCCCCCGCCCAACGCGGATATAGGCACTTGCTGGAAACGGCGTACGTGCCCGCCTTTCTCGACCAGGAAGTGTTCGACCACCTGTGGCAGACATGGCCGAAGCCGCTCCGTGATGCGGCAGAACGGGCGACGCCAGAGCAACGCCGCGAGATGGCGTTTGCTCGCTATGGCTTGACCCTTCGGCCCGACGATACCTCTGGCAAGCCTCTGCAATTTGTCGTCGATGGGGCGGGCAATTGGATCCCCAACTGCTTTTCTTGTCACAGCGGCAAAGTCGCCGGGCAACAAATTCCCGGACTGCCCAATTCACATTACGCCATGCAGACACTGATTCATGAATCGTTGCTGACGAAGTTGCAACTGGGAAAACCAATGGCACCCGTCGATTATGGTTTCCTGGCGATGCCGTTGGGTGCGACGCACGGCACAACCAACGCCGTGATATTCGGAGTCGCCCTGGCCATGTTCCGCGATGCGGATCTGAACATCGTGCCCGTTCACCCACTGGGACCGCTGATTCATCACGATATGGAACCACCGCCGGTGTGGCATTTCTCGAAGAAACAGCGACTTTACCTCGAAGGCTTCGCCTCGAAAGGGCACCGCCCGCTGATGCAGTTCGCTTTGGACCGGAGCAATGGTCCCGACAAGTTCGCGGAATGGGAAGACGATTTTCGCGATATCTTTGCGTACTTTGAATCGCTTGAACCACCGAGGTATCCGTTTCCGATTGATGCCGAGTTAGCGAATCAAGGCCAGCGATTGTTCAACTCGGTTTGCGCCGACTGTCACGGCACCTATGGAAAATCGGCCAGCTATCCGGAACGAAACATTCCAATCGACGAACTTGGCACGGATCGGGCTCGCCACGATGCGCTGACGAGTGTTCATCATGAGGGCTATCGACAGAGTTGGTTTTCCCATTACGGAGCGGACCCGGTGAGCGTCGGTCCGCCGGGCTATGTGGCCCCGCCGCTTGACGGAGTATGGGCGTCCGCACCGTATTTCCACAATGGCAGCGTGCCCACGCTCTGGCATGTCTTGCACGCCGATGACCGACCAGTCGTTTGGAAACGCACCGCCGCCGGCTACGATCAGGATCGCGTTGGTTTGGAAATCGAGGTGTCAACAGACGTTCCGCCAGGCATCGACGATTGGACGCAACGATCGTATTTTGACACCCGGACTTTCAGCAAGAGCGCCGCCGGACATCTGTTTCCAAACGTCCTCTCAGAGACGGAGAAGCGTGCCGTGCTGGAATACCTGAAGCAACTGTGAGGAAACGGACGACGAAGAATCTCGCAAGTTACTCAGTGCATGGTCGGCCCCTCAACCACGGACATGAGTGGCCATGGTGAATCGAGGGTTCTGCGCGAAATGAAGTGCGCGTGTCAGAAATCGCGGATGTCATGGACTCACGGATGTCATCGGGAGTGTGGCAAACCACACAGGCCCACGAACTCTTGAAAGCCCACTGAAACACCGCGATTCGGCCCAACGGGCCACAACAGGTCAGCCCGGGGCAACGCCCCAGGTTTTTCGGCAGCAATACGTTTTGCCCTGAAAGGGCTACACAAAACCGTATTGTGGAACCCTTTCAGGGTTCGTGTTCGGATGGTACGTGAACCTGGGGCGGCGTTCATCCGCATTCGCGGATTCTCTTGCCCC
>Ga0154020_10006978_pt1 | contig 13226 bp, 12 predicted proteins | sample Klosneuvirus_201_FD_109709 | JGI IMG/M metagenome (GOLD analysis project Ga0154020, IMG submission 109709) | Active sludge microbial communities from wastewater, Klosterneuburg, Austria - Klosneuvirus_20160825_MG | ecosystem: Engineered > WWTP > Aerobic digester > Activated sludge | place... | reverse complement strand
GCGCGGCGCCGGCCTCGAGAGCGGACATGGCGGCGACCACCCACTCCCACAAGATAGACGCCCAGATGGCGACCCTGTCGCCGGGGGCCACCCCGGTGGCGATCAGCGCGCGGGTGGCCTCGCGCACGGTCGCGGCCAGGCCGGTGTAGCTCAGCTGGACGTCGCCGTCGAGCAGCGCGGGACGCGCGCCGAACTGCGCTGCGCTGGCCGCGAGCATGGCCGGAGTCGTGGTGGCGGATTGCGTCATCGTTCGCGCTGGACATGAAAAGTGAAACATGTTCTAGTCCGGGTGTCCATGCCGATCTCGCACCAGATCACCGATGGAATCGCGGAAGTGGTGATGGACCACCCGCCGGTCAATGCGCTGCCGGTGCAGGGCTGGTTCGACCTGGCCGCGCTGCTGCGCCGCCTCGGTGAGGACCCCGCGGTGCGCGTCGTCATCCTGGCCGCCGAGGGCAAGGGCTGGAACGCCGGCGTCGACATCAAGGAGCTGGCCAAGGCGCCGCCGGGCGACCACAGCGCGCTGCTGGGCGTCAACCGCGGCTGCGCGGCCGCCTTCGCCGCGGTCTACGAGTGCCCGGTCCCGGTCATCGCCGCGGTGCAGGGCCACTGTCTGGGCGGGGGCATCGGCCTGGTGGGCAACGCCGACATCATCATCGCCTCGACCGACGCCAGCTTCGGCCTGCCCGAGGTCGACCGCGGCGCGCTGGGCGGCGCCACCCACCTCAGCCGCATGGTGCCGCCGCACAAGCTGCGCGCCATGGTCTTCACCGGCGCCCGCGCCAGCGCCGCCGAGCTGCACCACCACGGCGCGGTGCTGGCGGTGGTCGACCGCGCCGAGCTGCGCGCCAAGGCCCGCGAGGTCGCGGCCCAGATCGCCGCCAAGAGCCCGACCGTGATGCGCGCCGCCAAGGACTGCCTGAACGGCATCGATCCCATCGACGTCAAGCGCAGCTATCGCTACGAGCAGGGCTACACCTTCGAGCTCAACCTCTCGGGCGTCTCGCACGAGGCGCGCGCCGCCTTCGTGGAAGGCCGCGACGCCCGCTTCGACAAGTGAGCAGACCCGGACGCCCATGAAGGACAAGCGCATCACCGAGGCAGACGTCATCGCCGAGCTGCGTTCTGGCATGACCATCGGCATCGGCGGCTGGGGGTCGCGCCGCAAGCCCATGCAGCTGGTGCGGGCCATCCTGCGCTCCGAGCTGCGCGACCTGACCGTTGTGTCCTACGGCGGCGCCGACGTCGGCCTGCTGTGCGCGGCGGGCAAGGTCAAGAAGGTGATCTACGGCTTCGTGTCGCTGGACTCGATCCCGCTGGAGCCGCACTTCCGCTCCGCGCGCCAGGCCGGCACCGTGGAAGTCATGGAGCTCGACGAGGGCATGCTGCAGTGGGGGCTGTATGCGGCGGCGCTGCGGCTGCCGTTTCTGCCCACCCGCGCCGGGCTGGGGTCGGACATCATGACGCTCAACCCGGAGCTCAGGACGGTGGCGTCGCCCTATGGTGATGACACCCTGCTGGCGATGCCGGCGCTGGCGCTGGATGTCGCGCTGGTGCACATGAACCGCGCCGATGCCGCTGGCAACACGCAGTTCCTGGGGCCGGATCTGTACTTCGACGATCTGTTCTGCGCCGCGGCCAGCCGCCGCTTCGTGTCGTGCGAGCGTGTGGTGCCCACGGCCGAGCTGTCGGCGGGCGGCTCGGTGCACACGCTGAAGCTGTCACGCCTGCTGGTGGACGGCGTGGTGGAGGCGCCAGGCGGCGCGCACTTCACATCGTGTGAACCTGACTACCCACGCGATGAAGCCTTTCAGAAGGAGTACGCCACGGCGGCGGGCGACCCGGCGCGCTGGGCCGAGTTCCGCACCCGCTGGCTGGAGTGTGACGCTGCCGAGTATGCGCGGCGCCTTGCCGAGCGCGCTGCAGCCGAGGTGCGCAAGTGAGCGCCGCGGCCCCGGTCAATGACCCGACGCTCGACGAGCTGTGCGTGGTCGCCTGCGCCGAGGCCTGGCGCGGCGACGGCGAGATTCTCGCCAGCCCCATCGGGGTCATCCCCGCGCTGGGGGCCCGGCTGGCGCGCGCGACCTTCGCGCCCGACCTCCTGATGACCGACGGCGTGGCCACGCTGGTGACGCCCGACGGCGTCGCTGAAGGCTACATGCCGTACCGCTCGATCTTCGACCTGGTGTGGTCGGGGCGCCGCCACGTGATGATGGGCGCCGCCCAGATCGACCGCTTCGGCAACCAGAACATCGCCAGCATCGGCGACCCGCGCAAGCCGAAGTCGCAGCTGCTCGGCATGCGCGGCGCGCCCGGCAACACCATCAACCACCCCACCAGCTACTGGGTGCCGGCGCACTCGCTGCGTACCTTCGTGGCGCGCTGCGACGTCGTCTCGGGGCTGGGCTACGACCGCGCCGCGGCGCTGGGGCCGGCGGCGCGCTTCCACGCGCTGCGTCGCGTGGTGTCGAACCTCGGCGTGTTCGACTTCGAGACCCCGGACCACTCGATGCGGGTGCGCTCGCTGCACCCGGGCGTGAGCGTCGACGCGGTGCAGGCCGCGACCGGCTTCGCGCTGGCCATCGCACCTGGGGCCGACGTCCCGGTCACACGGGCGCCCACCGCCGACGAGCTGCGCCTCATCCGCGAGGTCCTCGACCCGCGCGGCACCCGCAAGGCGGAGCTCAAGTGAGCGGCCTGCACACCGCCTTCTGCGATCTGGTCGGGGTGCGCTACCCCATCGTGCAGACCGGCATGGGCTGGGTCTCGGGGCCGCGCCTGACCGCGGCCACCAGCGCCGCCGGCGCCTTCGGCATCCTGGCCTCGGCGACCATGACCTTCACCGAGCTGGAGGCCGCCATCGCCGACGTGCGCGCGCGCACCACCGCGCCGTTCGGGGTCAATCTGAGGGCAGATCAGCCCGACATCGGGCGTCGCGTCGATCTGCTGATCGCCGCGCGGGTGCGCCTGGCCAGCTTCGCGCAGGCGCCGTCGAAGGCGGTCATCACCCGGCTCAAGGACGCCGGCATCGTCACCATGCCGACCATCGGGGCGCGGCGCCACGCCGAGAAGGTCGCGGCCTGGGGCGTCGATGCCGTCATCGCGCAGGGCCACGAGGGCGGCGGCCACACCGGGTCGGTGCCGACCTCGCTGCTGATCCCGCAGGTGGTCGACGCGGTGCGCATCCCGGTGCTGGGCGCGGGCGGCTTCACCGACGGGCGCGGCCTGGTGGCGGCGCTGGCCTGGGGCGCCGCGGGGATCGCCATGGGGACGCGCTTCCTGCTCACGCAGGAGAGCCCGGTGCCCGACGCCATCAAGCAGATCTACCTCGCGACCGACGTCAACGGCACCGTGGTCACGCGCAGCATCGACGGCTATCCGCAGCGCGTGGTGCGCACGCCCATCATCGACCGGCTGGAGCGCGCCGGCCTGGGCGCCCCGGTGCGCGCGCTGCGCCACGCCCTGGCCTTTCGCAAGCTGACGCGGACGTCGCTGTTCGATCTCGCGCGCGAGGGGCTGGCCATGAAGCAGAACCAGGAGCTGACCTGGAGCCAGCTGGCCATGGCGGCCAACGCGCCCATGATGACGCGGGCCTCGATGGTCGAGGGCCGCGCCGAGGTCGGCATCCTGCCGACCGGACAGGGCGTCGGCGTGATTGACGACCTGCCAACAGTCGCCGAGCTGATCTCTCGCATCGTCACGCAGGCCGAGGCGACCCTGGCGCGCCTGGCACCGAGGAGGCTGGAGCATGAGCGCAGCGCCTGACACCCCCGCGCCGCCGGCCGAGACCGACGCCGAGGTCGTGCGCTACACGCGCGACGGCGCGGTCGCCACCGTGACCATGAACCGCCCGCAGTATCGCAACGCCCAGAACGCCGCGATGACGCTGGCGCTGGACGCCGCCTTCACGCGCGCCATGCAGGACGACGAGGTCCGCGTCGTCATCCTGGCCGGCGCGGGCAAGCACTTCTCGGCTGGCCATGACATCGGCACCCCGGGCCGCGACATCCACCGCGACTTCCCGCGCGTGGCCACCCAGTTCTGGAACCACGAGGGCAAGCCCGGCAGCGAGAACATCTATGTGCGCGAGCAGGAGCTGTACCTCGGCATGTGCCGGCGCTGGCGCGAGCTACCCAAGCCCACCATCGCGTCGATCCAGGGCGCCTGCATCGCCGGCGGCCTGATGCTGGCCTGGGCCTGCGACCTCATCATCGCGGCCGACGACGCCTTCTTCGCCGACCCCGTGGTCAAGATGGGCATCCCCGGCGTCGAGTACTTCGCACACCCGTTCGCGATGTCGCCACGGCTGGCCAAGGAGTTCCTGTTCCTGGGCGAGAAGATCGACGCCGCCCGCGCCCGCGAGATCGGCATGGTCAACCGCGTCGTCCCGCGCGACACGCTGGCCGCCGACACCCTGGCGCTGGCAAAACGCATCGGCGAGATGCCGCGCTTCGCGCTGGCGCTGACCAAGAAGGCCGTGAACCAGGCCGAAGATCGCATGGGGCTGCGCGACAGCATGGACGCCGCCTATGGCCTGCACCAGCTGGCGCATGCGCACAACGCGCTGACCTCGGAGGACCACCTCGCCGGCCAGGACGCCAAAAGCATGGCCAAGGGGCTGAAGTAGTGGACCTCGAGCTGTCCGAGCGCGAGCGCGCCTTCCAGGCCGAGGTGCGCGCCTGGCTGGGCGAGAACGTGCCGCGGCGCCCGCTGCCCTCGGGTGACACCGCCGAGGGCTTCGCGCTGCACAAGCAGTGGGAGAAGCGCCTCCACGAGGCGCGCCTCGCGGTGGTGTCGTGGCCGCGCGCCTATGGGGGCCGCGAGGCCAGCCTGATGGAGTGGCTGATCTTCGAGGAGGAGTACTACCGCGCCGGCGCCCCGCAGCGGGTCAGCCAGAACGGGATCTTCCTGCTCGCGCCCACGCTGTTCGAGTCCGGCACCCAGGAGCAGAAGGAGCGCATCCTGCCGCGCATGGCGGCCGCCGACGAGCTGTGGGCGCAGGGCTGGTCGGAGCCCAACGCTGGCAGCGACCTGGCCGGCATCCAGAGCCGCGCCGTGCGTGACGAGGAGCGCGGCGGCTGGAAGCTGACCGGGCAGAAGACCTGGTGCACGCGCGGCGCCTTCTGCGACTGGATGTTCGGCCTGTTCCGCAGCGATCCGGCGGCCGAACGCCATCGTGGGCTGACCTATTTCCTGGTCCCGCTCGACGCGCCCGGGGTCACGGTACGACCGGTGGGGCGCCTCGACGGCGACGCTGGCTTCGCCGAGGTCTTCCTGGAGGACGCCTTCGTGCCCGACCGCGACGTGCTGGGCCCGGTCGGCAAGGGCTGGAACGTGGCCATGGCCACCGCCAGCTCGGAGCGCGGCCTGACCCTGCGCAGTCCGGGGCGCTTCGTCGCCGCCGCCAACCGGCTGGCCGAGCTGTGGCGCCGCCGCGGCTCGGGGGCCCGCCCGGGGCTGCGCGACGACGTGGCACGCGCCTGGATGGACGCCGAGGCCTACCGGCTGTTCACCCTGCAGACGGTGACCAAGCTGGCCGCCGGCGGCGCCGCCGGGCCGGAGTCGAGCCTCAACAAGATCTTCTGGTCGGAGCTGGACGTGCGCCTGCACGAGGCCGCGCTCGAGCTGCTCGGCCCGGAGGCCGAGCTGGAGTCGGGGCCCGACGCGGTCTGGATGAAGGGCTTCCAGTTCGCACTGGCGGGGCCGATCTATGCCGGCACCAACGAGATCCAGCGCAACCTCGTGGCCGAGCGGCTGCTCGGCCTGCCCAAGGGGGCCTGATGACGAGCCAGACCGGACACCGGGCCCTGTGCCCGGGGCACAGGACCCGCTGAGTGCGCTTTGCCTTCTCGGATGAGCAGCGCGAGCTCGCGCGCTCGCTGCGGGCGCTGCTGGAGCGTGAATGTCCGCCCGCGCGGGTGCGCGCAGCGTGGGACGCGCCCGATGGCCTGGTGCCCGGGCTGGGGGCGCGCCTGGGCGAGATGGGCATCACCGGGATGCTGGCGCCCGAGGCGCAGGGTGGCCTGGGTCTCGGCGAGGTCGACCTGGTGCTGGCGCTGGAGGAGCTGGGCCGCGCGGCGGTGCCCGGGCCGGTCGCCGAGACCGCGGCGGTGGCGGTGCCGCTCTTGCGCGACCTCGGCGGCGCGCTGGCCGAGCGCTGGCTGCCCGAGGCGGCGGCGGGGCGCGCGACCGTGGTCGTCGCACACGAGGGTCAGACCCTGGTCGATGGCGCCGCCGCGGCGGACGTCGTGCTGGTGGTGCAGGGCGAGGCGCTGCATGCGCTGCCACGGGGCGCCGCGGGCGCGACCTGGACGGTCGAGAAGTCGGTCGACGGCGCTCGCCGCGTCGCGCGGCTGGCGGGTGGCCCGCTGCGTGACGACAGCAAGGTCGCCGAGGGCGTCGCCGCGGTGGCCGCGATGTCGGCGGCGTTCGATCGGGCCGCGCTGGCGGCCGCCGCGCAGCTCATCGGGCTGGGCCGGCGCATGCTCGAGCTGACGGTCGACTATGTCAAGGTGCGCAAGCAGTTCGAGCGCCCGATCGGCTCGTTCCAGGCCGTCAAGCACCACCTGGCCGACGCCGTGATGGCTCTGGAGTTCGCCGCGCCCATGGTCTACCGCGCCGCCGACTCGGTCGCGCGCGGCGACGTCGAGCGCGCGCTGCACGTGTCGGCCGCCAAGGCGATGGCCTCGGACGCCGCCGAGCTGGCGGCCGCCAAGGCGCTGCAGTGCCATGGCGCCATCGGCTATGCCTTCGAGTACGACCTGCACCTGTGGATGAAGCGGAGCTGGGCGCTGGCGCGCAGCCATGGCGATAGCGCCTGGCACCGTGCCCGTGTCGCAACCGCGTTGCAACTAGAGGAGAACAACGACGATGGCCGAAGCATTCATCATTGACGCGGTCCGCACCCCGGTCGGCAGGCGCAACGGCGGGCTCAGCAAGATCCACCCCGCCGACCTCGGCGCCCACGTCATGAAGGCGCTGATGGCGCGCACCGGGGTCGACCCGCTGGCGGTCGAGGACGTGGTCTTCGGCTGTGTCGACGCGGTCGGCCCCAACGCCGGCTGCATCGCGCGCACCGCCTGGCTGGCCGCCGGGCTGCCCGAGGAGATCCCGGGCGTCACCATCGATCGCCAGTGCGGCTCGTCGCAGCAGGCGGTGCACTTCGCGGCCCAGGGCGTGATGTCGGGGACCCAGGACCTGGTGGTCGCCGGCGGCGTGCAGAACATGAGCATGGTGCCCATCGGCACCGCGTGGACCGCGGCCCATGCCATCGGCATCACCGTCGGACCGTTCACCAGCGGGCGCGGCTGGCTGGCGCGCTACGGCGACCAGGCGGTGTCGCAGTTCCGCGGCGCCGAGATGATCGCCCAGCGCTGGGAGCTGTCGCGCCGTGACATGGAGGAGTGGGCGCTGGGCAGCCACCAGCGCGCCGCCCGTGCCATCGACGAGGGCCGCTTCACGAAGGAGATCGCCCCGCTCGAGGGCGTCAGCGCCGACGAGGGCCCGCGCCGCGACACCACGCTGGAGAAGATGGCGACGCTGAAGACGCTGGAGGAGGGCGGTCGCCTGACCGCCGGGGTGTCGAGCCAGATCTCCGACGGCGCCGCCGCGCTGCTCATCGCCAGCGAGCGCGCCGTCAAGACCCACAACCTGAAGCCACGCGCGCGCATCCACCACATGAGCGTGCGCGGCGCCGATCCCATCATGATGCTGGCCGCGCCCATCCCGGCGACGGCGTACGCGCTGAAGAAGGCCGGCATGACCATCGGCGACATCGCCGCGGTCGAGATCAACGAGGCCTTCGCCTCGGTCGTCCTGGCCTGGCTCAAGGACACCGGCGCCGATCCCGCGCGCACCAACCCCAACGGCGGCGCCATCGCGCTGGGCCATCCGCTGGGCGCCACCGGCGCGCGCCTGATGACCAGCCTGCTCGGCGAGCTCGAGCGCACCGGCGGCCGCTACGGCCTGCAGACCATGTGCGAGGGCGGCGGCCAGGCCAACGTCACCATCATCGAGCGGCTGTAGCGCCCCCCACCCACGCTCCCCCTTCGTCCGGCCGTCGCGTTACAGTTGCCGCATGCGGCCGCTGAGCTTCTCCGATTTCGCCCTCGCCTCCTGTCAGGCCTCCGCCTTCACCCCGGGGCACCAGCTCGCGGTGGGGCGCTTCATGCGCGAGCTGCTGCCCCAGTGGGCGGGTCGCTTCGAGGCCGAGCCGCTCATCGTGCCGTCGCCCGATGGCATGCGCGTCGTCCTGCTCAGCGGCTCGACCATGTGGCGCTGCGAGCTGTCGGGGCCGCGCATCGATCTGTACTGGGTGCGCCAGGAGCCGGCCGGGCCACAGCTCGCGCTGACCGACTTCTATGCCGCGGCGGGGCCGTTCCTCAGCGAGTACAGCGCCTTCGTCGGGGCGCGCGTCGGGCGCCTGGCGGCCATCGTCCGTCGGGTCGCCCAGCACGAGACCCCGAGCCTGTTCCTGGCGCGCCACTTCGGTCGCGCCGAGCTGCAGGACGGCGTGCTCGACGCGGTGCAGAGCTTCGAGCTGCACCTGCACAAGCGCGCGCCGGTGGCCGGGCGCTTCATCGCCAACACCAGGCTGCGCTCGGCGGCGGGGATCGCGGTCGGGGTCACGGTGCCGACCCTGCTGGAGGTCGAGCAGGACTGGAACACGCTGGCCGACGAGGCGGCGTCACGCAGCTTCAAGCCGGCCGAGATGGCCGACTTCTTCACCGCGATCGCGCCGGAGATGCAGCGGGGGCTGGAGCAGGCCTACCCGCAGGCGCGATAGCCGCGGGTAGGCGGGGCAGGCGAGGGCTACGGGGCGTGCGCGCTGCCCGCGTTGCTCTGCGAGGACAGGCGCGAACCCAGGTTGATGGCGCCGATGACACCCTGGGCGTTGACCCCGGAGGCGTCGTTGATGACCTGGGTCTTGAGCGCGCCGCCGTTCTTGTAGACGCGGTAGCCGTGGCTCGGGAAGCCGTCGGTCAGCCAGTTCAGGTTCATCGTGCTCCCGCTCAGGCTGAAGTCGAGGTCCGAGTTGATGGCCGGGGCGGGACCGATGGTCATCAGGTTCGGGGCCGCGATCTTGAGGTGACCGCTGCTGCCGGCGGCGCTGCCGCTGCAACCGCCGCCGACCGGGCCGGCCTCCACGGTGTCGCCCGAGTCGAGCTCGATGTCCGGGCCGAGGCCCCACGCGGTCTCGATGTAGGCGCGGTACCAGTGGTGACGGTGGCTGACCGCCGCGAGGCTGGGCGTGGACAGCCGTGCGCCCGAGATGGTGGTGCCATCCCAGTCGAACTCGAGGGTCGACTGGGCGCGGAAGCTGCCGTCATAGCCAGCGTGGTTGTCGCCCCGGTAGCGCGAGTTGTACTCGTAGTGCAGGCTGACCGGGCCGTGGTTGACGATGCTGCTCGACAGGGTGTCGAGCCAGTTGCTGGCGCGGATGATCTCCTCGGGGTCGACGACCTCGTAGTGCGGGATCCAGGCCTTGAGCTCGATCTTGAAGTGGTCGGGGGTCGCCGCGCCACCGCCACCGGCGCCGCCACCGCCGCCGCCAGTCGGGGCCGCGCCACTGATGGGCGCGGCGCCGGCCTCTCCGGAGGGCGCGCTGCCGCCGCCGGTGACGGCGCTCATCTGCAGCGCCTTCTGCTGCACGCCCGCGCCGCCACCGCCCGCGAAGCTGCTCAGCAGGTCGGAGGCTGACTCGCCGGCGACGACGCGATCGGCGACCGCATCGGCGTGGCGCTCGTAGCTGTCGCCGACCTCGCCGACGCCGCCGTACAGCTGCACGCCATGCTTCTGCTGCACCACGTGCGCGGCCTCGTGAGCCGCGGTGTGCAGGTCAGGGGTGGCCCCGAAGGCGACATGGTCGCCGGTGGCATAGGCGCTGGCACCCATGGTGTCGCAGGCCTCGGCGGCGGCCCCGCCGACGTGGGCCGAGATCCCCGAGACGTCGAAGTCGGCGCCAAAGGAGGCCTGGATCTTGTCGGCGTGCGGCAGGCTGCTACCGCCTCCCGAGATGCCATGCTCGGCGGCGGCGTGGATGGTGTCGGTGGACGCGGGGCCATCGCCGCCGCCGTCGCCATCGAACTGCACCTGGCGCTGCACCGACCCGGTGCTGGCCGCAGCGTCAGCGCCGCCGCCCGGGGCTGCGGCGCCAGCGGCCGCGCCCGCGGAGGTGTTGGCCGCGGCGGCAGCGGCGATCTGCCGGGCCTTGGCGTCGGCGGCGCCGCCGAGGTTGCCGCCCGAGGTGCCGCGCGGTGCCGTGGCGCCAGGGCCACCATCGGCTGACATCTGCACGGGGTCCCGCAGCATCTGGACCGCGGACGTGGTCGCGCGCTTGCGCTGGACCAGACCGGCGGTGCCTGACGAACGGCCTGGAGAGCGTGCATCGACGCTGGGAGCGCTGCCACTGGGCGTGAGCTGGACGACCTTGCCGTATCTATCCATGGGAAACCTCGATGTTTTCCTGGTACGTCAGCCAGGATTCGAGTCTCCCCCAAAACGCGCAAAAATTGCACCTGGATTCGCTGGGGGGTCAGCGCTCGCTGTCGAGGTGCTGCATCAGCGGCTCGGCGTAGCGGGGGCCGGCCACGGCGCTGGCCGGGATGGCCTGCTCGATGCGGGCGACCTCCTCGGGGTGCAGCTGGAGATCGAGGGCGCCCAGGGCCTCGTCGAGCTGGCTGCGCTTGCGGGCGCCGATGACCGGGACGATGCTCGCCCCCTTGGCGCGGGCCCAGGCGATGGCCAGCTGGGCGGGGCGCACGCCACGGTCACGGGCCAGCTGCTCCAGGGTGGTGACCAGCTCCTGGTTGCGCGCGGCGTTGTCACCGGTGAAGCGCGGCAGGTAGGCGCGGAAGTCGCTCGGGCCGGTGGCCTGCGAGCGCGTCAGCAGGCCGCGCGACAGCACGCCATAGGCGGTCACCCCGATGCCCAGCTCGGCCAGCAGCGGGAAGATCTTGGCCTCGGGGCCACGGCTGAGCAGCGAGTACTCGATCTGCAGGTCGACGATGGGGTGCACCGCGGCGGCGCGCCGGATGGTCTCGGGGCCGACCTCGCTGAGGCCGATGTGGCGCACGTAGCCGGCCTTGATGAGGTCGGCGATGGCGCCGATGGTGTCCTCGATGGGCACCGCGGGATCGAGGCGCGCGGGGCGGTAGATGTCGATGTGGTCGACGCCGAGGCGGACCAGGGTGTAGGCGAGGAAGTTCTTGATGGCGCTGGGACGATTGTCGACGCCAGTCCAGCCGCCATCCGGGGCGCGCAGCGCGCCGAACTTGACCGACAGCTGGGCCTGATCGCGGCGCCCCTTGATGGCGCGCGCGATGAGCAGCTCGTTGTGGCCCATGCCGTAGAAGTCGCCGGTGTCGAGCAGGGTCACGCCGCGCTCGAGGGCGGCCTGGATGGTGGCGATCGACTCGGCCTCGTCGGAGGCGCCGTACATGCCCGACATGCCCATGCAGCCGAGCGAGAGGGGGAACACGGTGGGGCCGGTGCTGCCGAGACGGATCGGGGTGCGGGCCTTGCTGGTCATGACTGCCTCCTGGATGACGCTCAAGATAGGCCCGGGCCGCGCATCAATCGAGTGAATAGGATATATGAGACACATGAACACCAGTTATGGGCGCGATCTGGATCTCAACCTGCTGCGGGTGTTCGCGGTGGTGGCCGAGAGCGGCAGCGTGACCGGCGCGGCGGCGCGTCTGTACCTGACCCAGCCCGCCGTCAGCGCGGCGCTGCGCCGGCTGACCGCGACCGTGGGGGCGCCGCTGTTCGCGCGCCAGGGCCGCGGCCTGACGCTGACCAGCCGTGGCGAGCGCCTGCTCGGGCGCGTGCGCGCCCACCTGGGTGCGCTGGTCGACGCGGCGCTGGCGCCGGCGGCGTTCGACGCCGCGAGCAGCGACCGCACGGTGCGCCTCGGGCTGTCGGACGCGGCCGAGATGTGGCTGCTGCCGGCGCTGCTGATCGAGCTGCAGCGGGTGGCGCCGCGCATGCGGGTGATCTCGCTGCCGGTGCAGTTCAGGACCGTGGGCGCCATGCTGGCGGCGGGCCAGGTCGACGCCGCGGTCACGGTGGCCGACGAGCTGCCCGCTGGCGTGCGTCGTCAGGCGCTGTTCTCGGGCGGCTTCACCTGCCTGTACGACCCGCGCACGCTCAGGCTGCCGCGCCGGCTGACCGAGGCGGCCTACTTCGCGGCCGACCACGTCATCGTGTCGTACAACGGCGATCTGCGCGGTGTGGTCGAGGACGTCATGCAGAAGCAGCGCAAGGTGCGCTGCTCGGTGGCGTCGTTCACGCACATCGGCGCGCTGGTCAGCGGCAGCACGCTGCTGGCCACGGTGCCCGCGGTGGTGGCGCGCAAGAGCCGCCAGTTCCACCCCCACCTGCGCATGATCGGGCTGCCGTTCACCCTGCAGGGCACCGCCATCGAGCTCTTGTGGCCGCTGGCGGTGGACGACGACGAGGCGTCCGCGTTCGTGCGCGGCCTGATCACCAAGATCGCGACGAAGACTGCCGGCTAGTACCCACGCAACCGCGCGAATCGGTCGCGGTGGTGGCTGGCGCTGCCCAGGGTCTGCTCGGCGACGCGGGCGCGCTTGAGGAAGAAGCCGATGTCGAGCTCGTCGGTGACGCCGATGCCGCCGTGCAGCTGGATGGCCTCGTTGGCGATGGCCAGGAAGGCGTCGCTGGTGCGCGCCTTGGCGACGCTGGCCAGCATCGGCACCTCGGCGCGCTCCTCGTCGAGGGCGGCGAGGGCGTCGGCGACGATCGACCGCGACAGCTCGACCTCGCAGTAGAGGTGCGCGGCGCGGTGCTTCAGGGCCTGGAACGACCCGATCGGCACGCCGAACTGCTTGCGCACCTTGAGGTACTCGACGGTGCGCTCGAAGGCCTCCTGCAGGCTGCCCAGCGTCTCGGCGCTGAGCGCGATCGAGCCCCGGTCGAGCACCCGATCGAGGATGTCGGCGCCCTTGCCCACGCTGCCCAGCACGTCGGCCTCGGTGACCTCGACCCCGGCCAGACGCACCCGCGCGGCGTTGCGCGAGTCGACCAGGCTGAGGCGTGTGATGGTGACGCCGGGCGCGCGCGCCGGCACCAGGAACAAGGTCAGCCCCTCGCGGCCACGCTCGCCGCTGCTGCGCGCGACCACGATCAGCGTGTCGGCGACGTGTCCATCCAGCACAAAAGACTTGTCACCGTGTAAACGCCAGCGGCCCGCGCTGGGTTCG
>Ga0154020_10006977_pt1 | contig 13227 bp, 9 predicted proteins | sample Klosneuvirus_201_FD_109709 | JGI IMG/M metagenome (GOLD analysis project Ga0154020, IMG submission 109709) | Active sludge microbial communities from wastewater, Klosterneuburg, Austria - Klosneuvirus_20160825_MG | ecosystem: Engineered > WWTP > Aerobic digester > Activated sludge | place... | reverse complement strand
GGCGCTGCTCGACAACCTCGCGGACTTCCTGCTCCAGTCGGGATTCGCGGGTGGCGGCGATCCCGATCCATGGGGCTATCGCGACCTCGATCAGGGCGGCGACCGCTCGATGGACGCCCTCAAACAGGCGATCCTCGACGCGCTCATCCAGTCGGGGCAGTTCACCCCCGAGATGCTCGAGGCCCTCCGCGGCGACGGCGACGACATCTCCGAGCAGAAGCTCTCCAAGCTCCTCGACGAGATCGTCCAGCGCCTGATGGCCGAGGGGTTCCTCAAGGCCGAGAACGCGCCGCAGGCGCCGGCGGGGCACCAGTCGGTGTTCGGCCCGGGGGGACTCGCCAAGGCCGCTGCGCAGGACGTCCAGTTCGATCTCACCTCCAAGGGCATCGACTTCCTCGGGTACAAGTCGCTGCGCGGGATCCTCGGCGGGCTCGGCAAGAGCAACTTCGGATCGCACGACACGCCCTGGCTCGCCACCGGCATCGAAGCCGACGCAGGGAGCAAGCCGTACGAGTACGGCGACGTGCTCAATCTCGACGTCAACGAGACGCTCAAGAACTCGATGCTGCGCACCGGGTCGCTCGAGGTCCCGATGGACCTCGACTACAGCGACCTGATGGTCCGGCAGAGCGAATACCGGTCGAGCTGCGCGACCGTGCTCATGCTCGACTGCTCGCACTCGATGATTCTCTACGGCGAGGACCGGTTCACGCCGGCCAAGAAGGTCGCGCTCGCGTTGACGCACCTCATCCGGACGCAGTTCCCCGGCGACAGCATCAAGGTGATCCTCTTCCACGACTCGGCGGAGGAGATCCCGATGGGCGCGCTGGCCAAGGCACAGGTCGGCCCGTACCATACGAACACGGCCGAGGGGCTCAAGCTGGCGCGACGCCTCCTCATGGCGCAGAAGAAGGACATGCGCCAGATCGTGATGATCACCGACGGCAAGCCGAGCGCCCTCACGATGCCCGACGGACGGATCTACAAGAACGCGATGGGGCTCGACGCCTTCGTGCTGCAGGAGACGCTCACCGAGGTCGCGGCCTGCCGCAAGGCGGGGATCCCGGTGAACACCTTCATGCTCGCGCGCGACCGCGACCTCGTGGAGTTCGTGAAGATGGTCAGCGCGATCACGCGCGGGCGCGCCTACTTCACGAACACGATGACGCTCGGGCAGTTCATCCTGATGGACTTCCTCAAGCGGAAGACCAAGAAGGTCAGCTGACGTCCTTCCCGATCGGCGGCACAGGCGCCGGCTCCGGATCGTCGGCGTGCCAGGCTTCGCCATAGAGCTTCGGCCCGCAGCTCGTGCAGATGCTGTGACTGAACATGGCATCGGAGCGGTTGGAGATGTACGACTCCACCGCCTCCCAGAAGCCGCGGTCGTCCCGGACCTTCTTGCAGCTCGCGCAGATGGGGATGAGGCCCTTGAGCGTCCGGACCTCGGAGAGCGCGGTGCGCAACTCGTCGTTGGTGCGCTCCAGCGCCGCGTTGGACTTGGAGAGGAGCGCCTCGCGCTCGAGGCCGCGACGGCCGAAACGCGCCAGCTGCACGACCACCACGATGCCGAGCACGAGGACGAAGGCGCCGAGCACACCGATGACCCGCTGCCGGAGGATCGTCGTTTCCTGCGCCCGCTGTTCTTCGAGGAGCCGCGCCGTCTCCCGCTGTTGCCGGTCGCGCTCGAGGCGCGACTCCATCACCGCGATGCGCTGTGCGGTGGACCGCGCGAAGACGGTGTCGCGGAGCGCCTCGGCCGCCCGGAGGGCACCGAGCGCCGACTCCGTATTGCCGCGGGCCTCCTCGATCTCTGCGAGTCCGCGCAACGCATCGAGCGCGACCACGCGCTGCTTCGTGTCGCTGGCGATGCGCCGTGCGGTCGATAGCTCGCGCGCCGCGGCGGTCAGGTCCCCCTTGGCGCGCCAGGCCTGCCCGAGATGCAACCGAGTCCGCGCCTCGCTGCGCACGTTTCCGCCGCCCTTGGCAACCCGCAGCACGTCCTCGAGGAGGGTGATGGCCCGCGCAGGATCCCCGTCGCGCATCTCGACGACGCCGAGCGCGATGAGATTGAGGGCCCACCCGCTGCTCGCCGAGTCGGCGAGGGATTCGAGTGGCAAAGCCCTGGCGTAGAGCGCGAGCGAGCGTTCGATCATCGTGCGAGCCGTGGACTGCGCGCCGATGTCGCTCATCAGCAAGGCCTGCGTGTTGAGCGCGTATCCCAGCACGAACGGCGCCTCGATCGCCTCTGCGATCGCGACTGCCTCCTCGAGCACCGGCCGCGCGCGGTCGAACTGCTCCCAGTCCTGGTAGGTCTTCCCGATGTTGGTCAGTACGCGCGCCACGCCGAGGCTGTCATGGAGCGCACGGCGGATCTCGAGGGACCGCAGGAAAGCGTCGAGGGCGAGTTCGTACTCGCCCACCTGGTAGTGCGCCGAGCCTTGGCTGTTCAGCGAGCTGGCCGCGCCGGCGCTGTCCCCGAGCTGTGTGCGAATCCGCGCCGCCTCGCCGTACTGAACGGCGGCGCTATCGAACCGGTTCGCGACGAAAAGCTCGCGACCGCGCACGTGATGCCAGTCAGCGGCGATGGAGTCCGCCGTCTGCGCCGAGGAGTCCGCCGCCTGCGCGGCCGCGGCGTTCCCCCAGAGGAGGAGCGCCGCGGCGAGGTACCGGATCCGGCGGTGCGCGAACATGGGAGAAATCAGCCCGGTCGGCGGCCCGGGCGCCAGCCGCCGATCACCCGACATCGTCGGGCATGGGGGGTAGCAATTCGTACAGGACCGGGGTCACGAGACGGCTCAGCAGCGTGCTGCTCACCAACCCGCCGATGATCACGATCGCCAGCGGAGAGTAGAGCGAGCTCCCCTGGATGGCCAGCGGGAAGAGGCCGCCGATCGCCGTCGCCGAGGTCAGCACGATCGGCACGAACCGGATCTTGCCGGCCTTCTCGATCGCCTCGCGCAGCGCATGCCCCTGCTCGCGCAGCTGGTTCGTGAAGTCCACGAGCAGGATCGAGTTCTTGATCTCGATGCCGATGAGCGCCACGAAGCCGATGACCGCCGTGAAGCTCAGCGTGTACCCCGTGAGCCAGAGCGCCACGATCCCGCCGATGACGCCGAGCGGGATCACGCTCGAGACGATGAGCATGCCGCGGAACGTCTTGAACTCGAGCACGAGGATCGCGAGGATCCCGAACACCGCGACCATGATCGCGGTGCCGAGCCCGCCGAAGCTCTCCTCGCGACTGGCGATCTCTCCCGCCGCCTCGATCCGATAGCCGACCGGCAGCGGGAAGCTGTCGAGCTTCGCCAGCAGGGCGCGCGTCACGCGGTCGGTGTTGTAGCCCGTGCGGACCTGCGACTGGACGGTGACCGACCGTTGTCCGTCGAAGTGCTGGACGATGGGCGGCGAGGTCTCGAACGTGAACGACGCGAGCTGGCGCAGCGGTACCTGCGCGCCGGTCACCGAGCCGACGAAGAGCCGGTCGAGCGCCGACGCGTCCTTGCGCGCATCGCCAGGGAGCCGGAGCGTGACGTCGTACTCCTCGCCGTCGGTGTCGCGGAACCGGCCGGCCGGGAGGCCTGCGAGCCCGAACCGCACGGCCCGATCGATCTCCGCGGTCGGGACGCCATGCAACCCTGCTTTCGCCCGGTCGAGCTGTAGCGCGAGGTCGGTCCGGCTCACACGCAGCGGGTTCACCACGTCGCGCGTCCCGGGCTCCCCTTCGATCAGCGCCTCGAGCCGCGCCGCGATCGCGCGGAGCGAGTCGAGGTCGCCGCCGCGCACCCGGAACTCGATCGGGGCCTCGATCGGTGGCCCGTTCTCGAACTCCTTCACCTCGATCCGCGCATCGGGATAGGCGTCGAAGATGGTGCGCAGCGAGTCGAGCATGGCCGGCGTCGCCGTCGCGTCATACTCGTCGATGAGCACGAAGAGCTCACCGTAGTTGGTGCGGATGCTCTGCGAGTTGATGTTGTAGTAGATCTTCGGATTGCCGCGCCCGATGTTCGCGTAGGTCGCCCGCACCTCGGGGCGCGCCATCACCGCGCGCTCGGCCACGCGCACCGCGGAGTCGGTCACGGCGAGCGAGCTGCCGACCGGCGCGGCAACCGTCACGAGGAACTGCGGCGTCCCCGCCTTGGGGAAGAGAGAGAAGCCGATGCGCGGCACGAGCGCCAGCGCACCGATGAACAGCGCGGTCGCCACGACCAGCGTCGCCCGCGGACTGGCCAGCGCGCGATGCAGCCACTGGCCGTAGGTCGCGTCGATCCCGCGGTTCAGCGCACGCAGGAAGATGTTGCCGTGCTCGTCCTCCTCCTCGCGGAGGAAGACGCTCGCGAGGAACGGGATGACCGTGAGCGAGACGAGGAGCGACGCGAGGATCGTCAGGACGACGGCGCTCGGCATGGAGCGGATGAACTTCCCGGCGGTGCCGGGGAGCATGAGCACGGGCAGGAACGCGAAGACGAGCGTCGCAGTGGTGCCGAGGACGGCGACGAAGATCTGCTGCGTCGCGGCGATCGCCGCCTCCGTGCGGGTACGGCCCTCCCGCAGGAAGCGGGCGATGTTCTCGACGACGACGATCGAGTCGTCGACGAGGAGGCCGAGCGCGATGACGAAGCCGACGATCGACAGCTGGTTGATGGTGTACCCGACCGACTTGAGCAGCGTCACGCCGATCGCGAGAGAGAGCGGGATGCTCACCATCACGATCCCCGAGGCGCGGAGTCCCAAGGGGAGGAGGGTGAGCAGGACGAGCAGGATCGCGATGACGAAGTCGATTCCCAGTCGCGACAGGCGAAGCTTCACGTTCGCCGACTGGTCAAAGGGCCGCTCAAGCCGGATCGTCCCCGGCAGCTCCGCCTCGAAGCGGTCCGCCGCGGCCCAGAGCCGGTCTCGGACCGCCATGATGTTCTGGTTCTCCTGCATGTTCGCGGTGACCCATACCGCACGCTTGCCATCGAGGCGGGCGTGGTCGGTCAGCTCCTCGTAGTCCCACTCGACCGTCGCGACGTCGCGGAGCCGGACCGTGCTCCCCTGGGCGCCGCCGATCACCGTCTCCCGGACCTCGTCGAGCGAGCGGTAGCTGCCGCTGGTCTTCACGTTGAAGCGGCGGCGACCGGCATCGACCGACCCCCCGGGGATATTCACGCTCTCGCCACCCACCGCCTGCAACACCGTCGTGAGCGGGATCCGCAGTTCGGCGAGCCGCCCGGCGTCGACGGAGACGCGGACCTCGCGCTGGGGATAGCCCCAGGTGTCAGACTCCTTCACGCCGGCGATGCGCGCGAGCTCGTCGCGCAGCTTCCGCGCCTCCTGGTCGAGCACCGCGTACGGCGCGGTCTCCGACACGAGCGCGAACTGCGCGATGTTGACGTCCATCGGGCTGACCTTGTTCACATCGAGCCGCGCGAGGTCCTGCGGCAGCTCCGCGCGGAGCGCGTTCACCTCGCGCACCACCTCGTCGTACTTCCGGTCCGCGTCGACCGAGACGTCGAACTCGGGGAGGATCACCGCGAGCCCGTCCTCGATGCTCGTCTTCACGCTCACGAGATCCTCGAGCGCGCGCACGCGGTCCTCGATGGGATCGACCACCAGCTGCTCGAGGTCGGTCGGGTTCGCTCCCGGGTAGACGACGATGATCGGGTAGATCGGGATCGGGAAGCTCGGATCCTCCGCGCGCGGGATCGAGAGGATCGAGTAGATCCCCATCGCCAGCAGCGCGACGAACGCGACGACCGTGAACTGGCGGTTCTTGACCGAGAACTCGGCGATCCTCACGGCGCGCGCTCCGCCGAGACGGTGACCACCGAGCCATCGGAGAGACGCGTCGCCCCCGACGTGATCACCTGCGCCGTCGGCTCGAGGCCGCCCGCGAGCGCGGCGAATGCGCCGTCGAGGAAGGCGACGCGCACCCGACGCCGCTCGACGTGCTGGCCATCGGTCGCGAGCACGAAGACCGCAGCGTTGGGGCCGTCGACCTCGAGCAGCGCCTCGGCGGGGATGAACGGCATCGCCGAGCCCGCCTTTGGGCGCAGCTCCGCCTGCCCGATGAGACCGGAGACGAAGCGGCGCCCGGCCGGGGCGAGCGAGAGTTCGACCTCGTAGGTGCCGGTGGCGGGCGAGGCCGCCACGCCGATCCGTTCGACGGTGCCGGTGAACGTCTCCCCGGGGAAGGCGTCGAACGAGAGTGCCGCGCGCGCACCGACCGCGAGGCGCACGGCGTCGCGATCCGCCGCTGCGGCGCGGAGCACCAGCCCCCTTCGCTCGGTGCGTAGGACGAGCACGGGGGCGCCCGGGCCGACGAGCTGTCCCGCTTCGAGCTGGCGGCGCAACACGACGCCGCCCGCCGGCGCGCGGATCACCGCATACTGGCGATTGAACTCCGCCGCCTTCGCCTGCGCCTCGGCCACGTCGAGCCCGGTGCGGGCATCCTCGAGCTGAGCGAGCGTGACGACGGAATCGACGTGCAGCTTCTCGGCGCGCGCGAAGTCGCGACGCGCCTTCGCGAGCCCTTCGCGCGCCGCGGCGACCTGGGCATCGATCTCGGTGAGCGACAGCTCCGCGAGCACGTCCCCCTCGGCGACGGCCTGACCGGCGTCCACGGCGACTCGGGTCACGACCCCACCGATCTTGAACGCGAGCGGCACTTCTTCCTTCGCGCCGACCGTTCCCGTGAGCACGATGGGCGGGAGGTCCTTGCGGAACTCGGGCTTGGCGACGCGCACCGGGATGGCGCGCACCGATTCGTCGCGGGGGGCGGCATCGGCGCCGCCGCATGCCGCGGTGATGAGGAGGAGCGGGAGCAGGAGCGAGCGGTTCACGGCGTGGCCCTCGGGTAGAGCGCGGCCGCACGGTCGAGCTCGACGCGCCGCAGGTAGTAGTCGTAGGAGGTGAAGACGGCGTTGAGTTCGGCCGCGGTGAGCTGCGTGCGCGCCTGGCTCAGTTCGAGCGGCGACGCGAGTCCTTCCTCGGCGCGACGGCGGACCAAGTCGTGGGTGCGCGCGGCGGCCGCGCGCTGGTCCTCAGCGGTCGCGATCGCTGCCCGCGCCACCGCAGCCGCCTGCCAGGCGAGACGCACCTGCAGCTCGACGCCGCGGCGGGCCTCGTCGCCCTGCACCGCGTAGCGCCGCGCATCGAGCGCCGCCTGCTCCGCTCGTGCCGCGTCGCGCCCGCCGTTGAACAGGTTCCACGACGCCACCACCGATAGCGAGGTGAAATCGGCGTCGGAGGCGAAGCGGTACTCGTTGCCCTGGAATCCGTAGTCGAGCGCGACCGCGAGATTGGGGAGATAGTTCGCCTGCACCGCGCGACGCTGCGCGGTCGCCGCGCGCTCGGCCGCACCGAGCGCGCGGAGTTCCGGACGTTCACGAGCACCGCGCGCGATCGCATCCTCGAGCGACGGCAGCGGCCCGAACCCGAGCGTGTCCTCGTCGACGAGCACCGTGTCGGTGAGCGCGCGGGCGAGCATCATGTTGAACGCCTGCGCCGAGGCGCTCGCGAGCTGGCCCGATTCCGCCTGCAGCTGGACCGCCTCGCTCAACTCGGCGCGCGCGCGCGAGAGCGCGTCGGGCGTCGCGCGGCCGGCCTCGATGAGCCGCGTCATCACGCGGACCTGCTCCTCGAGCAGCGTCCGCGTCGCCGCCCGCAGCTCGGCGAGGCGACGCGCCTTCGCATGCTGGAGGTACGCGGACCGGATCTCCGCTGCGACCTGCACGATGGCCGCATCGCGCGTCGCATCCTGCGCGTCCCGGGCCGCGTTCGCCGCGCGATATCCCGCGAGGATCGCCGGGGCGAAGACCGGCTGCGCGACGCGCACCGTCGTCTCCTGCCGGAGGGGCAACCGCACGTTCACGTTCGTCGGGAACTGGCTCGTCCCCGTGAGCTGATTGAGCGTGGCGAAGACGGGATTGATGAAGGCCCCGAAGTCCACGCCGCTGCCGCGGAAGTCGGTGTAGCGCGCGTTGAGCGTCGCCGAGGGGAGGAAGTTCCCGCGCGCCTCGCGCACGACCGCGTCGGAGCGGTCGGAGGCGAGCGACTGCTGGCGGAGCGCGAGGTTCTGCGCGAGGCCGATCGTCACGTACTCATCGAGCACGCGGGACTGAGCAACGGCGGCTCGGGGCGCGAGCGCGAGCACCGGCACGAGGAGGGCGAGCACTGCGGATCTGCGTCGCATCGGGTGTGTCGATCGAGGGGGCGGTCCGGCTTGGAGGCAGCCGTCAGTTCTAGAGAGTTGCCTCTAGTACGAGGATAATTAGTAGAGGGTTTCCTCTACTTGTCAATACTAGACGAAAGTCTCTATTTTGTATCCATATATGGCCGTCACCCACCCCACCCCCCTCCCCGACTCGCTCGACGCCCGGGCCGCCCGCGCACCGCAGCAGGAGCGCGGACAGCGGCGCGTAGAGCAGATCCTCGACGCCGCGGAGGCGGTCTTCGCGGAGACGGGCGTAGACGGCGCGTCGATGCAGGCCATCGCGGACCGCGCGGAGTCGAGCGTGGGCTCGCTCTACCACTTCTTCCCCAACAAGGAAGCGGTGATCGAGGCGCTGGGCATCCGCTACGCGGAACGCGTTCGACTGGTGAACGAGCAGGCGATGCCGCTGGAGATGGCGCACATCGAGCCCGAGGTGCTGTTCGAGCGCGTCCTCTCTTCGCAGATGGCGTTCATCGAGCGCACCCCCGCCTTCCCGGCGATGCAGGACGCGATCCATCGCAACTGCCCGGCGGTCAAGGAGGCGCTCAACAACGCGCTCGTCGGCCACGTGGGCAAGTTCCTCGCGCTGCGCTATCCGAGGATGGCCCCCGAGATGCGCGCGGTGTCGGCGCTGGTCTCGGTACAGACGGTGCACGCGCTCATGCAGCTCGCGTGCATGGTACCCGTGGAGTACCGTCCGGCAGTGGTCGATGAGGCGAAGCGGATGCTCGTCCGGCACTACGCGGCGTACGACGCCCAGCAGTGACCTGAGCCCACCCGCACATGCTCCCGGACGCCCTCACCGCCATCGCCCTTGGCGCGCTCCTCGGCCTGAGGCACGCCACTGACGCCGACCATGTCGTCGCGGTGACGGCGATCGTCGCGCGTGAGCGGAGATTGTCGCGCGCCGCGTGGGTGGGTGCGCTCTGGGGCATCGGCCACACGCTCACCCTGCTCGTCGTGGGCGGCGCGATCGTCGCCTTCCGTCTGGTGATCCCGCCCCGCATCGGGCTCGGGCTCGAGTTCGGCGTGGCGCTCATGCTGATCCTGCTCGGGTACCAGAACCTCCGTGCCGGGGACGACACCCCGAGTGCACGGCCGGCGGTGCGACCGTTCCTCGTCGGGCTGGTGCATGGACTCGCCGGCTCGGCCGCGGTGGCGCTGCTGGTGCTCGCCACCATCCGCGACACGCTCTCGGCGCTCGCGTATCTGCTGGTGTTCGGGCTGGGCACGGTGGCGGGCATGGTGGCGGTCACGGTAATGCTCGCGGCACCGGCGATGTACGTCGGGGCGCGCGTCAATCGCCTGCAGGCGGGGATCCGGTTCGCCGCTGGCGCGCTGAGCATCGCGTTCGGCGTGCTGCTCGCCCACGAACTGATCGTCGAAGGGGGGCTCTTCTCCGCGACGCCGACGTGGGCACCGCACTGACCTCGCGCTCCCGCGGGACGAAGCGGCGCGCCTCGCGCGGCCCGCGACTCGACGAGACGGAGCTGCGGGCGTTCGGCGCCAGGCTCCGCGCCTGGTACCGGCGCAACGCGCGGGACCTGCCCTGGCGCCGCACGCGCGACCCGTACCACATCCTCGTGTCGGAGCTGATGCTCCAGCAGACGCAGGTGTCGCGCGTCCTCGACTTCTGGCGGCGATTCCTCGACCGGTTCCCCACCCTCCACCATCTGGCCGACGCGCGCGAGGCGCAGGTGCTCGAGGCGTGGGCGGGGCTCGGGTACTACGCGCGCGCGCGCAACCTGCACAAGCTCTCGCGGGCGGTGGTGCGCGAGGGCGCGCGCGCATGGGGGGACGAGCCGGGCGAGAGCGGGACGAGTGCTGCCACGCGCGCGCCCCTACCGCCCACCGCGCTGCTCCCGAGTCATCCTGACTCGCTGCGCCGGCTCCCGGGGATCGGCGCGTACACGGCTGGCGCGGTCGCCACGTTCGCGTTCGAGCGCCGCGCCGCGCTGGTCGACACGAACGTCGCGCGGGTGCTCACCCGGGTCTTCGCGCCACGCTTGCATCCCAAGCGGCCGCGCGACCAGAAGCACATCTGGGCGATCGCCGAGGCGACGCTCCCGCGCACGGGCAAGGCGACCTGGACCCACAACCAGGCATTGATGGAGCTGGGAGCGCTCGTGTGCACCGCGCGGGTGAAGCGGTGTGGGATCTGTCCCGTGCGCTCGATCTGCCGAAGCGCGGAGACCGAGGAAGGCTGAAGGTCGGAGGATGCCCGGGCCTGCGAAAGAAGAAGGGGGCGAAGCCGGAACGCCTCGCCCCCTTCATCCTTCAGCCTTCATCCTCGGCTCACTTCTTGATCTTGTGACCGAGATCGACCTTCGCCTGGTACGGACGCTCGGCGTACCCCGTGTAGATCTGCCGCGGACGCGCGATCTTCTGCTCCTTGTCGAGCAACAGCTCCTCCCACTGCGACAGCCATCCCGCGGTGCGCGCGATGGCGAACAGCACGGTGAAGTAGTCGGTGGGGAAGTGCATGGCCCGGTAGATCAGGCCGGTGTAGAAGTCGACGTTCGGGTAGAGCTTGCGCGAGATGAAGTAGTCGTCGCTGAGCGCGATCCGCTCGAGCTCGAGGGCGATCTCCATGTCCTTCGTGAGGCCGGCGACGCGGAGCACGTCGTCGCAGAGCGACTTCACGATCTTCGCGCGCGGGTCGTAGCTCTTGTAGACGCGGTGGCCGAAGCCCATGAGGCGCGCCGCGCCCTTGCCGCTCTTCACCGACTCGATGAAGGCAGGGATGTTCTTCACATCGCCGATCTCCTCGAGCATGCGGAGCACCGCCTCGTTGGCACCGCCGTGGAGAGGGCCGTACAGCGCCGCCACGCCGGCCGCGACCGCCGAGTACGGGTCCACCTGCGAAGAGCCCACCGCGCGCACCGCGTTCGTCGAGCAGTTCTGCTCGTGGTCGGCATGGAGGATGAACAGGATGTCGATCGCCTTCGCGTAGACCGGATGCGCCTCGTACTTCGGCTCCGACATCCGCGCGATCATCGAGAGGAAGTTCTCGGCGTACGGCAGCGAGTTGTCGGGATAGACGTACGGCATGCCCTTCACGTGACGGTAGGCGAACGCCGCCAGCGTCGGCATCTTGGCGAGCAACCGGATGAACGCCACGTCGCGCTCGTGCTTGTCGAAGATGTTCTTCGACGTCGGGTAGAACGACGAGAGCGCCGCGACGCCCGCCGTCAGCATCGCCATCGGATGGGCGTCGTAGCGGAAGCCCTCCATGAAGCGCTTGATGTTCTCGTGGACGTACGTGTGGTAGGTGATCTGCTTCTGCCACTCGTCGTACTCGACCTGCGTCGGAAGCTCGCCGGTGCGCAGCAACCACGCGACCTCGAGGAAGTTCGACTTCTCGGCGAGCTGCTCGATGGGGTACCCGCGATAGCGCAGGATCCCCTTGTCACCGTCGATGAAGGTGATCGCCGAGCGGCACGAGGCCGTGTTCATGAAGGCCGGGTCGTACCCCATGATGCCGAAGTCGTCGGCATTGACCTTGATCTGCTTCAGGTCGGCGGTGCGGATGGTCTCGTCGGTGATCGGGACCTGGTAGATCTTCCCGGTGCGCGAGTCCTTGATCTCGAGGTGGTCGCCCGTCACGGGCGCCTTGGCGTCTGCAGCCATCGTGGAGTTCCGGCTGGGGGGTTGGTCCCGGTCGTGGCAGGGCGCGGACCGGGGAGCGCGCGGGCATCCATGCCCGCGTCAATAAGATAGTATCGGTCGCGCGGGCGAGTGCCCCGCCCCCCCCGCCCGACGCTATCCTTACGCACGCCCCGGGCCGACCAGTGACGCCATCGGGACTTCCCCTGAACGCGCGCCCGGACTTCCCCTGCTGCTGCCACTCCTCGTCGCCCTCGCCGCCGCCGTCGGCGCCGCCATGAACGCCGTCGCCGGCGGGGGGACGCTGGTGACCTTCCCCGCGCTCGTCGCCTTGGGCGTCCCCCCGATCACCGCCAACGCGACCTCCACCGTCGCGCTCTGGCCGGGGACGATGGCGTCCATGTGGGGCTATCGGGCGGAGCTGCGGGGGGCCAAGGCCTGGGCTCGGGTCTGGGCCATCCCCAGCCTGCTCGGCGGGGTGATCGGCGCGAGCCTCCTGCTCGTCACCCCCGAACAGCGGTTCGCCCAAATCGTTCCGTGGCTCATCCTCGGGGCGACCGCGCTGTTCATGGCCCAAGGGCCGCTCCTGCGTCGGCTGCGGGAGGCCGCGCCCCATCGCACCATCGAGAATGCCGACGGCACCCTCGCCCCGCCGCCGGCACCCTTCCTCGCTGGCCAGCTGCTCGTCGGGATCTATGGCGGGTACTTCGGCGCCGGCGCCGGGATCCTCATGCTCGCCGCCCTCGGCCTGATGGGACTCACGAACATCCATCAGATGAACGGCCTGAAGAACTGGGGCGGCGGCCTGATGAATCTCGTCGCCGTGCTCATCTTCGCCGCGAGCGGCATCGTCGACTGGCCCCTCGCGATCGCGATGGCCGTCGGCGCCACGCTCGGCGGGATCGGTGGTTCGCTCCTCGCGCAGCGCGTCGGCCAGACCTGGGTCAGGCGCGCGATCGTCACCATCGGGCTCGGCTCCGGGCTCGCCATGCTCTTCGGACTCATATGACCATCCCTCCGCTCGACCCGCAGGACTGGGACGCCTACCGCGCCCTCGCGCATCGCATGGTCGATGACTCCATCGACTTCCTGCGCGACGTCCGCACCCGTCCCGCCTGGCAGCCGATGCCCGCTGAGGTGAAGGCGCACCTCGCCGGTGAACCGCTTCCGGTGAAGGGGGCCGGGGACGCCGCGGCATACGACGATTTCCTGCGGTATGTCCGCCCCTATCCCAATGGCAACATCCACCCGCGCTTCTGGGGTTGGGTGATGGGCACCGGCACGCCGCAGACGGCGATGGCCGACTTCCTCGCGTCGGTGATCAATCCCAACGTCGGCGGCCTCGAGCAGGCACCGAAGTTCGTCGAGCAGACCGTCGTCCGCTGGCTCGCCGAGGCGATGGGCTATCCGTCGGATGCCGGCGGGAT
>Ga0154020_10006976_pt1 | contig 13228 bp, 8 predicted proteins | sample Klosneuvirus_201_FD_109709 | JGI IMG/M metagenome (GOLD analysis project Ga0154020, IMG submission 109709) | Active sludge microbial communities from wastewater, Klosterneuburg, Austria - Klosneuvirus_20160825_MG | ecosystem: Engineered > WWTP > Aerobic digester > Activated sludge | place... | reverse complement strand
TGGGCACATGAATGATCTACAACAGAGGCAGCAGGAGTTCATGGAGCTCCTACGACCCATCCAACGGAAGTTGGAACAGTTTTGCCTCAACATGACGCGTGATAGGGATGAGGCGCGAGACCTCCTTCAGGACACGATCGTTATCCTCTGGCAGCATCTCGACTCGATACGGGATAAAGCGGCCTTCCGTTCCTATGCCTACACGGTTGCAGCCAATACGTTTAAGCGCAAATTCACACGATCCCGGTACTTCGGCATTCTTACCGAGGAGCATCACGAGAATCTTGCATCCACGGACCATTCGCCGGAGCAGTTAACGGACCATGCGCTCTTGCGCGACGCATTGCATACACTTTCCGTTCGATCCAGAGAGGCATTAATCCTCTATGAGATCGCAGACCTCTCGATCAGCGAGATTCAGAAGATCCAGGGCGGTACAGCCTCCGCCATCAAGGTACGACTCATGCGTGCTCGTCGTCTGCTGCAGCAGCGTCTTGGAGCATCACCACTCCTTCCAGAACATCAGCCAGTAGGTGCAGAATGAAAACGCTCCATCATGAACCGCTCATGTCTGAGGACGAAATCCTCAACCTGCTCACGCAAGAAGCAGCCGCCCCTCCCAAACAAGAGCCTGCTAGCCCCTTTCCTACAACTTCGAGAGTGATCATTGGCGGTGCACTGTTGGCCGCTGCGGGAATAGCAACCGTCTACTACCTGACAACCGACGCTCCTGTGGTTGAGAGTGAGCCGACCCAACCAACGGCCTCCGAGCAGCATGTGGCAGTACAACAACCACGCCAAGCATCGGTGCAAGAGACCGGAACAAACAGTGACGAGCAGGCGCGAGTGCAGCCGCTTCTCATGACCATGGATGCGTCGCGCAACGAACTAACAACGTTGGGTTTGAATGCGGATGACCAGAAGATCTGGTTTGTAGAAGACGGTCAACGCGTTACCATCTCACAACGCGGCATCAGTCTTCGGCCAACGCAAGAAGCGGATCTCAACCGCACTCCTGTTGCCGTAACGCTCTATGACGAGGATGGTGCCTATGCCTCGTGGTATGATCACCAGCAAGGTACACCGGAGATGAACGATCTCGTCGCAGTGAAGATCCCGTTGCACAGCGCTGAGTCAGATCTTCATCAAAACGTAGTTGCCTACCTGTGGTTCGCACCGGAGATGGCCACGCACATTGATAAAGAGATAGATGACTACCAAGAAGACCGTGTTGACGCGAGAGATATACGCATCGAAAAGGTTTTCCCGAATCCTGTATCAGGTAGTGAAGCGACCTTGCTCGTCAACGCCAAACAGCCTACGTCGGCACGTGTCAGCATCATGGATGTATCCGGACGTGAACTCTCCGTTGTGTCCAACAACATTCGGCTGGACAATGGTCAGAGCACGATCATTCTTCCGGAACTACAGTCGCTTCCATCGGGCATGGTACTCATTGTGATCGATCTTCCTGAGTACGGCACGCGACTGGTTCAACGACTTCTCATTCAACGTTAACTCGAGGAGACCACTATGAAGAAGTTACTCGCACTACTGATCGCCCTTGCTCCCGTTCTCCTCGTTGCGTCATACGTTCACACCACCATCGTCCGCTCGAACAAAGAACCACGGAAGAAGGACACTACGGCAGTTCTCCGTCAGCCGGAACGCACGCGGTTCGGTGTGTTCGTTACGAATGAGATGGGGCAACAAACGCCCCTTCGCATTTCCTCGATGAATGCTACCACGGATATCCGAGGTACGCTTGCAACGACGACCCTGGAGATCGTTGTGTACAATCCAAATGATCGAACGTTGGAAGGTCAGTTCTCCTTTCCTGTATCAGACGGACAAACCGTTTCCCGCTTTGCTCTGGATCTTAACGGTAAACTCCGTGATGCAGTGGTGGTCGATAAGTCAAAGGCGCGTGCCACCTTTGAGGCAATTCAAAGAAGGGGAGTTGACCCGGCGCTTCTTGAATGGACCCGCGACAATGCCTTCCGCACTCGCATCTATCCCATCATGCCCCGCTCTACACGTCGGATCCTGATAGCCTACGAGCAAGATCTCACGCAAGGAGAAGACGGACTTCAGTATACCCTGCCGATCGCTGTGGATGATACCGTAGGGGCATTTAAATGGGACGTGTCCGTTGCAGCATTCGGGATGAAACCCCAGCTATCCGGCAATAGTGCAGACAGCATCTCATTCTCAAATAGGGGGCGAACATTCGTCTCCACTGTGTCACGAACGAATTTTCTGATCACCCAACCATTTGTGATCGATGTGCCTGTTGTACCTGCCGCACATGTTGTTACGGTGAATGAGCACGGCACTGAAACCTTTGCCTCTATTGTGGTTGCATCTCCGAACACCACAGCAACATCAACAGAACGCCCCCTAGCTCGAAAGGTCACGATCGCATGGGACGCCTCGCTCTCCGGTGCTCGGCGGAATCATGAAAAGGAACTGCAGTTCTTTGACGCCTACTTCGCCAAAAACGCCAACGTTGATGTCCAGCTTCATGTGTTTGCTCATGAGACCATTCGTGATCAACGGTATGTTGTGAAAGGCGGCAATTGGAGCGAGCTGCGCAACACGCTCTTGAATATGACCTACGATGGTGCTACACAGCTAGGGGCAGTGCCGCTTTCTACCTTCCGGTCTGACCTGGTGTTCTTGGTCACCGACGGTGTTAGTACGTTCGGTGAACATCAGCCAACGATCGGTACGACGCCGGTGGTCGGACTTGTTACCAGCGCCTTTGCCGACATCGACCGTCTCCGCGCTTTGTGTGAAGGCACGGGTGGCGAGGTCTACGACATGAGGGTGACATCGATCAAGGACGCATTGAGCTCCGTCTTCACCACACGTCTTATGTTGGAGTCGGTAAAGGTTGTAGGGGGCGCCATGACGTCCATCTATCCACAGGGCATGGTTGATGCCCGTCTGTGCAACACCATCGTTGGTACACTTCAGTCACCAACGGCAGAGCTCGAGCTCGTCTACTCGCTCAACGGTGTCCTTGTTGAGAAGAAGACCATTGTTGTAAATACTCTTGAGCACAAGGTTGACGGACTCTCTGCTGCACGCCAATGGGCGCAATACGAACTCAAGACCATGGCCGGCGACCGCAGGGCTCGTGCTCATGATATCACACAACTCGGTATGCGTTTTGGTATCGTCACACCAGGAACCTCACTCCTCGTGCTCGAGACCCTCAACGACTATGTGCAGTATGATATCGAGCCCCCTGCAACAGAACCGGAGCTGCTTGCGCAGTGGACCGAGCAGAAGAAGAACAACCCAGTCGTTAAGGTCCAATCTGCAGAGGCCCGTCATGCCCTTCTTGAAACACTCGTGAACAGTTGGAAATCTTGGTACCTAAAGCCACTTCAGGAGCAACGCAGTCCAGATACAGCGGTTCGTGTTGTTCCAGTAGATCCTCAAGTCCAGATAACAGCCCCTAGAGCCGGTTTGGGCGCGATCACTGGTCTTGTCAGAGACACTAGTGGACGGGTTGTCCCTGGAGCAACCATCCGGGTGCTGGGTACCACGAGGGGAGGAATAACGAAGACAAATGGCGAGTTCCTCGTGAAGAATATCAATCCCGGCGCGTACTCTGTCCGTGCTACAGCAGTAGGGTATGACACGGCAAGCCAAAGTGTAGTTCTCTCTGCTGACCAAACGAATGTTGTAAACTTCGCGGTCACACCTGCAGACGTCCGAATGAAAATGATCGAAGTTGCTGCTGATCCTGTAGTTGTGAGAAGTACGGACATCGGGACGACTCGAGTGCTGAAAGGTTCAGATATGACTCGGGTAGCTCGCGACAACACTGCATCTGCCTTGTCACTTAATGCTGGTATCCGTGCATCAGGCAACAACTTCGTAGTCCGTGGTTCACGCGCAACAGAGGACCAGGTCTTGGTAGATGGACTTGCGGTTACTGACCAATTCACAGGTGGGCTTGGGAGCTCGGGCGAGGGATCTGTCGCTCCAACTACACTAGCACGCAATGCTCCTTTACTCGAGAGGAGCGAGAAAGCCACCATAGTGTCACGCGATGTATGGACTAGTGCTCTTCAAACGTGTTCCAAGGACTCCGTGTATTCCTGGTACCTTGGGCACCGCGCAGAGTATGGTCGAAATGTTGGGTATTACCTCGACGTATCAGACGTTCTTCGTGAAAAGGGGCTTGTCACAGCGTCGTTGCGTGTTCTTTCTAACCTTGCCGAGCTCGAAGGGGAGAACCATCAGATGTTGCGGATCCTTGCACGACGGTTGCTTCAGCTCGGCAAGGCCGACTATGCAGTTGAGGTCTTCAAGGATGTGCGCGATATACGTGATGAGGAACCACAGTCCTATCGCGACCTTGCTCTGGCCTTGGATGCTTCCGGAAAGCACCAACAAGCAGTGGAGATGCTTTATGCAATGGCCACGCGCACGTGGGACGGAAGATTCCCTGAAGTGGAACTGATAGCCCTCAACGAGATGAACCACATCATTGGACTCCATCCTAAAAGCGTAGACGTTTCCAAGATCCCGCCTTCAATGCTCTACTCTGTTGCCTCGGATATTCGCGTCGTAATGGACTGGGATTCCGACAATTGTGACATTGATCTCTGGGTGACAGATCCCCAATCCGTAAAGTGCTACTATGGACACCGGTTCCCACGGTCTGGCGGAAGACTCTCACGCGATCTCACCGGCGGATATGGTCCAGAGGAGTTCATGATCAAGGACGCCCCCAAGGGTACCTTTAAGATCGAAGCGAACTATTTCGGAGATCGTCAGCAACGCCTATCCGGTCCAACCACCGTGCAGGTTACCGTGTATCGAAACTATGGTAGACCAAATGAGCAGCGCACAAACTCAACTGTTAGACTTACAGGTGTGGCTCGAGTAGTGGACCTTGCACAAGTGAAGGTAGATTGAGGTTGTAACGTGGTCACAAAAAAAAGGCTCGCAGTTTCCTGCGAGCCTTTTTCGCTTTGTGAGTGTCGTTTGAGGATCAGTTCGCTACGGCGTAGCGGACCAATGAAGTCCTGAAGCCTGGAATTGCCAGAGGTGGAACGCCGACGATGTTGACAACCGTTGCTACCTGCTCAGCGCGAACCATACCGATGTTTGGGGCAAACGTGTAGTACTGGGTGAGGACAATAGGAACCGGGATCACAGCGCCAAAGTTGAGATACAATGTGATGTTCATTGTGATCTCTGACTTCTTTGCTGTTACCGACTTGCCGTCAACGGTGATGGTCTCTGTGCCAGTCTGCTTCCCAGTGAAGTTCAGCTTTGCAGATCCGGTATACGATTGAGCGCCGCTGCCGATGGTGAACGATGGGATCGTGTCATTCAGTGCTGTCCACGTTGTTGCGTTCGCATCGAAGATGTTTACCCACTTCACGCCGAAATCGGCCGGGAGACCGAGGACTTTGAATTGGAGCGGAAAGGCAGTTGCTACTGTTGATCCAGTCTGTGCCATATAGACAGAGTCAGTTGCGGTTCCATTAACGAACACGATCGATTCGATCGAAGTTCTACCTTCATGTGTGACCGTTCCGTTGACAACTGTGCTGTCACTCGGTGATGGAACATCCGTTGTGACGCCTGCTGCGGTGATGTCTACCGTGACGTTGTCATGGATGAAGTACGAACCCTTGGTAGACACTACATAGCTGCTTGTGTCGGATGGGGTTGGCGTCACAGGATCTTCGCTACACGCCGACAATACAAAGACCGCTGCGAGAGCGAGAAGAGCTGAACGGATCATGTGGTGATGCTCCAATGAGAGATGTAATAGAGCGGAGGGCGAGGGACTCGAACCCCCACAGGCGCAAACCCGGCTGTTTTCAAGACAGCTGCAATACCATTATGCGAGCCCTCCGTGGGCGGCCACAAATCTACGGAAGCTTCCGAATCTGCAATGCCGTTTATTCTACAACTACGCCGGGGTCGATGGAACTTGGCCACGGTTCGTAGTCCTTAGCCTCTAACCCAAGAAAATCGAGCACAGTTCCGGCAAAGAGCTGATCCTTGATCATCGGGGAGATATCCGGCATGTCGTGGATGAACTTGCCGTGTTCAAGATCTCCAAGCGGAAACGGATAGTCTGTTCCATATGCGATCTTATCGGGTCCGATCAGGGCGAGCAGGAAACGAAGAGCATCGGCGTTGTGGGTGATGGAGTCCACCCAGAAACGACCCACATAGTCCTTGGGGTCTTGAACGTTGTTCACGTTGCAGAGATCCGGACGTGCATGATACCCATGCGAGATGCGCCCGAGTGTGAAGGGGAAGGAGCCCCCTGCATGAGAGAACATCACGCGTAGATCGGGGAATGCATCGAAAACCCCGCCAAAGATCATGGAGGTAACGGACAGAGTGGTTTCGGCAGGCATACCTACAAGCCATTGCTGGAAGTACCTGTCCGTGCGGTCGGCTCCCATCATTTCCCACGGGTGAACAAAGATCCCGGCCCCCAGCTCCTGAGCTTCTTTCCAGAAGGGGAAGAGCGACTTATCATCCAGGTTCATGCCGTTGATGTTGGTGCCGATCTCAAAACCACGAAAGCCTAATTCGTTCACGCATCGACGCATTTCGAGGATGGCCAGGTCGATGTCCTGCATTGGCAACGTACCAAGTCCGATGAACCGGCGTGGATGCTCGCGTACAACTCCGGCCAGGTGGTCATTGAGGAATCGCGTCCAATCCAACGCATCGTTCGGTTTTGCCCAATACGAAAACAGTACCGGCACGGTGCAGAGTACCATTGCATCCACGTTGTTTGCGTCCATGTCCGCCAGGATCGCTTTGGGATCCCAACAATTCTGGTCTACGTCGCGGAAGAAGGTTCCATCATCTCTCATCATGCGGGCCTTGCCCGGGGCATAGTGATCGAGGACAATGAACCCGCCATATCCATATCGGTCCTTTAGGGACGGCCAGCGTTCGGGAAGGATATGGGCGTGACAGTCAACTTTAAGCATACTTAGGCCTTGACAGGGGGCTGAATAACGGTGCCACACTTCTTACATGTGCGGTGGTCGAGATCACCCCAGAATCGTTCAAAGATGGGCGGAAGTTGGGAGACGATGTCCGTAAGCGGCAGGAACTCTTCATAGAGTTTGGTCCCGCACGACTCACAGAACCACATAAAGGCATCGAGCTCCTTGGTTTCGCGTTTGCGCTCGATCACCAATCCTACGGTGTTGGCCGGACGTTGCGGTGAATGTGGTGTGCGTGGTGGGAGCAGAAAGATGTCGCCCTGCTTGATATGAATATCGCGCGGCACACCATCATCAATGATCTTCACTGTTACATCGCCTTCTATCTGATAGAAGAACTCCTCACCTTCATTGTAATGGTAGTCTTTACGAGCGTTTGGCCCGCCTACGATCATCACAATGAACTCTGTGTCTTCGTACACCTTCGCATTGCCCACAGGGGGCTTGAGCAGGTGTCGGTGTTCCTCGATCCATGTCTGAAGGCTAAAAGCTGAGCGGATTGCCATGCTGGGGTCCTCGTCCACGTGGTAGTTTCGCAGTTCACGAAAGTACGAACCACTCCGCCCCCTCCCGAATCTCGACACTTGAAAGGACTGAAATGGAAATCTCACTCAACGGTAAACGCGCCCTGGTCTGCGGAGCGTCGCAAGGTATCGGTCGGGCAGCCGCTCAAGAACTGGCTCGAAATGGTGCATCGGTTACACTCCTGGCTCGGAATCCGGAGACGCTGCAGGACGCGTTGGCCTCGCTCAGCGTCCACGGCGGTCAGTCACATCATGCCATCGCCGTGGATATGACGGACGAAGTAGCGTTGTTAACGCATGTGCATAACCATGTGGATGAACATGGAGCAATCCACATCCTTGTGAATAACACGGCCGGACCTGCAGGTGGTCCACTTGTGGAAAGCGATGTGGAAAGCCTACGACAAGCCTTTGGAAATCATGTACTTGTAGCGCATCAACTCACAAAGGTTCTTGTTCCGGGAATGACGGCATCCGGCTATGGTCGCGTCATTAACATCATATCCACATCTGTGAAGATGCCCATCGAAGGCCTTGGGGTGAGCAACACCATCCGTGGTGCAATGGCGAGTTGGTCGAAGACCATGGCCAATGAGTTAGCGTCGAAGGGTATCACGGTGAACAACGTCCTCCCGGGTGCAACGGAGACCGACCGTCTCACGAGCATCATCACACGTAATGCCACCAACCACGGTCGTTCCGAGGACGCCGTCCGAGCGTCCATGATCGCCGAGATCCCGGTTGGTCGGTTCGCACAGCCAGAGGAGATAGCTAATGCCGTAGGCTTCCTGGCCTCTCCTGCGGCCTCGTACATTACGGGCACGAGCATCCTTGTTGATGGGGGACGGACCAAGGCCCTGAGCTGACCCACTGACGTTCTCCACTGGGTGTGGATAACCTGTCAACAACCCCCTCTTTTTTCCTATAGGCAGCTATTGCTTATTCTACGTGCGCGCAGTACATTTGCGGAGGTCGTAACCCCTTGTAGAGCGCAGGGATATCGCAGGGTGAGACGGGGCAAAAGAAACCCCGAAATCGATCAGTAGCAGGGCAGTTAACCACACATGTGCATAACCCGAGTGGGTTATCCACATCCGGAGTGAGAACGTGGCGAAGAAGGGACGTGATGAATCGAAGCAAAACGGTGGCCGCAGGTCATCGGGGCTCGTCATCACCCTACTGGGCGTAGTCTTCCTCGGTTTCATGGCTACACAGTGGCACGACAGGCAGCTTGTTTCGAACATCAACGTGGTTGGTGCTACGGGGCTAAGCAGGATAGCAGTGCAGCGAGCCGTCGATACTCTCAAGTCAAAACATCTGAAGTCACTGACATTGGCCGACGTACGAACATGTGTTGAGAGCATACCCTATGTTCGAAGCGCATCGGTGTATTTCACGGGTGTTCGTGAGATGACGGTGGAAGTGGACGAGCGTCTGCCGGTTGCACATGTGGTGCGCCCCGACGGATCGTTACGCTACGTGGACGCATTTGGAGTTGTCCTTCCGAACGCCGTTGAGCGCACAGCGCACAACGTGCCGGTGTTGCAATCAACCGATGGTTCGGAGATCTCATCTGCCGATGTGCAGCACATTGTTTCCGTCCTCATTGCCGGCTCACGTACGCTCCATCCGATGTTGTACCAAGAGATCTCTGAAGTGCGCTATGATCGACACCGTCATACGGTGGAGATCGTTACCGACGAGACAACGTGGCGACTCGGAGTGATGGATGCTTCGCGAGCGACGCAGGCATTTGCCGACATGAACGTGTTCTGGCACGAAACTTCACAGCGACTCAACATGGCCTCGGTTTCCGAGGTCGATCTGCGTTGGAGAAATCAGGTCGTTCTGCGATATCACGTTACCCCACCCGTTGTGGAGCGTGCAGCATGAGTACACCAGAGATCCATGTTGGGCTCGACATCGGCACAACGAAGGTCTGTGCCGTTGTAACGGCATTCGATCCTGTACGCAAGGTGGTTGAAGTTCTCGGCGCAGGTATGGCCGAATGTGATGGTCTCAAGCGTGGCGTTGTGACCAACATCAACAAGACCGCAGACGCGATCAAGGTTGCCATCGACAGAGCAGAACAGCAAAGCGGATACAAACTTGCACGCGTTGTGATCGGCGTGAGCGGCGAGCACATCTCCACGTTCGAAACGCGGGGGATCGTCACCACTCGTACGTCTGAGATCTCCGAAGACGATGTGCGAAGACTGCACGATGAACTCGCGCAAGTGAACGTAACGCCGGACAGACGGATCCTGCACGTGATCGCACAAGATTACATCATCGACGGGCAAGACGGCATCTCTGATCCACTCGGTATGAGCGGTCGCAGGCTCGAGGCGAATGCCTTGGTCATCACCGCATCGGCAGCGGCCGTTGAGAACGTGTACAAGTGTGCCAATCGTGCCGGACTGCATGTGGACGCCGTTGTCCTGCAATCCATGGCCAGTGCACTTGCCGTGCTCGATGATGCAGAACGTGAAGTAGGTGTTGCCGTTGTGGATATCGGTGGCGGCACTACGGACCTTGCCATCTACAAGGACAACGTCCTTCGATCGGTGAGTGTGATCGGTCTTGCTGGTCAGCGAGTGACGGACGACATCGTTACCGTACTCGGCATTCGCAACAACGATGCAGAACAGATCAAGGTCGATCATGGTCACGCCATTTCCGACAGCATTCTTCGCGACGAACATTTCCAAGTACCGGGTGTTGGTGGACGTCGTCCATCAGAACTCTCAAAGACCATCCTGTGTCAGGTTATCGAACCACGCATGGAAGAGATCTTTGAGTTCGTTCTTCAGCGCATCCACGATTCCGGTCTAGCTCATCAACTTGCTGCAGGCATTGTTATCACCGGCGGATGTTCCGACCTCCGTGGTGCAGACATGCTTGCGCAACGCACATTCAGACTTCCCGTGAACAAAGGACTTCCTCGTGGCTTCAGCCATGAAGGTCTTGCACGTGAGGTTACCACGCCTGTCCATGCAACGGCTGTTGGCCTTGCCTTGTACAGCATCGAACATGAAGACGAATTCGAGGAGCAGCACAGTGGCTCTGTTATCAACAGTGCACCTGTAGCAGCTCCAACACCTCAACACCAACCTGCCGCGTCCGTTGAGCCCCCTTCACAAAAGAAGGGGCTTCTTCAGAACGTGAAAGATTGGTTCGAAAACTTGTAAACACTTTTTCCTGCAACGCGACCACATTCCGGGGGGAATCATGGCCACCGAGTTGGATACATCATCTTTTACGTCAGACGCGAGAATTCGCGTTGTTGGCGTTGGCGGCGGCGGCGGAAACGCAGTGCGAACAATGATCGCACGCGGGCTCGACGGCGTTGAATTTGTCGCGGCGAATACAGATCGCCAGGCACTCATGAATAACCCTGCGGGGATCAAGCTTCAGCTCGGAAAGGACGCTACGCGCGGACTCGGAGCCGGTGCAGATCCGAGCAAGGGCAGAGCTTCTGTGGAGGAGAGCATCGATGACGTCTACGATGCACTTCAAGGAAGCGATATGATCTTTGTGACGGCAGGCATGGGCGGCGGAACGGGAACCGGAGCAGCACCGGTGATCGCACGCGTCGGCCGTGAACTCGGTGCCTTGGTCGTGGGCATTGTTACAAAGCCCTTCGCCTATGAATCTAAGCGTCGGATGTCCATTGCCGAGAATGGCATCAAGGACCTGCGCGAGCACGTTGATGCACTCATCGTGATCCCGAACCAACGCATCCTTACCGTTGTTGACAAAGACGTCACCTTCGCCAATGCTCTTGCAATGGTGGATACGGTGCTGTACAACGCAACAAAGGGTATCGCCGACATCATCTCCGGTGTTGGATATGTGAACGTTGACTTTGCCGACGTGCGCACGGTGATGAGTGGTATGGGTGATGCCCTGATGGGTATCGGTATGGCAACAGGCGAACATCGTGCCATTGAAGCAGCTCAGAATGCCTTGAACTCACCGATCCTTGAAGGCATGTCGATCTACGGTGCACAAGGACTCCTTGTGAACATCACCGGCAGTTCGAACATGACCATGTTTGAAGTGAGTGAAGCCGTCTCGGCCATCGAGAAGGCAGCCGGCGATGAGGTCAACCTCATCCATGGTGTTGTAGTTGACGAGAGCATGGAAGACGAGATCTCCATCACCGTTGTCGCAACCGGCTTCCGTCGTCAAGACGAGAAGAAGTCTGTCCCAACAACTACATCAGCATCAACCAATTCCTACGCTCCCGTCATCGAGATCGTCCGTCCGGCACCGGAACCTGAAGCCGCACCAGACGCATATCGTCCAGCAGCAACCACCCAACCGTCGCCCATCGCTCCGTCAACAACACAAGACGTTGACATGAACGATGTAAACGTCCCGGCCTACATCCGCAAGCAACGTGAGATGGAACAACGAAACATGGCAGGTATGCCACGCGAAGAACCACCATCAACCGGCAGCGTGCCGATCGTCCCACCAAGCTCTAACGAAGCTGTAGGGGGCTATCCGTCACCGATCCGCAAGGCAGCAGGCGGCGGCGGCAACCAGCCGGCGTTTTTGCGGAAGATCATGGATTAGGACCATGAAATGACGTTATGACAGTTATGACGTTATGACAATTATGACGTTATGACAATTATGACAATTATGACGTTGTGACGGTTATGACGTTATGACAAATGACTGATGACTGATGACAGAGGTATAAGGGTGAAGAGGGTAAGACCTTTTCGCCCTTTTTCCTTTTCGTCGAGGTCCCTCGTCGCTCCGGGCGAGGCAGGGCCTCGCCCCTACGCTTCTCGGGATGACGCTGGCTATGCATAAGGTGTAGGTAAGAAATGTGAGCACCATCAGGGATGGTGCTCACATTTCTATCTCTGATACAACAGCTGGAGCAGCGTCATTCCGAGCGAAGCGAGGGACCTCTACGAAATGACGGGGTGACTACGCTACTTCGCCTCTTCGCCCTTTCACCTCGCCCTTCACGCCCATCAGCACCACAAGCCCTGCAACCATAAAGATGATGAGGGAGAGTACGGCCCAACGGTAGCTGTTGGTGAGGGTGAGTGCAAGACCGAATGCTAGGGGGCCGATCCACGACGTGCCTTTGTCGCTGATCTCGTAGAGGGAAAAATACTCTGCTTCTTTTCCTGCGGGGATCATGCGGGAGAACATGGACCTGCTGAGTGCTTGGGTGCCGCCCATGACGATGGCGATCACGGCTGCGAGAATGAAGAAGTGTGTGGCGGTGCTGACCCAGAAGAAGGCGGCGATGAGGACAGCACACCAACCATAAAGGCCGACGATGATGGCGCGTTTGGTGTTGATGCGTTCAGCAAGCCATGCAAAGATCAAGGAGCCCCCTATCGCAACGAACTGGACGAGGAGGATGGCCTGCGTGAGTACGTCGAGTCCAAGGTCGAGCTCTTCTGCACCATACACACTTGCCATTGCGATAACGGTTTGGATGGCATCGTTGTAAAGGAGATAGGCAATGAAGAAACGCAACGTCTGCGGGTATCGAGCTAGATCACGTAGTGTCCTAGAAAGCTGTTTGAAGCTCTGCTTGAGTGCGTGTTTCTCGTGTGCGTGTGCCGGCACTTTATCGCGCAACAACATGATGGAGACAAAGGTGAACAAGGCCCACCATATACCCGTTGTCACAAAGACGCCTTGAATGACGGGTTC
>Ga0154020_10006975_pt1 | contig 13231 bp, 5 predicted proteins | sample Klosneuvirus_201_FD_109709 | JGI IMG/M metagenome (GOLD analysis project Ga0154020, IMG submission 109709) | Active sludge microbial communities from wastewater, Klosterneuburg, Austria - Klosneuvirus_20160825_MG | ecosystem: Engineered > WWTP > Aerobic digester > Activated sludge | place... | reverse complement strand
GGGCGACCGCCTCGTGCTGCCCCGGACCTCCTCGAGGAGCTTCCGGCACCAGTCCTCGTCGTCCGGCCGGTGAAGGGCCATGCGCAGGAGGTAGGCGTCGGAGCGCATGCCAGGGCAACGCCGCACGGCGGCCAGGAACTCGGCCGGCGGACGGTATCCGTGGGCGTCGATGTAGTGGCCGATCATGCGGGGCGCGGCGTAGACGACGTCACCCGCACCGGGCGCCGGGACGAAGAGGTTCATGGCGTCGGTCGTGGGCTCGGCGCCGGGCGGGCAGAGCTCGCAGTCGTGCCAGCCGCGGTACTCGAACGGCTGCCAGGACTCGATCAGGTGACCGGCCAGGGCCCGCCGATCGCGCGTCGTCACCACGCCCGTGGCGTACGGGTGACCCTTCGCGAGCCATCCGACCGCGACGAGGTTCGAGCGAGGAGGTCCACGGTCGAAGTACGTGCAGGGCGCGAGGTCGGCGATCCAGGTCATGGAGCGCAGTGTGCCTTGCCGTGGAAGGGCAGCGGCGTGAGTAGAATCCCGCCGATCATAGGAGCCACGATGCGCCTCGCCCGCTGCGCCGCTCTCGCCCTCGCCTTCGCCCTCCCGCTCGCCGCCCAGGAGCCTGACGAGGCGGCGGCCCGTGATCGCGCCAAGGCGCTCCTCTCCGGCCTCACCGGCGCGGACGAGCGGCTGCTCGGGGTCACGAAGTTCACGCTCTACGCGCAGAAGCTCAAGCTGGGCGAGATGGTCCTCACCGTCGAGCGGAACACGGACGCCACCCCGGCCGCCTACAAGGTCAAGCTCGAGGCGACGATCGCGGCCGGCCCGAACAAGTTCGAGAACGTGGAGGAGCTCGTGCTCGGGGCCGACCTCGGCGCGCGCAGCGGCACGCGGCGCAAGTCGGAGCAGCAGGGCGAGACGAAGAAGGAGGAGCGCCAGGTCCTGACCCCGATCCAGGGCGGCTGGGAGCTCACGCGATCCACCGACGCGAGCCCCGAGCAGAAGGCGGAGGTCAAGCTGGATGGCCCGAACCACTGCAGCCTGGCCTCGCTGCTCCTGATCACGCGGCAGCTCGACCTCACCAAGGAGGCGGCGTACGTCGTCCAGGCGACGCGCTGGAAGGAGGGCGCGGAGGCGCCCGCAGTGTTCAAGGCCCGCCTCTCGGTCCAGCCGGCCGCCAGGAAGGTCAAGCGCGGCGACGCCGAGGTCGAGGTCGCGGCGGTGAAGGTTCTGCGCGAGGGTGAGTCCGAGATGACCGTCCTCCTCGACGCCGAGCGCCTGCTCGTCGAGCTCCTCGACGACAGCAAGGGGGTCCGCTTCGTCGTGGGCGAGGCCCCGCCCGCCGCAGCGCCGGCCCCGGGCAGCGAGGACGCGCTCGGCGCCGTCGTGACCTACCTGCGGGTCCTGGCCAAGGCTGAGCCCGTCGAGGCCCTGGACCGGATCATGGACTGGGAGGCGATCTACACGGCCATGTGCGCCGAGGACGCGGACGTGAAGAACCTCTCCGCCGCCCAGCTCGCCGAGATCCTCCGCCAGCAGTTCGCGCAGGCCGAGGCCGGGATCACCGTCGAGCAGGTCGACGCGCTGAAGCCCACGCTCGAGGTCAAGCTGGACGGGGACGCGGCCGAGGTCCTGATGCCCGGGGCCGCGCCGTTCAAGCTCGGGAAGGGCGAGGCGGGCTGGAAGATCACCTACTTCCCGCACTAGCGGGTCTCGCGACCGCGTCGCAGTCGGAGTAGCGTGCCCGCCCCGCCATGGACGGCGGAGTGGAGGGCGTCATGGACGAGCGCTTCGTGCTGGCCGACGACAGGGCCGCGGTCCTCGAGCACTACGTGCCGGGGAGCGAGGAGGCCTTCTACCACCAGTGCCTCGTCCACCAGCAGAAGGGCGAGCTGGCCAAGGTCCCGCCGCTCCTCGAGCAGTGGCGGGAGCGCCACGGCGGCTCGTCGCAGGTCGAGGAGATCGAGCGGCGCCAGGCGCTGCTCTCGTACCCGAAGGAGAAGAAGAAGACCCTCGAGCACATCCGCGACAACACCGGCGTCTCGCTGCACCACGAGCGCGAGGTCGAGGGCGAGCCGACGCACCACCCCACGGCCCTCGACTCCAAGCTCCTGGACGCCGCGCGCCTGCGGAAGGAGGCCATCGACTCGTCGTCCGACCTGTCGTACCTCACGCCGCATGGGCTCGAGGCGATCGCCACGTCCGGCCAGGTCCCCGACGAGCCGGAGCGGCGCCGCGCGCTGCTCGCCAAGCTCCAGCGGCCGGACGTGCCGCGCCTGGCGGAGCTCGTGAACCAGGACCTCGACCACCGCCACTCGCGCGGCTTCGGGAGCCTGCCCGTCCACAAGCTCATGACCTCGACGCAGCTCGACCTGCTCGAGAAGCTCCGCCCGGCGCTCAAGGCCGACGCGACCTTCGTCCAGTGCCGCCTCGTGCACCTCCAGCCCGGTCCGGACACCGCCTGGGAGCACGACCACGAGGCCCGCCGGGCGTACCTCGACAAGCTCGTGGCCTGCACGGCCGGGCTGGCCCCGGCCTTCAACGCGCTCAAGGCGCACGCGCTCTACCACCGGCTCGAGCTCGACCAGCGGCTCGGGGTCAGCGACCGCGAGCGGCTCTCGGCGTACCTCCAGCTCCCGCGGCGCGCGGGCTACGTCGAGCCCACCTGGCTCGAGAAGCACCGCGAGCACGCCTTCAACGTCGGGTCGGACTACCGGGCGGCGACGCTCCTGCCGACCGTCCACGACGACGAGCCGCTCGTCCGGGCCCTCGTGGGCCAGCAGCTCCTCGAGAAGGACGACGCCCGCCCCTGGAACGCCTGGATCCGCAGCCACTGGGTCGACCAGCTCCTGGCCGAGACGCAGCTCCTGGCCGGCAAGGGCGACCGCGACAAGTGGGCGGCGCTCCTCGACGACCCGTCGCGCCTGGCCGCGCTCCGCGACCAGGTCGAGCTCACGCTCGTGCCCACGAACAAGGCCCTGTGGAGCGCCGCCGAGCCGGTGAGCCTCCAGGTCGACGTGAAGAACATCGCCACGCTGGTGGTGAAGGTCTTCGAGCTGAACGCCTTCAACTACGCCACGACCCACGGCAAGGACGTCGACCCGAACATCGACCTCGACGGCCTGGCCCCGAGCAGCGAGCAGGTCCTGACCTACCAGGAGGCGCCGCTGCGGCGCGTCCGGCGCACGATCGCGCTCCCGGCCCTGGCGCGGCCGGGCCTGTTCGTCGTCGAGCTCATCGGCGGCGGCAAGAGCAGCCGGGCCTTCCTCCGGAAGGGGAGCCTGCGCTTCGTCGAGCGGCTGACCGCCGCCGGCCACGCCTTCACGATCCTCGACGAGGCCGGCAAGGTCCTGAAGGACGCCACCCTGTGGCTGGCCGGCAAGTCGCACGCGCCCGACCAGGACGGCGAGGTCCTCATCCCCTTCGCCACGGCGGAGCGCCAGCCGACGATCGTCCTCCGCCACGGCGACGTGGTGTCGGTCGAGAGCTTCCGCCACCGGGCGGAGCGCTACGACTTCGGGGCCGCGCTGCACCTCGAGCGCGAGGCGCTGCTCGGCCGCCGCGAGGCCACGGCGCTCGTGCGCGCCGGCCTGCAGCTCCACGGTGTGGCCGTCCCCCTCGAGCTCATCGAGGAGCCGACGCTGGTCCTCGAGACGACGGACCGCCAGGGGACGACCTCGAGCAAGCGGGTCGAGGGGCTCGTCCTGAAGGAGGACCAGGAGACGACCCACACCTTCCAGGTCCCGGCCGAGCTGGCGCGGGTCACCCTCCGGCTCGAGGGGAAGGTCCGCGTCGTGTCGTCGGGCACGAAGCAGGACCTGGCCGACGAGCGGACCTTCGAGCTGAACCAGATCGACGGCACCGACAAGGTCGAGGCCCTGCACCTGGCCCGGACCTCGGACCACGGCTGGGTGCTCCACGTCCTCGGCAAGGCGGGCGAGCCCCGGTCGGGCGCGCCGGTGCGGGTCACCCTGCGCCTGCGCGAGGTGACGCGCACGATCGACGTCACGCTCCAGACGGACGCGACCGGCCGCATCGTCCTCGGCCAGCTCCCGGGCGTGACCTCCGTCCAGGCCACGCGCCCGACGGGCGTGTCGGACGGCTGGTCCGTCCTGCCCGAGGACCGGGCACCGCTGCCGACGGTCGTCCACGCCGCCCGCGGCGAGGCGATCCGCCTGCCCTGGCTCGGCGCCGCCGCCGGCGCCCTCACCCACAAGGAGCTCTCGCTCCTCGAGCGGCGCGGCCCCGGCTTCCTCCGCGACGCCCTCGCCGCGGCCTCGCTCCAGGACGGGCAGCTCGTCCTCAAGGAGCTGACCCCCGGCGACTACGCGCTGCGCCTGCGCGAGCGGGGGGACGAGGTGGTGGTCCGGATCACCGACGGCGTCCCGGCCGTCCTCGACGTGCCGGGAGGAGCCTGGCTGGTGGGCAAGCGGCGCCTCCTCGAGCGTCAGCCGAGGCCGGCGCTGCAGGTCGACGGGCCGACGGTCGACGGGGAGACGATCACCGTCCGCGTGCGCGGGGCCGGCAAGGCCACCCGCGTCCACGCCTTCGCGACCCGCTTCCGCCCGGCCCACCCGGCCGCCTCGGCGCTCGAGGTCCGGGGGCCGGCCGGGCCGCGCTCGATCGAGGCCGAGCCCACGCCGTCGACCTACGCGTCGGGCCGCGAGCTCGGCGACGAGGTGCGCTACGTCCTGGAGCGCAAGTACCAGAAGAAGCGCCCGGGCACGCTCCTGGCCCGCCCCGGCCTGCTCCTGAACCCGTGGGCCATGCGCGAGACCGACACGGACCAGGACCACGTCCGGGGCGGCGGCGCCTACGACGCCCGCGAGCAGCGCGGCCAGCGCCGCGAGGGGCAGGCCGTCGGCAAGGGCGGCGGGGGCGAGCTGCAGGGCGGGACCTTCGCCAACCTGGACTTCCTCGAGGCGGGGGCCGTGGTCCTCGCGAACCTGCGCCCCGACGCGCAGGGGCTGGTGAAGGTCGCCCGGAGCGCGCTCGGGAACCGCTCGCAGGTGCGCTTCGTGGCCGTCGACCCGGTGGCCGGCGTGGCCGCGCGCGAGGTCGCGCTCCCGGAGCAGGCAGGCAAGCACAAGGACGTCCGGCTGCGCCTCGGGCTCGACGCCTCGGCGCACTTCACCGAGCAGCGCCAGGCGGCCCCGCTGCTGGCCGGCGAGGCCCTCGTCGTCGAGGACGTGACCACGGCCAAGGTCGAGGTCTTCGACTCGCTCGGTCGGGCCTTCCAGCTCCTGCGGACGCTGGGGAGCCACGACGACCTGGCGAAGTTCGCCTTCGTCATCGAGTGGCCGAAGCTCTCGCGGGCGGAGAAGTGCAAGAAGCTCAGCGAGAACGGCTGCCACGAGCTGCACGTGTTCATCGCCAGGAAGGACCCGGCCTTCTTCGAGGAGGTGGTCAAGCCGCACCTCCGGAACAAGAAGGACAAGCGGTTCATCGACCGCTGGCTGCTCGGCGACGACCTGGCCGCCTTCCGGAAGCCGTGGGCCCACGCCCGCCTGAACGCCGCCGAGAAGTGCTTCCTGGCCGAGCGGCTGGCGGCCGAGGCGGCCCCGACGGCGCGCCACCTGGCCGACCTGCTGGCGCTGCAGCCGCCCGACCCGCGCGGCGACGAGCACCGCTTCCGGACCGCGGTCGCGGGCAGCGCGCTCGACACCGACGACGCGCTGGGCTTCGCGCAGGCGGCGACCATGGCCGAGTCGAGCAAGCTCGACAGCCTGCGCGCCAGCGCCAGCTTCGGCGGCGACGGCCCGGGCGCCGACGGCGCGGTCTTCGCGTCCATGGCCGTCATGGACATGCCCGCTCCGGCGGCCCCGCCCCCGCCGCCCGCCAGGCGGGCCATGGCCGCCCCGTCCCCCGCGACCGGCAAGATGATGAAGGAGTCGGCCAAGGCGAAGAAGTCCGCGCGGCCTCGCGACGAGGACGGCGAGTCGGACGACATGGAGATGGAGCGCAGCGCCGACAAGATGGCGGAGTGCGAGGAGGCGGCGCCCGAGTGCGACGCCCCCGAGCCGCCCGCCGAGATCCAGGACGAGAGCCGCTCGCGGAAGGACATGGGGCGGCGGACCGAGCTCCGCCAGCTGTACCGGGCGCCGGAGGTGACCCAGGAGCTGGGCGAGAACGACTACTGGCACCGGGCCGTCGACGACCAGGAGCCGGACCTCGTGCCCGTGAACGCCTTCTGGCGCGACTACGCCCGCCGCGACCCGAAGAGGCCCTTCGTGTCGGCGAACCTGCCCGTGGCGGCCTCCTCCTTCACCGAGGTCATGCTGGCGCTGGCGGTCCTCGACCTCCCCTTCCAGGCCGCGCGGCCGACGGTGACCTACGAGGGGGCGCGCATGCGCCTCGTGGCCACCGGGCCGTGCCTCGTGTTCCACCAGCAGGTCCGGCCGGCCACGCCCAGCGCGCGTCCGGCGCAGCTCCTCGTCAGCCAGGGGCTGCTCCGCCCCGACGATCGCTGGCGCGAGGAGGAGGGGCAGCAGGTGGAGAAGTTCGTCGACGGCGAGCTGACCGTCCACACGGTCTACGCCTGCCAGGTCGTGCTCACGAACCCGACCTCGGCCTCGTACCGGCTCGAGCTCCTCCTCCAGGCGCCCGTGGGCTCGGTGCCGGTGAGCGACGGGTTCCAGACGCGCGGGCGGACCGTGCACCTGGGCGCCTTCGCCACCGAGCGCGTGGAGTACGCCTTCTACTTCCCGGCCCCCGGCCACTTCACCCACTTCCCCGCCCACGTGGCCAAGGACGAGGCCCTCGTGGCCGCCGCCCCGCACCGCCCGCTGCAGGTGGTGCTGGCCCCGACGACGGTCGACACCACCGCCTGGGCCTGGGTCAGCCAGTCGGCGAAGCCCGACGAGGTCCTGGCGTACCTCGAGCGCGAGAACGTCCACCGGCTCGACCTGTCGAAGATCGCCTGGCGCATGGGGGACAAGGGCTTCTTCGAGAAGGCCCTGGCGCTCCTCGAGAGGCGCCACGCCTTCGACGAGACGCTGTGGGGCTACGCGGTGAAGCACGACGCGCTCGACCCGCTCCGCGAGTGGCTCCAGCACCAGGAGTCGTTCCTCGACGACGCGGGGCCGTGGCTCGAGAGCGCGCCGGTGACGATCGACCCGGTCGTCCGGGCCCGCTACCAGCACAAGGAGTACGCCCCGCTCCTGAACCCGCGCGCCCACCGGCTGGGCGACGCGCACCGGATCCTGAACGAGCGGCTCTCGGAGCAGTGGAAGGAGCTCCTGGAGACGCTCGGCAGGAAGCCGCGCCTCGACGCCGAGGACTGGCTGGCCGTGGCCTACTACCAGCTCCTCATGGACCGCGTCGACGAGGGGCTCCTCGCCCTGGCGAAGGTCGACGGCGGCAAGGTCGCGCCGCGCCTGCAGCTCGAGTACCTCCGGGCCTACGTGGCCATGCTCGAGGGCAAGCCCGGCGAGGCCCGGGCGCTGGCCACGCCGTTCCAGTCGTACGCCGTCGACCGCTGGCGGGAGCTGTTCCGCACCGTCGTGGCCCACGTCGAGGAGGCCGAGGGCAAGGGGCCGGCGACCGCGGCGGCCTCGCCCGACGAGGACGCCGGCGCCCGCCAGGCGCGCCTCGCCGCGAGCGAGCCGCTCCTCGAGCTCTCGGTCGAGAACCGCGCCGTGACGGTCCGCTACCGGAACGTCGCCAAGGCCGAGGTGAGCTACTACCTCATGGACGTCGAGCTCCTCTTCTCGCGCCAGCCGTTCGCCGAGCAGCGGGCCGGGTCGTTCGCCTTCGTGCGGCCGAACCGGACCGACACGGTCGAGCTGCCGGCCGGGCAGAGCGAGGTCCTGGTCGAGCTCCCCGACGCGCTGCGGAAGAGCAACGTCGTCGTCGAGGTCGTGGCGGGCGGGCTGCGCCGCAGCCAGCCGTACTACGCCCACGCGCTCGACGTCGGGCTCGTGGAGGCCTACGGGCAGGTGCGCGTCGGCCACCAGCTCACGCACGCGCCCCTCTCGACCGTCTACGTGAAGTGCTACGCCCGCACGAGCGGGGGCCAGGTCCGCTTCCACAAGGACGGCTACACCGACCTCCGCGGCCGCTTCGACTACGCGTCGGTCTCGACCTCGACCCTCGACGACGTGGAGCGCTTCGCCCTCCTCGTGCTCTCCGACGAGCACGGGGCGCTCGTCCGGGAGGCCGCCCCGCCGCCCCGCTGAAACGTCTCTCCGGCCAGCCACCCCGGCGTTGCTGTTCCAAAGCCGTCCGGGGTGGACGCCCATGCGCGCCCACGACTTAGGACGCCGATGGCCCGCGCCGGTCGTGGCGCGGCAAGTGCACCTGGAGCCTCCTCGAAGGAAGGAGGCGCCCATGGGGCTCGTTCGTGCCAGCGTCGACGCCTCGCTTCGCTCGAGGGCTCCCAGGCGCCTCCCGCGCCGCGTCCCCGTCGCCCGGCGGATGGTCGCGCGCGGGCTGGTGGTCCCCGTCCAGGCCTGGACCGCGCGGGACGCCTGGGAGCAGGACGGTTGCGCTCCGGAGCCGTCCACCCGTGGACCTCGTTGCAGAAGAAGGGGTTGCGCGCTCCTGCGGCCGGTCCGACGGCTGCAAGGAGACACGCGGCGAAGGAGGCAGTGATGGCACGTATGAACGGGCGACTCGAGCGGTTCTGGGCGGCGGCGGTGCTGCTGGCGCTGACTGGCGCGGTGGTGGGCAGCGCGCCCGTCCTCGCCGACGACGGCGGCGAGCTCGAGAACAACGTCGGGTCCACCGACCTCGGCGGCGGCTCGACCTCGGTGAGCAACCCCGACCTGGTGGTGCTCAACAACGGCACGAACCAGTCCGACACGCGGACCGCGGCGCTCGTGCGCGTGGTCACCCGTTGCGGCGCCGGCGCCGGCGCCGGCGTCTCCGACTCGCCGAGCCGCACGCGGACCGCGGCCGAGCTCCAGGCCGAGCGCGACGCGGCGCTGGCCCTCCTCGCCCAGAGCGGCGCCAACCAGACGACCTTCGACGCGAGCGTCGCGCCCGTCGCCACGCCCGCGCTCCCCACCCCCCTCCCGATCCCGGTCGCCCTCCCGCCGGCGCCGGCCCCGGCTCCGGCCACCACGCCGGCCCCGACCGCCGCGCAGCAGCAGCAGCAGCAGCAGACGGCCCAGCAGTTCCAGCAGGCGATCCAGGCCCTGCAGCAGCTCCTCGGGCAGGGCAACACCGGCACCCAGGCGCAGCAGGCCGCCAACCAGCTCGCCGGCGGTCAGGCCGGTCAGACCCCGGAGGCCCAGCTCGACGCCGGGCGCCAGCTCGCGGCCCTCGCCAGCCAGACGCAGGGGCCGGCCCGGGCCCAGGCGCAGCAGCAGGCGCTCTCGGCCCTGAACAACGTGGCCAACAACCCCGCGGCCACTCAGCAGGCCCGGGAAGGCGCGAGTGACGCCACGCGCAGCGTGAACCTGAGCGCCGGCCTCATGAGCCAGCACGCCATGGGGCGCGAGGTCGACCCGCTCCTCTCGCAGGAGTTCAAGCGCAAGCTCACCGGCCGGACGCCGATCGGCGCGCGCATCTGCGGCATCGCGTCGCTGGCCATGCTCGCCAAGCACCTCGGCCTCGTGCAGAACTGGACCGCCCAGGACACGAAGAAGTACATCGAGGGCCCGCAGGCGATCTACATCCCGAACCAGGGCACCGACCACGCCAAGCTCGCCCAGGCGGCCACGCGCCTCGGCTTCCCGTCGCGCTGGCAGCAGGGCGGCAACGTCGCGGCCATGAAGGCCCAGCTCGACCGCGGCAAGCCCGTGATCATCCTCGGGCGCGGCATGCTCTCGCAGATCGGCACCATGCAGGGGAGCGGCTTCACCGCGGGCGGCGGCGGCAAGTCCTGGAAGGGCCACTTCCTCATGGTCGTCGGCTACACGCCCGGCCCGCGCCAGAGCGAGCGCGAGCGCGCGGCCTCGGGCGGCTCGACGATCTTCCAGGTCAACGACCCCGACCGCGCGATCCGCGTCGTCGTCAAGGAGAGCTCGCTCTCCGGCTTCGTCGCGGGCTTCGTCGCCGGCAACTAGACCAGACCCTCTTCGACCCCGGCGTGGCCGTGAGCAGCAACGGGCTGCTCACGGCCACGCCGTCGTTCCGGCGCCGTCGGGGATCCTCCTGGTCGCCGATCCCCCTCCCGCGCCTCCTTCCGACTTTCCGGACGAGGTTTGCGATAGTCGGCCCCCCATGGAGAAGGACGAGCCGGAGTTCCAGCCGATCCCCGTCGCGGTCGCGGCGGCCATGTGGGCGCTGCTGACGTTCGGCCACAAGGTGGGCCTCGACCTCGCGGGCAAGCTCTTCCGCTGGGCCCAGCAGCCGGGGTCGCTGACGGAGAAGGGCGGCCCCGACGGGCAGGCGGCGATCGAGCGCCTCCTGGGCGTGGTGTTCCTGGCCCTCGCCGCGGCGGTGATCACCCGCGTCGCGCTCCTCGTGCGCAAGGCCAGGCCCGACCGCGGCGAGCTCGCCCAGGCGATCGTCCCCTGGGTGGCCTGGGCCGCCGCGCTGTACCTCGTCCGCAAGGTCTACATCGTCTACGCCACCGAGTTCGTCCACTTCGGGCAGTACGCCGTGGTGGGCTACCTGGTGAACCGCGCCGTCGCCGGCGGGCGCCGGCCCCAGCTGGCCTTCCTCATCACCGTCGCGTCGGGGTTCGTCGACGAGCTCTGGCAGCACTACGTCCTGGCGTCGGACAAGCCCGAGCACTTCATGGACTGGAGCGACCTGGTCCTCGATGGCCTCGGGGCCTGCGTCGGGGTCCTCCCCGCCGTGACGCTCGCCCGCCTCGGAGTGGGCCCGTCGCCGGTGGCCGACCTCCCCGACGACCGGACCGTCGTCCGCCGCGCCCTCCTCGTCTCGGCGGCGCTCCTCCTCCCGCTCCTGCTCCTCGACCCGGTGACCCAGTCCTGGGCGCTCGGCCACTACTACTACCAGCCCTTCTGGGGCGAGTTCGACAACGACAAGCCGACCCACTGGCCCGGCCCCCGCGAGGGGGTCCCGCTGGCGCTGGCGGGGACGTTCATCCTGGCCACGCTCCTCGACCCGCGCGGGCGCGGGGTCCGGACGGCCGGCCTCCTGGCCCTGCTCGTGCTGCTGGGGATCGCCGTCGTCCCCCCCTCGCGCCACGCCGGGACCCCCGTCCACGAGGTCGTGCCGACGGTGGTCGCGGCGCAGGTCGCGGCCGGGGCGATCACGATCGACGGCCGGCTCGACGAGCCGGCCTGGACCGGCGCCGGGCGGACGGAGCCCTTCCTCGACACCGTCAAGGCGAGCCCCGCCACGGGCGGGACCACGCGGGCCCGCGTCCTGTGGGACCCGGCCCCGACCGGCGGGCTGTACGTCGCCTACGAGGTCGAGGACCGGGACGTGTGGGCCCGCGACACCTTCCGCGACGACATCAACCTCCCGGGCGACGAGGTCGTCGAGCTGTTCCTCGACGACGGCGGCGACGAGGTGACCTACTACGAGGTCGAGGTCTCGCCGAAGAACACGGTCTACGACCTGTTCTGCCTCATCCCCCAGGGACCCGTGGAGTACGACCCCGACACCGACTTCCTGTGCTTCCCGAGCTGGAGCGCCCTCCCGATCGGGCCGGCCCGCGGGCTCGAGACGGCCATGGTCGTCGACGGCACCCTGGACGTGACCCCGTCGGGCCCGACCCCGCGCCCCCAGGACGCGGACCGGGGCTGGACGTGCGAGCTGTTCCTCCCCTGGAGCGTCCTCCGCTCGCCGGTGCACCCGTCGCGGCCGCTCGCCTTCCGGCCCATCCCGCCGGAGGCGGGGCAGCGCTGGCGCATGAACCTGTTCCGCGTCGAGCGGCCCCGGCCGACCGCCGAGGGCGGCGCCGCCCTCCCGCCCGAGTTCCAGGCCTGGTCGCCCACGCGCCACCCGAGCTTCCACAAGGTCTCGCGCTTCGGCGTCATCGAGTTCGGGGGGCCGTGACCCGGTTCTTGTTCATCGGCGCCGAGGGCTTCCCACCGACGGTCTACGACGCCCAGGTGGGCGACCTCCTCCGGGTCCTGGCGCGCGCCGGCGTCGTGTTCGACGTCCTCGGGCTCGACCCGCTCCTGCCGCGCACGCTCCTCTCGCGCGCCGGCCGGGCGCGGATCGCGGCGCTGCGCGAGGCGCTGCCCGGCCGGCTCATCGTCCGGCCGGCGCTGCCGTACGACGACCGGCTGGGCGGGGTCGTCATGCGCCGCCTGGTCCTGGCCGAGCTCCGCCGCGGCCCCACGGTGGTCCACGCCCGGGGGCTGTGGGCGGCGCACGCGGCGGTCCGCGCGGCCCGGACGCCCGGGGTCCGCGCGCGGGTCGTCTACGACGTGCGCGGGGACTACGAGGCGGAGCACGCCTTCCACGTCACCGGCCGCGGGGACGACCGCGGCCCCGCCGCCCGCGCGGGGCTGGCCCGGATCCGCCGGGCAGAGGGGCTGACCCTCGGCGCGGCCGACGCGGCCCTGTGCGTCTCGCGCCGGCTCTCGTCCACGCTCCGCGCGCGCCATCCCGACGCGTGCCGCATGTCGGTCGTCCCGTGCGGCCACGACCCGGCGAAGTTCCGCCTCGACCCGGCCGGGCGCGCCGCGTGGCGGGCGAAGCTCGGCCTGGGGGACGACCGGTGGGTGCTCGCCTACGCCGGCTCGCTCGTGCCGTACCAGCTCCCCGACGTGATCGTCCGCGCGGGCGCGCTGGCGGCGCGCGCCGTGCCGGGCGCCCATCTCCTGCTGCTCACCCCCGACGTGGAGCGGGCCCGCGAGCTGCTCGCCGGCGCCGGCCTCGGGCCCCGCGACGCCACGGCCCTCGCCGCGAAGCACGGCGACATGTGCGGGCTCCTGAACGCGGCCGACGCCGCGCTCCTCCTCCGCCGGAAGGACCCCGTCAACGACGCGGCGAGCCCGACGAAGCTGGCCGAGTACCTCGCCTGCGGCGCCTCCGTCGTCGTCAGCGAGGGGATCGGCGACTCGAGCGAGCTCGTGCGCGAGGCCGGCTGCGGGCGCGTGATCGCGGACCCCGACGACGGGCCGGCGCTCGAGGCCGCCCTGCGGTCGCTGGCCGCGGCGCGCATCCCGCGCGAGCGGGTGGCCGCCGTGGCGCGCGATCGGCTCGCGCGCGACCGGTTCCTCGGCCTGTACGAGGGGCTGTACCGCGGGCTGGCGGCCGAGCTGGACCCTGGCGACGTCGCGGCGCCGCGGTCAAGGTCGCCCGGGTGACCGACTCCGCCAGCCAGAGCGGTGAGTCCTGGCGGCCTGGACGCCTGCCGAGGACCATC
>Ga0154020_10006973_pt1 | contig 13233 bp, 4 predicted proteins | sample Klosneuvirus_201_FD_109709 | JGI IMG/M metagenome (GOLD analysis project Ga0154020, IMG submission 109709) | Active sludge microbial communities from wastewater, Klosterneuburg, Austria - Klosneuvirus_20160825_MG | ecosystem: Engineered > WWTP > Aerobic digester > Activated sludge | place... | reverse complement strand
TCCGCACCACACTCGACGCCAAAGATCTCGGCAGCCAGCTCCTACTCCGAGACACCCACCAGAAAATCCGCCGAATCCTCGACCAAGCAGAAATGCTCTGCCAACGCTATCAAGTCGTCGTGGCCAATCCGCCGTATATGGGCGGAAAGCAGATGAATCCTCGGGTTAAAGATTTTGCTAAATGCTTTTTTCCATCTGGGAAATCAGATCTTTTTGCGATGTTTATTGAACGCGGATTCGGCCTAATAGTTGCATCTGGATTCAGTGCCATGGTGACGATGGAGGCATGGATGTTTCTTTCGTCGTATACAGAGTTCCGGTCATGGCTGATTGATTCGTCTCACGTAAAATGCATGATTCACATGCCCTACGTCGGCAAGGGCGGCACCAGCATGGGAATCAACTTTGGAACTGCCGCTACTATTTGGGAAAAACGGCCAGACACTCAAGCTCGTGCTCACTATCAGTGCATTCGATACTACGAATGCGACGAGCAAAGAGTACCACTGGCTTTTCCGACAGTTAACGAACGCCTCAGGTGGGCATCGGGGGATGACTTCAAGGTGATTCCCGGAAGTCCCATCGCCTATTGGATAACAGAAGCCTTGAGGTCGGCGTTCGAGCATGGCGTGCTGCTCCGTGATATTTCGATTCCTCGACAAGGTTTGGCTACGATGGACAATGCCAGATTCACTCGTGAGTGGCATGAAATCTCAACAAGTACCTTCAGCACATTCTCAGAATCGCCGGACGTGAAGTGGTTTCCATACAACAAAGGAGGGGATTTCAGGAAATGGTATGGCAACATGGAAACGGTAGTAAATTGGCAAAACTTACGTGCTGAAATCAAAAAGATAGCAATAGATAGGTATGGCAGTGCGTCAAAACGAGTCGTCAACGAGGATTCGTATTTTCTCCAGAGTATAACATGGTCGAAGATTGGCACCGGACGGCCATCTTTTAGATTACAACCTATAGGCTCTATTTTTGACGTTGCAGGAATGTCGATATTTCCTCGCGCGAATGACGTTGAACTTCTTCTTTCCCTTCTGAACACGCGAATCGCGCTGGAATTCTTAGAGATCTTGTCGCCAACGCTCAACTTTGAAGCAGGCCAGATTGGGGCCATTCCGGTAATTAAGCCTAGTATTGACTTGCGCATTGTCTGTGAAGCTGCAATCGGTCTCGCCCGCACCGACTGGGAGAACTTCGAGACGTCCTGGGACTTTCGGGATTTGCCGTTGTTGCGGGAAGGTACGAAGGGGATGACACTGGCGGAAAGTTGGCAGACTTGGGAGGCGCAGAGCACGTCTGTCGTCCACCGGTTGCAGGAGTTGGAGACGGAGAATAACCGGATCTTCATCGCCGCCTACGGCCTCGACGGAGAGCTTCGCCCAGAAGTACCCGAGGAGCAAATCACTCTCTTTTGCAACTCGGCAAATCGTTACAAGAGGAAGAGGAAGCACAAAGTCGAGCAAGCAGACGCTGAGAGTTTCGATGATTCCATCGAAATTGTTGAGGAGGCGCTTGCGTATTCTCCCGAGGAGCGTTCCCGATTGTTCCGTGTCGATACGGTGAGAGAGTTCCTTTCGTATGCGGTGGGCTGCATGATGGGCCGCTACTCGCTCGACAAGCCGGGACTCATCTTGGCCAACGCCGGTGACACGGTGGCGCAGTATCTGGAGAAGGTCGGACTTGCGCAGGAGCAGCTTCGGTTTGCGCCCGATGACGACGGCATCCTCCCCGTGCTCGATGGCGAGTGGTTTGCAGATGACGTTGTGACGCGGACCCGTGAGTTCCTGCGGGTGACCTTTGGTGAGGAGTCGCTGTCTGAAAACCTCCGCTTCATCGAAGAGTCGCTCGGCAAAGACCTGCGCCAATACTTCCTGACCGACTTTTACAAGAACCACCTTCAGACCTACAAGCGGCGGCCCATCTATTGGATGTTTTGTAGCGGCAAGCAGCGTGCGTTCCAGTGTCTGGTGTATCTGCACCGCTATCACGAGGGGACGCTTTCGCGACTGCGGACGGAGTATGTCATTGCGCTTCAGAGCCGGATTGCGGCACGCATCGAGCAGCTCGAAACCGACAAGACCCAAGCGACCAGTACCAGCCATCGCAAGAAGCTCCAGAAGGAACAGGACGACCTCAAGAAGCAGCAGACAGAGCTGCTGGCGTTCGATGAGAAGCTGAAGCATCTGGCGGATCGCCGGATCAAGCTGGACTTGGATGATGGCGTGAAGGTCAACTATGGCAAGTTCGGGGAGCTGCTGGCCGAGGTCAAAGCAGTGACCGGAGGCAGCGACGAATGAGCGACCATAAGCAAGTCGAGGCCGCACTTCAGCGGCTGTTCCAAGAAGAGGGACGGATTGTGTTTTGGAATGATCCCGAGCGGGAGTTTCAAAATATGCTGCCGTTTCTACGGCTTGATGGTGTGACGACGCTGCGACCGGATGTAGAAGGGACGCTGGCCACCAAGATCCAAATCGAGCGGGAGCAGCCGGAAGGCAAGTTCCTTGTCTACTCACCGACCGAGGAACCGGACTTCGAGGACGACTGGCTGCTCGATATACGTCTGTATAGCCGCAGCTTCCGGGCGGATCGGGCGAGCATCCTGCTACAGGATCTAGGGCTCGAAAACCAACTGCTCCGCCCCCACCTCTCTGAGCGGCGCAAGTTTTTTGATGCCAAGGAACGGCTGGTGGCGATGAAGGCACTCGTCCAGCCGGGAGACTCGGCCCTCGAACTCGATCGCAAGATGATTGCCATCGTCGTCAAGGCCGCGCAGCCGGAGCTACCAACCATCGTCCAGACCCTGTTCCACGCTTGGGCAGAGTCTGGCACCGAGCTAGATTTGGATAGCGAGCCGGATGCGTGGACGCAGATCGAGAAGTACGATCTCGCAGCGCCGTTTTGGCAGATGATCCACAGCTTCTTTGGCTACACGGAAGAAGACCCCTCGCTGAAGAACTTGCTGCTCCGCCTGTACGCCACAGACTTTGCCCATCACCTGCGTGGCGAAGTTCCGCAGTATCTGCGCTCGCAACTGCTTCCCCCTGGGAGTGTACCCAACGTCGTGGTCTGCTTGGCGCAGTGGCGAGACAGCCAGAGCAAGGCCAGCAGCTACGACCGGCTCTCTGAAGAAGTGGCAGAAACGCTCAAGATAGACGAGCACCTGGCAGAGCTGGAAATCGAACAGCTTCGCGATGTGATGACGTTTCTGCTGGTTGAAAAGCGGATGGCCAGTGGTCTGCGGGATCGGGTGCAGAGCACCATTGACACCATCAACGCAGAGGACATTCGTGCCATCGCCACGCGCAGACAGGTCGGGCATTGGGCCACCCTCACCCAGGCACAGTCGGTAGGCGTTCCCCGCAAGGCGCTGCATGCCACCTACGCTGCATTGGTTGCAGCGGCGGAGCTATTCATGCTGCGCAACCGGCATCAGGCAGGCTTCGACCACCCACATGCTGCGGGTCTGTATCGGGCCTATGAAACCGAGCTGTTCCTGTTTGACCAGCGCTACCGCCACTTCTGTGAAGCGGCAGACGTCGCTGAAAAGGCAAACTGGGACATCCTCAAGCCACTCCGAGCCGAGGTCGAACGGTGCTATGTCAACTGGTACCTGACGAATCTGGTGGTGTCGTGGGGCAAGTTCATCCAGCCAGCAGGCGGACTGCTCGACAAATGGCAGATCTCGGACATTCCGAACCAGTACCGGTTCTACCAGCGCAACGTGCAGCCGTGGTTGGCAGAGTCCGATAACAAGCGGGCGTTTGTCATCATCAGCGATGCGTTTCGGTATGAGGCTGCCCACGAGCTGGCCGCTCAGCTCAATGGAACGTACCGACTTGCTGCGGAGCTGACTTCGCAGCTTGGCGTGCTGCCATCGTACACCGCGCTGGGCATGGCCAGCCTGCTGCCGCACCAACAGCTGTCCTACAAGAGCGGGACAGCGGACGTCCTAGTGGATGGTCGGTCAAGCGCCGCAGGCGAGCGGAACAGTATTTTGCAATCCGTCGGTGGGATGGCCTGCAAAGCGGACGAGCTGATGGAGAAAAAGCGCGAGGAGGGTCGCGACTTCATCAAGGAAAAGCGGGTGGTCTACATCTACCACGACCGGGTGGATGCCATCGGGGATGACGCCAAGACCGAAGCGGACACATTCCTGGCGGTGCGGCAGGCCATTGATGAGCTCGCAGCCTTGATCAACCACATCGTCAACAACCTCAATGGTCATCACATCGTTGTCACGGCAGATCACGGCTTCCTGTTTGCCGAGACGCCGCCCGATGAAACGAACAAGAGCAAGCTGGGCGAGCAACCCAAAGGGACACTCTTGGCCAAAAAGCGCTATCTGCTCGGGCGCGGTCTGCCCGATCGCGAGATGGTGTGGCATGGCAAGACTGGGGTGACCGCGCAGGCTGCGGGCGACATGGAGTTCTGGGTTCCGAGAGGCATCAATCGCTTCCACTTCGTCGGCGGAGCTCGTTTCGTCCATGGCGGAGCCATGCCGCAAGAGATCGTTGTGCCGGTCTTGACGGTCAGGCACCGCCGTGGCAAATCAGCCCAGGAAACCAGGATCAAGCCAGTCACGGTCCAGGTACTCGGTATCAATCACCGAATTACGACGGCACTGCACCGCTTTCAGCTTCTCCAAATGGACGAGGTCAGTGAGCGAGTCAAGTCCATCAAGCTCAAGGTGGCCATCTACGAGCAAGATGAGATCATTTCCAATGTCGAGACGGTGACGTTCGATTCGGCATCAGGAAACATGGACGATCGCAAGAAATGGGTCCATCTGGTCCTGCAAGACCGTGCGTATAACAAAAAGACGCAGTATCGTCTGGTCCTTCGAGACGCCGACACCGGCCTAGAGCAAGAGAGTGTCGAGGTAATCATCGACAGGGCGTTCACCGATGACTTCTGATCCAAATCCCAAGATGATCGATTCCAGCCTCGACGAGCTACTGAACCGATACTTTTCTGGCAAGGTCGTGCGCAAGGACTTGACCAAGTGGGTCAAGGAGGGCGCAAACGTCCCCGTGTATGTGCTGGAATATTTGCTCGGTACATACTGCGCGTCCAACGACGAAGCGGTGATCGATGCGGGTCTTCAGACGGTCAAGAAGATCCTCGCCGAAAACTACGTCCGTCCCGATGAGGCCGAGAAGGTCAAGTCGGTGATCAGGGAGCGGGGGAGCCTGAAGATCATCGACAAGGTATCCGTCACGCTCAACGAAAAGCGAGATGTGTACGAAGCTCTGCTCGGCAATCTCGGAGTGAAGGGGATTGAAGTCCCGAGCGCGATCATCAAAAAGTACGAGAAGCTTCTCGTTGGTGGAATCTGGTCGATCGTGACCCTCGAGTACTTCTTTGAGGAGTCCCAGAAGGGCTCTCCGTTCGTACTGCGGGATCTGAAGCCGATTCAGATGCCCAACATGGACTTGGAGGAGTTATTCGAGGGACGGAGAGCGTTTACCGAAGGACAGTGGATCGATGTCCTGCTCCGCTCTACCGGCATGGAGCCGACCCATTTCACAGAGCGCGTGAAGTGGCATCTGCTGGCCCGGATGGTTCCCCTCATCGAGAACAACTACAACCTCGCAGAGCTGGGCCCCAGAGGCACCGGCAAGAGTCACATCTACAAAGAGATCAGTCCGAACAGCATTCTGGTGTCTGGCGGACAGACCACGGTCGCCAACCTTTTTTACAACATGGGTCGTCGTCAAGTCGGCTTGGTTGGGATGTGGGACGTGGTCGCCTTCGATGAGGTAGCCGGGATTTCGTTCAAGGACAAAGACGGCATCCAGATTATGAAGGACTACATGGCCTCGGGGTCGTTCGCCCGTGGTCGGGACTCCGTCAACGCTTACGCTTCGATGGTCTTCGTTGGCAACATCAACCAGCCGGTCGATACGCTGGTGAAGACGAGCCATCTGTTCGCTCCGTTTCCCGATACGATGATCGACTCCGCATTCTTCGATCGTTTCCATGCCTACGTCCCAGGCTGGGAGATTCCGAAGATGCGTCCAGAGTTCTTCACGAACCAGTACGGGCTGATCGTGGACTACCTAGCCGAGTTCCTACGCGAGATGCGGAAGCGGAACTTCGGTGACGCGATCAACAAATACTTCAAGCTGGGCCGCGACCTGAACCAGCGGGACACGATCGCCGTCAAACACACCGTCTCTGGGCTGCTGAAGCTCCTGTATCCGAACGAGGGATACGACAAGGAAGCGGTGCGCCGCTGTCTGGAATATGCCCTCGAAGCGCGTCGCCGTGTCAAAGAGCAGCTCAAGAAAATCGGCGGAATGGAGTTCTTTGACGTTCACTTCAGCTACATCGACCAGGAAACCTTGGAGGAGCGTTTCATCAGCGTCCCCGAACAGGGCGGAGGGATGCTGATACCCGATGGACCCCTTCACCCTGGCGTCATGCACACCATCGCCACGGGGTCAGGAGGGCATCTGGGACTCTACCGGCTGGAAACCCAAGTCATGACCGGTACCGGTACGCTGAAGCTCTCTGGCTTCGGTTCAAACAGCACAGCCAGAGAGTCGGTCAAGGTCGGCTTCGACTACTTCAAGGCCAATGGTTCGCGGGTGAGCGCCTCGGTGAAGGTCGGCGACCACGACTACCATCTTCATGTCGTCGAATTGCACAACACAGGTCCTACCACCGCGATGACCCTGGCCGCGTTTGTGGCTCTGTGTTCCGGGGTCTTGGCCCGGCCCATACAGTCTGCCCTCGTCGTGCTTGGCAGCATGAGCCTGGGCGGAAACATCGTCCCGGTCGAAAACCTAGCAGAGTCCCTACAAGTCGCGTTCGATGCCGGAGCCAAGCGTTTGCTACTCCCCATGGCCAGCGTCCGCGACATCCCCACCATCCCCGGCGAACTCTTCGCAAAGTTTCAAACCAGCTTCTACTCCGACCCCACCGACGCAGTCTTCAAAGCGCTGGGGGCGCAGTAGGCACCGGAGAGGCTGGGCCGGTCCCTTACCAGACTTTCCAGGTAGGCTCTCGCTTCTTGCTCTAGCTCTTGCCAGTCCCCCCTGCCCACCGTGTTTCATGCGACGACAGGAAGGCCTCCTCGCGACCTGCGGCGCATTGAGGTTATTGGGGCAACCATGCAGAGCCCGATGCGCAGTTGATGATAGAGACGGCAGAGTCGCGATGGGAAGGATTGCAAACAGAAGCGCACTGACACCAAGGGTGCTGTGAGCGCAGCGTTGTAACGGGGCAACTTGCCGTGCGACCGTTCCGATCCTCATTTACGGAGTTGACTCAACAAAATGGATCTTAATAGATATTGAGCAGATCTTCCGTCACTTTTGCCGATTGGTATCCTTCCGGACTTTGCAATCGCCGGCGGGTTTGCTCGGGACCAATTCATCACTGTCATCGCGAACGAATCGCATGTGCCATTTGCAACGAAGGAGTTGTTCGATTTGCGCGGCGCTCCGCGTTTCCGGTGAGACATCCCAGACTCTGGCAGTCGCATCTGCACTAGCTGTGACAATACGCTGCCCGTCAGGACTATACATGACACTGTGGATCGGCCCGGAGTGACCTTGGAATTCCGCGATGAGTCTGGCAGTTTCAGTCTCCCAGACCCGGACCATCTTGTCCGCGCTGGCCGTGGTAATACGCCGTCCATTGGGGCTATATGCAATGCTGTGGACGAACCCCAAATGCCCCTTGAGTTCAGCTATATGCCGCGCAGTCTTTGCATCCCAGATGTGCGCCGAATTATCTGCACTCGCAGTGACTATCCGTTGTCCGTCAGGGCTAAAGATGACGCTGTGGATAGCTCCTAAGTGCCCATTGAGCACAACGATGAGCAGTCCTGTCTTCGCCTCCCAAACTCTTACTGTCCCGTCCGAGCTCGCCGTCGCGATTTTTTCACCGTCTGCACTATATGTAGCGTCCAGCACTTCATTGGAGTGCCCAACAAGCGCAGCAACGAAGCGACCAGTACCAGCCTCCCATATGATCGCTGTCCGATCGGCGCTGGACGTAATGATATGGCACCCATCCGGGCTGTATTTCGCGCTGTGGACGGCACCGTGATGATTCTTGAGCTCAACGAGGGGTCGCCCAGTATCTGCATCCCAAACTCTTGCAACCTTGTCCTTGCTTGCGGTGACGACGTGGCGACCGTTAGGGCTAAACGTCGCGTACTGAATTTTACCGACATGGCGGGCTAATTCAATGATAATACGACCTGTTTCTGCTGACCAAATCCGTACATTCTTATCATCACCTACTGTGACAATACGCTTACCATCTGGGCTATATGAGGCACTCAAGATCGAAGCTCTTAATCCTATTAGATTGGCGACGTGGCGTTGGGTGTCGGCGTTCCACACTCTAGCCGTTTTATCTCCGCTCACGGTAACGATGTGCTTTCCGTCGGGACTATATGACGCCCCCTGCACCCGATCGGAATGACCTATAAGTTCAGCGATCAGGTTTCCTGTTTCCGAATCCCAAATTCGTGCTGATTTATCATAACTTGCGGTAACAATATGGGTCCCATCTGGGCTGTATGCTGCCTTGTAGACAATAGATTTATGACCATTAAGTTCAGCAACAACAATGCCAGTCTCTGCATCCCAGATTCTAGGAGTCTGATCGTAGGCAGACGTCAAAATCCGCAAGCCATCAAGACTATAGGTTGCACTGTAAACACGATCACGGTGCAACATTAGTTGGGCAACTGGGCGCGCAGTCTTGGCATCCCAAATCCGTGCTGTCTTATCGAAGCTTGCAGTGACAATGCGTCCCCCATCTGGACTGAAGCTGGCAGCGGCAACGCTGTCTTCGTGACCGTGTAGGGTTGCTACATGGTGCCCCGACTGAGCTGACCAAATCCTCGCCGTTCGATCATTGCTCGCAGTTACAATGCTGTTTCCATCGGGGCTGAAGATGGCTGCATTGACGCTATCCGTATGGCCATTGATGACGGCGACAATTTGCCCTGTTTTAGAATCCCAAATCCGCGCAGTTTTGTCACGACTCGCTGTTACAATGAGCCGATCATCAGGGCTATATTCCGCCGTATAAACCTGATCTAAATGGCCTTTGAGATCTCTGATTAAGTTCCCTGACGCTACGTCCCAGATCTTGACAGTCTTGTCGTATCCTGTAGTCACTATACGCAGTCCATTCTGGCTATATACCACACCTTGGACAACGGCTTTGTGCCCAGAAAGCACGGCCTTTAGAACACCAGTTTCAGCATCCCAAATTCGGGCAGTTTGATCGTAACTGGTGGTTGCAATGCTGTGTCCGTCCGGGCTATAAGTCGCACTTCGCACTCCCTCTGTATGCCCAGAAAGGACCATTGTCGTGGATTCCACCGTACGTATGGCATTTCTCAGCAAATCCGGCAGTATGTCAGAGCCTGAACCACCACGATGCGCACGACTTAGCCACGGCAGCGCTTCAAGCGCCTTATTCTCATGGACCAGCAGTAACCGACCACGCTCAACGTAGGTAGAGAGTAATTGTTGGTGGAACTGCTCGCCCACTCGTGCCGCCTCTTTTGTTCTCTGCCGCTCCACCTGTTCTCTCCGATAACCCTGGTAGACGAATATGGAAACTGAGAGAAGCAAAGTTGATGACACTAGAAATATAGCTACGTAATATAGAAATTTATCACGACGATACTGATGCCCGGATGCGGTTAAAAACGAAGCCAGTTGTTGGTTTATCTCTTCCGATTTGCGTAACTGGTAATCGCGCAGTAGTTCTAGGTCCGGAGGACGCCATAGTCGTCCAATTGGCCTTCCTGCTTGATCCCAGAGCCGTGCCGCATCTGTCGCCCGGTCATGGAAGCGACGATCCGTGCGGCCCTCGTCAATCCATCGTCGCAGGGCGGTCCAATGCTCAAAGAGTGCCTCGTGCGTCACCTCGGCGATGGCATCGCTTCCATCGAAAGACAGCGTCAATAGGCGAGTGTTGACTGTGGAAAACTGCCGGAGGACATACAGCACCTGTTTCGGCGTTTCCCCCCGGCCACACAACTCATGCACAGCCACGCGTCGGCGGGTATCTTGGGTGCCCTCTCCGAGTTGCACCAACCGGATCAGAGAACGACGGACGATGGCTTGATCAGCCGCACTCAACGCCTCATAGATTTCTTGCGCCCTGCCTGCCAGCGCGCCGCCTACACCACCGATCTCTCGCAGCGTTACGCCCGGTGCTCTGTCCGATAGCATCCCTTCCCAAATCCTGGTCAGCGCAAACTCAAGGAGAGGTAGCGTGCCTTCGCTGCCGGTCGCGTCCTTCAGCAGCAACTCGATGGTGGCCTCGTCAATAGGACGCCCCGCTTGCTCGGCGGGTTTTGAAATAGATCGCCGCAGTTCTTCATGGCTCATGCCACCAACGAGCACACACTGGTCCACAATCAGTCGGTTTAACTCCAGATGATGCCGCTGGGTTTCCCCAAGGAAGTCGCTCCTTAGCGTCAGCACTATGGAGATGTGTCGAGCCCGGTCGCCGGCAGAGTGCAAAAGCAGACTAACGAACGCATCTCGTTCGGCCTGGTCCGAACAGAGCGTGTAGATCTCTTCAAATTGATCGACCAATAGGACCACAGGAGTCCCGACAATATTCGGCAAATCTGCAGTCCATAAGGTGAGTCCATCGAACTCGCCGTGTGCATTTGGCTGGGCTAGGTCAGCAATCAGTCGTCGCCGCACCCTAAGACTGGGCGACAGCTGGTCATCATCGACAAGTGAAAGCACCGCTAATGCCAAGGATCGTACAGGGTGCGCCCCCGGATGGACCACGACACGACGGAATGCGCGCGCTCCCGCCACTGGGCGTTGCTCTAACATCGCCAAAAGTCCAGCTCGTGCCACAGAGGACTTTCCCGAACCGGACGGGCCAAGGATAGCCAGCAGTCGCACACCATCTGGTTTTTCAGCCAGTGAAGCGAACCGCTGCCAGAGCTTCTCGGTCAGAGCTTCGCGTCCAAAAAACAGATTTGCCTCGTGGAGTTGAAATGCCGCTAGACCTTGATACGGATTGGTAGGGGCGACTTCTCTCTGCGATAAGAGGTGCTCGTATTCAGCATACCGCTCCGGCGCATAGCATCTCAGTGCAGTCAGGATTATTGATGGAAGAGAATGCTCGATGATCAATGAAATCTTCGCGACCGGACTTGTCCCACTGCCCAGATGCCGCCGCACCTCCGGAAATCGATCAACGCAGACTGCGGTGACATCGTCATCGGTGGGAAGCACCGCTTCCACAAATCGCCGCAAGGCGGCACGTGAGGGGGAAAATTCAGCCATGAAAGTCAGACCTCTGAGGCATTTATAGCGTTCTCAACGCTTTCACGAACTCGCAACCGCCGAAGCACGTTTCCGCCCCTGCCACACCGACAAGACCCTTGCGTTTTTTCTCAAACTAGGGTGCCCGCGCCGAGCCTCGGGCGCTGGCGGTCATGAGCTGGGGTGAGGTTGAGCGCTTTGCGCGCGCTATAACCGACTGCACAAGTCGAAGCGCTGCGCCATTCCAAGCTGGCGATCGTGGATTTTGGGTGGGGTTGGCACTGTGAAACAACTAATAGTACTAAGTCATCTGTCTGATGAGCTTGGTACGTCCTCGACGAGAGCTTGAACTGAGCCAATCCGGGCTACTTGCGGTGTCTCGTCGAGAAGGTGGCAAGCTCTGCAATGAAGTGACGCAGTACTACTAATAGGCGTTGAACCAAGCCGCGGGTACGGGTACGTAACCCCGAAGCTATTTGGGCAGAGTCGGCAATTTTCAGGAATCGGCTTCTGCTCTTCGGTCGTCCCCCAGGTACATCGGCCACGTTTGCTGGTCGATCTTGCAAGCAAAGTGCCCAGATCTGCGCCCCGTGCGACAGATGGAAAAATGGCTCCCAGGCTTTGTCGCCCCCCGGCAGTCCCGCACGTTCCAGTAGGGTAGAAAAAAGGCGTTCAAACTCAGCGAACGTAATTTTTCCATCCGTTGCCAGCCCGTCCGCAATCATGTCGAGCGCGACCCAGAGGGCCGCAGGCATAAACACGCGGGATTTCTGGTGACGCTCGATCGACGAGAGCGCATCCATCCAAGCTTGGGACAGACCTTCTTGCGCACGCATGACTCAGACTCAACGCGAACAGGACCGCCTGGTCAAGCACGAGGTTGGCCACCCGTCACCATCTCGAACGCAGTGTTGGCTAGTCGGGCGTGGCCAGGGAGTGTTGGCAAGGGGGCGTCTAGTCACGGCCATGTAGTTCACCGCTACAACACCGCTACAACCGGCGGTCATGGCCGTATCAGCAGGGACAGCGTGATGTTACTCCTTTCGTTTGTTCCGTACGCGATGCTGGCCTGTCTGTGCCAGCCGCAGCGGTGCAGGCACTCATGCAGTCTCTCCGCGTCGTATCGTCGGATGCGGAAGACTGCAAATCGTCGGTGGGAAGGATTTCCGTCCACCGTCAAGTGGGTCACATACGTCAGCTCATAGCTGCCGCGCACGGTGCAGTCGGTGCTTAGCTCGATGGAAAACTCAACTCCGGAGAGTCCCTTGACGTACCGGCGGAGCGGTCCTGACAGCCACGTCTTGTAGCTTTCGCGGACTCCGCCTTGATAGGTCGGATCTGCGGCGCGGATCTCATCGGGGCAGTCTGCCGACGCGTAGGCGTTGGTGAAGTCGGTCAGGAAGAAGTCTCCTTTGGCCGCAGAGCTCATGGTGTCGCGGAAAAAGCGAACCTCGTTGTCGATGTTGGCGAGCGTGCATCCCAGCATCGTGAACACGCGGGTCCGGGTGCGAACATCCCGCTCGCCATACAGAGGATACTTGGGAAGGTCGTGGAAGTTTCCGTGTAGCGCGATGACGCTCTTCACAGAGCTCCCAAGTGTCTCGCGAGCGGTCGCATGTCCGACGGTGAGCAGCGAATGACTAATATCGAGAAGGAAGAGTCGAATGTTCGTGATTCCGCGCGTCTTGCCATGCTGGACGATGCACTCCACGAGCTTGATCTCTCGCTTCGCATCACCGCAGCCAAGGGCGATGACATCAAGGCCGCCAGCTCCACTCTTTTCCACAATCTGTCGCGCCATGTGATCAAGAGCAGAGGTGTTGCTGAATGCGTGTAGATAGCTCTGGGAGTTGAAGATGTCGAGGCAGTCCTTGGCACTCTGATAGTCGAGGTAGGCCGTCGTCTGTTCGAGCGAACCTCCGGCTCCATTGAGCTGCTCGACCATCTC
>Ga0154020_10006972_pt1 | contig 13233 bp, 9 predicted proteins | sample Klosneuvirus_201_FD_109709 | JGI IMG/M metagenome (GOLD analysis project Ga0154020, IMG submission 109709) | Active sludge microbial communities from wastewater, Klosterneuburg, Austria - Klosneuvirus_20160825_MG | ecosystem: Engineered > WWTP > Aerobic digester > Activated sludge | place... | reverse complement strand
CTCCGGCCTCGGGGTCGATTTCGATGTGGCGGCCTATTTCGCCGCGATTTGCGCGGCCCTCGACGACGCGCGGGAGTCGGCTCCAGCTCCAGCCTGAAGCTCAGGAGGCGAAGCGGTCCTCGCCTGCGCCGACGAGCAGGTCCGGCGCCGCCGGCTGGAGACAGCGGCAGCCGCGCTCGGCGTGGCCCGCGTCGGTCCGGCGGCCGCAGCGATCGCACGTCGCGCGGTCCCGCTCCCACGCGGCGCGGACGAAGGCGGCCAGGTCGGGGTCGAGGGCGCCGATCGCGATGAGCCGCGCCTCGAGCGACCCGCCGTGGCTGGCCAGGCCCCGCGCGCGGCGGACGTCCTCGGGGGTCACGGCGCCCAGCTTGTGGGCGATCCGGACGTAGCTCGGCCGACGGGTCGGGCGCACGCGAGCTCCTCTCTGCGCCTCGTTGTGGCCGACGCCGGTCAGCGAGGAATGAAGGCGCCAGGCCGTCTACCCGAATTGATCGGGTCTTGAAGAAACCTTCACTCGACGGGGTCACCGTCTCCCTGGCGGGTGGAGGAGGGTGGTGATGACCTCGGGTCGCGTCCTCGTGGTGAGCGACGACCGTGAGCTGATCGAGCCCCTCGTCCAGCGGCTCGGGCGGGCCGGCTACGGCGTCCGACGGGCGCGCGACGTCGACGACGCCCTGGCGCTCGTCCGGCAGGACGCGTCCGACCTGGTCGTGGTCGACATCGACCGGGACAGGGCGAGGCTCTGCCGGGCGCTACAGGCGCTGCCGGCCAGGCAGCGGGTCGGGGTCGTGGTGATCGGGCAGCGCGGCGCGGAGGCCGAGGCGGCGGCGCTCGAGCTCGGCGCCGACGACTACCTGGCTCGGCCCGTGAGCCTGGACGTGCTCCTGGCCCGCGTCAGGGCCCAGCTCCGCGTGCAGAGCGGCCGGACGCGCGCCGAGGAGGAGAACCTCCCCTCGACGCGCCTCGTCTTCGGGAAGCTCGTGATCGACGGCCCGAAGCACGAGGTGACGGTGGACGGCGACCCGGTGGCCTTCACGGCCACCGAGTTCCGGCTGCTGCACTTCCTGGCCTCGAGCCCGGGCCGCGTCTTCACGCGGGCCCACCTCCTGGGGTCGGTGGTGGGCGACCACACGGGCGTGATCGACCGCAACGTGGACGTCCACGTCGCGGTGATCCGGAAGAAGCTCGGCCCTCACCGCCGCCTCCTGGAGACGGTCCGCGGGGTGGGGTACCGCTTTCAGCGCGTCTCGAGGGTGTAGCTGTTGCCGGCGCCCGCCACCCCGTAGACCCGGAGGTAGACGGTCGTGGCGTTCAGGGCCCGGTACTCGATCGTCTCCGTGTCGCCCGTCGTCTCGCTCGAGGCGAGCTTGGTCCCGTTGCGGCGCACGAGGCGCAGGTCGAGGTTCCCCTGGGCGTGCTTGAAGCGGGCCACGAAGCGGACCTTCTGGCCGGGCTGGAGCGTGATCTTGTAGAAGTTCAGGCGGCCCGGCTGGAGCCGCGTGGGGGCCGTGGTCGTGTCGCGGACCGCAGGCGCCGCCGCGTCGTAGGTCGTGTTCGTCGGGCTCGTGATCGCGGCGATGAGGCCGCCCCCGTTCCCGCCGTTGTTCACCACCACGCCGGGGTTCCGGGTCCGCTCGAGGCGCAGGGCCGTCTCGCCCTTGCTGGCCTCGATCTGCGCCCACTCCATGCAGCTCGGGCCGCCGCGGTCCTCGAGGACCTCGAGGACCTTCGGGCCCTTGATCTTCGAGACGTGGTTCATGGAGAGCTGGTACTGCTCGAAGACCCACTTGGCGCCCTCGTAGGCGACCTGGAGCTCCTTCGGCTTCTGCCCGTCCTTCACGGCCTGCGTGAAGAGCGCCGGGTCCATGGCCTCGAAGTCCTCGGCGCTGACCGGGCTCCCGCCCTCGACCAGCGCGTTCATGGCCGCGAGCGCCGCGTCGCGCTCGGCCTCGGGGAGGCTCGTGACCTTGTCGTGGGCGGCCTTCCAGTCGCTGCCTGCGCCAGTCTGGTCGCACCACTTCATGAAGGCCCGGGTCCAGGCGTAGGCGCCGCCCAGGCGGCGGACGCGGCTCGTGTAGTCACCGACCGCGGTGAGCTCGATCTGGAGCTCGTTCACGAGCGTGGCGTGCAGGAGCTTGTCCTCGGGCGGGTTCACCGCCATGGTCCGCTCGGCGGGCGGGGTCCCGTCCCACACGCTCGCCGGCCAGCTGGTGGTGAAGTCCATGGTGTCGATCATGAAGTTGCCCCACGCCCGGTCCGAGTCCGGGATGTAGAGCTCGCGGGCCTGGTCGAACCACAGGCCGCGCGCGGCCGTGCCGGCGCACTCGAGCTGGCGCAGCCACAGGCGGTGCTGCTCGTTGCTGATCTGGAAGACCAGCGCGTCGAGCTGGGCCTCCGTGAGGGCGAAGAAGTCGCGGAACGGCCGGCGGCCGGCGGCCTTCTGGTCCGTCCCGAACTTGTTGTAGGCGGCCAGGTCGGCGGCCTTCTCGGCGGCGGGCTTGCCGATCGTCGCCCGGAGGGCCTCGAGGAACGGCTCCCAGGTGGTCTTCGGGCCGAAGGTCTTGATGTCCTTGGCCAGGAGGTGGGCCTTCCACCACTCGGCGTGCGCCTCGACCGTCCGGTCCATGGCCCGGCTCACGATGCGGCGCAGGCTCTCGGACGAGCCGTCGTCGAGCCCCTTCGAGAGCTCGTGGTACAGCTCGCTCACGACCTCGGCCACGACCTTGCGCTGCTCGAGGACCGGCCTCTTCGCGGCGATGTCCGCCAGCGTCTCCGGGGCCGGGATCCCGGCCGCCTCGGGCATGAGGGACGTGATCGAGGCCGCGTCGACGGTCAGGGTGGGGTCGATCGCGCGCAGGCGGGCCGCGGCGCGCTCGGCGACGAGCGTCCGGTCGAGGACCTTCGCGACCTTGTCCTCCCAGGCCCTGACCGCGTCGAGCTTCGCGGCCGGGACCGCGTTCGCCATGCGGGCCTCACGCGAGAGGGCCACGAGGGCCTTGAGGCGCGTGGCGCCGAGGTCGTAGGCGGCCTTGACCGCGTCGAGCCGGCACTCGTTCAGGTGGTAGCGGCTGCGGATGGAGCGGAGGAACACCTTCGGCTCCATGAACAGGACGTCCTTGTAGGTCGCCGTGTCCGGGAGCCCGGCCGGGAGGGCTGCCAGGCGGCGGTAGAGCTCGCGGCACGGGACCGCCACCTCGGGCGACCCGTCCCAGCCGACCATGCCCGACATGACCCACTCGTCCATCTTGAGGGCCTCCTCGGCCGACCCGCTGTCGGTGCGGATGTCGACCTTGGCCGAGTTCTTCACCCCGTTGGCGTCGACGCCGGCCTCGGCCTTGAAGCCGATGAGCAGGCGCCGGAGCTCGGTGGGCGTGTCCCAGCGCTTGCGGCCGCGGATCGTGAAGCGGTTGGAGAGGAGGAGCCAGTCGCGGGTGTCGTAGTAGGTGTCGTCCATGAGGTCGGTGCCGAGCGAGATCATTCGCTTGTTCCGACGCTCGTCGATGTCGAAGTTCCCCTGCTCGATCATGAGCCAGATGTAGGGGAGGGCCTCGCGGGCCTGGTGGCGGTCGTTGTCCCAGGGGATCTCGTCGATCGGGTAGCCGATCGAGAAGGCGTCGCAGATCGACGGGCGGCGCAGCTCGCGGTAGGTGTTGTCGTCCTCGCTGAGGATCCCGCGCAGCGCCTCGCCGTTGCTGCCCTGGCGGAGCAGCTTGTACATCTCGGGGTACGGGACGCACTTGACCGTGAAGGCGCCCTCGAGCTCGAGGTCGTTCCGGGCCCAGCCGCCGGAGTCGGCCCCGGCGAACGTCCCCTGGTGCATGAACGGCTTGCCGTTCAGGTCGGCGTCGGTGAGCTCCTGCGCGCGGGCGGCGCCGGCGAGGGCGCCGATCGCGATCAGGGCCGCGAGCGAGACGCGGCGGGTGGGGGTGTGCATGCGAGCTCCTGTGTGTTCCAGCGGTGTGGGATGCGCCTACTGGCCGCCGGCGGCCAGGGCGAAGATGTGGATCGACTGGTCCTTGTCGCGCCCGCGGGTGCCCTCCTTGAGGAGGTCCGAGACGCACACCACGCGGCCGGCATCGACCCAGGCCACGCCCTCGATCGAGCGGTAGACGGCCTTGCCGTCCTCCTCGCCCGGGAAGGCGTAGAGGGTCCCGTTGTCCTTCCACTGCCAGGCGTCCTTCTCGAGCGTCCCGACCCACAGGCGCGAGGAGGTCTGCGAGGCCACGACGACGCGGTCGCCCTGGATGTCGATGCCCGAGTAGTCCTCGAGGTCGACCGCCTTCGGGAGCTTGAGGGTCCCGCGCAGCTTCCAGCCGTCCTTCTCCTTGGTCTGGCGGTAGACGTCGATGCGCCCGCGGATCGAGCCGTCGTCGTCGGCGTCGTCGGGGTCGCCCTCGTGGAGCGCGAAGAGGTGCGAGCGGTCGTCCCGCTGGGCCCAGGCGATCCCCTCGTAGCCCTTGTTCTCGGTGGGGAGCGAGATCCCCTCGAGCCAGGCCTCGTCGACGAGCTCGAGGCCCTCGTCGTAGGCGGCCACGCGCCCCTCGATCCTGTTCTTGTGCCTCTTGGCCTCGACGACGGCGTAGAAGCGCTTCTCGGCCGAGGCCCAGGCCAGCCCCTCGTAGCCGGGGCCGTCACCCTTGGTCTTGGTCCACCGGCCGAGCGACAGGTCGCCCTCGATGCGCGCCATGTCGGTCCGGTCGTCGAAGACCACGTAGAAGTCGCCGTCGTGGACGTCGACCCCGCTGGCCTCGAAGCGCTCGCCGGGGAGGAGCTCCTCGAGCTTCGTCTCCTTCAGGAGCGCCAGGCGACGGAGCTCGAGGCCCCCCTCCTCCCCGAGGAGGCGGCCGGCGATCCCGGGCTGACCGTCGTCGCCGCGCACGAGCGTGCAGGTGGCGACGAGGGTGAGCGCCGAGACGGCCATGGTGAAGGGACGATAAGGGAGGGGGCTCCGCATGTGTGGCCTCGACCCGGGTCTTCACCCGGACTTGGCGCGATCTTTACTCCCTTACCTCTTCTTCACAAGCACTTCCTGGCGTCTCCACCCGGTCTCCATTCGTGAAGGACAGATCAAGACCCGTCGGCGCCTTCCGGAAGCATGAAGGCCGCGCGGGTTCCCGCGCGGCCTCCGTGTTCGACCTGGGCCGACCTACTCCTCGTCGGAGCGGGCGCCGGTCCCGGCCAGGACCTCCTCCTCGGACTCCTCGTCCTCGGAGACCGGGGCCTCGTCGTCGTCGGCGCCGGGGAGGAGCTTGGCCATGACCTGCTGCTCGACCTCGGCCGCGATGTCCAGGTTCGTCTCCAGGAACGTGACCGCGCGGTCGCGCCCCTGGCCGATGCGGGTCTCACCGTAGTTGAACCAGGAGCCGGCCTTCTTGATCACGTTGTGCTCGACGGCCTGGTCGAGGACGTCGCCGTACCACGAGATCCCCTTGGCGAAGAGGATGTCGAACTCGGCCTGCCGGAAGGGGGCCGCGACCTTGTTCTTCACGACCTTGGCCCGGCAGCGGTTGCCCGAGGCGCCGTCGCCCTCCTTGATCTGGCCGATGCGCCGGATGTCAATGCGCACGGACGCGTAGAACTTGAGCGCCCGGCCGCCGCTCGTCGTCTCGGGGCTGCCGAACATGACGCCGATCTTCTCGCGGAGCTGGTTGATGAAGATCAGCGCCGTGCGGCTGCGGTTGACGGCGCCCGTCAGCTTGCGCATGGCCTGCGACATGAGCCGGGCCTGGAGGCCGACGTGCGTGTCGCCCATGTTCCCCTCGAGCTCGGCCTTCGGGACGAGGGCCGCCACCGAGTCGACGACGATCACGTCGACCGCGTTGCTCTGCACGAGGAGCTCGACGATCTCGAGCGCCTGCTCGCCCGAGTCGGGCTGCGAGACGAGGAGCGAGTCGAGGTTCACGCCGATCTTCTTGGCGTAGCCCGGGTCGAGCGCGTGCTCGGCGTCGACGTAGGCCACCACGCCGCCGCGCTTCTGCGCGTTGGCCGCGACCGTCAGGGCGAGGGTCGTCTTGCCCGACGACTCCGGCCCGAAGATCTCGGTGATGCGGCCGCGCGGGATCCCGCCCACGCCGATCGCCATGTCGAGGGACAGCGACCCGGTCGAGATCGTCTGCACCTCCAGCTTGTGGTCCTGACCGAGGACCATGATGGCCCCCTGGCCGCAGCGCTTGGTGATGTGCTCGAGCGTCAGCTCGAGCGCCTGGCGGCGGGCCTTGGTCTCGGGGTCGATGCTGTCCTCGTCGGACTTCTTGTTCTTGCGGGCCATGGGCAACTCTCTCTTCGCCCGCCTCGTCGGCGCTTCGCGCCTCCCTCGGCGGGTCTCTGTCACGCCCCTGGGCAGGGGCTGTTCGGTTGAGGTTCGGACGTGGGAGGGAGGCCCCTCTCACGGGTCCACAAGCTAGCAACCCCCACCGACAGCCCGGCGCGAGGCCCTTAACGGGCTCGTGACGTGGTACTTCCAGAGACTCTTTCCCTGAACTCGCCCCGAACGCGTCCGGCCATCTCCCCAGCCGCTAAAATCCCTGCCGCGAACGGGAGAACTCCATGCCGGACTTCGAGTACGAGCCGCTGATCCAGCACGAGGGCGAGGACCCGACCGAGTGGGAGCACCTCGGCCAGGACGGCGTCCGGGTCGAGCAGGCCCTCGGTCAGGAGGTCGTCGTCGTCGACCCGGCCGTGCTCACGAGGCTCGCCGCCCGGGCCTTCACCGACGTGAGCCACCTCCTGCGCACGCGCCACCTGGAGAAGCTGGCCAGGATCCTCGAGGACCCCGAGGCCTCGCCCAACGACCGCTTCGTGGCGCGCGACCTCCTGCGCAACGCGGCGATCGCGGCGGCCGGCGTGCTCCCCGGCTGCCAGGACACGGGGACGGCCGCGATCGTGGGCAAGAAGGGCCAGCGGATGTGGACGCTGTCGCCTGGCGATCGCTCCGCGATCGTCGACGACGCCGAGGCCCTCTCCCGCGGGGTCTTCAAGAGCTACGCCGAGGGGAACCTGCGCTACAGCCAGCTCGCCCCGCTGACGATGTTCGAGGAGAAGAACACCGGCACGAACCTCCCCGCCCAGGTCGACATCTCGGCCGTGCAGGGCGACGAGTACGAGCTCCTGTTCGTCGCCAAGGGGGGCGGCTCGGCGAACAAGATGATGCTCTTCCAGGAGACGAAGGCCCTCCTGAACCCGAAGAGCTTCGAGGCCTGGCTCGACGGCGCGATCCGGAAGCTCGGGACGTCGGCCTGCCCGCCCTATCATCTGGCGCTCGTCGTCGGCGGGACCTCGGCCGAGGCGACCATGAAGACCCTCAAGCTCGCCACCGCCGGCGAGCTCGACGACCTCCCCGCCACCGGCTCGAAGGGCGGCCGCGCCTTCCGCGACCGCGAGTGGGAGGAGCGCATCTGGAGGCTGACCCGCGAGACGGGGATCGGGGCCCAGTTCGGGGGGAAGTACTTCTGCCACGACGTGCGGGTGATCCGCCTCCCGCGCCACGGCGCCTCGTGCCCGGTCGGCCTGGGCGTCTCGTGCAGCGCCGATCGCAACGTCCGGGCCCGGATCGACCGGACCGGGGCCTGGATCGAGAAGCTCGACCGCCACCCCGAGCGCTTCCTCCTCCGCAGCGAGGGCCAGGGCGAGGGGGCCCCGGTGAAGGTCGACATCGACCGCCCCATGTGCGAGGTCCTGGCGACCCTCACGAAGTATCCGGTCGGGACCCGCGTGGCGTTCACCGGGACCATGGTCGTGGCCCGCGACATCGCCCACGCCAAGCTCGCCGAGCGGCTCGAGAAGGGGCAGGGGCTGCCGGACTACGTGAAGGACAAGCCCATCTACTACGCCGGCCCGGCCAAGACCCCGAAGGGCATGGCCTCGGGCTCGTTCGGCCCGACCACCGCCGGACGCATGGACAGCTACGTGCCGCGCTTCGCCGCCGAGGGGGCCTCGCTCGTGACCCTCGCCAAGGGGAACCGCGGCCCCGAGGTCACGAAGGCCTGCAAGGAGCACGGCGGCTTCTACCTGGGCTCGATCGGCGGCCCGGCCGCGCGGCTGGCCCAGGACTGCATCAAGGAGGTCTCGGTCCTCGAGTATCCGGAGCTCGGCATGGAGGCCGTGTGGAGGATCCGGGTCGAGGACTTCCCGGCCTTCATCGTCGTCGACGACAAGGGCAACGACTTCTACGCGCCGCTCATGAAGACGAAGGCGCTGCCGGTCGCCGGGGGGTAGTCACTCGCGGCCAGCCTGGAGCGAGGCCCGGATCCCCATCCAGATCTCGTAGTAGCGCCACGCCTTCGTCCCGTCGGCGTCTTCGTGATGATCGGCGCGCAGCACGAGGTCGCCCGTCGAGAGGAGGACCCGCCTCACCTCGGGGTTCTGCCGGAGCTTGGCCCGCGAGGCCTCGACGATGAGCGCGAAGTGGCGATCGATGTCCCGGGGGACCGTCTTGAAGGCGAGCCGCTCGCCCCGGTAGCTGACCCAGTCGATCCCCAGCCGGCGCAGGAGCTCCTCGGCCTCGACCCCGGCCCGGTGGGCCTCGAAGGCCGCGAGCCCCTCGACGTCGGCGCGCGTCCGCGGCCACACCACGGCCGCGCCCGCCGGATCGACCTTGACCGCGCGCGGGTCGTCCGGCCCCTCCGGGTACTTCATGGCCTGCCAGAAGCCCTCCAGGCTGGCGAAGCGGCGCCCGTGGAGCTCGAAGGGCGTGGGCGCGAAGTTGGAGAGGATCCCGAGCTCGTTGCGCTTCGACAGGATCACCTCGCCCGGCCCCGCGTCCTGCGGCGGGACCTCCCACGAGTGGCGCTCGGCCTCGGCCAGGGGGGCCCACCACACGGCGGGGTAGCGCGAGCGCTCGGCCAGGAGCCGCTCGGTGGAGGTGACGGGCGCGGTGTCCTGGGCGCGGACGACGGAGGCGAGGACGAGCGCGGCGACGAGCAACCGGATGAACATGACGGCAGGCTCGCATCCCTTTACAAACGAGGCATTAAGCCCAAAAACGGACCATTCCGCTTCACCGGCACCAAGGGAAGATCAAGCCCCTGTGAGGGTGCGACCCACCGCGCTGCAAGTCTCTCACGCTCGGTGGCGCGCGGGTTGGCCTGGCGCGTGTTCAGGCAAGCGGCGAAGGAGCGTGCCCCATGCGCCGCACCACCGCCCTGTGCTCGACCCTGACCCTCCTCCTCACGCTGGGCGCGACCGCGCGGGCCCAGCCGGCCCAGAAGCCGATCCCGACCGGCGAGCTCACCGGCCCGTTCCGGGCCCGACTCGAGGTGGGGAACGCTCCCGCCCGCGAGGTGGACCTGCACCTCACCTCGCCGGGCCCGACCGAGCTCCGCGCCGACCTCGACGGGCTGGCCCTCCTGCTCCGCCGCGTCGGGACCGAGCTGGTCCTCACCGGGACGGCCAGGCGCACGTCGGGGCTCGTGAACGTGCTCACCGGCCGAGCGGGCCGTTCCAGGCCCGCCTCACCGTCGGCGACCGGAACACGCTCCAGGGGACGCTCACCGACGCCGAGAGCGGCGCCGTCACGCGGGTGGCGCTCACCCGCCGCGTCCTGCTCCCGCGCGCTCCCGGGGAGCTCGAGGAGCACGACGCCGCCCCGCCGGCCGCGCTGGCCGACATCTTCGCCCGGAACCCGGACTACGCCGAGTTCCGCAAGGCCTACTGGTACGACTTCGGGCCGGTCTTCTACCGCGGCCGCCTCGACGGCAGCGCCCGCATCCTGTGCATCGCCTCCGACCCAGGCCCCACCGAGTGCCTGCCCTTCGTGCGCCGCTGCCTCGTCGGCGACGCCGGCCAGCGCGTGCAGGGCTTCCTGAACAAGGTCGGCCTGACCCGCTCGTACGTCCTCGTGAACGCCAACACCTACGCCCTGCGGCCGAGCCAGGCCACGGCCGGGGCGCAGAACATGCGGAAGCCCGAGCAGATCGCGTGGCGCGAGGAGCTCTACACGGCGGTCGCCGGCCAGAAGCTCCAGGCGATCGTGATCTTCGGGGCCCAGGCCCGCGCGGCCTTCAAGCTGTGGGCTGGCAAGCCGACGAACGTCCCGGTCATCGACCTCCCCCACCCGAGCTCGCACGACCCCCAGGTCCTCGTCGACGCCTACCGCGCTGCCGTCACCCGGCTCCGCGGGATCGTGACCCCCGACCCCGACGGGCGGCTCGACCTCCCCAACTACGGCCCCGAGTGGCGCGAGGAGGACTACGCCCGCATCCCGCGCCGCGACCTCCCGGCCGAGGCGCCGATCTTCGTCGGCGACGACTCGTGGGGCCGGGCCGACAGCCCGCGCCACAACAACTGCGTCGAGCGGCCGTCGCCCGACGACCGGCGCACGCTGCTCCTCTCCACGCCCGAGGGGCAGCTCTTCCGCTACCGCGTCCCGCAGGTCACGCAGCACAGCAACGCCGTCCCGACCTTCACGAAGGAGCAGCTCCAGTGAGCCGCCTCGCCGGCGCGCTGGCGCTCCTCCTGCTCGTCGCCGGCCAGGCGCGCGCGCAGTGGACCCCCGACACGACCGTCGTCCTGCGCGGCAAGGTCGTGTCCATGACCGACGCCCCGATCGCCCAGGGCCAGGTCGTCGTCAAGGGCGGCCGGATCGTGGCCGTGCTGAAGCCCGGCGCGCCGGTCCCGCAGGGGGCGCTCGTCCTCGAGACCAAGGGCTTCATCTACCCGGGCCTCGTGAACCTCCACGACCACCTCCTCTACGACGCCCTGCCCCTCTACGACCTCCCGCGCCACTTCGACAACCACCACGACTGGCCGAGCGGGGCCAGCTACGAGGAGCACGTCAGCCAGCCGTACCGCGTCCTGTCCGACGCCAAGCTCCTCGACCGCGGGGCCGAGGCCCTCAAGCTGGCCGAGGTCCGCTCGCTCGTCGGCGGGGAGACCTCGGTGCAGGGGTCGAAGGAGGTGGCGGCGATCGACGGCTGGCTGGTGCGCAACGTCGAGCTCTCGAACTTCGGCGAGGACCGGATCGACGACCGGACCTTCGCCATCGACCAGCCGTTCTGGGACCAGCTCTCCTGGCAGCGCCCGAAGCTGAAGAAGCTCGAGGCCTGGATCCTGCACCTGGGCGAGGGGATCGACGCCGCGGCCCGCGGCGAGTGGTCGAACCCGGCCTTCGACCCGACCCGGCCCGTCACGCCGAAGAACCGGCCCGGCGTCGTCGAGGCGGACCTCGTGTGGGAGGGCCTCGTCGGCGTCCACTGCACGGCGCTGACCGAGGCCGACTTCGCCCGCTGGAAGCAGCTCGCCGGCCGCCCGAGGGTGGTGTGGTCGCCGACCTCGAACCTCATGCTCTACGGCAAGACGACCGACGTCCGCGCGGCCCTGCGCCAGGGCGCCCTGATCGCGCTCGGCACCGACTGGTCGCCGACCGGGACGCGGAACCTGCTCTGGGAGCTGAAGGTCGCCGAGCGGCTCAACCGGGAGACCCTGGGCGGCCTGTTCACCGACCGGCAGCTCGTCGAGCTCGTGACCACGAACCCCGCAGCCCTGGCGGGCTGGGAGGCGCAGGTCGGGCGCCTCCAGGCCGGCTTCGCGGCCGACCTCCTCGTCGTCGACGACCTCGGCGCCGGCGACGGCTACCGGAACCTCCTCCGGGCCACCGAGCAGCACGTGCAGCTCGTCCTCGTCGGCGGCGACCCGCTCTACGGCGACGAGCGCCACCTGGCGCGGCTCAAGACGTACGCAGGGGCGCCGCGCTACGAGGTCGTGCCCGAGACGCAGGGGGCCCGCCCGAAGGCCATCGACCTGCGCTCGACGCCCGAGGTCCCGCTCGGGACGCAGACCCTGGCCGAGCTCCGGGCCCGCGTGCTGCGCGCCATGCAGTGGGACCCGGCCGACGTGGCCGCCGAGGCCGCGGGCGACGCCGAGGCCACCACGTGGCTCAAGGCCGAGACGATCAAGGCCCTCGAGCGGGCCGGCGACGACGTCCCCGAGGCGCTCCGCGACCCGGCGGCGCCCTTCTCCGCCGCGCAGGCGGCCGACCTCCTCCGCCTGCGCTTCGGCCGCCTGAAGCCGGTCGAGCGGCTCGAGCCCCTCTTCACCGACGGCGCGTTCCTCGACCTCCTGGCGAGGAACCTGCACGCCGGCTCGGGCGCCGGCGTGGTCCTCGACCTGCGCGAGACCGAGGGGCTGCTCGACGCCCTCGACTTCGGGCAATAGACGGATCCGATCGTATTGATCCAGGGCCGGGCGTCCTCCACAGTCGGGAGCGTGACCGAGGCCAACCCCCTGGACGTGGCCTTCGCGCGGGTGTGCCTGACCCAGCGGCGCCTGACCCGCGCCGAGCTCGAGGAGTGCCTGGCGGAGCAGCGCCGGCTCGTCGCCGCCGGGCGACGGGTCACGCTCGCGCAGGTCCTCATCCAGCGCGGCCACGTCACGGCCGCGGACTCCACGGAGCTCCAGGCCCAGCTCCGCGCAGGAGAGGCGCCGCGCGTGACCGCCAGCGGGCGCTACGTGCCCGAGGTCGGCGAGTCGACCCGGCTCATGGACGGGCCGCCGCTGGCGCTGCCGGAGGACGTCCGCCGGGCGCCGCTCCCGCCCGGCGTGACCCTGCCGGACGACGCTCCGCCGTCGCCGCTGCCGGACGACGGCCCGTCCCTGACGCTGCCCCCTGACGTCGACGAGCCCGAGCCGGACCTCGGCGAGCCCACGCTGGCCATGAGCGAGAAGTACGTCATGGACCTCCCGGCGGCCGACGCGCCGGCGGAGTACGAGGTCGTCGACGACGACGCCCCGCCCCCGGCCGACCTGCGCATCCGCCGGGCGCTCGGCGTCCCGGAGACCGCGCGCGAGTTCGACTTCGGCGCGTACCACGTCTTCGGCCTCCTCGGCGTGGGCGCCATGGGGGCGGTCTACAAGGCGCAGTCGCTCGAGAGCGGGGAGAAGGTGGCGCTCAAGGCGCTCCTGCGCGGCGCCGAGACGACCGACGCGCAGCTGCGCAAGTTCGTCCTCGAGGCCCAGACGGCGCAGGCCCTCGACCATCCGCGGATCATCCGCATCCACGACATCGGGATCCAGGAGGACGTGGCCTACTTCGCCATGGAGCTCGTCCCCGGCGAGGACCTCCAGGCGCACTTCGGCAAGCGGACCCTCGCGCCCCGCGAGCTCCTCGGCCTCATGGCCGAGGTCGCCGACGCCGTGCAGCACGCCCACGAGCACGGGGTCATCCACCGCGACCTGAAGCCCGCGAACATCATCGTCCGCGACGGGGACCGGACCCCGGTCCTCACCGACTTCGGGCTG
>Ga0154020_10006971_pt1 | contig 13233 bp, 12 predicted proteins | sample Klosneuvirus_201_FD_109709 | JGI IMG/M metagenome (GOLD analysis project Ga0154020, IMG submission 109709) | Active sludge microbial communities from wastewater, Klosterneuburg, Austria - Klosneuvirus_20160825_MG | ecosystem: Engineered > WWTP > Aerobic digester > Activated sludge | place... | reverse complement strand
TATTAGCATTAAGCTGGATCAAGCAAGAAGTTATCCACAGCTACTCGGTAAAAATAAATAAATCCTGTGGATAACTCAAGAAAATGAACTGATTTTCAAATTAAATCTCCGAACTAACTCTAGGTACGAAGATATTGAGCTTGTTGCTCGTGATTGAGATGAAGAATCTTAGGGAGGCTTCCCCAATGTAATACTTCTTCCAAATTTAATTGATCTTCCCACTCTAGAAAAGTAAGAGGAAAAAAATGATTTAAAAAAGCTCTTCCTGCCAATAGGTTGGCTCCCAAGACCTTTAGTTTTCTCGCACTGGAATCTGATAAAATAAATTTCTGTTTGTTATTTTCAATCATACGATGCACATGAATTAATAAAGCTGGAATCCTTTGAACTTCATCAATAAAAACCCATTCAGGTTTAATTTGTAAAGCGGCCCAATCATTCTCAATGAGAGAAGGTTTACCAGAATAGCGATCAAAAATTTCTTCATGAAGCAAATCAATTTTCCAAAGAGAATTGGAGCGATAATGTTCTTCGATAAAAGTTGACTTGCCCGTCCCTCGGGCGGCAAAAAGAAAAAAGCTGTCTGAATTCAGTGGCTTAAATATGCGTCGGACCATACTCCGATATTTTACGAATATTTCGGAGTGTGGTCAGCTTAAAAGTTGACCACGGCTTAAGTTCCACGTTTTTAGAGAGATACATCTTAAGAACGAATTCACCATATACTTTATTGATTTATAGAGGTAAAATTCTGACACTGAACTTGACGAGAAGGAATACAGCCAGACCTTGACATTAAACGGTAGATGGAGACACGTGTAAGTTTAATACTTGTTCATGTCCTATTAAAGATCTGCACTTAAGGGGTAGAATATGAAACTATTTTTGAATTTAATAATTTTATTCTTATCTTTGCAGATCCACGCCGTAGTTTTGAAGGAAGGTGATAACGCCCCTCTCTTTACTTTAAAAAATCAAGATGGAAAAGAAATTTCACTGCAATCCCGTCAAGGGAAGTGGACTGTATTATATTTTTATCCTAAGTCAGAAACACCCGGTTGCACTAAACAAGCTTGCGCATTTCGTGATAGCATTAATGAAATTCGTAAGCTCAATGCCGACGTCATCGGAGTGAGTGTCAACTCCGTTGCTGAACAAGCAGAGTTTAAAAAGCATCACAACCTCAATTTTGAATTGCTGGCCGATGAAAAAGGAACAGTGACGGATCTCTACGGAGCTAAAATGATAGTCGTAACCATGGCCAAGCGCTGGACTTTTATTTTAAATCCTGAGTTAAAAATTAAATCCATTGATCGCGATGTGGATCCGGTGAAAGATGCAACACACGTCTTAGAAAAACTTCAATCCTTGCAAAAGTAATATAAACTTTACCCTATTATCAGTATAATTTGATTCCAAAAACTTTTTCGTCAAATGTTGTGCTTTGGATATTATGATTTTTAGGTGCGAACTCATAATTCGCAGAGGCAGAGGCAGAGGCAGAGCCTCTTGTTCAAAGCGTATTTTTAAAGATTTTAATTATAAACACAAAAATCAACAGCACCAAAGCATTATTATAGAGCAACTTGAATCGTGCTAATAATTATTAATGATTTTTCTTATAGTTATGGGTAAACTTTGACTTGAGCAAACTTTTCAATTCACCAGTGTTTTGATATTGAACAATTGAAATGGAACAGGTTCTATTTAGATTCTGCTGAAAATGAGCCTAATTTGAGGTGGAGGCCTTTTATGATCCCAGTAATACTTTCAGGTGGTAGTGGCACTCGCCTTTGGCCAACCTCTAGAGCAAAGCTACCAAAACAATTTTGCGATATTTTTAATCAATCCCTACATGCAAGCACAATTGAACGTCTTTCAACACTGGGCTCTCCTTGGATTATTACAGGAAAGGACTTAAAGGATCTCACCTATCGAGATGCTAAACTTTATCAAATTCCAAGGCACCAAATTATACTCGAACCTATGGCACGCAATACAGCCCCTGCCATAGCCCTTATTTGCGCCATTCTAAAGGAACAAAATCAATCAAGCCAGATTGTTGGAATTTTCCCCGCAGACCATCTTATTGCTGATGAAAAGAATTTTCAAAATATTCTGGCTCGAGCGACCGAATTGGCCACAGAAGATCAAATTGTAACTCTCGGTGTGAAGCCTGGATACGCCGCAACAGGATATGGCTATATTCAAGTCAATAAAAACACAAAAATGACTCCTGCTATAAATAGTGAACATCTCAATGACAATGACAAATTCAATACATCCCATCTTGATGCATTTCATGTTCTAAAATTTCATGAAAAACCGAACGCTGATTTAGCAAACGAGTTTGTCCGTGCTGGTAATTATTTTTGGAATGCCGGAATTTTTATTTTTAAAGTGGAATCAATGATCGAGGCTTTTAAAAAATACCAGCCTAAAATGTGGGAAACCATGAGCCTTCTTAAATCAGATCTTTCTAATTTAAACACTATTTATGAAAATATCGAAAGCATTAGCATTGATTACGCCATCATGGAAAAATTAAACTCTGAACAATTAAGCTGTGTTCCCTGTGATTTCGGTTGGAACGATGTTGGATCCTGGGATGCAATTCAAGAAATCCTTGGAACGAACTCTCAACAAAAAGTAGAATTTGAATCTAAAAATAACTTTATCCACTCTCGACTCGATAAAAAATATGCTTTTATTGGCGTGGATGAACTCATTGTTGTGGACACAGTAGATGCCACCCTCATTGTCAAAAAAGGATCTACTCAGTCTGTTAAAAATGTGGTTGATATCTTAAAAAATCAAGCCCCACAATTCATCAAAGATCACACTTTTGAATTACGTCCTTGGGGTCAATTTGAAGTTCTTCGTGATGAAAAACATTTTAAATCAAAAGTTATTCAAGTTTTGCCTAAGGAACAAATTTCATATCAAAGTCATGCCAAGCGAGAGGAACATTGGATCATCACCAAAGGAAGCGGCGAAGTGATCCTGGATGAAGAAATTATATTTGTGACGGTGGGTGCCTACATTAAAATTCCACTCGGAGCGAAACATCGAATTCGAAACACTCAAGACCACGTATTAGAATTTGTAGAAGTTCAATTAGGAACTTATTTTGGTGAAGACGATATCGTGCGATATCAAGATGACTATCAAAGAGTGTAATAGAGTAATGTAGATTGCAATAGATTCAAATAAAAGTAGTAAATGCTAATTGCTCCTGGCATGATACCAGCCGTGCAAGTCCTTGTCTTCAATTGAGAGCTGTTTTATTGATTGTTTCTCACTATTATGTTTGATGTTTTTCTTTTAAATTGCGAAGGATGAGCTGAACCATTGATTTGCACCTGTTGTTTCCGATAATTTATGTATATTATTCCCTGTATTTTTTTCTTACTTCTAAATGAAAAGGACTTTAGTTCTCTCCAAAATTAGAGACTCATAAAAAAAATTCGAAAAATATTGACCTACTTTTAAAAGACCTCTACTTGTGCCCTTAATTTCAAATTAGTTCATTCAAAGCTTTTATTAAAATATTGAAAGTCAGGGGTTTAAATGTCTTATTTATTTTTTAATAATTTTTGCTCTTTAAATACTGTAAAGAAATTATATATTATTAAATGGACTCTGGTATTGAGTGCCATATTTGTTGTAAACATCTTTTCATCTTCTCAGAGTTTTTCTGCACCGAGAAATAATAAAAAATTAAATTCTCAATTAAAATTTAAATCAGTTTTGCCGAAATTTATTAACATTAAAGCCGGATCATTTCTGATGGGTAGTCCTGAAAATGAACCAACCCGTTATCCCCCTGCGGAAATACAACATCCTGTAACTTTTACTCGAGATTTTGAAATTCAAATCACAGAGGTGACTCAAATGCAATGGGTATCTGTTATGGGTTATAATCCCTCTCAATTTAAAATCCAAAGCATTTGCCCCGAAGATTATACTGAAATTAATGGGATACCAATCTGCCCAAATCACCCTGTAGAAATGGTTTCTTGGAATGAAATTAAAACTTTTTTTCAAAAACTAAATAGCAAAGCTCGTAGTTATTTGTATCGATTGCCTACAGAAGCAGAGTGGGAATACGCTGCACGTGGCGGACAAGCTTCTGCATTCTCATTTGGCCCTAACCTTTCAGAGCTTGATAGTCACGGATGGTTTGATGAAAATGCGAATAAAACTTCTCATCGAGTTGCCTCTAAATATCCTAATCCCTATGGTCTCTACGATGTTCATGGAAATATTTATGAATTCGTCATGGACTGGTGGGCTTTCTATCCCAATGCTGCTCCCCAAGTGGATCCTCAAGGCCCTCCTTCAGGTCACGATCGTGTTATGCGAGGAGGCTCTTGGTTTAGTATATCTCATATTGCACGTTCCGCAGCGAGAAACTTTGTTAGTCCTGATGAACGAAGACCGTATTTAGGCTTTAGAATGGTAAGATTTCATCGCTAATATCATTCAAAGGATTGCCGTTTTTTCTCTTTAGTTACTGGCTAATGAGAAAAATTTCGTCTCAACGGATCAAAAAATTAACTTCAACGCACTAGTTCTGATTTCTCCGAACTAACTCTATCTAGTCGGTATCTCGACATCGACTGACTATAAATCTTCTAAGAAGAAATCTAAAAAATCAGAAATGGATTGGCTTTGAGATTGCCATTGAAAATATGTTTGAAATTTTGAGGAATCTCCGATTACTCTTTTCGGATCATTTGCTCGAAGAAGTGTTGGTTCAATCTCAAATTCTACTTTTTTTCCAAAACGAGCTGCTAAATCAAAAATGAGTTGCCGAAGATTTTTACCAACCCCCGATCCAAGATTGTAAACTTCAGTACTTGAAAATTCTTGTCTGTGCTGAAATAGACTGGATAGAGCACGGATCAAATCTTGAATAGCAGAAAAATCACGATCCACTTCTATATTGCCGACTTTTAAATGAACTACATTAGAAGTTGATTCTTGAATTTGCTTTAAAATTGACGGTAATACAAAACGCGAACTTTGACTTTTATGAGTGTGATTGTACATTCGCAAAAGTGTGAGTCGCCCTTCATGCAAGCGAGCTATTTCACTTAAAGATAACTCGGCGCAAAGCTTTGTTCGAGCATAGGTATTTCCAGGAGCAATCTTGGTCGTCTCACGGTGAGGAACTGGTTCTTTCTCATCATAGACTTGACCAGTACTCGTAAAAATAAAGTGGCCTCCTTTATTGAGTCGAAAGAAAATTTCAGCCATCGCACAAGATAAACCGACATTCACTTTGTAAGCTTCAGTGATATTTTTTTCACAATCTCCGACAGAACTAATTCCCGCTAAATGTAATAATACTGGAGTATCTTTGAGCGATTCTCGTATCAAAGATTCATCGGATAATTTTTCATACGAAAGTAAGTTCAATTGAAATTGATCTTTCAATTTCTTATTGAGTGAAGTTCCCACAAATCCATTGCTGCCAGTAATGGCGACTTTCTTCATAATAACTCTCGATTATTTCATTAAACTTTTAGTTTGCTTCACCAACTCTAAATCAGAATCCACCATCATATTCACCAATTCTTTGAAAGTAGTTTTTGGTTCCCAACCCAAAACTTTTTTAGCTTTAGCAGAGTTACCTATTAAAAGATCCACTTCAGCAGGTCTCATAAATTTCTCATCCATTTTAACATATTTTTTCCAGTCCAAATCAACCCTTGCAAAAGTTAACTCAACAAATTCTTTTACGGTATGAGTTTCATTAGTTGAAATGACAAAATCATCGGGTCGATCTTGCTGCAACATCATCCACATAGCTTCAACATAATCACCTGCAAAACCCCAATCTCTTTTGGCATCTAGATTGCCAAGCCGCAATTCATCAGCAAGACCATGTTTAATCAGTGCCGCGTGATAAGTAATTTTTCTTGTAACAAATTCAATCCCACGACGAGGAGACTCATGATTAAATAAAATTCCACTCGAAGCATGCATTTTAAAAGATTCACGATAATTCACTGTAATCCAATGACCATAAAGCTTTGCCACTCCATAAGGTGAACGAGGATAAAATGGTGTTGATTCAATTTGAGGAACAGCTTGAACTTTACCAAACATTTCACTTGAAGAGGCTTGATAAAATCGAGCCTTTGGAGCAGCTTTTCGAACAGCTTCTAGAACCCTTGTCACACCAACTGCTGTAAACTCAGCAGTTAAAACAGGTTGATTCCAAGACGTTTGAACAAAACTTTGTGCCGCTAAATTATAAACTTCATCGGGCTTAGCTACTTCAAGCGCCTCAATCAAAGATGGTTGATCTAATAAGTCACCAGGTAAAAGCTCTACCTTAGTTAGAAGATGTTCAATGCGAGATGTGACATTAGTGCTAGAACGTCGTGTGAGTCCAAAAACTTTATAGCCCTTTGAAAGTAATAATTCGGCTAAGTATGAACCATCTTGTCCTGTAATTCCTGTGATTAGGGCCGTTTTCATTCTCACTCCTGCTAAAATTAAATAGCTATTTTATTAAAGAATATTGAAACTAGCCAGCTCGAATGATTTTCTTATCCTTGGTCTCCGCACCACTCAAACAAGCGGTGCTCGCCTTCGGGTGAAGAATATCAAGGTTTTATCAAGAGAGAGCGCGGTGGCCCTCTCAGGCTCCGCTCCGAACTCGTGGTTCGAAGGCCAAGGATAAGAAAATCATTCGAGCTGGCTAGTTACAGAATATTTTCATTATGGATTGCTTCGAATGTCAATTAAACTTTCAAACATGGAGTCCTCCATTAACAAACCTTCAAACGCTTCTTGAGTTACTAAAGCTTATTTAGAATTGAGTTCTTCCCATCGAACGTAGAGATTGTCTATTTTTTGTTGTTGGAGACTGATGGATTCTGTTAATTCTGAAAGCTTGGTGTATTGTGAAGCTAATTCAGGTGACTGTACCTCCACTTGCAGACGTGATAAAATCTCTTCTTCCTTTGCAATTTTTTGCTCCATTCCATCGAGTTCTAACTGATCTTTATAAGATAACTTTTTCTTCAATTCTTTAGTTAGAGATTGAGACTTTTCTGTAGATCCGTTATATTGTATTGAATCCAACTTTAATTTTGCTTCAGATTTTGTATCAACTTTTTGACCTCCCGATTTGCGCCAATCCTCCCACTGAAAATAATCAGCAAACTTTTGAATTCCCCCATGACCATCAAAAGCAAGAAGTTCTGTTGCAACCTGATCCATAAAATAACGATCATGGGTAACTAAAATAATTGCTCCCGGAAACTCCTCTAGGGCCTCTTGAAATGTATCAAGAGTATCAACATCTAAATCATTTGTGGGTTCATCTAGAATCAAAACTTGTTCAGTTTGCAACATCATTCTTGCTAACAACAGCCGACTCTGCTCTCCGCCTGAGAGACGTTCTGCTGGTAAATCCATTTGTTCTGGTCTAAAATGAAATCGCGATAGATAGGAGCGCGCAAAAATAGGCTGCCCTTGCAAATGCACATAATCGCCTTCTGGACAAAGATTTCTCAATACACTTTGTTTTAAATCTAAACTTTCTTTCTTTTGCTCGAAATAGGAAAATTTAACACCATCGGTTATTTTTACAATACCCTGATCTGGCTTAACCTGACCAACTAAAATTCGAATTAAAGTGGATTTTCCACATCCATTGGTGCCTAATAGACCAATTCTGGCTCTTGCTGGTAAAATAAAATCAAAATTTTCAAATAAAATTTGTTCACCAAATTTTTTAGTAATTTTCTGTGCTTCAATGAGTTTTTTAGGAGATCGACTTACACTACCAAAATCAAATTTTGAAAGGCGCTCACGACGTTTCTCCTTTAGCATAGCCACTTCATCAGCTAATTCATGCGCTCTTTCAATTCGTGCTTTTTGCTTGGTTTGCCTTGCCTTGGCGCCTCTCCGAAGCCAGGCAGTTTCCTGTCGCAGCACATTTCGCCTAGCATCAGCTAACCGTGCTTGGGCCGACGATAGTGCTTCTTTCACTGCTAAAAAGTCAGCATAGGTTCCTTCAAATTTAATAATTCCATCGGGGTTTTTACGATCTAAATCAAAAATGCGATCACAAGTATTTTGTAAAAAAAGCCGATCATGAGTTACAATTAAGCACGCTAGTTGATTTTGACGATCGAGCCAATCTTCTAGCCATAGAATGCTTTCGATATCGAGATGGTTTGTGGGCTCATCCAATAAAAGTAAATTGGGTCTCTTGGCCATTTCTTTTGCTAAAGCTACTTTTTTTTGCCACCCTCCCGAGAGTTCAGATACTTTTTTATCAAAACTGATTCCTGCCTCATCAAACCCAAATTTTGCTATAAGCTCCCATGTTAATGCAATATTATCAGGATCATCTGGATCTGTGGTACTACCTAAAATAAGCTCATAAATAGTTTCTGTTGAGTTAAATTTAGGATTTTGCTCTAGATAAGCAAGGCGCAAACCTTGAGAAAATGTTATTTGTCCTGAGTCAGGACTCATCACTTTAGCAATAATTTTAAGAAGAGTTGATTTGCCTGCTCCATTTGGTCCAATCAAGGCCACTCGATGTCCATCATCAATAGAAAAACTAATTTTTGAAAATAAAGTCTGAGCACCAAACGCTTTGGAAATTTGAAAAGAAGAAACAAGAACACCCATGCAATTAATTTTCCTTATAAATTATAGACTCAATGAAAAATTTCTATTAAAAATTCTTTGGCGCGTGCAAAAGATTTAGTATCAGTAGCAGGATTATAAGCTGCTCCCGTAGAAATATCGTTTCCCGCACTTTCATCTGTAAAACTATGAACGCTTCCACCATATTTAATTAACTCATAATCAACTTTATTTATCTGCATTTCTTTTTCAAAGGCTTCTAGATCTTTTAAAGAAACAAATGGATCAATTGCACCATGTAGAGCTAGTACTTTTCCTTTTATTTGGGCCCCATCGGCAGGATTCGGGCTATCTAAACCACCATGAAATGAAATAACACCTTTAATCGATTCTCCACTTCGTGCTGCTTCTATGGCCGAAGTTCCACCAAAACAATAACCAATGACTGCAATTTTTTCTGCATCAACTCCAGGAATCTTTTTTAATTCGTCAATAGCAAGTTTAATTCGTTCGCGTAATAGCTTGCGATCTCCTTTGAATTTACCAGCAATGGCACCAGCCTCTTCACGTGATTTTGGCTTTGATCCTACCCCATAAATATCTGCCGCCAAGACATTGTAGCCTAACTTCTGAAATCGCTTGGCTTGCTTTTCGGTTTCATCTGTTACACCCATCCAATTATGAATTAATACGATACCCGGTGATTTCCTTTTTTCAGCAGCCAAAAAAATCCCTTCGAAAGAATTACCTCCCAATTTATATTTAAGAGGACTTGCTTGAGTCGATGTATGAGATAAGGATATAAGGCTCAATATTAAAAATGCGATTTTTTTGAATATTTTCTCAATCATAAATATCTTCCTTTGTAATTTAGATTTTAACTGCGATCTTTTTTCCGTCATTTAACATAAATTTTGTAATGTTTAAATCCTACACCAACGAACTGGAAGCACTCCTCCAATTCAATGACAAAAGTACTCATTCCAGACGATTTTCAAATGCACCCTTAATTGTTAATTGCAAAAGGTCTAAATTACAACAAATCAATAAAAAGCGATGAGGAAAGTCCTCTACTCGTAGTACGAGAAGTAAGTCCACTGTGGACTCGATCAACTCTTATCACCTTAGGACTCATAAAGGAGCTGTAAAAAGCTGACTAAATAGCAAAAAATTGCCTAAAAAATCCACAGCGTGGACTTCTTGATCTCTCTGCTGGATTGTTGTTTTGAAATCATGTTTATTGAATTAAGGGTGAAATATCAAATTTATCACATTTGTTTAATAGAAATTTAGCTAATTTTCGGTCATCAGAAAATTTGATAGATTTATCTCCATCTGAATTATAATTAAATATGTCTTCAGCGTGAAATACACAAGTTTGACCTTTTGAATCAAAAAATTGACATTGATTTTTAGGATCAGAAGATGGGCTCTCTCCAAGTCTAAAACCACAATCTAATATAATTTTAGTGCGAGTTTTAATTTCAAAACCACCACGATTATTGGGTAAAACTTGTGGATTTTCATAAAACTCGGAATCACTCATTGAAAGAATTTTCATAGCTTTGGCATCTATAATAACAATCTCACCTGTTGTTAAAGAAATAGAAACTAATTGATCCTTCAAATTAATTTCAAAAGATGGATAATCTCCTCGTGGAAAGGTATAAAATTCTCGTGCACCAGTTTTGGTAGATGGAGGTCCTTCTCCATAGGAATTAAATACAAAAAACAAACCATCACTACCAAACATAAAATCCCTATATACCAACGTTTTATATGAAGTCGAATCATGTATACTGACCCAGCACGTACCCGTTTCAGTAAAAAAATCAGTTGAAATTTGAACGACCCCGACTTTAGTTATTGAGTTAGGACAAGAATTGGCCATCACAATAGTCAATTTAAATAATGATACCACTATAAACATAAAAACTAGATAAAAATTCTTTCGCATCGATTATCCTTTTTCGTCGGTTCGGTTAAAATAGGATGTACTTTAGTGAGGGTTCAATACAATGTCAATGATTCTACACTTGATCAAAATGATAATACAATTCATTAGTGTTCAAATCATATTCGCATATATTCATGCCGAGTAGTGAATTCGACGTATTTTTTATTCCGATTAATCAGTTAAAATACAATAAACATAATACCTTTCAAAGACTCTCACTATTTTTCTAAATTCAAAACTGACAAGTTTTGTGATTCATATTGTCAAAATGTAATGAATTAAACTAACAATAGATCATTAAGCAAAAACTGTCACCTCTTTGTAAACATTTACTATTGATCTTCACAATTCATTCAAGTATTGCTGACGCAGTTTTAACTAATTCCAGTACTGTTACTGGATCATTAGAAATAAAACAAAACGAATTAAACAGGAGATTCTATGACAATGAAAAAGGTATTTTCCACCATTTTACTTTTAATGGCCTCTTTTACTTTTGTAATAAGTGGTTGCGGCAACAAAAAAGAAAAGAAAATCAATGAAAATTTTATTACGGTCACTGAAGCAGAATTTGAAGGTGATATAACAACTGTCAATAATACAGGCGCCAGCTTAAGCGCTAATGGTTATAAGTTTAAGTTAGATCCAAAAACAAACACTTACTCCATAGATGACGAATACTCTCAAGAATTTATGAAGACAAAAGAAGCCCCTCCAGTTTCAAGTTCAATTTCTGCTCTTGAAAACTATGAAGCTGTTTTGAAAAATATAATTCAAAAATACAGCCGTGGGTTCTACGTTAAAAAGAAAGCTGGAGCAATTGAACTCATGCATTTAAAATCCGAAGTTAAAACACAACTTGATTCTCAATTAAAATTGATAAATCAAATAATAACATCTCTCAAGTCGACTCAAGCCGCACCACAACCATCACAACCTCAAGCCACTCCAACTCCGTCGCCTTCACCAACTCCCTCACCTTCGCCAACTCCTCCATCTACAAAACCAACCTCTGCCACAGATGCAAACCCAGCTGCAAACACAACACCCGCGAAGACTCCTGTTAGCGAAACAATATCAAGTCCAAAAACTAAGACTATTCCTCTACCAAGAAAAAAACCCATTCATAATTTAAATTCATAAAATTTAATGAATCGATCATTTTTGTGCTCTTTTGTTAGAGCACAAAAATGGTCATTAGCCCGCAACACGCAAATAAAATTATATCCCCATGGAGAGTCCTAAAGTAAAAAGTTACCAAGAAAGTCGGTGAAACTATTTTTAAATTCTAATTAAATAGTTAATGACTCTCAACCATAATAGGGGGACCTATATATCTTGGTAGTTCAGTGCACACTCCAAGATCCATTGCTGGACTTTCTGTGCCTGACATGGGTATGACTGTCCCTCCTCGCATACATGGTGGAAGTGACTCACATTCACCAATGATGTCTTCAGTATTATCTCTATCTTCTAAATCTACGTATTGATTTAATGTTGATATTCCAACAACTGTCTGTAAGGTTTGCACTCGGGTTGTGCCATTTTGAGCGTTGCCTATGACGTTCAAGTTTATTTTACATATTTTAAAACAAAAATCATCATCTTTACTATATTGCTGGAGATTTAAATTGTCTGAGCTTCCTGCCATAATTGCAGGTTGATCGCAAGATGTTTGGAAATGATTAATAACTTCTTGTTGTTTATCGGAATCCATTAATAAAAAGTTTTTAGCAGATAAAGATTTGCTATTAAGTGAAGACAAATTCGTTGAACTTGTATTTTTCCCTGAGCAAGCCATTAAACTGATAACTAGCACAGCACCACCATATAATTTAATTTTATTATTCATATGATATCTCCTTTTGTATTTTAGATTCTTAGAATCTGCATGTAGAATAGCTTCCTAAAAGATAAAATTAAACTTACAAGTTTTGCGCGATTCAAATAAAATACGTATCAGAATGAAACATTCTCTTTATCTAAAATTGTTTAGGTTTCACTTTTATTTGAACTAATAATATTGCATAATAATAAGATATGAATCTTATCAAGGTTAAAATATCCAAAACTCTAATAGTTATAAGTTTTTTAATTCTTTTGTTTTTACCCTTTCAAAATTGTGCTCCAAATAAATTAAGTTCACTCAATAGCTCTTATGGCGGAGGAGAACCCTATCAAGGTAACACTTTAATAGATAAAAGGTTCGTCGTTAATTCCAATAAATGTCCTGATGGACTAGAGGCTTTCGCCATCACAAAAATAGATAAAGAAGCAAATTTTATTTTGGTTAGAAATAATTGTGCTGATACTAATATTCTTCTTGAACCACAATTAATAGAATGGGTCGTCGAGGGCGTTTCTTTTATTTATCAAAATCAATTATATGAATTTAAGAAGCCTTATTAAAGATGTAGCGGGTATTTGATCCCGAACCTATAACTTTTAGTTTCTCTTCTGTTACCCATTTTTTAAATAAACTTTGTAATGTTCTTTTTGGAATTTTTATTAGTTTTAAAGCCTGAGAGATCTTAAACTCTGTTTGAAAAAAATGAGTTTTAATTATTTCAAATTCTTGTTCGACAATTGTGTAATTACAATAAATTTTCAATCCAAAATTTATTTCAGATGACAACATAAACCCAGAATCATTA
>Ga0154020_10006970_pt1 | contig 13233 bp, 13 predicted proteins | sample Klosneuvirus_201_FD_109709 | JGI IMG/M metagenome (GOLD analysis project Ga0154020, IMG submission 109709) | Active sludge microbial communities from wastewater, Klosterneuburg, Austria - Klosneuvirus_20160825_MG | ecosystem: Engineered > WWTP > Aerobic digester > Activated sludge | place... | reverse complement strand
GTGGAAATAACCAGGCTTGACGTGCCGTGCCACGGCTGCAGGCCCGAGCGCACGCCACATCTTCCACAACCAGGCGCTCTTGCGCCGGCCCGCGATGCTTGCGCCCTGCGCGTTACTGGCTACCATGGCGATTCGCTCGACACGCTGTGGGGCCTGGCGGAGCAGTTCCAGCGCCCAAAGTCCGCCCAGCGAGAAGCCGACAACCGAGAAGTGCTGTGGCAATTGCGCCAGAAGGTCGCCGGCCCAGTCACGGGTCGGCGCGCGGTCCTCATAACCGATCATGCGCACGTCGGCAAGTCCGCGCAACACGCGTCGCTGGCGCGCGAAAATCCGGGCGTCGCACAGCGTGCCCGGAATCATCACCAGGCACGGAAGTGCCGAAGCCTGCGGCGTGGTGGCGCGGCGCTGCCTAGTCACGAATGCGCGCTCCGGTCTGCTGGTCGAACCAGTACAGGCGCTGCGGATCGAACCGGATGCCGATACGCTCGCCCGAGCGCAACCTGAGATCCTTCTGCGCCTTGATCGCCACCAGCTTGTGGCCCACCATCACGGTTGCCATCGTGCAATCGCCCAGCAACTCGAACGTGAAGACATCGGCCTGCAGGTGTGCATCATCCAGATTGGACAGGTGCATGTCCTCGGCGCGGGCCCCGAGTGTCAGTGCACCCGGGCGCGGCGCGGGCAACCGGATCTTCAGACCACCTTCGGCCTGCAGCTCAGCTCCCGAGGCATGCACGGGAAGCAGATTCATCGCCGGACTTCCAATGAAGCCGGCGACAAAACTGTCGGCCGGGTCGTTGTAGATGTCTTCCGGTGCGCCCAGCTGGCGAATCACGCCGTCCTGCATGACAGCGACGCGATGTGCCAGTGTCATCGCCTCGACCTGATCGTGTGTGACGTAGATCGTGGTGACCTTCAGGTCTTCGGCCAGGTGCTTGATCTGGGCGCGCGCCACGACGCGCAATTTGGCGTCCAGATTGGACAAGGGTTCGTCCATCAGAAACACGCGTGGGGTGCGCACGATGCTGCGCGCCAGCGCCACGCGCTGGCGTTGTCCACCCGAGAGCTCGCGCGGCATCCGCTTGAGAAAAGGCCCGAGCTCGACCCGGTCGGCCGCCTTGGCCACCAGCTTGTCGCGTTCACCTTGGGCCATGCCGCGCAACTTGAGCGGGTAGGCGATGTTCTGCGCCACCGACATATGCGGATACAGACCATAGTTCTGGAACACCATGGCGACGTCGCGCTTTTGCGTGGCCACTTCGTTCATGCGCTGGCCGTCGAAGGCGACCTCGCCCATGGTGGGCTGCTCCAGACCGGCCACCATGCGCATGGTCGTGGTCTTGCCGCAGCCAGAAGGACCGAGAAACACCAGGAACTCCTGATCCGCGATCGTCAGGTTCAGGTCCTTGACGATACGCACCGGTCCGAAGGATTTGTCGATATGCGAGAGTGAGATCACGGTCATTGGATTTTTCCGAAGTGAACCTGGCACGTGCTCAGCGCACCGACCCAGCGGTAAGACTGCCGACGAACTGCTTCTGTACCAGCAGCGAGATCAGGAACATCGGCGCGGTGATCAGCACGCCACCGGCGGCCATCAGTTCCCACAGGTCGCCACGTTCAGTGCGAAACCCGATCAGGCCGATCGGCAGTGTCAGCGCATGTTGCTTGCCGATGATCAAGGCAAACAGGAACTCGTTCCAGGTCAGCGTGAAGCTGAAGACCGCTGCAGTGATGATGCCGGGCAGCGCGGTGGGAACGACGATCTCCCAGATCACACGCGATCGCGGCGCGCCGTCGACCATGGCCGACTCCTCGATCTCCATCGGAACCGCGTCGATGAATCCCTTGATCATCCAGACCGCATACGGCAACACGATCGACAGGTTGACCAGCACCAGTGCGGTGCGGGTGTCCAGCATGCCGGCCTCCTTGAACATCAGGAAATACGGCAGCACCACGACCGCCGCCGGTATGAACTGCGAGGCGATCACGACCAGGAAGATCGCCTGCTTGAACCGGAAGTCGAAGCGCGAGAACGCATAGGCTGCCATCGTGGCCATCGGCATCGCCAGCAACACAGTGCCGCCAGCCACGGCAAAACTGTTGATGATCTTGTTGCCCAGGTTCCAGGGATCGCGGAAGACCGTTTGCATGTTCTCCAGCGTGGGCGTGAACCACAACGCGTTCGACAGCGAATAGACATCACGCGGCGTCTTGAATGCCGTCAGGAAAATCCAGGCTATCGGCAGCAATATCGCGCTGATCAGAACGATCACGATGAGCTGGCGCAGCCAATGCGCCGTGTGGTCGCGCGGCGAGGCCTGGTATCCGGGCGTCGCATCAGGATGGTGTTGCACGTTCATTTTCTGAATACCAGTCGCAGGTAGAAGCCCGAGGCGACCAGCAGCATGGCGGTCAGGATGTAGGCCGCAGCGGCGGCGTAGCCCATGTCGTAGTAGTTGAACGCCGTCTCGTAGACGAAATAGGCCAGCGTCTGCGTGCTGCGGCCCGGCCCGCCATTGCTCAGCGTATAGATGATGTCGAAGGCCTTGAGCGCAAACACGGTCTTGAGCACCAGCACGACGCTGATGACCGGCAGCAGCTGCGGCAGCGTCACATCACGGAACACCGCCCACGCGGACGCACCATCGACCCGGGCCGCTTCTTCGGTCTCCTTGGGAATCGAGGCCAGGCCACCGAGCATCACCAGCGTCATATAAGGCGCCCAATGCCAGACATCGGCCGCCACCACCGCCACCATGGCCAGCGTCGAGTCGGCCAGCCAGACGGTGTCGACCATGGACGGAAAGACCAGGCCTATCAGGTGGTGCACGATGCCGTATTCGCCATTGAGAAAGAATCGGAAGGAGATACCCACCAGGGCCGGACTCATGACGAACGGCAGGATCAGCAGCACCCGCGCGAAGGTATTGATGCGGCCTGCCTTGTTGAGCAGCAGGGCCGCGCCCAGTGCCACCAGCAGCGTGGCCGACACGTTGGACACCACGAACACCGCCGTGACCCGCATCGCCTCCAGGAAGTCGGGGTCATCGGTCAGCAGGTACCAGTAGTTCTGGAACCCGACCCAGTCCCCCGGCGTCACACTGCGCGCCAGTTTCCATTCCCGAAATCCCAACACGAAGGAATACACGAGCGGGAACAAGGCCATCGCGGAGACAAACAGCAGGGCCGGGGCCAGCAGCAGCCAGTGGACAGGGACGCGGCGCAACAGGGACACGGGTCAGCTCCTATCAGGCCCGGGCTCAGGAACGCAGTATCTTTCGCGCCCGTGAGGCGGCTTCATCCAGGGCTGGCTTGACCTGGGTCTTGCCGGTTGCGAGCTCACTGACCGTCGCCTCCAGCAGATCGCTGACCTGGGCCCACTGCGGGAACAGCGGCGTACCTTTGGCACCCTTGAGCGCCTGGGCACCAAACAAATGCATGCCACCGAAACGGCGGTTGACGTCGCTATCGATCAGGTTCCTGGTCTGCACCGCCACCACTTCGTTCATGCTGGTGTCCAGCAGCACCGAGCGTTCGATCTCGGGCTGGGAAATCCAGGCCAGGAACTCCATGGCCGCATCCTTCTTTTTGCTGTTCTTGTTGATACCGTAGAACCAGGTGTTGGTATAGGTGGTGCTTTCCTTGCCTGGCATGCTGGGCAGCGGCGCGAAGCCGACCTGCTCGGGCTTGAGCGTCGATGTCTTGGGATCGACAAGGCCGGCATAACGCCACCACCACACCGGATACATGGCCACCTTGCCCTGCGCCATCGAATTGGCCGCATCGGACTCGTTGAACGACGCTGACGCGGCTGGCGCGACCTTGTGCTTGAGCAGCACATCGATGTAGGCCTGCGTGGCGGCGACGGCCTGCGGCGAATTGAACGCGGGCTGGCCCTTCGCATCGAGCAGGTCACCGCCCATGCCCCAAAGGTAGTTGAACCAGATCATCAGGTTTTGTGCGCCGGTCTTGCCGTAATACATGGCAACGCCGGACAGGTCGGTCTTGGACTGGATGGTCTTTCCGGTCTCGACCATCTCGTCCCAGGTTGCCGGCGGCTTGAGGCCGAGCTTGGCGAATATGTCCTTGCGATAGAACATCAGCTGCACATGACCCCGGATCGGCATGCCCAGGATGTTCTTGCCATTGCCGTTGCCGTCGCGGGCAGCGCGCAGGTGCGCATGCGGATACCGCTCGACCATGTCGATTTTTTTCTCGGCCAGGCGCGCATTGATCGGATCGAACAGGTTGTACAGCGAGGGGCCCCAGACATCCATGGCGCTGAGCAGGTCGTATTGCGCGCCCTGAGCCACCAGTTCGGCGGTCAGCTTTTCGCGCGTGCTGGCAAACGGCACATACTGGTACTTGACCTTGATACCGGTCAGCGCCTCGAATTCGGCCAGCTTGGCTTCATGCGCCTTGAACTGGGGCGCCACCACGGTCAACAGGCTCAGTTCCGTGCCGGCATACGGTTTGCCGGGCGTCAACGGTGCAGCGGCTTGCGCCCGAACCCAGGGCTGAAAACCGAGGCCAAGTGAAGCGGCGCCGACTTGTAGCAGATCACGTCTTTTCATGCTTTGTCCCTCATAAAATGAATTGGAATTCAATAATTTTCTAAAACAGGTCGTATTGCATACGAATGCAACACAATAATCAAGGGCACTGACCGTTAACCCTGATATGAATTCGTTTTCATCATGAGACGCAAATTCAACGCCCCGACTTCTTACGACGTGGCATCCCATGCTGGTGTCTCACAGGCTGTCGTGTCGCGCGCGTTCCAGGCTGACGCGCCCATCGCTGCCGCGACCCGGGTCAGGGTGCTCGCCGCCGCGCAGGCACTGGGTTACCAACCCAATGCGGTGGCCCGCAGCCTGATCACCAAGCGCTCGGGACTCGTCGCCATCCTGATCTCGCAAGACACGCAACGGGAGACATCGGAGGTATTGTTCTCGCTTTGCCTGGCCTTGCAAAGACACGAATTCCAGCCCCTACTGTTCACGGTCGCGCAGGAAGCGGATGCAGAGCAGGCGATGACCCGGGCACTTGCGCATGGCATCGACGCCATCATCTCCTGCCTGGAACTGACGCAGGCCGCACTGGCACGCGCCTGGAAACGTCCGTGTCCGGTGGTGATGTTCAACCGCGAGGCGCCAGCCGACCTGGCGTCGAGCGTCGCGACAGACAATCGCGGCGCATCGCGCCTGCTGGCGTCGCGCCTGTATGCGGCAGGCCACCGGCGTTTCGCGTTGGTCGCAGGCCCGCCGGTCGCCCCGGTCGCCCGAATGCGCGAAGGCGGGTTCACGGATCGCCTGGCCGAACTCGGGGTCTCCAACCTGCAGTATGTCGCGGGCGACTACCACTATGAATCGGGACACGCAGCCGGGCTGCAACTGCTGCAGTCGCCGGACCCGGCGCAGCGCCCGGAGGTGATCTACTGCGTCAACGACGCCATGGCACTCGGCGTACTTGACGCCGCCCGTTTCGCGCTGATGCTGCAGGTGCCGCAGGACGTGTCGATAGTCGGGTTCGACAACATCCCCGCCGGACAGAGGCCCGCCTACCGGCTGACGACGGTCAGCCAGCCATTCGACGCCCTGGCCGAACGGGTGGCCAACGAAGTGCGCAACCGGCTCGCCGACCAGGCCCGTTGCACGCAGGTCCAGTTGCCAGCCGAGCTGGTGGAACGCGCATCCGCGCTGCTGTTCCCCCGCGTGGCGTCGCCCGGAGGCTGAACCACCACGGACGCAGGCCGATGTCGGCGCTCGGGGCGTCCCCGGCGATGGTTGCCGCCATGCGCCCGGACGTCACGCCGACGAGGAAACGCGGCCAGACGCCATCACAGTCGCCAATGGTCCCCCTGCATGGGTTTGTCACGCACGGGCCAAACAGGGCAAAGCATTTGCACTACTTCCATCAGGCTCAACCACTCGGACATGGGGTCGACGCCAGAATCCTTGTGCATCGGCGCCTGAAAAGGCACGCCCGCCTCGCGCGCAAGCACTGCTGCTGCATCGGCAAGGCCCAGTCCCGCTCCGGCATCGGTGTCGGTGTCACCCGAGAAATCCACACCCTTGGTGGCGCGAACCACCTGATGTGCAACCACCGCCAAGCCGCCAATCAAGGCTGGCTCGGTTCCGCTGCGCGCAAACATCGCCAGTGCTTCACGAATCTGTTCGGCCAGGTCGGACATGTCTGCTGCGTGAATAGAGGATTACAGGCATCATAGCGCCCACTTTGGCGTGGCTGGTACCGGTTTGCGTCATCTGCAACTGACATCGGATCTGCAGTTTCCCGTCCACAGACAATGCCGTAGCCACCGACCGGAGGCCTGCCTGCCGACTAGCGACCGGCGACGGTCAGCCAGCTGTTCAGGTTCCGGCGCCGGCCCGGCTTTCGACATGCGCGACAATCTGTTTCCAGATCGCCACTTCGTCTGTCACCATGTACTCGGCCATCACCTTGCCACCGGTCATGTTGAAATGGCTCATGCCCATCACGTACATGGGCGCACCCGTCGGTGCGCCGAAGTGGCCGAATCCGCCATGGGTGCCGGTCAGCGACCAGCGCAATGCAATGCGCAGCGGCTGCTCCGGGTCCCGATTGATGCGCGCCGCTCCAGGTCGGGAATGGCGCGTTGCAAGGGTTCGAAGACATTGCCGTACAGGCCCTGCGGGCCATCCAGATCGTCGTAAGGCGTTGCCAGATGCACCACCGCATCGGGCCTGAACACCGACAGCAGCGCGGCGCGCACCGAAGAGGGTTCGTAGTCGTACAAGGCCTGGCGCATCGGCGCCAATGCGGCCTTGTTGAAGGCGTGCACATCCATCGGCATGAAAAAACTAGCCTTTCACGGCGCCCTGTGTCAGGCCACCGACAATCTGCTTCTGAAAAACCACCACCAGGATGATCAGAGGGATCGTGATGCTCACGGCGCCGGCCACGCCCTGCATCAGAAAGGCCTCGGTCTCGGCCGTGATCGCATTCGCAATCGCTGCCGGCATGGTCATGTGGTCTCCACTTGTGAGGGCGGAACTCAGCAAAAAGTCGTTGTATGCCAGCAGGAAGCTGAACAGGCCGGTGGTCACCACACCGGGCCACATCACCGGGATGATGACGCGCCGGAATGCCTGAAACCGGGTGCAGCCGTCCACCAGAGCCGCCTCGTCAAGTTCATTGGGAATGTTGACGAAGAACGAGCGCAGCATCCAGATCGTGAACGGCTGGTTGATCGCCACCAGCACGAAAATCAGCGTGAAATAGGTGTTGCGGATGCCCAGCGCATCGAAGATCGTGAAAAACGACGGCAGCAGGCTGGAATGCGGAATCGCGCGGAACATCAACGCCACCAGCAGCAGCCAGAAACCCATGGCCCCGCGGTAACGCGACAGCGCATAACCGGCCAGGCATCCGACGGTCAGCGATATCGTCACCGTGAAGACCGTCACCAGCGCGGTGTTAAGAAAGTTGCGGTAAAACTCCTGGCCGATCCATAGCCGGGTGTAGTTGTCGAACGTGAACGGCGCGATCCACTTGATCGGGGACGAAAAAGCGTCGACATATTGCCGAAATGAAATGATGGCGGTCCAGACCACCGGCAACGAGGCGATGACCAGCCAGAACGCCAGCCCGGCGTACAACAGGATCGACAGCGGGATATTGCGTTTGCCGGCCATCACAAGCCTCCTTTTTGTTCGCGCCAGGTTTTTACCAGCAACGGAATCAGCAACACCACGATACCGATCAGCGTCAGCACTGCGGCAGCACTGGCCTTGTACGGGTTGTTCTCCAGCAGCAGGATGTGATAGGTCAGGTATTGCACGCTGGTCGTGAACGCACCCTGGGTCAGCACGACGACCGGCTCGAACACCCGGTATGCATCCATCAGGTGGATCAAGGTGATGAACACGAACAGCGGCATCAGGTGCGGCACCGTCACATAACGCAACTTCTGCCAGCGGCTGGCGCCATCGATCGTCGCCGCCTCGAGCGCATCCTGCGGCACCGACTGGAGCCCGGCGTACAGCACGATAAAGGCAAACGGCACTACGTGCCAGATACCATAGACGATGATGAGCAGGCGCGCCGACCAGGCCTGCGCCATCCAGAACACCTCGATGCCGAACTGCGACAGCAGGTAGGGCACCAGGCCGTTGTCGCGGAACAGCCATTTGATCGACAGCGCCGCGACCACCGGCGTGATGATGAAGGGCAACAGCGAGGCCGTGATGAACATGCCCTTGAGTCTTTGCGTGGCACCGTTGACGGCCAGCGCGAGCAGAAAGCCGATCACCAGCACGAACGGAAGCGTCGAAAACGTATAGATCATCGTGAATTTGAGCGCGCCCAGAAACTCGTTGTCGGCCGGGTCGCCCTTGGCCACCTTGCCCCCCGCGTCCGGCGGCTGGTCCGATGCGGCGTCAGGTGCATCCTTGTCCAGGCCCAGCACTTTGCGGTAGTAGCTCAGCCCGACGAATTCACACTTCTCGACGGCGCGGCCGTCGGCGCCGAGTTTGGCACGCTGGGTCAGTGTCTCGCGCTTGCCGAACGGTGTCGATTCCTCGATCTTGACCATCTCCATCTCAAGGGCGCAGTTGCGCACCGACAGATAGAAGGTGATGACCATCGGCGCAGCAAGCAGCAGCAGCATCATGGCCACCGACGGTGCCACAAACTGGAGAAAAGATCTGGTTTTCATCGTGTACCACCTGCATGGGAAACCAGGCGTTCATCGCGCTGGAAAACCTCTGTACGAATCCCGGCGTCGGACTATCTGCCCGCACACCGGGGGCTGCGCGCACCGGCACCCGGACCGGGCGCGGCGCCGCACAACCGGTCGTTACTTGATGAAACCCTTTTCGGTTGCCGCCTTGACGTAGTTCGCCGCAGCCGCATCCAGCGCCTGTTGCGGCGTCATCGCACCACCCAGGGCCTCCGGTACCAGCTTGCCGATCTCATTGGTCGCCAGACCCAGATAGGGCTCGGTCGGCCAGATCGGTGCGCCGGCATTCATCGACAGGGTCACGCCGGTGCCGAAACGGGTCGGTTGGTAGTTCGAGCGGATCCAGATCGTCAGGTCGTTGCCCGACTTCACGGTGGCCTCGTCAATGCCGTCCATCAGCACCTGGAACACGGTGTCACGATCGCTGCCCAGGTTCTTGGGCATGGCCACACCATCCCACCACAGATGCGTGGCGCTCTTGCCGCCCTTGACCGCGGCAGGTGCTGCGGCAAAGTCCATCTTGCCCACAATCTTTGATGCGGCCGGATCATCCATGCGCGCAGCCCGGCTGGCCCAGAGCACCCCCATGGCGGCCTTGCCCTGCTGGAACTGGTTCATCACGTCGTCGGAATTGGACGCCAGGTAGTTGGGCGTCATGAACCTGGACATGGCTTTCATCAGCTCGATCGTCTTGATGCCGGCCTCGCCGTTGAACGCAGGTTGCGCCGTGCCCGGCTTGAACATGTGACCGCCAAAACCGACATACATGTTGACGAACTCGGCCGAGATGTCGAACCCCTTTGCAAAGGTCTGCGCGATCGGGAATTCGATGCTCGGGTCCTTGGCCTTGATCACGGCGGCTGCCTGCAGCATCTCGTCGTAGGTGGTCGGCACCTTGAGACCGAGCTTGTCGAAGATGTCCTTGCGGTAGAACAGGTTCTGCGCGTTCTGCTGGAATGCAACCGCCATCACCTGGCCGTTGGACTTGACCAGCATGTTGTCCTCGATCTTGTACTTGGCCTTGTACTTGGCGACCAGGTCGGTCATGGGCTGCAGCTGGCCCTTGGCCACCAGGTTCGAATACACACCGCCCGACAGGATCGTGCCATCGAAGGCCGACTTGCCGTCCGATCCGAAGGCACGTTCGGTTTCGACCCGGGCGTCGGGCGTGACCTTCACAGCCACCTTGAGGTTGCCCTTGCTGCAGCTCTCCATCTCCTTGGCCATGAGCTGGGTCGATGGAAATGCGGGCGCAACGATATTGATGTCGCCCTTGCCCGTGATGGGACCGCAGGCGAGCGCAACACCTGGAAGCAGGACAGCACTGGCCGCAATGGCCAGCAACGAACGACGCGGCAAGTGAAACAAGAATGGCATGGTGGGTCTCCTGGTGAAAATGTGAAAGACGGAATAGGAATCGGCCGGCAATCAGGCAAGGTCCAGGCGCATCCGGTGCTGCGTCTGGCCATCGAACAAGTAACAACGCTCGGTCGCCACCGCAAAGCCGACACGCTCGCCCATGCGGACGCGAAACTCCTTGTCGGCACGGGCGGTAATGAACTCGTCCGCCGCCTTGATCGTCACGGTCGTCGAGTCGCCGAGCAATTCGAACGAAAACACGTCGCCCGCAACCTGCGGGTCGCTGTCGGCAACGACCTGCATGTCTTCGGCGCGCATGCCCAGCACCACGTTTGACTGGCTCAATGTGCCAAAGCCGCCGACGCGCACCGAGAAGGTCTTGCCCTTGGCCTCGAACACGCCGTCCGTGAGCGCGCCGCTGACCAGGTTCATCGCCGGCGCACCAATGAAACCTGCCACGAACAGGTTGTTCGGGTCGTTGTAGATCTGCTCGGGTGTTCCGACCTGCTGGATCTCGGCCTTGCTCATCACCACCACCCGATCGGCCAGCGTCATCGCCTCGACCTGATCGTGCGTCACGTAAACGGTGGTGACGGCCAGTTCGTGGTGCAGATGCTTGATATGCGCCCGCATGCTGACCCGCAGCTTGGCGTCCAGATTGGACAAGGGCTCATCCATCAAAAAGACCTTGGGTTCGCGCACGATGGCGCGCGCCAGTGCCACGCGCTGGCGCTGCCCGCCGGACAGTTCCTTGGGTCGACGCTGCAGGAAGTCGTCAAGCTCGACCTTGGCCGAGGCTTTCATCACCGCAGGGTGTATATCGGCTTTCGGTGTGCCGCGGATACGCAGCGGAAAGCTGATGTTCTCGTACACCGTCATGTTCGGGTACAGGCCATAACTCTGGAACACCATCGCCACGTCGCGGTCCTTGGGCTCTAGCGTGTTGACACATCGGTCCCCGATCCATATCTCGCCCTCGGACGGGTCCTCCAGGCCGGCCACCATGCGCATCGTCGTGGTCTTGCCGCAACCCGATGGACCGAGCAGCACGAGGAATTCGCCATCGGCGATGTCCAGCGACATGCGTTTGACGCCGACAGCCGCGCCCCAGGCCTTGGCGATATTCTTGAGTTGGATCCTGGCCATGGTGTATCTTTCGGTTTGTTGCGGCGTTCAGGCCTGTGCAGTCAGAACCTGCATCCAGATGGCCACATCGTCGATCAGCACCCATTCGCGCAGCACTTTCCCGTCGACCAGTTCGACATGGTTGATGCCCATGACTTCGACCACATGCCCGCTCGCCGGGCCGTACAGGCCATCGGCTGTGCCGTGATTGGTATGCCGGGTGAACGCGCGCCAGCGTAGCGCCACCCGATCGGCCCGTCCGGCGCCCTGGTTCAACACCAGGTGCTCGACGTCGAAACGCTCGACCTGCAAGGCCGCAAACAGGGATAACCAATAGGCGCCCACTTCCAGATGCCCGTAGCGCGTGGTTTCGCACGGACCGATGTGATGCACGGCTTCGTCGTACAGGCTGACTGCCAGTTTTTGCCCACCTGCAACACCTTCGATCGCCTGCGCATAGGACTGCGCTGCAGCGCGCGGGTCGATGTGGGATTGGTAGCCGGCGGGAGCCGGCCCCGCCACCGGCTTGTTCCACCCGCCGCGCTGGTTCAACCAGACCTGTGCCAGTTCGCGCGGCTCAACGCCGATCTGCCGTGCAATCGCGCCCTGGTCGCGCACCAGCCACTCATGGATGATCCGGTTGTCCTTGCAGACGCAGTCGGCAATGGTCCGCGCATGGATACGCCGCCCCGTCGCTTTGCCAAAATTGCCGTCACCCCGATGCGTCATCGTCGAAATGATGCGGTGCGAACTCAGGTAACCGCCGCGGTCGTCGCCGGACTGGATGACGTCTTCGGCCAGCAGGCGCCGGTCGGGGAACATCACCAGCGTCGCGCGCGTGCCGTCGATGACCTGCTGTACCGAAGTGCTCACAGCCGCCGGTGTGTCGACGATGCAGGGGTCGCTGTAGTACAGATGGATGTCATCGATCCGGCCACCTTCCCAGATCCGGTCGGTGATGACCCGGATGTACTGGTCGAGATCGCGGAATTCGGCGGCAAAACCGCGCATGCCAGCGGTCTGGATGATGGCCGCCGATGGCGCTGGAGAAACAGGATTCATTTGGCGGCTTTCAATGTCGGTCTGGGCGCGCTGGACGCGCGCAACACCAGGCGGGTCGGCAACACGACGGCCCGGTTCTGGTTCTCTCCATCGAGTTCTTGCATCAGCAAACCGACCGTGGCCTCGATCATGGCGTCGGCGTCCTGCACCACCGAACTGAGCTGGTACGAGCCCCATTCCGATTGCTTGACATTGTCGAAACCCACCACGCTGACATCCTGCGGAATGCGCAGGCCCAGTTCGATCCGCAAGGTGTCCATCACCGCGATCGCCATGTGGTCATTGGCAACGAACACCGCGTCAGGGCGTTGCGCGGCCTTGACGGAGAACAGCGTGCGGGCGGCGGCCTTGGCGTCTTCAAAATCGTAGTTGCCAACGGCGCGCGCAAAAACACTCTGGCCCGACTCCGCCAGGCCATCACGCAGGCCCTGCTCGCGCTGCTGATTCGTGGAGGCGTCCTCCAGTCCGGCGATATAGGCCACGCGGCGGTGACCGGTTCGGGCCAGATACTGGCCCACCAGCATGCCGCCCTGGAAATTATCCGTAGTGACCGAGCTGGTGTTTTCGCTGCCGCTGCTGACGCGGTTGAACAACACGACCGGGATACCCGCTTCTTCGCAGCGCAGCGCCAGCGCACTGGACATCGACGTGGATGCCATCACCATGCCGTCGACCTGGTACTGCAGGATCTCTGCCAGCACCGCATCGGTCTGACGGGTATCGGCAATGAACAACAACACGTGATAACCGTCGCGCTGCAGGCGTTGCGAGAGTTTCTCCAGCACTACCGGGTAGAACTGGTTCTCCAGGTACGACATCACGACACCGATGATGCGACTGCGGCGCGTGATCAAGGTGCGTGCAATCGCATTGGGGCGGTATCCCAGCTTGCGCGCGGCATCCTCGATCTTGACGCGGGTTGCATCCGACACACTGGCCCCTGGCGTGAAGGCGCGACT
>Ga0154020_10006968_pt1 | contig 13238 bp, 11 predicted proteins | sample Klosneuvirus_201_FD_109709 | JGI IMG/M metagenome (GOLD analysis project Ga0154020, IMG submission 109709) | Active sludge microbial communities from wastewater, Klosterneuburg, Austria - Klosneuvirus_20160825_MG | ecosystem: Engineered > WWTP > Aerobic digester > Activated sludge | place... | reverse complement strand
GACAAGGCCTCGTTCATCCCCGTGCTGCACGAGCTCCTCGAGGCCTCGGGGCGCCTGCGCCTGGTGGGCGACGACGGCGCGAGCGACCTCGCCCCGCTCGTGCGCTTCCGCTTCTCGAACGGCCACACCCCGGGGTTGATGCTCGCCGAGATCGCGCTCGCCGACGGTCCGCTCGTGTTCGCCGCCGACCTCGTGCCCGGGATGCCGTGGGTGCACGTGCCGATCACCATGGGGTACGACCGCAACGCGGAGCTCCTCATCGACGAGAAGCGCGCGCTCTACGAGGCGCTCGTGCCGGTGCACGGCAAGCTGTTCTTCACCCACGACCCGAAGACGGCGTGCGGCGCGCTCCGCCTCGACGGCCAGAAGTACAAGGCCGACCCGGTCGATTGTGCCACCCTGCGATGACGAGCGAGGCGTGATGTCGCTGGATCGCTGCACCCGATCGTGACCGCCCGTTGACGCCTCCACCCGCAACCCGCTGGAATCACATGCTGGCGCGGAAGCTGCTGAGCGCCGGCCCATGACCCGCACCCTCTCCGCTTCCGCCCTTCTCTTCGCCCTCGGCGCGCTCGGCAGCGCCTGCTCGAGCAACTCGGACTCCACGAGCGAAGCCTGTTCGAGCTACGTGAAGGCCCTCCGCGCCTACAACGAGCGTTGCAGCTCTGGGTCCTCGCTCTCCGGGGACCGATGGATCCAGCTGGAGGCGCGTTACAAGCTCGCTTGCGACGCGAGCCTCGCGCTCCCCGGCACGGGGATCGACAGCCAGTTCGTCGGCAAGTGCAGCGACGCCATGAAGGGCGCCGCGTGTGGGTCGAGCGCGCTCCCGGAGTGCACCACGCCCGCGGGCAAGCTCGCGGACGGTGCCGCGTGTTCGAGCAGCGAGCAGTGTCAGAGCACCTACTGCGACAGCGCGGGCTCCGCGACGGGCTGCGGAACCTGCGGGAAGACGGTGGCCATCGGCGGCGCGTGCGGCGGCGGCGACCGCTGCGTGCGCGGATCGAACTGTGTCGGCGGCACGTGCACGGCGCCCACCTACGGCGCGGTCGGCGCGGCGTGCGACGCGACCAAGGCGCTCTACTGCGCGAACGGTCTCTCGTGCGACGGCGCCAGCAAGACGTGCAAGGCGCTCCCCGGCGTCGGCGAGCCGTGCCCGAGCTTCATCTGCGCCACCGGTCTCACGTGCGACTTCACCGCCAAGACCTGCTTCGCGCCCAGCAAGGTCGGCGCCGGTCAGCCCTGCGGCGGCACGACCAAGAACGTCTGCGACGCCGGCCTCACCTGCAAGAGCAACGTCTGCGCGATCGTCACCTGGGTCAAGCCGGGCGGCGACTGCAGCGCAGCAGGCACCCAGTGCGAGCACGGCAGCTGCCTGACGACCACGACCAAGCTCTGCCCGAAGCTCATCCCCGATGGCGGCGCGTGCACCTCGGGCAAGCCGGAGGACGGCGTCTGCGACGACCTCGCGAGTTGCGTGAACGGCAAGTGCCTGCTCTCGGGCAGCAACCGCTGCGGCTGACCCTCGTGCACGGGGCGGGCGACGGCCTCGTGGCGTCGCCCGCTCACGTCACCAGATCTCGCACCGGTTCTTGTCGGTCTTCACCATCTTGGCCGCCGGCTTGCACTGGAACGCGCTCGCGAACTCCTTCACGTTCACGAGCGGCCCGTTGACGCGGAACTCGGCCGGCGAGTGCGGGTCGGTCTTCACGCGGACCACCAGCATCTGCGGCCGCGCGTTCTGGCACCAGCCCTGCGCGAACCCGAGGAAGAACTGCTGGTCCTCGGTGAAGCCGTTCAGCGCGGCGTCGGGCTGGCCCTTGCGCGTCTCCTTGAAGGCCGCGTAGGCGAGCTTCACGCCGCCGAGATCGGCGAGGTTCTCGCCGAGGGTGAGCTTGCCCTTCACGTAGACCGGCTTGTCGTTCTCCTTGACCGGCGAGTAGCCGTCGTACTGCTTCACGAGGCAGCCCGCGCGCTTCTCGAACTCGCCGCCGACCTTCTTCGACCACCAGTCCTTGAGGTTGCCGTCGCCGTCGAACTGCCGGCCCTCGTCGTCGAAGCCGTGGGTGAGCTCGTGGCCCATCACCATGCCGATGCCGCCGAAGTTGGTGGCCAGGGTGGCGCGCTTGTCGAAGAACGGCGCCTGCAGGATGCCCGCCGGGAACACCATCTCGTTCATGTTGGCGTCGTAGTAGGCGTTGACCTGGTGCGGGGTCATGTACCACTCGTTGCGATCGAGCGGCTTGCCGATCTTGGCCACCTGGCGCGCGAACTCGAAGGCGTCCGCGGCGAGCGCGTTGCTCGCGTGCACGTGGCCGACGCTGAGCGCCGAGTAGTCACGGAACTTGTCGGGGTAGCCGATCTTGTTGCCGATCTTGGCGAGCTTCTCCTGCGCCTTCTTGCGGGTCGCGGCGTCCATCCACGGCAGCGTCTCGAGGTTGCGCTGCATGGCCTTCTCGATCTCGACGACCATGTCGTGGGTGGTCTTCTTGCCGTCCTCGCCGAAGGTGTCGCGCACGAACGAGCGACCGAGCGACTCGCCGATCGCGTGATCGACCGCGGAGATGCAGCGCTTCCAGCGCGGGAGCTGGGCCTTCGCGCCGGTGAGGTGGGTGCTCGTGAAGCGGAACGACTCGTCGACGAACGCCTTCGGCAGCGTGGGCGCGCGCTCGTGGATCAGCTGCCACGCGAGGTAGGCGCGCCAGGCCTCGACGGGCTGCTTCTGCAGCGCCTTCTCGACGCCCTCGACGAACTTTGGCTGCAGCACGTTGATCGGCGCCGCGGAGCCCACGCCGAGCTTGGCGAAGAACGCGGGGAACCCCAGGGTCGGCGCGAGCTTGTCGACCGCGAGGATGTTCATCTTGTGATAGACCTTCTTCGGCTCGCGGCGCTCCTCGCGCACCATCGAGGCGGTGGCGAGCGCGGTCTCGAACTTCATGATGGCGGCCGCGTCGTCGCCCCGGTTGGCGAGCTTCAGCATCGCGGCCACGTGCTCCACGTAGGCCGTGCGGATCTCGTCGGCCTTCGCGCCCTTGTCGAAGTAGTAGTCGCGGTCGGGCAGGCCGAGGCCCCCCTGCTCGAGCTGGCCGATGACCTGGGTCGCGTCGCCGAAGTCCTGGCCCGAACCGAAGCCGAAGAGCGGTCCGTAGCCCAGGCTCCACAGCTGGGCGAGCGCGGGGCCGACGTCCTTCTTGTCCTTGATGCCGTCGACGATCTGGAGCGCGGGGGCGATCGGCCCGAGGCCGGCCTTCTCGACGCCGTTCTCGTCCATGCAGGTGCCGTAGAAGTCGGCGAGCTTCTTGGCGTCGACGTCCTTGGCGTTCTTGCCGGCGACGTAGGCCTCGAGCGTGGTCTTGAGCCGCTGCTCGTTGCGCTCGTCGATCTCGGAGAAGCTGCGCGTCCACGACGAGCGGTCGTCGGGGATCGGCGTGGCCTTCTTCCAGCCGCCGCAGGCGTAGGCGTAGAAGTCGTCGCAAGGGTCGACCGACTTGTCGAGCGCGGCCTCGTCCACGGCGATGGGGCTCATCGGCACGGGCGTGCTCGGGATGATGACGGGCTTCTTGTCGGGCTCGGGCGGCGGCGCGACCGCGATCGGGGTCTCGGGGATCTTGCCGGGGCTCGCGCTGCAGGCGACGAGGGCTCCGAGGACGAAGGGGGCGAACGCGCGGGTCGACATGGGCCGGCAGGGTCGACAGTGAGAGGCGCGCCGTCAAGGGACAGCGCGAAAAGCACCCTCACGGCGCGAGGAACGAGCGGACCAGGGCGTTCACCCGATCGGCGGCGTCGTACTGCGGGACGTGGCCGCACGCGTCGAGCACGACGCTGGTGGCGTGGGGCACCGCGTCGGCCGTGTGGCGCGCGAACGCCTTGGGCACGAGCCAGTCGCGCTCTCCCCACACGAACAGCGAGGGCGCCTGCAGCCGGGCGAGGCGGTCCCAGAAGCCCTGCTCGCCGTGCGGGTCCTCGAGGTAGATCTGCCGCGCCGCGGCGAAGAACGCGATGCGCCCGCGGGCCGACGAGAACACGTGGAGGAACTCGTCCACCGCGGCGTCGATCCACGCCGAGGGCACGGCCGTGACGAACAGCGAGCGCAGCGTGAGGAGCACCTGGGCGCGCAGGAGCGGGATCGGCACGAGGGCCATCTCGGGCCGCAAGAGGCGCGCGAGCGGCGCGAGCTGGCGGTAGCTGCGCCACGCCATCGACGGCGCGAGCAGCACGAGACGGTCGACGCGCTCGGGGTGACGCAGCCCGCACTCGAGCGAGATGCGCCCACCCATCGAGTTGCCGACGAGGCTCGCGCGCTCGATGAGGAGCGCGTCGAGGAACGCGACGAGCCAGCGGGTGAAGAACGCGAACCCGTACTCGACGCGCAGCGGCTTGCCCGTCTCGCCGAACCCGGGGAGATCGGGGGCGATCACGCGGTGGTCGCGGCACAACGCGACGAACGTGGGGAGCATCGACACGTTGGTCGCGCCGAGGCCGTGCAGGAACACCACCGGCGGGGCGTCGCGGGGACCGGCCTCGAGGTAGAAGGTCTCGATGCCGGCGACGGTGCGGATGCCCGGTCGCGGCGCGTGCGGGGAGAGCCGCGGCGGCGGGTAGAACAGGTCGAGCTTGAGCGCGAGGCCCACGTTGCCGCGCACGCCGAGCTTGCCGGCGAAGAACGCGTCGAGCCCGGGGAACGTGCCCTCGAGCACGCCGATCGTGGTGTCGGCGTCGCCCTCGACGGTGGCGGTCGGGTTGCTGATGCGGCCCCGCTCGATGCGCGGGCGATCGGGCGAGAGGTGGATGGTGAAGGCGCCCGCGAGCCCCGCCTCGACCTGCACGGTGCCCCGCGCCTGGTGGCGGAACACCGAAGGCTGCGCGAGCCTGCCTTCGACGATGCGCTCGATGGGCGAGGGGGCGTGCGGCGTGCTGCGCGAGAACGGCCAGACCAACGGCCGGAGTGTGGACGATCGCAGGTGCGCTAGGCAAGCCGAGATTCAGTGCACGCGCAGCGTGATCTCGACGCGCGTGCCGTCGGGGCGCACCACGGAGATCACGGTCTTCTTCTGATCGAGCGCCATGGCCAGATCGGTCGTGGCCGTGACGCCGAGCGGCGCGCCGGGGTGTGAGTCATAGCGGTGCACCTCGAGCGAGGTGGGCACCTTGCCGGCGACGGGGGTCAGGCACCGCACCTTGAGGTCGTAGCGATAGCCGTCGTACGGCAGCGAGAGCGTGGCGCGCCCCTGCTCCTCGAGGGTGAGCGAGAAGCGCGCGGTCTGCGCGTTCTTGGGCAGCGCGGTGTCGACGATCTCGACGTCGGCGGTCCGGGGCTCGGGGGTCGGCGTGCCCGCGTGGGCCGGGACGGTGACGAGCAAGAGAGGAGCGACGAGGGCGAGGTGCCAGGGGTTGGGGCGGGGATGCATGCACGCGCTCTCAGCAACCGATGTGCCGCGCGGACATTCCCGGCCCGTTCTCCGCGGAGTCCCTGGCGTGTGACAGACTGTCGCGCGATTCCGAGCGGCGGAGTCAGCCTGACGCTGGCATCATCCGGGGGTGCGTCGCCTCCTTCCCTTCTTCGCCCTCGCCGCGTGCTCCTCTTCTTCGACCGACACGCCGCCGGTCGACACCGGCGCGGAGGCCGAGACCGGGCCCGTGTGCACCTACGACGGGCGCGTCGATCCGGCGCCCCCGGTGCCGAAGATCCACACGCCGCGCTGGGCGTTCCAGCCGTGGATCTCGAAGGACATCTCCGACCGCGACGACACCTACGCGTTCGTCAAAGGGTTCCGCGATCGCGACATCCCGGTCGGCGTGGTGGTGCTCGATAGCCCCTGGGAGACCAACTACAACACCTTCGTCCCGAGCCCGAAGCGCTACCCCGAGTTCGGCAAGATGGTGGCCGACCTCAAGGCCCAGGGCATCCGCACGGTCCTCTGGGTCACCCAGATGACCAACGAGAAGTCGTTCGACCTCGAGGCCGGCGGCGACCGCTACGACGGTTCGGCCGCCAACTTCGAGGAGGGCCAGGCCTGCGGCTTCTTCGTCAACGATGGGGAGAAGTACAGCTGGTGGAAGGGCGTCGGTTCCGGCGTCGACTTCTCCAACGACCGCGCGCGCACGTGGTGGCACCGGCAGCAACACGCCGTGCTCGACCTCGGCATCGCGGGGTGGAAGCTCGACTTCGGCGAGAACTACATCCGCACCGCGACCATCAAGACCAGCAAGGGCGAGATCCCCCACCAGGAGTACTCGGAGAAGTACTACGAGGACTTTCTCTCCTACGGCGTGTCGGCGAAGGGCGCCGAGGAGTTCGTCACGATGGTCCGGCCGTACGACGAGTCGTACGAGTTCAAGGGCCGCTTCTTCGCGCGCAAGGAGCACGCGCCGGTCGCCTGGGTCGGCGACAACCGCCGCGACTGGGTGGGCCTGATCGACGCGCTCGACCACACCTTCCGCTCGGCGGCGGCGGGCTACGTGGTGATCGGCTCCGACGTCGGCGGCTACCTCGACCGTGACGACAAGGACCTCACCAAGGTGGTGCCGGCCGACACGGTCACCTTCGCGCGGTGGACGGCCACGAGCGCGCTGATGCCGTTCATGCAGCTGCACGGGCGCGCGAACCTCACGCCGTGGACCGTGCTCGACCACGTCGACGAGACGGTGAAGCTCTACCGCTACTGGTCGAAGCTCCACCAGGCGCTGGTGCCGTTCTACTACTCGCTGGCCGAGGAGTCGTATGCCAAGGGCACCACCATCCTCCGCCCCATCGGCAAGGACCCGACCGAGTGGAAGGACGACTACCGCTACCAGCTCGGCGACGCGTTCCTCGTGGCGCCGATCCTCGACGGCACCGATCAGCGCGACGTGAAGCTGCCCGCCGGCGCGCGCTGGTACGACTTCTGGTCGACCCAGAGCTGGGACGGCGGCAGCACCGTCGCCAAGTCGCCGATGCCGCGCGAGCGCATCCCGGTGTTCCTCCGCGAGGGCGCGATCGTCCCGCTCGACGTGGTCGACGACGCCAACGCGCTCGGCACCCTCGCCAGCAAGGGCGCCCGCACCATCCTCGTCGTCCCGAGCGCCGTGGGCAGCGCGTTCGTGGTGCACGACGAGGACGGCAAGACCACCGCGCTCGGTCAGAAGGACCGATCGTTCACGCTCTCGCGCACGACGGCGCCGGTGATCCTGCGCGTGCGCCTCGACGCGGCGCCGACCGCGGTGACCGACGGATCGACGCCGATCGCCGCCGTGGCCGACCGCGCCGCCCTCGACACGGCGACGTCGGGTCAGCTCTACGACACCACCCAGAAGGTGCTCTGGATCAAGATCCCGAGCGGCACGACCTCGCGTACGCTCTCCTGGTGAACACGATCCGACTCCAGGGTGACCACGGCGCGTCGGCGACGATCGTCCCCGAGCGGGGCGCGATCGTGACCTCGCTCGTGCTCGGGGGCCACGAGCTGCTCTACCTCGACGAAGACACGCTGCGCGACCCGCAGAAGAACGTGCGCGGCGGCATCCCCGTGCTGTTCCCCTCGCCCGGTCGGCTCGCCGACGATCGCTTCGCCAAGGGCGCGATGAAGCAGCACGGCTTCGCGCGCACGCTGCCGTTCACCGTGACCCGCGAGGCCGAGACCGAGACCACGCTCGCGCTCGAGGACTCCGAGGTCACGCGCGCCCAGTTCCCGTACGCCTTCGAGTTCGTCCTCCACTACCGCCTCATGCACGACGCGCTGCGCATCGAGGCCACGGTGACCAACCACGACGACGCCGAGCTGCCCTTCGGGTTCGGGCTGCACCCGTATTTCGCCGTCCCCGAGGCCGAGAAGGCGGCCGCCCGTATCGAGACGGGGGCCACGCGCGCCTTCGACAACGTGAAGAAGGAGGAGATCGCGCTCGACGGCATCGACCTCACCGCCAAGGAGGTCGACCTGCACCTCGTCGATCACGGCTGCCAGGAGAGCGCCCTCACCTGGTTCGGCCGCACCGTGCGCCTGCGTGGCTCGTTCGAGCTCACGCGCTGGGTGATCTGGACGCTGCGTGGCAAGGACTTCGTCTGCCTCGAGCCGTGGACCTGCCCCGCCGACGCGCTCAACACCGGCGCCGGCCTGATCGTGCTCCCGCCGGGGGACACACGCACCCTGTTCGTGGAGATCGTCCTCGAATGAGCGAGGCGCGGGTCTCGGGCGCGGTCGTGCTCGACCAGCGCAGGGCCTACGCCGAGCTCGTGGGCCGAGAGGCGCTGGAGGCGGCGCTCGCCACGCTGCCCGCCGACCGGCGGCGTGAGTACGACGAGCTGCTCGCGGTCTCGTGGTGTCGGTGCACGACGATCACCATGGTGATCGAGGCGGTCGCGGCGGAGGTCGGCCGCCAGCCGCTCGAGCTCGACGCCGAGGTGGTGCGGGTCGGGGTGCAGAAGACGTTCGGCACGCTGTGGCGCCTGTTGCTGCGCATGGCCTCGGACGGGCAGATCGTGACCCGCGCGCCGGTGCTCTACGGCAAGACCTACGACAAGGGCGCGTTCTCGGCGCGCATGGTGGAGCCCGGCCACGCCGAGTGCGTGTTGACGGGCTTCCCGGAGATCCACGACCTCGACCTGCAAGGCCTCGGCATCGGCGTATCCGAGGCGCTCCGCGTGTCGGGCCGGACCGACGTCCGCCACCTGGCCACCCGCACCGCCGACGGCGCGCGCATCGACCTCCGCTGGAGAGCGTGACGAGGTTGGTGGGAGCGGAGGTCAGAGGGGGCGGAAGGCGCCGCAGGGGAGGCGGGTGCCGCCGATCACGATGCCGAAGGGGCCCCAGACCTCGGTCGCCTTGCGGCTGACCTTCAGGGTGCCGTCGGGCTTCCACACGTAGATGTCGGCGGCGGCGGTGCCCGAGCCGTTCTCGTAGTCGGAGGTGTACACGTTGCCTGCGCCGTCGATCGTGAGCGGCACCGCGTAGGCGAGGCCCGGGTCCTTGATCGTCGTCGTGATCGTGTACGGCGGGAGCGCGGAGACCTTGACGATCGAGCCCTGCAGCGCGGCCCAGAACACGTCGCCGGCCGCGTACTGCAGGCCCTCGACCGTGCCCGTGAGGGGGATGGTGGCCGTCGGGGTGAGCGTGGTCCGGTCGACCTTGAACACCTGGGACTTGCCCGAGCCGAGCTGGCTGCCGATGAACAGGTTGCCCGTCGGGTCGCAGGTGACGCCGGTCATCTCGCCGGTCGGCATCGCGAACGTCTTCACGAACGTGTAGCTCGAGTCGTACTTGTGGATCTCGTTCGTGCCGCCGGTGGCGGTGGTCGTGTACAGGTTGCCGAGGTGGTCGAAGATGACGTTCTCGGTCGCCTGCTTCTTGATCTTGGGGTGACAGTCCACGAGCACGTTCGGCGCGGAGAACACGCAGAACGAATCCACGCCGGCGACCACGAGGTTGCCGCTCGCGTCGAACGCCATGCCGGCCGGGCCCAAGTCGAGCGACTGCCCGGGGAACGGCAGCACCTTGCCGAAGTGCGGATCGGTCCAGTGGGTGACGAGCTTGAGGGTCTCGTCGAACTCGAACACCTCGGCGTTGCGCGAGCCCGCGAGGAACACGTGGCCCGTGGTGAACTTGCTGGTGGGGCCGACGTCCGGGAAGATGTCGGTGGTCTCGGCGCCGGTGTCGGTGGCGGCCTCGGCGACGGAGTCGGCCACTTCGCTCCCGGTGTCGCCGGCGAGCTGGGCCGGCTCCTCGGAGCTGCTGCTGCACGCGAGCGGGACGAGGGAGAAGAGGGCGAGGAGAGGCCGGCGCATGTCCCAAGATATCAGCTCGACAACGCGCGCACGATGACACGCGCCCATGACACCGCCTGTGGCAGCGCACCCGCGGCACGGTGGAATGACACCCTCGCTGCCCGCCGCGCCCGAGGGCCCGAGGAGCAGCGAGGGATTCGTTAGCGGAGAGGGCGGGATTCGAACCCGCGGTTCCGGTAAAGGAACGCCCGCTTAGCAAGCGGGTACCTTCGGCCACTCGGTCACCTCTCCGGGTGTCGAGGGCCGGGACAGCACCACGAAATGGGCGTCGCGACAAGCCCAGGCACGCGGGCTACCCTGGAAGCCCCATGAGAGCCCTCTTCCTCGCCGCCACCCTGGCCCTGACCCTCCCCGTCGCCGCCTGCAGCAAGGACAAGAAGGAGGAAGCCAGCGCCGACAAGGACGGCAAGGACGGCAAGTCGAGCGGCAAGAAGAAGAGCGGCGGCTACGCGCGCGGCGAGGTGCTCTCGCACGTGCCCAAGTCGTGCAAGAGCGGGCGGATCTACGTGGACGTGGCCGGCATCCTGCGCTCGGACGCCATCCTGGCCTCGGCCGACGTGCTCGAGGAGAAGCTCGCGTCGATGGGCAAGAGCAGCGGCGACAAGAAGGCCAAGAAGGGCCTCGACGCGCTCAAGAAAGCCGGCCTCGATCCGACCCACGACGTCAAGGAGGTGGCCATCTGCGCCGGCGTCGACAAGAACGACATGACCATCGTCGTCGGCGGGGACTTCGCGGGCAAGGACCCGCTCGACGCCATCGCCAAGGCGAGCGAGGCGGCGGGCGAGGACGAGCCCAAGGTGAAGGAGGTCGATGGGGTGAAGTACCTCAAGGCCGGCAAGGCCTTCCTCGGCCTCGTGGCGCCGAACGTGCTCGTGTTCGCCGCCGACAGGGACTCGTTCTCGGACCTCGCCAAGGAGAACGACCAGTCCTCCGCGTGGGGCGCCGGCAAGAGCAAGCTCATCGCGTTCAAGGGGAAGGACAAGAAGGCCGGCGAGTTCGAGGGGTCGCTCGAGGAGAAGGGCGAGGACCTCGTCGCCAAGCTCGTGCTCGACGTGAAGGGCCTCGACGAGAAGGGCAGCTCCTCGGCGGTGAAGAAGCAGCTCGAGGCGACGGCCGAACAGCTCGGCAAGAAGCTCAAGGGGCCGTTCAAGAAGCTCGGGGACGCGGTCGCGGAGACCAAGTTCGAGGTCGACGGCGACACCGTGACCGTGAAGATCAGCGTGCCCTCTTCCGATCTCGCCGACGTGATCAAGAAGCTGGCGGCGATGGAGGAGAAGGACCTGAAGGAGACGGTCGACCTCTAGCGACGGAGTCAGGCTGGCGAGGCCTAGGCGAACGCCGCCGCCACGATCTCGCGCGCCTCGGCGAGGATGCGCGCGAGGTGCTCCTCGCCGCGGAAGCTCTCCGCGTAGATCTTGTAGACGTCCTCGGTGCCGGAGGGGCGGGCGGCGAACCAGCCCTCGTCGGTGACCACCTTGAGGCCGCCGATCTCGGCGTCGTTCCCCGGGGCGCGGGTGAGCTTCTGCACGATCGGGTCGCCGGCCAGGGTCGTCGCGCGCACCGAGCTCGGCGAGAGCTTCTTGAGGGCGCGCTTCTGATCGGCCGTGGCCGGCTGGTCGACGCGCGTGTAGTGCGGCGTACCGAACCGCTCGGTGAGGGCGCCGTAGTGCTCGCCCGGGTCCTTGCCGGTGCGCGCGAGCATCTCGACCGCGAGCAGATCGAGCAGGATGCCGTCCTTGTCCGTCGTCCACACCGTGCCGTCGTGACGCACGAACGTGGCGCCGGCGCTCTCCTCGCCGCCGAACGCGATCGCGCCCGACGAGAGGCCGTCGACGAAGTACTTGAAGCCGACCGGCACCTCGACGAGCCGCTTGCCGAGGGCCTTGGCCACGCGGTCGATCATGCTGCTCGAGACGAGCGTCTTGCCGACGCCGGCCGCGGCGTTCCAGCCGGTGCGCGTCGAGAACAGGTAGTTTATGGCCGCCGAGAGGTAGTGGTTCGGGTTCAGGAGGCCGCGGCTCCTGGTCACGATGCCGTGGCGGTCGGAGTCGGCGTCGTTGCCGAACGCGAGGTCGTACTGACCCGCGAGCGCGACCAGGTTGGCCATCGCGAACGGCGACGAGCAGTCCATGCGGATCTTCCCGTCGTGATCGACGGGCATGAACCCGAAGGTGGGGTCGATCGTGGGGTTGACCACGGTGATCGAGAGGCCGTATTCGGCCGCGATCGGCGCCCAGTAGGCCACGTTCGAGCCGCCGAGCGGGTCGGCGCCGAGGGCGAGCTTCGCGCCGCGGATCTCGTCGAGCGCGATGGCGTTGCGGAGGTCTTTCACGTACGGCGTGACGAAGTCGAAGGGCTGGACCGAGGCGGTGCGCAGCGCGCGCTCGTAGGGCACGCGGGCGATGTCCTCCCCGCTCTCGAGGAGCGCGTTGGCGCGCTTCTCGATCCAGCTCGTGACGTCGGAGTCGGCGGGCCCACCGTTCGGCGGGTTGTACTTGATGCCCCCGTCCTCGGGCGGGTTGTGGGAGGGCGTGATGATGATCCCGTCGGCGAGCCCCTTCGTGCGCCCGCGGTTGTGCGCCAGGATCGCGTGCGAGACCACCGGCGTCGGCGTGTAGGCGTCGCCGGCCGCGTAGAACGTGGGCACCCCGGCCTGCGCGAGCACCTCGAGGGTCGTGCGCTGCGCGGGGAGCGAGAGCGCGTGGGTGTCCATGCCCACGTAGACCGGCCCGTCGATGCCCTGGCTCGCGCGGTAGTCGAGCGTGGCCCGCACGATGGCGAGGATGTGCGCCTCGTTGAACGCCGTGCGGAGCGCGCTGCCGCGGTGCCCCGACGTGCCGAAGGCGACCCGCTGCGTGGGGTCCCTCGGATCGGGGCGTTCGTTCGCGTAGCGCGCGCGGAGGGCGGCGACGTCGATGAGGAGTTCCGGGGGGGCGGGCTTACCGGCGAGGGGGTGCGTCACGAGCGCATCCTACCCTCGCCGGCCCACCAGGCGTCAGCCCCCGTTCTTGGTGATCAGCTTGTTGAACTCCGCGTCCACCGCCGGCCCGTCGCCCTGCATGATCTTCACGATCTGCATGGTGCGCGGGTCGATCATGAGGTTGTACGGCAGGCCGATCGTGCCGCCCGTCGGCGGGAAGATGGTCTTCTTCGGGTCGATGCCGACGTCGTTCTGGCACTTGTAGGCGTTGATCCAGGTGTCCGCGGACGCCTGGGTCGACGCCCCACTCGAGGCGTTCTCGATCAACGCGGTGATGATCCGACCACCGCGCTCTTTCATGGGAGGGTAAGCAGTTGCGAGGCGCCCGGCCTCGGCCTTACAGCTACCTCACCAGAGCGCCGCGCCGCCGAGCCGGATGGCCCGGATGCCGCGGGTGCCGTCGGGGTCGTAGTAGTCGCCGAGGCAGATGTCGGTCCACTCGCCCTTGTCCTTGCCGGCCACGCCGTCGCGGTAGCCCTTGAAGCACAGGTTGGGCGCGGTCTG
>Ga0154020_10006967_pt1 | contig 13240 bp, 9 predicted proteins | sample Klosneuvirus_201_FD_109709 | JGI IMG/M metagenome (GOLD analysis project Ga0154020, IMG submission 109709) | Active sludge microbial communities from wastewater, Klosterneuburg, Austria - Klosneuvirus_20160825_MG | ecosystem: Engineered > WWTP > Aerobic digester > Activated sludge | place... | reverse complement strand
CTTGCGCACGCCGTAGTCGTCGAGCGGCAGGACGTCGGGCCGGCCGAGGGTGAAGATCAGGAACATCTCGACCGTCCAGGTGCCGATGCCGCGGACGCTCGTCAGGCACTCGACGAGCGCGGCGTCCGAGAGCTTCTCGGCGGCGCGGCGGGTCGGGATCTCGCCGGCGATCGCCTTGCCTGCCAAGTCCTTCACCGCGGCGACTTTGCTGCGCGACAGGCCCGCGGCCCGCAACAGTTCGTCGGAGGCGCCGGCGACTTTCTCCGGCCCGGGACAGCGGCTGGAACCGAAGCTCGCGCAGACCCGGGCGTAGATTGTCGCTGCAGCTTTGGCGGTGAGCTGCTGGTAGACCACCGACTCGAGGAGCGCCTGATAAGGGCTCTGACGCGGCGCGATCTCCAACCGGCACGGGCCGACCTCGCGAATCAGCCGGGCGAGGGTGCGGTCCTTGCGGGAGAGATGGGCGACAGCGGCGTCGACGTCGAACGGCGGTGGAGCCTGAGTGTTGCGAATGTGCGTGACCTCCGGTGAATCGGGGAAGCGGGAGTCTAGCGGATCAGATCGAGAACGCCGAATCGCCCGGGGCGATGGAAGTCGGCCGGCGACGTGAAGGTCGGCGACCAGCAGGAGAATTCGGGCTCCCTTGCGCGCGGGCGCTCGATACGGAAGAAGTTGGCGCGCAGCGCCGCCGGCGCCGCCTCGAGATCGAGTCCGCGCCATGGAATCGCCAGTTCGGCCCGCCAGTCCGCTTGCACTCCCGTCGGCGCGGCTCCCCATTCGATGCCGGGACAGTTCCACTCCGCGTCGACTGTCATGCCGATGCGGTCGCCGTGCGGATTGGCGACGCGGGCGTCGAACAGCACGCCTCCCGGGCTGATTTCGAACTCGAAGTAATGCGTCGGCTCCGCCTCGCCGGCGGCGAGGAAGAGCTCGACGACCTCCTGCTGCCAGAGCGGCGAGTCGCGCTGGGTGAATGTGCCCCAGGCGTCGTCGTCGCTGCAGTCGAACGACACGCGCAGCCGGCTCTCGTCCCAGGACAGCTCGACGCGGGTCGGCCAGCGCGGCGGCCGGCGGCCGTCGGCGAGCACGAACGCCTGCAGGGCGGTCGGCCCACCGCGGTGATGGGCGATTGCCGCCCGCGGCGGAGTCACTCCCATGGACCGGGCGGCATCGCCAGGCGTTCGATCGCCTCGCCGCCCACGGCGGTGCGGTCGAGGATCTCGTCGACGTCGGCCGCGGTCACGCCGCCGTACCAGACGTTGCCTGGCCAGACCACGACCGTAACGCCCCGGCTGCAGTGCTTGAGGCAGCCGGTGCGCGTCACCAGAACCTCGTCGCGCAGTCCGCGCGCCTTCACCCGGTCCTTGAAGGCCTGGTAGACCGCGAGTCCGCCGCGCGCCGCACAGCAGGGCTTCGCGGAATCGGGTCCGCGGTCGTTGACGCACACCAGCACCTGGCTTCGGGGTATGGGCATGGGGCGATTCTAGCGAAGGCCGGTGCCGCAGGCTGCCGCTGCTAGGATCCCGGCCGGGTCTTCCGCGATGAACGCACGCATGCTTCTCAACCCCACCGCGGGTCGCGGCCGCGGGCGCCGCGCGCTCGCCGCCGTCGTGGCTGCCGCACGCCGGCACGGCATCGAGGTGGAGGTTCCGGAGAGTCCGGCGGCGCTCAGTTCAGGCGCGCGGCGCGCGGCCAGCGAGGGGGTCGAGCGCCTCCTCGTCGGCGGCGGGGACGGCACCTGGCACCAGGCTGCCAAGGGGCTCGCCGGAAGCGGGTGCGCGCTCGCGCCGATCGCTCTCGGCACCGGCAACGACCTGGCGCGCGAGCTGGGCTTCGCTCTCGATCCGGTCGCGGCGATCGCGCAGGCGCTGGCGGGGCCGGTGACCCGGATCGATCTCGGGCGGGCCGGCGGCGGGATCTTCTGCGGCGTCGCCGGCTCGGGCTTCGACAGCCAGTGCGCGGAGTACGCCAAGAGCGTCCGGCGCCTGCGCGGGCCGCTGGTCTACACCTGGTCGGTGGTCCGGGTTCTCGCCCGCTTCGTGCCGCTGCGCGCGACGCTCGACCACGACGGCGGCAGATTCTCCGGCGAGGTCATGTTCATCTCGCTCGCCAACACGCGCTGGTTCGGGGGCGGGATGCACATCGCGCCGCAGGCCGATGCGGCCGACGGCCTGCTCGACGTGGTGATCGTGCATCGCCTCTCGCGGGCCCGCCTGTTGGCGGTCTTTCCACGCGTCTACTCGGGCAGCCATCTCTCCCACCCGGCGATCTCGACCTTGCGCACGCGCCGGGCGCGCCTCGCCTTCGACCGGCCTTCGATGCTCTACGGTGACGGCGAGGCGATCGCCGCGGTGCCGGGCGAAGCGGCAGGCAGACTGGAAGTGAGTCTCGATCCGCGGGCGCTCGCCGTCGTGCGCCCGCGGATCTCCGACACCCCGAAGTAAAGCCTAGAAGTGCAGCACGAACTCGAGACCGAAGGTCCGGGGATCGTTCGTCATGCCGGTGAGGTTGTCGAAGTCGATGCCGTTCTGGACGACCACTTCGTCGGTCAGGTTGCGGCCGAAAAGGGCGAGCTCGTAACGCGCGTCCGAGAAGGCGTAGGCGACGCGCGCGCCGAACTCGAGCGAGTCGCTGTTGAACTCCTTCGACTCGTAGAGGAAGAAGCTTTTCTTGCTGCTGTAGGCCCAGTCGACGCTGGCGGAGAAGAGACCCGAGCCTGCCGGGCGGCGGTAGTCGAAGATGCCGTTCAAGATCCACTCCGGCGCGTGCGGCAGCGGGTTGCCGTCGACGCGTGCCAGGCCGCCGACGATCGGGTCGACGACCGTGCAGCCGCCGCCACAGGGGCCGACACCGAGATTCGGGTCGTCGATCTCGGTGTGGTTGTAGCTGCCGCCGAAAGTGATCAGCCAGTTGGCGGTCGGCGCCCAGTCGACGTCGGCCTCGAAGCCGTAGCCCTTGCTCTGGTCGGCGTTGAGCAGCGTCGCCGTGTTGTACTGGCCGCCGACAGCGACGAGCTGCTGGCCGTCGACCGTGAACTCGTAGAGGGCGAGGTTGAGGCGGAGCTTGCGCGCGAGCAGTTCGCTCTTCATGCCGACCTCGAACGACAGGACCTTCTCTTCGTCGGCGATCGAGACGCAGTTCGTGGCCGGGTTGGTGCCGCCCTGGAAGTCGGCGCAGAAAAGAATGCGGCCCTGGATCGACGGGGCGCGGAAGCCGGTGCCTGCGCGGCCATAGACATTCACCGCGTCGCTCGCCTTGTAGTTGGCCGAGAGATCCCAGGTCAGCAGGTCGGCGTTGGTCGAGGCCAGAATCGGGCCGACCGTAGGTGTCTGGAAGGTTCCATCCGGGCGCTCGGCGGCGAAGTCCTTCTCGTCGGCGGTGTAGCGCAGGCCGCCCTTCAGGGTCCAGCGGTCGGTCGGCCGAAAGTCGATCGAGGAGAAGAGCGCCCAGGAAGTGGCGTCCTGGGTCTGGAAGGCGTAGCCGTCCTGGCTGCCGCCGGCCAGCGTGTTGTAGCTGAAGCTCTCGGCCTTGAGACTCTCGTCGAAGTAGAAGAAGCCGACGAGCCAGTCCCAGGCGCCGCCGGTGTCGCTGGCGAGCCGGATCTCCTGGGTGAACTGGTCGAGCTCGGGAATGCCGTCGGCCGACTCGGAGGGGAACGGAATGAGTCCGGGTCCCGACGGCGGCGCGAACACCGCACCGTAGCCGCCGTCGATGTCGCCGCGGCTGTACATGTCGAGCGTCTCGTAGCCGGTGATGGCGGTGAGGGTCGCGAAGTCGAACTTGTAGTTGAGAGTGAAGGCGCCGCCCTGGGCGCTGATGGTCTGGTCGTTCTGGCCGTCCTGGTAGACCTTGTCCTGGGAGAAGCCGCTCGCGACCTCGTCGCTGCCGTGCTTGAGAATGTTGGCCCGGAAGACTCGCGCCGTGCCGTCGAGGTCCCAGCCGTGGAAGTTCAACAACGCGTTGAAGCGTTCGCTGGGCTCCCAGAGGAACTGCATCCGGAAGGCCCCTGTCCGATGCCCGCCGAGAGCGTTGTTCTCGCCGGTGAAGCCGTTGTCGATCCAGTCGGACTGCGACTGAAAGAGCAGCGAGACCCGGGCCGAGAGCGTGTCGGTGATCGCGCCGCCGAACGCCGCCTTGGCGTCGATGGCGTTGAAGGTGCCGAAGGAGGCGCTGACGAAGCCGTCGCGCTCCTGCGAGGGCCGGACAGTGTCGAACTTGACGATGCCGGCCGGCGTGTTGCGGCCGAAAAGCGTGCCCTGAGGACCGCGCAGGACTTCGGTGCGCTCCACGTCGAAGAGCGGCATGCCCTTGACCACCGGGTTCTCGAGGACGATGTCGTCGACCACCATCGAGACCGGCTGCGAGGCGTTCAAGTCGAAGTCGGTGTTGCCGAGGCCGCGGATATAGAAGCGTGGGAAGGCGCGGCCGAAGGAGGACTCGAGGAGCAGGCTCGGAACGCGTCCCGAGAGGGCTTTGACATCGCCGCCGCCCAGGGTCAGGAGGTTGAACTCCTCGCTGTCGAGGGTGGTGATCGAAAGCGGTACGAGCTGGACGTTCTCTGCGCGCTTCTGCGCCGTGACGGTGATCTCGTCGAGGACGACCGGAGCCTCCGCTTCGGTAGCCGCGGGGTCGCTGGCTGCGGCCGGGGGAGGCTGGGACCCGGATTGCTGGCCGAATCCGGTTCCGCTGACGCTCAGGAGGAGGGCGAAGGCGACCCAGGCTGCGAAACTTCTCCGCGACGGCGCGATGAACATGTCTCTTTTCTCCAGTTGAAATTTTGCGCGAGTGTAACACCGGATCCGGGGCCCGGAATCACGGTTTTCAGTCGGCCGGCGGGCGCCTGGAGGCATGGCCGGTGGGGCTTTGGACCGCTCGGTCCGGGTCTCCCGGTCATCAGGTTGCACATTTCCTTGTGCGGCTGACAGGTCCTCTCCGGTCGGGTAGGATTCCGCTCAAGAAGTCAGGGTACTGTTCACGCGCTGTCGCCTTCGAAGAAGTGGTGCCCGGTAGATTTCTCGCGCGAGTCGCAGTCTGGATTCACGATCCACCGTTTCCCTTCCATGATTCAAGGAGATTGACTGATGAAGAGGTTGCAGAGGGTTCTCGCAGCGGGCCTCATGGCTGCGGCATTCGCCGCGTCCGTCTGGGCCCAGACCGACGTCACCACCACGCGCGTCTCCGGCACGGTCACCGCCGAGGACGGCTCGGCCCTTCCGGGCGTCGCCATCACGGCAACGAACCTGGAGACCGGGCTGGTCGTCGCCTCCACCACGGATGCCCAGGGGTTCTACCGCCTTCTGAACCTCCCGACCGGCAGCTACAGCCTGACCGCGGCGCTCGAAGGCTTCGCGACCTCCAGCCGGGCCGACGTCCGTCTGGTCCTCGCTTCGACGCCGACGATCGACTTTGCGATGCAGGTCTCGGCCATCGTCGAGACCATCGACGTCACCGCCGAGATCCCGGTGATCGAGGTGACCAACACCTCCAACTCGACCACGATCCTCACCGAGCAGATCGAGAAGATGCCGCTGGCCTCGCGCGACTTCCGAAATCTGGTGCTGCTCACGCCCCAGACCCGCTTCGACTCCGAGCGCGGCAACCTCGCGATCTCGGGCCAGCGCGGCATCAACACCAACGTCACCCTCGACGGCGTGGACTTCAACAACGGCTTCTTCGGGGGCACCGTGGGCGGCGCCGAAGGGCGCGCTCCGCTCTCCGTCTCGCAGGAGTCGATCAAGGAGTTCTCGGTCATCACCAACGGCGCCTCGGTCGAGTTCGGGCGCTCGGGCGGCGGCTTCGTCAACGTGATTACGAAGAGCGGCACCAACAGCCTGCACGGCTCGGTCTTCTACTACAACCAGCCGCAGAGCCTGATCTCCGACTTCGCCAACGGCACCGAGCCGGCCGACCAGAAGAAGGACCAGTACGGGGGCTCGATTGGCGGCCGGATCGTCAGCGACAAGCTGTTCTACTTTCTTTCTTATGACCAAGTGAACAAGAGCGAGACCGTGCCGATTGATCCGCGGGTGCTCGACGCGGGCGTCTTCGCGCGCTATCCCGAGCTCGCCTCGGCAGACACCTACGTCTACGGGCAGGATGGCGACGTCCTTTTCGGCCGCCTCGACTGGCAGCCCTCCGGCGCGCATCGGCTGATGCTGCGGGGCAACTTCACCAACTACACCGGCGAGAACGGAACCTCAAACGCGACCACCCGCGCCGACACCTACAACGGCATCGAAGGACTCGATACCGAAGCCTGGGTCGCCAGCTACAGCTCGCAGTGGGGCAGCAACGTCCTCAACGACCTGAACATCAACTACATCGTCGAGGACACGCCGCGCGAAGACAAGGGCCTCGATCTGCCGGACTTCCAGGTCTCCGGCCTGGGCGCCTACGGCGAGGTGTCGTTCCTGCCCATCGTCTCGACCACCGAGCGCAAGGGAATCAGCGACACGGTGACATGGCTCACGGGCGATCACATTCTCAAGTTCGGCGGCGAGTACAACGACACCAGCATCGATCAGATCTTCAAGGGCAACTGGCGCGGCGTCTTCCGCTTCAACAGCCGGGCCGACTTCCTGGCCGGCAAGTGGGCCTCCTACAACCAGTTCGGCGGTCTCGGCGGCCTGACGGCGGACGAGGCCGGCCGCGCGAACTTCGGTCAGAAGGAGACGGCGCTCTTCGTCCAGGACCAGTGGTTCATGAAGTCGAACGTGACGATCTCGGCCGGCGTGCGCTTGGAAAGCCAGGACAACCCGAACGACCCGATCCTGAACCCGCTGGATCGCAACGCCAACGGCTCCTACAACCTCTCGACAGAGATTCCGGATGCGGGTATCACCGATCAGATCTCGCCGCGCTTCGGCATCACCTGGTCGCCCGGCGACCAGAAGTCGGTCCTGCGCTTCTCGGCCGGCCGATTCTGGTCGCGGACGCCGGCGATTCTCTTCGCGCAGCTCTACACCTCGAACGGTCTGCAGGGCACGCAGTACCAGATCAACGCGCCCACGGGACCGGGTGGAGTGGTGCTGCAGCCGACGAATCCGCTCTCGCCGGGTTGGGGAGCGAATTTCACGGTTCCGGGGACCGAGCGCATCGACTTCACCCGAGTTCCCTCGCCGAGCGCGCCGACCGTCTACGCCATGGACCCGGACTTCGAGAACTCGTACACCGATCGCTTGACGCTCGGCTTCGAACGTGAGGTGGCCTCGCAGACCGTCGTCGGCATGGATATCACCTACGCCGAGGCGAAACAGCTGCAGCGCCTCACCGACACCAACCTGCAGTACGACGGCGCGCTGGCGGCAAACGGCCTGCCGCGCTACAGCCGGACGCGTCCGAACGCCTACTACGGTCGCGTGATTACCAGTGTCTCGGATGCAGAGTCGCAGTTCACCGGCATCACCCTGCTGGCCAAGCGCCGGATGAGCGGTGGCTTCCAGTACTACACCGCGATCACCTGGTCGCAGGACAAGGACCACGACTCGAACGAGCGCAACTTCTCCGGCATCCAGGCCGAGGACGTCAAGAACCTCGACTTGAACTACGCCCTCTCGAACCGCGACCAGGCCTGGCGCGGCATCATGACCGGCCTCTGGGAGACCGGCTGGTGGGGAGTCAACGTCGCGGGCTCGTTCCGCTATTCGACCGGTTCCACATGGACCATCAGCGCCGGATCGGATGTCAACCTCGACACCAACAACGTCGATCGTCCGACCATTCTCGGCGTGCATCAGGAGCGCAACGGTGAGCGTCAGCCGGACAGCTACTCGCTCGACCTGCGCCTGGGTAAGGACATCCAGGTGGGCCCGGGCGTCATCGGCGTCTTCGCTGAGTGCTTCAACTGCACGGACGCCGCGAACCGCTTCGTCCCGGGTGTCAACATGACCTGGGGCAACGCCGCCGGTGCCACGCCGACAAACTCGAACTTCGGCAAGGAGACCGGTTTCGGAACGCCGCGCACCTTCCAGTTCGGCGTGCGCTTCGACTTCTGACCGTTCGCAACAGCAACCCGCAGTGCAGGAGAGGGGCGGCGACGCCCCTCTCTTTTTTTTGTCTAGAATGACTCCGACATGACCCGCTCCGCCGCAGCTCTCGTGCTCCTCCTCGCCGCGCTGCCGCTTGCGAGCTGTTCGGTCCGCGGTTACGCCGCCGCCAAGGTCGGCGACGCCCTGGCCGCCGGTGGCGCGTCCTGGAGCATGGAAGACGACCCCGAGCTCGTCCGCGACGCGCTGCCGTTCGCCCTGAAGACGATGGAGAGCCTGGCGGCGGAAGCCCCGCGGCACGCCGGACTGCGCCTGGGCCTCTGTCGCGGCTACGTCGGCTACGCCGGCGGCTTCCTCGAGCCCGAGGCCGAGGCGGTCGAGAGCCAGTCCTTCGAACGCGCGCGGCAGCTGCGGCTGCGGGCCGAGAGGCTCTATGTGCGTGCCCTGCGCTACTGCCAGCAGGCGCTCGACCTCGGGTTCAAGGGCGCCGGAGGCGAGCTCGACACGGCCCCCGACACGGCGCTGGCGCGGGTCGGAAAGGGCGGCGTCGAGACGCTCTACTGGACCGGCGTCGCCTGGGGCTCGGCGGTCTCCCTCGGACTCGATCATCCGGAGAGGATCGCCCAGTTGCCCACTGTGCGCGCCATCTTCGAACGCGCCCTGGCGCTCGACGAAGGGTTCGACCGCGGCTCCTTGCACGAGGCGATGCTCGTCTTCGATTCGATGCCGGCGATGATGGGCGGCTCCGCGGAGCGCGCGCGGGCGCACTTCGATCGCGCCATCGAGCTCTCCGGGGGCCTGCGCGCGAGCCCTTACGTCACCTGGGCGCGCTCCTCGGCCGTGGCGCGCCAGGCGCGCCGCGAGTACCGCGAGACCCTGGGTCAGGCGCTGGCGATCGACCCGGACGGCTCGCCGCCCGACCGCCTGCTGAATCTCATCTCGCAGCAGCGCGCGCGCACGCTGCTGGCGCGCATCGACGACTTCTTCTTCGTGGACGAATCCGAATCACCCGCAAGTCAGCCTCCGCCCGCGGCGGGGGAGGAGGCTCCCGATGCCCAGCACTGAAGTTCCGCGGCCACCCCTGGGCCGCCCGCGAGGTCCGCGACGTGGCGCCGCGATCGCCCGGCTCGCCCCGCTCGCTGGCACCGCGTTCTTTCTGGCGCTGCTGGCGGCAGCGGCGCCGGTGGCGGCGCAGACGCTCAAGATGGCGACCCTCGCACCCCAGGGCTCGATCTGGGACCAGGCGATCCGCTCGATGGGGGAACGCTGGACGAAGGACACGGCGGGGCGCGTCCAGCTGCGGGTCTACGCCGGCGGCGTCGCCGGCGACGAATCGGATGCGCTGCGCAAGACCCGGGCGGGGCAGTTCCAGGGCCTGGCGATCACCGTCGCGGGTCTGACCGAGATCGACACCGCCTTCAACGTCTTTCAGATTCCGATGTACTTCCAGAGTTTCGAGGAGCTCTACTTCGTCCTCGCCGAGCTGCGGCCGGCGCTCGAGGCGCGGCTGGCGGCCAAGGGCTACGTCCTGCTGCACTGGGGGCACGGCGGCTGGATTCACCTCTTCTCGCGCCAGCCGATCCGCACCCTGGACGATCTCAGGCAGCAGAAACTCTTCGTCTGGGCGGGCGACGACAGCGCCGTGCAGACCTGGAAGAAGAACGGCTTCCAGCCGGTGGCGCTCGCCGCGACCGACATCATGCTCGGCTTCCAGACCAAGATGATCGACGTCGTGCCGACGACGCCGATCGCCGCCCTGACGCTGCAATGGTATCGCCAGACACCCTACATGCTGGGCATGGGTCTCGCTCCGCTGGCCGGCGGCGTCGTGATGACGAAGACCGCCTGGGAGAAGATCGCGCCGGGCGATCGCGAGCTGGTGCTGGCCGCGGCGCACACGACCGAGAAAGAGCTCGAGCGCGAGGTCCCGAAACAGGATCAGAGCGCCATCGACCAGATGCGCCAGCGAGGCCTGACCGTCGTCGAGATCACCGCCGAGCAGGAGAAGGGCTGGCACGAAGAGGCCAAGCGCTTCGCGGTGGCGGCGCGGGACGGTCGCGTGCCGGCGGAGATCCTCGAAGCAACGGAGGCGGCGATCGCGAAGTTCCGCTCCCGCGCGCCGGCGGGCGCCGCCGCCACGGGAGCCGGCCACTGAGACTGCTGAAGCGCCTCGAGGAGACGGTCGCCATCCTGCCGCTGGCGGCGATGGCGCTGCTCGTGATCAGCGAACTGGCGGTGCGGCAGTTCGGCGGCACCGGAGTCCCGGGGGCGCTGCCGGTGCTGCAGCACCTGACGCTCTGGCTCGGCTACCTCGGTGCGGCCTATGCCGCGCGCGAAGGGAAGCTCCTCGCCATCGCTTCCACCGGCCTGTTTCCCGAAGGGCGCTGGCGCGAGGCGGCGTCGATCTTCGCCGGCGCCGTCGCTGCCGCGGTCTCCGTCCTCCTGGCCCGCGCCTCCGCCGAGATGGTGCGGCTCGACCGGGAGGCAGGCGGGGTGGTCGCGCTCGGCATCCCGATCTGGGTGGCGGAGCTCGTGCTGCCGGTCGCGTTCTCGATGCTCGCCCTGCGCCTCGCCTGGAGGGCGTCGCCGCGTTGGCAGGGAAAGAGCCTGGCGGCGCTCGGCCTGGCGGCCGGCCTGCTCCTCGGGCAGTATCCGCTGTGGACCGAGGGCGCGCCCAAGCTCGCCGGGCTCGTCGTGCTGCTCCTCGGCGCGATCACCGGCGCGCCGCTCTTCGTGCTCCTCGGCGGAGCCGCAGTCTGGCTCTTCCTGACCGACGGCGTGCCGATCGCGGCGGTGCCGATCGAGAGCTACCGCCTCGCCGTCCATCCGACACTGCCGTCGATTCCGCTGTTCACCCTGACCGGTTTCCTGCTCGCCGAAAGCAAGGCGGCGCTCCGGCTGCTGGCCCTTTTTCGCGCCGCCGTAGGCTGGCTCCCCGGCGGCACCGCGGTGGTGGTCGCGGCGCTCTGCGCTTTCTTCACCACCTTCACCGGCGGGTCCGGGGTCACCATTCTCGCGCTCGGCGCGCTCCTCTTCCAGACGCTGCAGGCGGAGCGCTATCCGGAGCGCTTCTCCCTCGGCCTGCTGACCTCCGCCGGCTCGCTCGGCCTGCTCTATCCGCCGGCGCTGCCGCTGATCTTCTACGGCATCGTGGCGACGGTGCCGATCCCCGAGCTCTTCAAGGCAGGAATCCTGCCGGGGACCCTGCTGGTCGTCGCGGTCGCCTTCTGGGGCCTGCGCGAGGGCCGCAGGTCGGGCATCCCGGGCCAGCCGTTCGCCTGGCGGCAGCTCGCCCGCGCCGCCTGGGAAGCGAAGTGGGAGATTGCGCTGCCGGCGTTCATTCTCGTGCTCATGCTCTCCGGCCGGGCGACGGCGGTCGAAGCGGCGGGCGCCAGCGTGCTCTACGCTGCGTTCGTGGGCCTGGTGGTGCATCGCGATATCGCCTGGCGGCGACTGCCGCACGTGCTGCGCGAATGCGTGCTGGTGGTCGGAGGTGTGCTGCTCATTCTCGGCGTGGCGCTCGGGCTGACCAGCTACCTCGTGGATGCCCAGGTGCCGATGCACCTGCTCGAATGGGCGCAGGCCCACATCGAGTCGAAGTGGGTCTTCCTGCTGGTGCTGAACCTGCTCCTGCTCGTCGTCGGGTGTCTGATGGACATCTTCTCGGCGATCGCCGTGGTCGTGCCGCTGGTGGTGCCGCTGGCGCTCGCCTACGGCGTCGATCCGGTCCACCTCGGCATTATCTTCATCGCCAATCTCGAGCTCGGCTTCCTGACGCCGCCGGTCGGGGTGAACCTCTTCCTCGCCTCCTACCGGTTCGAGCGCCCGATGTCGGAGATCGTGCGCGCCGTTCTGCCCTGGCTCGCGATCCTCGCCGTGGGCGTGCTGTTGATCACGTACGTCCCCTGGTTGACGCTGGTCTTCCTCGAGCGGTGATGCGCGGGTGAAGGCTGCAAGTACAGTTCGGGAAAAGTCAGGAGCGAAAAGACCGGTAAAGGAAAAGGCCTACGACCGCGCCTACTTCGAGCGCTGGTACCGCGTAAAAAAGAGCCGCATCGAGGCGCCGGCCGCCCTCCGCCGCCGCGTCGCGCTGGCGGTGGCGATGGCCGAGCGCTTCCTCGAGCGGCCGATCCGCAGCGCGCTCGACGTCGGCTGCGGCGAGGGGCGGTGGAGAGGCGAGCTCCTGCGCCTGCGACCCAAGCTCCACTATCAGGGAATCGAACCTTCGCCCTACGCGGTGGAGAGATTCGGCAAGCGCCGCAACATCGTGCAAGGCAGTTTCGCGGATCTGGCGAGTCTGGGGATCGAAGGACAGGCCGACCTGGTGATCTGTGCCGACGTCCTGCACTACCTCGACGAGCGGGAGCTCGCGGCCGGACTCCCGGCGTTGGTCCGAGCCACCGGCGGCTTGGCCTACCTGGAGCTGCTGACCTCCGACGAGGAGGTCGAAGGCGACCAGATGGCGCTCAAACTGCACTCCCCCTCCTTCTACCGGAGGCTTTTTTCTTCCGCCGGACTCATCGGCGTCGGCTGTCACGGCTGGCTGGCGCCCGGCCTCGCCGAGGCGCCGGCCGCTCTCGAGCGCCGCTGAAGCAAGCTTGCGCCGCTGGCGCGGCGCGGGGACCCGGTCCTCAGAAGTCGAAGGTGACACCCTGGGCGAGCGGCAGGGTCTTGCCGTAGTTCAGGGTGCAGGTCTGGCGGCGCATGTAGAACTTCCAGGAGTCCGATCCGGCCTCGCGGCCGCCGCCGGTCTCCTTCTCGCCGCCGAACGCCCCGCCGATCTCGGCTCCGGAGGTGCCGATGTTGACGTTGGCAATGCCGCAGTCGCTGCCGTCGACCGAGAGGAACTTCTCGGCCGAGCGCATGTTCAGAGTGAAGATCGCCGACGAGAGCCCCTGCGGCACGCTGTTGTGGATCTCGATCGCCTCTTCGAGTTCGTCGAACTCGAAGAGGTAGAGAATCGGCGCGAAAGTCTCCTCGCAGGTGATCGGCATGTGCGCCGTCGCTTCGACCAGCGTCGGCTCGACGAAGAAGCCGGGACGATCGAGGACCTTGCCGCCGTAGAGGATCTTGCCGCCCTGTTCGACAGCGACTTCGAGCGCCTGGCGGTAGTCGGCGACCGCCTTGGCATGGACGAGGGGGCCCATCAGCGTCGACGGGTCGCTGGGATCGCCGATCCTCACCGAACCGTAGGCCTTGACCAGCTTGGCCTTCATCTCGGCGGCGATCGACTTGTGCAGGAAGAGCCGGCGCGT
>Ga0154020_10006966_pt1 | contig 13244 bp, 10 predicted proteins | sample Klosneuvirus_201_FD_109709 | JGI IMG/M metagenome (GOLD analysis project Ga0154020, IMG submission 109709) | Active sludge microbial communities from wastewater, Klosterneuburg, Austria - Klosneuvirus_20160825_MG | ecosystem: Engineered > WWTP > Aerobic digester > Activated sludge | place... | reverse complement strand
CGCTGGCGCCGAAGCCCGGCTGCCGGTGATGGTCGAGGAGCTGCCCAAGAGCCAGGCGCCGATCTCCGATATCCATCGCTTCTGGGAACAGACGGGCAACTTCTACTCCCGCGGGATGGGCAACGACAACATCACCGACCCGTTCATCGGCCTCGGCGTGATGCCGGCGTCGACGGCGCTGTTCCGCGACATGACGTCGATCCGTTTCGAGCATCCGGAGTGGATTGCCGAGAACTGCACCGCCTGCGGCAAGTGCTACACCGTCTGCCCGGACACCGCCATCCCCGGCCTTGTGAGCGATGTCGGCGCCGTCTTCGAAACCGTCCTGAAGCGCGCCCGCAAGCACGGCGAGGAGCTGGTCCATCTCCCCGCCGCAGTGAAGAGCGTCGAGGCGAATCTGCGCCGGCTCTTCGACGCCGGCAAGGAGAGCGATCCGGTCGAAGAGCTCCTCGCCGAGGCGATCGACCAGACCCTCGCCGGGAGCGTCCTCGAGGGCGACGAGCGCAAGCTCCTGGGCGAAGAGATGGCGGTTTTCCGCCGCGAGCTCGACGGCTTCCGCCTGGCGCTCTCCCGGCCCTACTACACGGTGCCCGAGAAGCGCGAGGCGGGCTCCGGCGGACTCTTGTCGATTACCGTCAACCCCTACACCTGCAAGGGTTGCATGGAATGCGTCGCGGTCTGCGAAGACGACGCCCTGCGGCCGGTGCGGCAGAGCGAGGCTTCGGTCAAGAAGCTCCGCGAACATTGGGACTTCTGGCTCGATCTGCCGAACACGCCGAAGAAGTACAGTCGCATCGACGACCTCGAACAGGGCATCGGCGCCCTCGAAACGCTGATGCTCGACAAGTCCAACTATCTCGCCTTCTCGAGCGGCGACGGCGCCTGCCTCGGCTGCTCCGAGAAGACGATCGTCCACCTGTTCACGGCGACGATCGAGGCGCTGATGCAACAGCGCGTGGCGAAACACGTCACCGACCTGGCCAAGCTCATCGCGGATCTCGAGCGGCACACTCAGCTCCAGCTTGTGGCCGACCTCGACCTCTCCGACCCGGCGGCGATGGCGACCATCGTCGCCGACGCCGGCAGCCGCGAGCTCACGCTCGCCGGCATCGCCGGCCGGATGGAGAAGCGCGAGGGCGGACATCCGATCGACCAGGAGTGGCTGCGTCGGACCACCCAACTGCTGGCGCGGCTCAAGGACCTCGAATGGCGCTACCGCGAGGGGCTTTCGGGCCGCGGGCGCTCGCGCATGGGCATGATCAACTCGACCGGCTGCACCTCGGTCTGGGCCTCGACCTATCCGTTCAATCCCTATCCCTTCCCGTGGACGAACCATCTGTTCCAGGACTCGCCGTCGATGGCGATGGGAATTTTCGAAGGCCACATGGCGAAGATGGCCGATGGCTTCCGGGCGATCCGCCAGGCGCGGCTCGAGCTCGCCGGAAACTACGACCCGGCGGCGCACGCCGACTTCTTCACCTACTTCGACTGGCGGCAGTTCAGCGACGAGGAGTGGGAGCTCTGTCCGCCGGTGGTCGCGGTGGGTGGCGACGGGGCGATGTACGACATCGGTTTCCAGAATCTGTCGCGCCTGATGGCCTCGGGCAAGCCGGTCAAGGTGCTGGTGGTCGACACCCAGGTCTACTCGAACACCGGCGGGCAGGCCTGCACCTCGGGCTTCGTCGGCCAGATCTCCGACATGGCGCAGTACGGCAAGGCGCAGAAGGGCAAGCAGGAGCCGCGCAAGGAGATCGGCCTGATCGGCATGGCGCACCGCACGACCTACGTCATGCAGGGCTCGATCGCCAACGCCAGCCACATGATCGAGGGCTTCATCCGCGGCCTGAAAGCGCGGCGGCCGGCGCTCTTCAACCTCTACAGCTCCTGCCAGCCGGAGCACGGCATCGGCGACGACATGAGCGCCCACCAGGCGCGCCTGGCAGTCGAATCACGCGCCTATCCGGTCTTCCGCTACGACCCGGCTGCCGGGAAGACGCCCGCGGAGTGCTTCGACCTCGAGGGGAATCCGGCGCTCGACCAGGACTGGCCGACCTACAAGCTCAAGTACCGCTCCGGCAATCGCGACAAGGAGATGGAGGTGCCGCTCACCTTCGCCGACTTCGCGATCACCGAGGCGCGCTTCCGCAAGCACTACCGGATCGCTCCGCCCGACACCTGGAACGAGAACATGGTGCCGCTGGTCGACTTCCTCGACCTCGACGCCTCCGACCGGGAGGGCAGGTTCCCCTACATCTGGTCGGTCGACCGCAAGCAGCAGCTGTCGCGGCTGCTGGTCGACAGCACGATCGTCGAGTCGTGCGAGGACCGGCGCGACTTCTGGACGATGCTGCGCGCGCTGGCCGGAGTCGGCAAGCCTGAGATCACCCGCGAGGAGATCGAGGCCGACGTGCGGCGCGACCTCGCCGGCAGGATCGGCGCGGCGCTGGTCGACCTCGCCGGGGGCGGCAACGGGGGTGCCGGCGGGATCTCCGCGCTCGCTCCGATGGCTCAGATCGCTGGGGCGTCGGCCGCGGGTGGCGCTGGCGCAGGCGCGGCCGGGGACTACCTGGCGCCCTGGCTCGAAAGCGAGCAGTGCACCGCCTGTGACGAGTGCATGCGAATCAACGGCAAGATCTTCGCCTACAACGCCGCCAAGAAGGCGTTCATCCAGAACCCGGGCGGCGGGTCGTACCAGGACCTGGTCAAGGCGGCGGAGAAGTGCACGGCGCGGGTCATCCACCCCGGACTGCCGCGGGACCGCTCGGCGAAGGACATCGCGAAATGGATCGCGCGCGGTGAGAAGTACAACTAGGACGGGATCCAGCGCATGAGTCTGCTCGGCCTCAAGACGTTTCGCCACGGCGTTCACCCACCGGAGGCGAAAGACGACACGAAGGGGATGGCAATCCGCCAGTTCCCCTTCGCGCCGCTCCTCGTCGTGCCGCTCGTCCAGCACGCCGGGAAGCCGTCCCTGCCGGTGGTGCGGGAGGGGCAGGAGGTGGCGCGCGGGCAACGCATCGCCCGGCCCGACGGCTACATGTCGGTCGCCATGCATGCGCCGGCATCGGGAACCGTGCGCAGAATCGCGCTCGCACCGAGTATCAGCGGCCGGATGGTGCCCGCGGTCTACCTAGAGCCGTTCCCCGGCTCGACACAGGAGGTGTCCGACGGCAAGCCCTGCACGCTGGAGGCTCCGGTGGAGGAGATGCTCGCCGCCATCCAGGAGGCCGGTGTCGTCGGCCTCGGCGGCGCGGCTTTTCCGACCCACGTCAAACTCAAGGTGCCCGAGGGCAGAACGATCGATACCCTGATCCTGAACGGCGCCGAATGCGAGCCGTTCCTGACCACCGATCACCGGGTGATGCTCGAGCAGCGCGACGACATCTTCACCGGCATCCGCTATCTCAAGCGGATCACCGGCGCCGGCCGGGTGATCATCGGTGTCGAGTCGAACAAGCCGGATGCGGCGGAACACCTGCGCGCGGGAGTGCCGACGGACTTCCAGGTCGAGGTCGAGGTCCTGAGCGTCAAGTATCCGCAGGGCGCGGAGAAGATGCTGATCACCGCGCTGCTCGGGCGCGAGGTGCCCTCGCGGGGTCTGCCGTCCGACGTCGGCGCACTGGTCGTGAACGTCGCCACGGCGGCCGAGATCGGCCGCCTGCTGCCGCTCGGCCGCGGCATCCAGGAGCGCGTCGTCACGGTCACCGGACCGGCGGTCGCGAGGAAGGGCAACTACCGGATCCCGATCGGAACTCCGCTGCGCTTCGTGCTCGAGACCGTCGGCGTCGGACCCGGCGTGCGCCGCGTCTTCCTCGGCGGCCCGATGATGGGGCAGGCGGCTTCGAGCCTCGACATCGCGATCACCAAGGGGGTCTCCGGCGTGGTCGCCTTCGACGACGACCTGGCCCAGGGGACCGACCGGACGATTCACCCCTGCATCCGCTGCGGCTACTGCCTGGAGGCCTGCCCGATGTTCCTGAACCCGTCGGCGCTCGGCCTGCTGGCCAGAAACGAGGAGTACGAGCGCATGGCGGCCGAGCAGCACCTCATGGACTGCTTCGAGTGCGGCTCGTGCTCCTTCGTCTGTCCGGCGCACATTCCGCTCGTCCAGCAGTTCCGGGTCGCCAAGGCGATGGTGCGCAAGCGGGGGGCGGCCTGATGGCAGCGCCCGGCAAGACCCTCGAGCTGCGCACGTCGCCGCATCTCCTGTCGGGCTATTCGGTCGACACGATCATGTTCAACGTCGTCGTGGCGCTCGCGCCGGCGGTCGCCTTCGCGATCTACGCCTTCGGCTGGGCGGCGGTCGCGGTGCTCGGCACGGCGACCGCAACCTGCGTCGCCACCGAAGGGATCGCTGGGCGCGTGGCAGGCAAGAGATCGACGCTCGGCGACTGGTCGGCAGCGGTCACCGGCCTGCTCTATGGCCTGACGCTGCCCGCGAGCCTGCCGCTCTGGATGGTCGTCGTCGGCGGCGTCATCTCGATGGTCGTCGGCAAGCTCCTCTTCGGCGGGCTCGGGCAGAACCCGTTCAATCCGGCCCTGGTCGGCCGCGCGGTGATGCAGGCGACCTTTCCGATCGCGATGACCACCTGGCTGCCGCCGTTCGCCGCCGGACGGTTCGCCGGACTGCCCGGTTCGCTCCTCGCGCTGCCGTTCACGCAGCCGGTTTACGACGCCGCGACCCAGGCAACGCCGCTCGCGCTCTGGAAGTTCGGTCACAAGGCAACCGGTGCGGCCGATCTGGCGCTCGGTTTCGTCGGCGGCTCGACCGGCGAGACCAGCGCGCTGTTGCTCGCTCTCGGCGGTCTCTATCTGGTGGCCCGCAACATGATGAGCTGGCGCACGCCGGTGGCGATCTTTGCCAGCGTGGCGGCGGTCTCCGGCGCCCTGCACCTCGCCAACCCGGAGCGCTACGCCGGGCCCGCCTTCCACCTTTTCGCCGGCGGCCTGGTGCTCGGCGCGGTCTTCATGGCCACCGACATGGTGACCTCGCCGATCACCCGCGGCGGCGCCTGGATCTACGGCGCGCTGATCGGCGCGCTGGTGGTCGTCATCCGGGTCTGGGGCGGGATGCCCGAAGGCGTCATGTACGCGATTCTGCTCGGCAACGCGGCGGCGCCGCATCTCGACCGGTTGATCCGGCCGCGGGTCTACGGCACGAGGCGAGCGGGAGGGCAGCCATGAGCGCTCCGGCCGCCGGCTCTCCGCTTCCCGTCAGCCCGGCGCCGCTGCGCACGCCGGCCTGGCCGATGTATCGCGCGATGGTCGGCATCGGCCTGGCCTGCGGCATGCTGATCGTCCTCGCCTTCCAGTGGACCAAGCCGGTGATCGCGCGCAATCGGGCCGCAGCGCTCAACAAGGCGATCTTCCGCGTCCTGCCGGCGGCGAAGTCGAGCCTCACCTACCGGCTCGAGGAGAGCGGCAGCTTCTCCGTCCTCAGCGGCAAGCCGGACGGGGCGCCGGTCGTCTACGCCGGCTACGACGCCGAGGGCAGGCTGGTCGGTTTCGCCATCCAGGCGCAGGGCATGGGCTACCAGGACGTCATCGGCGTGCTCTACGCCTACTCGCCGGCGGACGACGCCGTGACCGGCTTCCAGGTGCTGGAGTCGCGCGAGACGCCCGGCCTCGGGGACAAGATCGACGTCGATCCCGGCTTCCTGGCGAACTTCGAGCGCCTGACCGTCGAGCTGACGGCGGACCTCGCCGCGATCGTGCACCCGATCGAAATGGTCAAGCACGGCGAGAAGACGGAAAGCTGGCAGATCGACGCGATCACCGGCGCCACCGTCTCTTCGCGCGCAGTGGCGAAGATCCTGCGCGAGAGCACGGCGTACTGGGCGCCGAAGCTGCGTCCGCGCCTCGACGACTTCCGGCAGGGGAGATAGCCGATGACCTCGAACTCCAGCAACCTGCCCACCGCCACCGACGATTTCCTCAAGGGTATCTGGCGCGAGAATCCGGTCCTCGTCCAGGTGCTCGGCACCTGCCCGACGCTGGCGGTCACCAACACGGTGCGCAACGCTCTCGCGATGGGGCTGGCGACGCTCTTCGTGCTGATCGCCTCCAACGCCGCGATCGCCGCGCTGCGCAAGTTCATTCCCAGCCAGGTGCGCATGGCGAGCTACATCCTGGTCATCGCCACTTTCGTCACCATCGTCGACTATGCGATCCAGGCGATCAGCCTAGACGTCCACAAGGCGCTCGGCGCCTTCATCGCGCTGATCGTGGTCAACTGCATCATCCTCGGGCGCGCCGAGGCGTTCGCCTCGAAGAACACCGTCGGCCGGTCGATCATCGACGGGGTCGGCATGGGTCTGGGATTCTGTCTGGCGCTGCTGCTGCTCGGAATCGTGCGCGAGATCCTCGGCAGCGGTTCGCTGCTCGGTGTGGAGCTCTTCGGCCCGACCTATCAGGATTGGGTGATCATGGTGCTGCCCTCGGGTGGGTTCTTCACCTTCGGCGCCTGGCTGCTGGTCTTCAACTGGTGGAAGAAGCGGCGGGCCGGCCGCAGCGCGCAAACCACAGCGCTTGCAGGAGGCGCGCAATGAGCGACCAGTCGCTGTGGACGGTCTTCCTCAACGCCTGTCTGGTCAACAACTTCGTCCTGGCCTATTTCCTCGGCATCTGCCCGTTCCTGGGCGTGTCGAACAAACTCGAGACCGCCACCCGCATGGGCGGAGCGGTCACTTTCGTGATGCTGATCACGTCGATCTTCGTCTCGGGCATCAACGCCCTGCTGGCGGCGATCGACGCCCCCTACCTGGCGCTGATCTCCTACATCGCGGTGATCGCCTCGGCGGTGCAGCTGGTCGAGATGTTCATCAAGAAGACCAGTCCGACGCTCTTCCGCGCGCTCGGCATCTACCTGCCGCTGATCACCACCAACTGCGCCATCCTGGCGCTGGCGCTCTTCCAGACCAACCGCGGCTACGGCTTCCTGCAGGGGATCGTCTTCGCGCTCGCCGGCGGCGCCGGCTTCACCCTGGCCCTGGTACTGATGGCGGGCGTGCGCGAGAAGCTCGGCCTCGCCGAGGTCCCGGATGTCGTGCAGGGGACGGCGCTCGGCCTGATCCTGGCCGGAATCCTGTCGGTCGCCTTCATGGGTTTCGCCGGACTGGGTGGCTGAGATGGCTGAGATGGCTGGGATGGCCGGGATGGCCGAGATGACCGGGATCGACTTGACTTCGGCATGGCCCGGTCTGCTGATGTTGTTGCTGGTCGTCGGCGTCTGGGTAGCGGTGCAGAGTGCCTGGCGAAGATCGTTTCCGGACCCCTCCGGCGAGCTCGATGCGCTGGCGGGACGCGGGGGCTGCCACGGTTGTCGGGGCGGCGAATGCAGAAAGGAATGCGACGCCGAGGGCGCGGAGCGCCCCGATGTCGCCGGGAGACCACAGCGATGAGCGAGACGATCCAGAAGCTCGAGGATTACGATACGACGACCCGCTGCACGGCCCGGGTCATGGCGAACGAGCGCATCACGCCTGCGGCCTCCGAGGAAGAGGTTCGTGAGCTGGTGCTCGAGGTCGAGCGCGGTGACTTCCCCTACCTCATCGGCCAGAGCGTCGGTGTCGTGGCGCCGGGAAGCCCGGAGTTCGGCAAGAAGGAGCACTTCCGCCTCTACAGCATCGCCGACCTGCCCGAGCGCGGCCCTTCCGGGCTGCCGCGGATCAAGCTCGCGGTTCGCCGCTGCAGCTACATCGACGACTACAGCGGCGAGCGCTATCCGGGCGTGGCGTCGAACTATCTCTGCGACCTGGCGCCGGGCGACGAGATCACCCTGGCCGGACCGTTCGGCCTCGCCTTCCCGGTCCCGGAGGAGCACGACGCCAATCTGATCCTGATCGGCAGCGGCACCGGCATCGCCCCATTCCGGGCGCTGGTCAAGCACATCTACCGCGACGTGCCCGACTGGCGGGGGCTCGTCTGGCTGCTCTACGGCGCCAAGAGCGGGCTCGAGCTGCTCTACATGAACGAGGAGCGCGACGACTTCGCCCTGTACTACGACCAGGAGACCTTCCGCGCCTTCAAGGCGCTGTCGCCGCGGCCCAACTGGACCGACCCGATCGCCTGGGACCAGGCGATCGAGGAGCGCGGCGAGGAGTTGTGGGATCTGCTGGGCATGCCCAAGACCTACGTCTACGTCGCAGGCCTCGAGAAGTCGATCGCCGGTCTCGACTCCGTGCTGGCGCGGCTCGCCGGATCGAAGGAGAAGTGGCTGCGCCGCAAGGCCGAGCTCGCCGCCGGCAAGCGCTGGGTCGAGCTGGTCTACTGAGCCGGGCCCGCAGTCGGGGACTGGCTCCGTTCCCAAGCTGCAGTCTCGCTGGGCGAAAGCGCCGAAGGAACGGTGCCTGTCCCCGACGTACCATGGGCTAAACTTCAACGGTTCGATCACAGACCGAAACCAGGGGAGACCGGATGGACGCCACCGAGTCGAAGTCGCTGCCCGAGAACGCCTATCGTCCGCTCGAGCCGGGCGAGAGCTACGCCCCCATGGTGCCGGCCTCCGCGGTGGTGCCCGAGTCGACGACCCGTTCGGTCGCCTGGGGACTCTTCCTCTGCGTGATCTTCACCATCGCCTCGGCCTACTCCGGTCTCAAAGTCGGACAGGTCATGGAGGCCGCGATCCCGATTTCGATCCTGGCGATCGGTCTGGCCCGGGTCTACGGCCGGCGCTCGACGCTACTCGAGAACGTCATCATGACCGGCATCGGCGGCACCTCGGGCGCGATGGTCGCGGGAGCGATCTTCACCCTGCCGGCGCTCTACATCCTGAAGCTCGATCCGCATCCGCTGCAGACGACCTTCATCAGCCTTGCCGGCGGCTGCCTTGGCCTCCTCTTCCTCATCCCCTTGCGGCGCTACTTCGTCCGCGAGACCCACGGCCAGTTTCCCTTCCCGGAGGCGACCGCCATCACCGAGGTGCTGGTCACCGGCGAGAAGGGCGGCTCGCAAGCCAAGCTCCTGCTGCAGGCGACGGCGATCTCCGGCGTCTACGACTTCTTCGTCACCACCTTCCAGGTCTGGAGGGAGTTCGTCGACTTCCAGTTCGTGCCGCAGGTGCGCGCCCTGGCGGAGAGAGCGAAGGTCGTCGCGAGCTTCGACGCCATTGCCTTCATTCTCGGCCTCGGCTACGTCATGGGGCTGCGTTCGTCGATGATCCTCTGCGCCGGCGGGGCGCTCGCGAACTTCGTGCTGGTGCCGCTCATCTGGATGATCGGCCGCAATTTTCCTGACGCTATCTATCCGGCGACTCGGGCCATCGCCGACATGGACGCCAACCAGATCTTCCGCGGCTACGTCCGTTTCATCGGCGTCGGCGCCATCGCGACCGCCGGAATCTTCGGCATCATCAAGTCGCTGCGGATCGTCGCCGGGTCGTTCAAGATCGCCGCGCACGCTTTCAAGCACGGCGAGGCCGCCGGGCAGGAGCGCACCGACAAGGATCTGTCGACGATGACCATCCTGATCGGCGTCCTCGCCACCACCCTCGGTGCCGGCTTCTTCTTCGCCAGTCTCGGCACGAGCCTGACGGTGGCGCTCGTCGGGCTCGCGCTGACCGTGCTGTTCTCCTTCTTCTTCGCCTCGGTGGCCGCCAACGCGATTGCCACGACCGCCCGCAATCCGGTCTCCGGCATGACCATGCTGACCATCATCGTTTCGTCCATCGTGCTGCTGAACTTCGGCCTGTCGGGCACCACCGGCATGTTCTTCGTCATGGCGATCGCCGGCATGGTCTGCACGGCGCTCTCGGTCTCGGGCCAGGCGGTCACCGACTTGAAGGCCGGCTACTGGCTGGGCTCGACGCCGGCGGTGCAGCAGCGGGTGAAGTTCTGGGGCATCGTCGCCTCGGCGGTGGCCGGTGCGCTCACCATCATGCTGCTCGCCAAGACCTTCCAGTTCGGCGAGGCGGCGGTGGGCGACGCGCGGGCCGTGCTGGCCGCTCCCCAGGCGTCGATCATGAAGGCGCTGGTGGAGGGTTTCATGAGCCAGCAGCCGGTGGCCTACATCCTCTTCGGCGCCGGCGCCATGGTCGCGGTGGTGATGGAGATGCTGGGCGTGCCGGCGCTCGTCTTCGCGCTCGGGATGTACCTGCCGCTCGAGCTCAACACGCCGGCGCTGGTCGGCGGTTTTCTCGCCCACCTGATCGCCAAGCGCTCGGAGAAGGCGGGCGGCGAGCGCGGGCGCTCGATGCGCGAGCGCGGCGTGGTCATCGCCTCCGGCCTGATGGCGGGCGGTGCCCTGGGCGGAGTCCTGGGCGCCGCGCTGCGCCTGATCCCGAGCTACAGCGAGGAGTGGGTGAAGACGCCGTTCTACGACAACCCGGCGGCCTCGCAGATCGTCTCGGCCGTCCTCTTCCTCGCCCTCTGTTTCTACGTCTGGTGGGGCGCGGTGAAGGAGGGGGAGGGCAAGCGCGGAGGGGAGGCGTGAGCCCGCGTCTCGACCGGTCGATCGCCGAGGCGATCCTCGGCGTGGATACCCTGTTTGGTGGGGACGTGACCAATCCCTCCGGCACCGGCCGGTTCATCGCCGACGCCTGGTTTTCCGACGAGCCGCTACCGGTGGCCTACGCACACCCGAGTGCCGCGGCGGTGCGCGCCAGCGGGGGAGTGTCAGGGGGTGCGCCCGACCGCGCGGCGATCGACGCTTACCTGGCGGCGATCGACGTCCCTGCCGCGATCGCCGGTATTGCCGAGGGCGCCCGCGAGGCCGGCGGACTCCGCGGCCGATATCTGGAGGGTCTCTCGGTTTCTTGCGCTGTCATGTGGGACCTGGCGCTGGAGCTGCTCGGGCGCGGCGATCCGGTGCCCTACGCCCGTGCCGTCGTGGCGTCGTGCGGCGTGCCGCCTTCGCCCTCCGAGCCGCAGGCGAAACGCGAGCGGGTTGCGGCGCTGCTGGAGTCCGCCGGCTACGGCGGCGACCTGCAAGGCGCGGTCGCGAACTGGCGCCGCGACCGGCTGGTGCCGCGCAAGTCGATTCCGGCCCTGGCCCGGGCCTTCATCGCCGAGCTCGACGCAGCGACGGCGGTGCATCTCCTGCCGCACCTCCCGCCGGCACTGCATGCCGTGCCGCGCGCCAACGTCACCTTTCTGCCGATCGAGAACGCCTGGTTCTCGGGCTCGATGAACTATCTCGGGCGCGCGCGCCGCGCCGACGGATCGCCCGAATTCGAGGCGACCTACGAGCTCAATGCGGCGCTGGAGATCTCCATCCCGGAGTTCGTGCAGCTGGTGGCGCACGAAGTGGTGCCGGGACATGTCACCACCTTCGCCTACCTGCAACATCTCTACTGCACCGGCGCCGCCGGCTTCGAGGCGTCGGTGCCGACGATGAACACCCGCGCCGCAACGCTCTCGGAGGGGATCGCCAACAATGCCATCCTGATCGCCCACGGCGTGACCGAGATCGCCGAGCTCGGCGATCCCGATCTGCAGCTCGGCCTCCTGCTGGCGTTGCTGCAGGACGACGCCAAGAACCAGGCCTCCTGGCTGACCTGGCAGGAAGGCTGGCCGCAGGCAGAGGTCGCTGCGCTGCTGCCGCGCGACTTCCTGGTCTCCGCCGAGCGCGCCGACAAGCTCTCCGGCGCCTGGGGACGCCACCCGCTGCTGGGGAGGATGTACCTGCCCTGCTACCGGGCGGGCACCGACAAGGTCGCCGACCTGCGTCGGCAGTATCCGCCCGGGAGGCTGCTTCCAGCGATCTATGGCGCGAATGGCCTGGTCGACATCGTCACCGTGGACGAAGTGCTCGCCGGCTAGGCTTCACCAGCCAGCGAAGTCGCCGGATTCGAAGCCGTCGAAGAACAGCGTTCCCGCCTCATAGGCGCCGACGTCGCAGCGCACGCCCCAGGCGCGTGGCGCGCCGCGCTGGTCGGCGGCGAGGACTTCGTTCACCGGCCCGGTGCAGCCGAGGGTCGAGTCGCCGAGGTCGATGGCGTTGCTGCCGGGCAGCAGGGCGATGGTCTCGGTCGGGCCGCCGTTCTTGTCCAACTGCCCGAGAAACGCGAGCGAGTTGATGAAGGTCCAGCCATCGCCGCCGCCGACGGAGATGGTGCAGAAGATGCTCACCTCTCCGAACAGATTTCTGCGATAGGAGGTCAGCTGGCCAAAGCAGTCGTCGTAGATCGGCTGGTTGAATTGGGTGTTGCCGGCGACCAGGGTGTTGCTGAGATTGAACGGGCCCGCGCCGTTGGCGTAGACCCCGCCGCCGATCCCGCCGGTGACATCGGCGTCGTAGTCGGCGCCGTTGGCGACGATCGTCGAGCTGTAGATGTTGGCCCGCTCCGAGTAGATTCCGCCGCCGTTTCGGTAGGCGTCATTCAGGCTGATCGTGCTGCTGAGGATGATCGGCGCCGGGACTCCAAAGCTGAGAATGCCGCCGCCGTCGTTATGAGTGGTGTTCAGGCTGATCGTGCTGTCAGTGACGACGAGCTCGTGCCCGTCGTAGATGCCGCCTCCAGGCCCGAGCGCCGTGTTGCCGGTGACGGTGCTGCGGGTGACCAAGAGCGTACCGGTGTTGTAGATCCCGCCTCCGGACGCGTTGGTGGTGTTGCCGCTCACCGTGCTGTCGTTGAGATGGAAGATCCCGCCGTTGTTGTAGATGCCGCCGCCGCCGACCGAAAAGGCGGTCATCGCGTTGCCGCTGACCGTGCAGTAATTGAGCACGAGTGTGCCGAGATTCAGGATTCCACCGGCGTACTCAACGCCTGCACCGGCACGGAGGCCGTTGCGCAGGGTCAGTCGAGCGAGGGTGGCGGAGCGGTTGACCGCGACTGTGAGCACGCGATCGAGCTGGTTGGCATCGATGATGGTCGTGGCTTCGCCGGCGCCGACGATGGCGATCCACGGGCTGATGCCCACGGGAGTCGTGAGATTCAGGTCGCCGGTGTCAGCGCCATTGGCGCCGCTGGGCGGCAGGGTGAGGCCGTATGTACCCGCAGGAAGGACGATCGTGGTGTCCTCGCCGACGATCAGGTTGGCCTGCATGACGGCCGCCCGCAGAGTGCACGTGTTGGCGGCGGTGTGGCATGCGCCATCAGCGGTGTTGTCGTCGATCTGGTCCAGGACGCTGTCGACACTGAACAGGACGACGGCGGAGGCGCTGGGCGGGCTCACGAGGCCTGCGAGTGCAGACACGACCAGCCAGTTGGTGCGGTGTATCCAGCAGTTCATCAGGGGTCTCCCGGGAGGATCGGTAGTTCACCAGGCGGCGAGGTCGCCGGATTCGAAGCCGTCGAAGAACAACGG
>Ga0154020_10006965_pt1 | contig 13246 bp, 12 predicted proteins | sample Klosneuvirus_201_FD_109709 | JGI IMG/M metagenome (GOLD analysis project Ga0154020, IMG submission 109709) | Active sludge microbial communities from wastewater, Klosterneuburg, Austria - Klosneuvirus_20160825_MG | ecosystem: Engineered > WWTP > Aerobic digester > Activated sludge | place... | reverse complement strand
TGATCAGGGAAATCAGGGCGCCGAAGATCGGCGAAATAATCAGGACCATCAGGCTGGTCCAGATCGCGCCGGTGAAAAATCGCATCATGCCGGCCGCGGCTTCCGCCTGCTCGGCGGTCATCTTGGACGTCGCGTTCTCGAAAACCAGTTCGTGGAATTGGGGATTGATGACCAGGCCGTAGAGCAGCACGTAAACCGCGGAGATGACGCCCGAGACGAGGCTGACGAGTGTACCGATCCCGACGGCGCGGCCGAAACTCAGTGAACCGTCCGGCGACTGGGCGCGTGCCGCCCGCATCGCGAGGAGGATGCCGATCACCGAGGTGAGCAGACCGGCGATCTGGCTGATCCGATTGCCGGTTTCAAACTTCTCCAAGTCATTGTGATAACCGAGCAGGTAGCCGACAAGGCTGACGATAATACCGGCGAACGCCATCAGGGCGCCGTAGTTGAGCGGGATCTTCATGGCGGCAGGAGCAAACCAAATCCCGCCGCAAAAGCCACCCTTGAGTAGCTTCCGTCTCCCGATCCCGCCGGTTGAAAACGATGACCATCAGCGGTTGTCGCCATCGAGCATCCGGCCGAGCCCGCCGAGCACAGAGCCTTCCTCGCGTCCCCCACGGCCCGTTTGGGGGGCCGCGGCGACGATGCGGCCGGCGAGGCGGGAGAAGGGGAGGGACTGCAGCCAGATCTTTCCGGGGCCCCGCAGGGTGGCGAAAAAGAGCCCTTCACCACCGAAGAGCGCCGTTTTCACCCCCCCGACCAGCTGGATGTCGTATTCAATGCTCGGCTGGAAGGCGGCGAGGCATCCGGTGTCGACGCGGAGCGTTTCACCGTGATCGAGCGTGCGCTCGTAGAGCGTGCCGCCCGCGTGGAGGAAGGCGAGGCCGTCGCCTTGGAGCCGCTGCATGATGAAGCCCTCACCGCCGAACAGGCCCACGCCGATTCGTTTTTGAAAGGCGATCGAGAGGCTGACGCCTTTTGCGGCGCAGAGAAAGGCGTCCTTCTGGGCGATCAACTCGCCGCCGATTTCGCGCAGGTGAATCGGGACGATCTTGCCCGGATACGGCGCTCCAAAAGCGACGCGACGCTTTCCGGAGCTCTGGTTGAGGAACACCGTCATGAAGAGCGACTCGCCGGTCAGGAGCCGTTTTCCGGCTCCGAGCAGTGACCCGACAAAACCGCGATTCTGGACCGAACCATCGCCAAAGACGGTCTCCATGGCGATGCCGTCCTCCATGAACATCATCGCTCCCGCCTCGGCGACGGTGGCTTCGGCGGGATCGAGCTCGATCTCCACGAACTGAAGGTCGTCACCGTGGATTCGATAATCGATTTCGTGCATGCTGTTCATCGGGCGGGTGTGAGTCGGGAACGTTGAATGACGGGATCAGGCGGCCAGCGGCAGCCGGGCTGAGTGGGCCTCGGCTTTGACGAGCGAAGGTTCAAAACGCCGGCGCCGCGGTGCGTAGTCGCCGGCGGCGTTGAGCAGGAGGAGGGAAACGACCGCGATCCAAAAGCCGGTAAGGGCGAAGGCATCGAGGGAAAGTCCCAAGAGGAAAAGACCGTAGCCGGCGAGGGCGAGGGTGGCGAAGACGGAAACAGAGGTTGAGCGGATCATGTTATTCATGGGTTATGTCTTCAATACCCCGACACGTGGAAAAAGTTGCAGAGACTGGTTAATCCATGGTTTACAGTCGCTTAACCTACTTTCTTAAAGTCACGAGGGTGGCTCCCCACGAACCCGCGTGCTCATTTCCCAAATGGAATCCTGCGACCAACGGGCTCCGGCGGAGAAAGGCGTGCACGGTCTCCCGGAGTGTCCCGGTGCCCTTTCCGTGGATGATTCGGACCGACATCAGGCCGCGCTCCCGGCATGCTTGGAGGTAGGCCGGCAGCAGCACACCGAGGTCCTGCGGCCGGAACGTATGCAGGTCGAGTTCCCCGGTGATGGGATACTCGACGGGTTGCTCCTCCTCCGGACCGGTTTGCATCGGGAGAAGGAGTGACTGACCCGCGAGGCTTACGGGTTCAACGGCGGTGCGTCTTCGGCCGACGAGCCCGCATCGAGCTCCTCGACCGTTTCAATGATGCGGGCGAGGCTGAGCAGCCGGTCGCCCTCCGCGAGGCTGAGCAGCTTCACTCCCTTGGCTCCGCGATTGGTTTCGCGGATGTCCCTGACGGGGCATCGCACGCTCTGGCCCTTGGCGGTGAGCAGCATGATCTCGTCGGTATCCTTGACGCTGAGGGCGCCCACCAGCTTGATCGAACCGTCGTCGGGCAGATCGATCGCCCGGACGCCATTGCCGCCGCGGTTGATCAGACGATAATCCTCGAACCGCGTGCGCACGCCGAGACCGGCCTCGCTGGCGACGAGGAATTTCGCGGTGTGATCCACCACCTCGATACACTGGAGAAAATCGCTTTCGAGTTTGAAGCGCATGCCGGTAACGCCGGCGGTGGCACGGCCGGTGGCGCGGAAGAGTTCCTCGCCGCTCTCGGCGTCGCGTTCGCGAAAGCGAACCGCCAGACCCTGGTGGGAGACGAGGATGAGTTCGTCATTCCCGGAAGTCAGCACGGTGCCGATGACGTTGTCGTCCTCGGCCAGGTTGATGCCGATGAGTCCCGCTTCACGGGTGGCATTGGTGAACTCCGAAAGCACACTCTTCTTGATCACACCCTTCTTGGTGGCCATGACGAGGTAGCGGTCCGCGGAGAAGTCCTGCACGCAAAGCATCGAGGCGATCTTTTCACCCTCGGACAGGCGGAGGAACGAGGAGACCGACTTGCCCTTGGACGTGCGGTTGCCCTCGGGAACGTCGTAGACCTTGTTGGCGAGGCACTGGCCCTTGCTGGTAAAAAACAGGATGTAATCGTGGGTGCTGGCGGTGAAAAGTCGCTCCACGAAGTCGTCCTCGTAGGTTTCGGTGCCGATCACGCCCTTTCCGCCGCGCTTCTGGGATCGGTAGTCGGCGACCGGGGTGCGCTTGATGAACCCGAGATGGGACACGGTGATGACGCAACCCTCGTTGGGGATAACATCCTCCATGCGGAACTCTCCGAGCGAACCGATGATCTCGGTCCGGCGGGGTGAGGTGTACTTCGCCCGCATCTCAAGCAGCTCGGATTTGACGATGGCGTTGAGTTTCTCGGACGACTCAAGAATGCTGCGCAGTTCCTCGATCAGCTTGATCAGCTCGAGGTACTCGGCCTCGATCTTGCCCCGCTCGAGCCCCGTGAGCTGATAGAGTCGCAACTCAAGGATGGCGATCGTCTGACGCTCGGTGAGCGGATATTTCGCCATCAATTTCTCCTTGGCTTCGTCGCGACTGGACGAGGAGCGGATGATGCGAACGAAGTCGTCGAGGTTATCGAGGGCGATCTTGTAACCCTCGAGGATGTGGGCGCGGTTTTCCGCCTCGCGCAGACGGAACTGGGTGCGCCGGGTGATCACGTCGCGCCGGTGGGCGAGGAAGCATTCGATCAGCTCCTTGATGTTCATCTGCTTCGGCCGCTTTTTGTCGAGCGCGAGCAGGTTGACGCCGAAGGAGGATTCGAGGGCGGTTTTCTGGAAAAGCTGATTGATGACGACGCGGGACTGTTCGCCCCGCTTCAGCTCGATGACGATGCGCGTGTTTTCGTCGGATTCATCACGCAGGTCGCGGATGCCCTCGATCTGCTTCTCGCCCACCAGTTCGGCGATGCGGGTCACGAGGTTGGAGCGGTTGACGTTGTAGGGGATCTCGGTGATGACGGTCTGCTCAATTCCGCCCTTCAGATCCTCGGTGTGGGCCTTGCCGCGGATACGGACGATTCCTCGACCGGTGCGCAGGTAGCTGTCGATGCCATCGCGGCCGGCGATCACGCCGCCGGTGGGGAAATCGGGACCGCGGACGATGGTCACGAGTTCGTCGATGGAGATCGAGGGTCGGTCGATGATCGCGCAGGTGGCGTCGATGATTTCGTCGATATTGTGCGGCGGAATGTTCGTCGCCATGCCCACCGCGATACCGGTGGAGCCGTTCAGCAGGAGATTCGGCAGCGCGGCGGGGAGGACGGTCGGTTCGGTGGTCTCCTCGTTGTAGTTGGGGATGAAATCAACCGTATCCTCATCGATATCACGGAGGAGCTCCTCGGCGAAGGCGGCGAGGCGGGACTCGGTGTAACGATAAGCGGCGGGCATGTCGCCGTCGACCGAGCCGAAGTTTCCCTGCGGATCGATCAGCGGGTAGCGCACGACCCAGGTTTGCGCGAGGCGGACGAGCGTGTCGTAGACGGAGGCGTCGCCGTGAGGATGGTAGTTGCCGAGCACTTCACCGACCACCTTGGCGCACTTGTTGAAAGAACGGTTATGGAGGAGGCCGAGCCGCAGCATCGCGTAGAGGATGCGCCGCTGCACCGGCTTGAGGCCGTCGCGGGCGTCCGGCAATGCGCGAGCGACGATCACCGACATCGAGTAATCGATGTAGGCCGTCTGCATGATGTCGGTGATGTTCGCCGTGAATAGCTTCTCGTTGGCGGTGTACATGAATTCGAAAGGAAAAGAGGAACGGATTAAGCGCGAAGACGCGAAGACGCGACGGTTCGGGCAGGAAAGGGTTCAGACGGCTCGGTGCGAAAATCGAGATTAAGCACCCGGGTGATGCCGTTCTTGATCAGAGGAACGTTGAAGTTGATCAGCAGCCCGAGTGGGAGCTTCATCAGCTTGAGGTAGGTGGTGAGTTGTACGCGGTGAATCGGCAGGATCGCTTCGATCGCCTTGATCTCCACGATGAGGAGCTTGTTGATGATGAGATCGAGTCGGTAGGCGTTGGGAACGATGTGATTTCGGTACATCAAGGGGAGTGTCACTTCCCGCACGAGGTCGAATCCTGCCATCGAAAGTTCTAGCGACAGACATTCCTGATACGCGCTTTCGAGAAGCCCCGGACCCAGCGTCCGGTGGACAACAAAAGCGGCGTTCACCGTGGCTGTCGCCAAGCGCTCGGTTTCGTCGGGAATCCTCACCGGTTGCATAACGTCGCGGCTTTGCGTCTTCGCGCTTCAAGATCGTCCGACTCAGACGTCGAGGTACTGGACGTTGAGGGCGTTGTCCTCGATGAACTGGCGGCGGGGCGGGACCTCATCGCCCATCAGCAGGGTGAAGAGGGCGTCCGACTTGGCGGCGTCGTTGATCGAGACCTTGAGGAGCCGGCGATTGTCCGGATCCATGGTCGTTTCAAAGAGCTGCTTTGGGTTCATTTCACCGAGACCCTTGTACCGCTGGATCGACAGACCCTTGCGACCGTTGGCGCGGATCTGGGCCACGATTTCGAGCGGGGAACGCAGCTCGATGCGATTCTCCGATTTTTGTCCCGGATTCTCGGTGATGAGAAAACGCGGCTCCTCGGACGGGCTGTAGTGTTTGACGTCGAAACCCGCGGCGACGATGGCGGTGAGCAGCTTGGCCATCTCGGTGCCCTCAAAAATCTCGTGCAAGGTGATGCGCTTGGCGGGACCGGCGGGCTTCTTTTCCCCGACGGCGAGGGGTTCGGTTTGTTCGAACATGTCAGCGTCCAAACCATGCTGCTGCACGAACGTGGCGCGGGCCGTTTCGTCGCGGAGGAACTCGTGACTCTCCTTGTTGCCCTCGCGGATGCGGGCGATGTAACGGGGCAACGCGTTCGTCTGCGGGTCGCGCCGATCGATGAAGGCGGCGAGGTCGGCTCCATAACGGGTCACTCCGCCTCCGAGTTTTTCGATCGCGGCGAGTGATTCCACGAGGCGGTCGATCTGAGCGGGCGCAAAGCTGTGCTGATCGCTCAGGCGGGTGAGGGTGACATCCTCGGATCCGAGTTCGAGGAGGATGCGGTTGAGCTGCTCGTCGTTGTCGACGTACTGCTCACGTTTCTTACGCTTGATTTTGTAGAGCGGCGGCTGGGCGATGTAAACGTAGCCCCGGTCGATCAGGCCGCGCATCTGCCGGTAAAGGAAGGTCAGCAGCAGGGTGCGGATGTGGGAGCCGTCGACGTCGGCGTCCGTCATGATGATGATCTTGTGGTAGCGGACGCGTTCCACGTTGAAACCGCCAACCGACTCGTCGCCCTCGCCGATGCCGGTGCCGCAGGCGGTGATCAGGGTGCGAATTTCCTCGTTGGCGAGGACCTTGTCGATGCGGGCCTTCTCGGTATTGATGAGCTTGCCGCGCAGGGGCAGGATGGCTTGGAATCGTCGGTCGCGTCCCTGTTTGGCGGAACCGCCGGCGGAGTCGCCCTCGACGATGTACAGCTCGGTGAGAGCGGGATCGCGTTCGGAGCAATCGGCCAGCTTGCCGGGCAGGCCGCCGCCGGAGAGCGCGCCCTTGCGCACGGTCTCGCGGGCCTTGCGGGCGGCTTCGCGGGCGCGGGCGGCGTTCAGGGTCTTGTCGATGATGCGCTTCGAGATCGCCGGATTGGACTCGAGGAAGAACTTGAGTTTTTCCCCGACGATCCGCTGGACGATGCCATCGACTTCACCGTTCGACAGTTTGGTCTTCGTCTGGCCCTCGAAACGGGGCTCGGGCACTTTGACGCTGATCACGGCAGTGAGGCCCTCGCGCACGTCGTCACCCGTGATCGAGGGATCCTTCTCCTTGATCAGATTGTTGCCGCGGGCGTAGGTGTTGATCACACGCGTCAGGGCGGTGCGAAAGCCGCTCAGGTGCGTGCCCCCCTCGATGTTGAAAATCGAGTTCGCGTAGGCGAAAACCTGGTCGTTGTAGCTGTCGTTGTACTGCATCGCCACGTCGACCACGATGTTGGGCAGACTGGCGTTGGTTTCGTTGGCGACGCTGTCGCTGAAGGTGATCGGCTTCTCATGCACGACGTTCTTGTTCGTGTTCAGGAAGCGGACGAACTCGGTGATGCCGTCCTTGAAGAAGAACGTGTCGGTTTTCTGCGAGCGCTCATCGTGGAGCTCGATGCGAATACCCGGGTTCAGGAAGGCCAGTTCACGCAGGCGTTTGGCGAGAATGTCGTACTGAAACTCCCGGGTCGTCTTGAAGATCTCCGGATCGGGCTTGAACGTGATTTTGGTCCCAGTCTTCTTGGTGTCTCCAATCACCTGCATTTTCTGCGTGGTGATGCCTTGGGCGAAACGCATCTGGTAAACCTTGCCATTGCGGCGCACCTCGGCCTCGAACCACTCGGAGACCGCGTTGACGCACTTGGCGCCGACGCCGTGAAGACCGCCAGATACTTGATAGGCCCCTTTGCCGAACTTGCCGCCGGCGTGTAAGTTGGTGAGTACCAGCTCAAGTGCGGGTATGTTATAAACCGGATGCATATCGACCGGGATGCCGCGGCCGTCGTCCTCGACTGAACACGAACCGTCCAAGTGAACCGTGGCGGTTACGAGGCTGGCGAAGCCCGCCAACGCCTCGTCGATCGAGTTGTCGATGACTTCGAACACGCAGTGATGCAACCCGCGCTCGTTGGTGTCGCCGATGTACATGTCAGGCCGCTTGCGCACGCCTTCCAAGCCCTCAAGTTTCTGGATTTGGGACGCGTTGTAGTCATCGGCGCCGGCCTGAACTCGGGAGAGGTTTAACGATTCGGGTGTGTCGGACATGTCGGAGGGAAAACGGGAAGAACTGTAAAGGGAGAAATGCATCGTACTTCGGCCCGCGGGACAACGGTTTTCTGCACGGTAAACCGTGCAGAAAAAAGGTTGCGTCCACCTCCCGAAAGTGCGGGACCTTCGGCGTCCATGATCGGAATTTTAGGTTGCCGACCTAAGATGGGTTCGTACGGTCACGGGCCGTGAAGCTTTCGGTCAAAGTTGATTATTCCTGTCGTGTCCTTGCGCGCATGGCTCGCCTTCACGGGACAGATGCCTTGGCGCACATTGAGGAGCTGGCCCGGATCGAGTCGGTACCGGCCAACTATCTGGTCCAAATTTTGACCGAGCTTCGCAATGGCGGCCTGATCACCAGCTGGCGCGGAAAGCAAGGGGGCTATGCCCTGGCCCGTCCTCCCGAGGAAATCACGCTTTACGACATCGTGAAGGTCATTGAAGGCGATTTGTTGGAGATCAACATGGCCGGCGAAGGCCAGTCGGGAAAGCGGGTGGCCCATGTTTGGACGGAGGTGCGCGCTCGCCTGGAGACGCTTTGCCAAGAGTACACGTTGGACAAGTTTGCCTCGAAGACGACCGACGAGATGTATTACATCTGAGTTTTTCTTGGGATCCTTCGTCCGTTTTCGCGTTCTCCTCCATCGACTTTGTCCGCCATGCTCTCGCCCGTTCTTGAAAAGCTGCTCATCCTCCAAGCCCGTGATCGCCGGCGCATTGAGCTGGAAAGCCAGCTGAAGGCGGTGCCGGGTGACATTCTGGCCGTGGAGAAAAAAATCGCGACCGAGCGCGGCGCGATCGAGCTGGCGAAGACGGAGTGGCAGCAGTTGGAAACGAAGAAGAAGATGCTCGAGACGGAGATTGGGTCCGCCGAACAGAAGTGCGCGAAGTACAAAACGCAGCAGCTCGAAGTTCGGAAAAACGACGAGTATCGTGCGCTTGGCCACGAGATTGAGACCATGGAGGCGCAGATCAGCCGTTTGGAGGAAGAGGAGCTGGGCGTGCTTTACGCGATTGAAACCGCCAAAGCCAAGTTCGCGGCCGCCGAGTCGGAACTCAAAACCAACATTTCGGGACACGAAGGCCGGATTCGAACGCTGAAAGATCGAGAACGCGAGTTGACAGGAGAATTGGGCGCCGCGAAAGCGGAGGTTACGACGGCCCGCGGACCCTTGACCGAGCCCGTGCTGCGACTTTACGACCGGATCGCGGTCCGCCAGATGCCGGTTTGTGTGGCTTTGCGTGGGGGCAAGTGCGCGGGTTGCCATCTGAAAGTTTCCTCGGAGGTCGAGTCCGCGGCACGCGGAAAGGCCGATCCGTCCGGCATCCTGCCTACGTGCGACCAGTGCGGGCGGATTGTCTGGTGGGAATCAGCCCTCTGACCGACCAAGCCTTCAGGGTTCGGCGGTGCTGAACGCCACGGGCGCTGCACGGGTGGCTTGCGTTCGGCGAGGCAAGCGCTGACCTTGCCCTCCCGCAGTCGCCCTCGGGCGGTGGCGGAGTTGGTTTTGGGGCTAGATTGTCGCTCCAGGTTCTTTGATATCCGGTCGGTGGCTTCGGTCATCGACCGTGATCAGCAGCTTGGAGAGGAAAGTCCGGACATCATAGGGCACGAGTCCGCACGAGGTTAAACCCAAGTGCGGGCGCTACGCGTCAAGGCGTGGCGACGGATAGTGTCACAGAGAATAGACCGCCGGTCTGGGTCTAAGATTTCAAATTTGAGATTTGAAAGTTGAGATTTAAGGCCGGTAAGGGTGAAAAGGTGGGGTAAGAGCCCACCGCGGCCTTCGCAAGAGGGCCGGCACGAAAAACCCACTCGGGTGCAAGGCAAAATAGGCGACTGGGTGGTCCGCCCAATAGTCGCGGGTATGCCGCATCCCGCTCCGGCGGGACCGTGACGCAAGTCACGGAGAGAAATGACAATCGAAATGTCGCAAGACGTGGAACAGAATCCGGCTTATCGGCCCCAAAACCAACGCCGCGCCTCCGGCGCGGCGCCTCGTGGGCGGTAGGCAATGGGTCTTTGATCGGGAAGGGCTCGCAGGGCCTTTCAGAGTTTGCCCTTGACTCGCGGGGCTGGGTCTGGGTTTTTGGCCGGCTTTCAATCTCACCATCAGTTATGGCCAACACTAAATCTGCCATCAAGGCCGCTCGTAAATCCGCCCGTCTCACCACCCGCAACCGGGCGACGCAGACTCGTTTGAAGACGCTTCACAAGAAGTTCGACCAAGCCGTTGCGGCTGGCGATCTTGCCGCGATCAAAACGGCGGGCAGTTCCTATGCCTCGGCGATGGACAAGGCGACGAAGTCCGGCGTGGTGCACCGCAACGCCGCCGCCCGCGCCAAGAGCAAGGTCGCCAAGCGCTCCGTCGCGAAGGCTCCCGTCGCCGCGAGCTGACCGATTGCGAGGTTTCCAAGCCGCCGCGCTTGGTTTTTCCCCCGGTTCGACTTTCCGACCTCTGAGGCATCGCCTTCGGAGGTCGGTTTTTTTGTGCCCGGGCCTCCCGGCTTGGAAGGTGCCTGCGCGAACCCACCGTGAATTCGGTCCAAGTCTATTCGACGCCGGATTTTTCGGCGGCCAGGCGATCGCAAAGGGCAATCAGGCGGAGGCGCAAGGGTTCGCCGCGGACGGCAAATTCGCGCTGGTGGTGTTCGTAAACTGCTCGACCTTCGGGAGTTTCGACCGCGATCGGCTCGAACCCCAAACTTTGTAGATCGTAGGGACTGGCTCGCATATCGATTTCGCGGATGTCGTGAGCCAGGGCAAAACAGTCTGCCACCAAGTCGGAGGGGGTGAAGGGCGCCAGTTTGAAGGCCCACTTGTAAAGATCCATGTTGGCGTGGAGGCATCCTCGTTGTTCGAAACGGGGCGCCGCCTCACGCGCGAGAGCGTGACGGTTCAGCGGTCGGGCGGGGGGGGTGAAGAAGCGAAAGGCGTCAAAGTGCGTGCAACACAGTGCGTTGTTTTCGACAATGGCTGCCAGGGCATCGGGCCCGAAACGTAACGGCCAGGTGTTGTGTCGAAGTTCGTCGGCGGATTGGCGATAAACCATCGCCCATTCGTGCAAGCCGAAGCAGCCAAAAAATGCCGGTCGGGTCTGAACCGCTCGCAAGAGGTCGCGCAACCAGCGAACGAAGTCCCTCCGCTTTTCCGGAAAACGCGCCAGCCGCAGGGTCACGCCCCGATCGGTCCGCTCATACTCCGGCCAACGTAAAAAAAGGTCCGCTCCGGAGCCGCTCAGAATGATGTCGGGTCCTGGATGCCACTGACGCAGCCAGGCCGGGCGAAACGCGTAATACGAAAAGAGGAAGTCCCAGACCGGGTGCTTTTCTCCGCGCGCGGCGCGTTTCTGGTGAGGATCGGTCCACGCCCCCACCCGTCGCTCGTGAGCCAGCCTCTGGCTCTCCCATTCGTACTCGGTGAGCACGACGGTTGCAGTGGGGCAGTCGGGAGTCACCGCTTGCATACACCACGGCTAAATAACCTTCCCAGAAGTCGTGTTCCACTGCCCGTTCAGGCGGGTATGGCTTTGGGGCGATAAAACAGTGCGGTCGAACCGACGGAGCCGACACAGGCGCTGCTGGTCCCCTCCGCGAGCTGGGAGGTCATGATGGCGCGTTCATCTCGATCGGCGGCCGTGTAGCGAATCTTCACGAGGTCGTGGGTCTTCAGCAGGGTTTCAAGTGCAGCGATCACCGTCGGCGTGGCGCCTTCCCGGCCGATTTTGAGGGAAGCCTCCATGGTTTGGCCGCGACCCCGAAGCCGGCTTTTTTCTGCGCCTGAAAGCTTTTGACTCATGGTTGAGAGCTTCGCCGAAGTCCCGGTCGCCGCAAGAGCGTTCGCGCCGCCTTTGACATCCAAAACGAGCTTCGGACTCTTGGACGTTGGCTGGTCTCCTTTACCTGAAGCAGGAATTGATACTGTTTTGCGAGTAGGCGTGGCCGCTAACGAATCAAAAACCCGGACAAAATTCGCATGGGTTCTACGAATGGCCGAAGAAGGAGTTGGGGGCTGTGTCCCGGTTGTCGGTCTCTTTTGGACTCGAGGGTGAACAGCTTCTTATCTTCGCCGGTATCCATGGGGAGGCCGTGGATGGCATCCGGCCAACCACGTATTCGATCTCCACGACTCACCCGAATTCCCTTCTTTTGGGTCTGCCACACGAACGGATGTCAGTCATTTAGGATGCTGACTGGGCGAAGGAATGGATCGATCCCGGCTCGATCAGCGAAGCGGCCTTTCTGGATTACTGTAAACCGTATCCGGAGTAAAAGATACTGAGCTGGCCGGTATCGACGCATGTCAAAAGCCGCAGAATGAGGGGACTGAATGCAGTGAGCCGGTGACGAGTACTAAGATGCCCCCGCCCGCGACCAAGCCAGACCAAAAGATGTTCGATTTCTAGCCCTAAGGTCAGCAGTTGAAACGAGAGCGTCCTCCCCGCAATCGGACGGGACAGCACTAAGCGCTGCATCTACCTGTCGCACCTGTTGACGGCGGCCTTCGTCACATCCTTTCCATTCGCAAAGAATGCTACGTGATTCGCCCCCGCAGAAGATGATTTGGGATGAAATCCATCCTCTCTTCCCCTCTGACTCACGTCAGGGCATATAGCACCTTGATGAACTCTTTGGCGAGCGCCTCCCGGTGCGAATACACAATGATCGCGGACAGCCCCACTAAAACGATCGTGTAGAGAAGGCCGAACGTAATCATGCCTACGGGGGATCCCAGAACACTATTTTCGATTGCCATTTTGACAACCGTCAGTGATATCGACAGCCCGACTACACCCCAGTCGATGAGCTCGAGTGCCTTTCTGACCGCGCTGCGCTTGCGTTTCCACGCCGGTACGTACTGAATCTTAATAGAGGTCCACGACATGTTGAACTTCTCCTCACGGGGTTAAGGTAGTGTGGGCTAAATCCGAACCAGAAATTACATTCAGGCCGCATTGCCTGCCAAGGTAAATCTGGCGCTCAACCCGCGACCCGCGCCTCCAAAAACCAGGGTTCGTTGAGTAGCGACCAACAGGTTCAAACTTTCATAAGCCGCATAAGCCCGCCGCTATCTTGGAAGTAGTCCCCGCGACAGGATAACTGTAACGAAGTGCAAATCTTAGCAGCTAAATGTTACGGAGCTACGGAGTCGGGCGGGCGACCTACCGGAAATCGATCAGCTCGACTTGGAAGATCAGACCGGCCTTGGGGGGAATTTTGCCGCCCGCGCCGCGCTCCCCGTAGGCGAGCCAGTAGGGAATCGCCAAGGTTCGCTTTTCCCCCCGCTTCATTCCGAGAAAAGCTTCGTCCCAGCCTGCGATCACTTTTCCAAGTCCCACCTGGAAGTTGAACGGCCCTTGATTGCGATCGTAGCTGCTGTCGAATTTCGTCCCGTCAAAGAGTCTCCCTTCATAATGGGCCGAAACCCACTGGCCAGGCTTGGGAGTTTCATCGCCGGTGCCCAAGGCCCGGACGAAATAGCGCATGCCCGTTTTGGTTTCCCGCGCGTTGGCAAAATCGCGTGCCAGGAGTGCGGCTTCGGCCTCGCTCCATTGGGGAGACTTGGCGGCGAGCGCCTCGCGCATCGCGCTATTGATCGGGCGCCCGGGATCTTTGCGGGCGAGCAGTCCGGATCGCACGACGAGCGCGATCGTAC
>Ga0154020_10006964_pt1 | contig 13247 bp, 9 predicted proteins | sample Klosneuvirus_201_FD_109709 | JGI IMG/M metagenome (GOLD analysis project Ga0154020, IMG submission 109709) | Active sludge microbial communities from wastewater, Klosterneuburg, Austria - Klosneuvirus_20160825_MG | ecosystem: Engineered > WWTP > Aerobic digester > Activated sludge | place... | reverse complement strand
CGGCAAGAACGTCATCGCCGTCGCCAAGGGCGGGCCGCTACCCGCGGGTCTCTTCCTGGTAGGTTGAGAGACCCGCGATGGACGCACAGCCCCCGAACGCCGAGGTCAAGGACCGCGCCGGCAATGCATTCTCCCTCGTGCCCTGGAAGTGCCCTATCTGCGGGCCGGGTCCTACGAAGACCCTGGGGCTTCGAGGCGGGTCGCACCATAGGCACGGCCTGGGCATCGAATCCACCATCGTCCAATGCGTTCGCTGCAAGCTAATCTTTCCGGATCCCTTCCCGATCCCCAAATCGCCGCAGGCGCTATACGGAGACCCCGACAAATACTTCGTGCTTCATGACCTCGGTCAGAAGATCGGCTGGAACCGCAGCTTGGTTCGGACCGCGATCGAACGCGCCGAGCGCGGCACCGCAGCTCGGCTCCTCGATGTCGGCAGCGGTCGGGGCGAGATGCTCCGCGCGGCGGAGATCGAGGGCCTGTCGAGCATGGTTGGCCTGGAGTTCTCGCAGGCGATGATAGACTTCACCGCGAAGGAGTTCGGGCTCGAAGTCAAGAAGCAGAGCATTGAGGACCACGCCAAAGAGCATGCTGGCGTCTACGACATCGTGATCATGAATGCGGTGCTAGAACACGTCTACGACCCGGCCTCGATGATCACCGCCGTTGCGACCCTGTTGAGTCCCCGGGGAGTGCTCTACATCGACATCCCGAACGAGCCCAACCTGCTCACCATCATCGGCAATGCCGTGAACCGCGTGCGCAAGAGGCCTGGAGTGCTGAACCTCTCGCCGTCGTGGCCACCCTTCCACGTGTACGGGTTCAATCCAGCGTCGTTGTCCTTGCTCCTCGAGAGGAACGGCATCCGTGTCGAAGAGGTGCGGAAGTTCGCTGAGCCTCGCGTGACCACCGACCAATCCCTTCGCGGCCGGGCGGTCGCCTTTGGCGGGACACAGCTCATGCGGTTGGCCAACCTGACCCAGACCGCTAGCAACATGTTCGTGTGGGCACGGCGGCAGTAGCTTACCGCGACCGCCGCCGCCAGCGACAGAGCACCCCGTAGAGCAGCCCCACGCCGAGCCACGGTCCGCCGACCCGCCGGGGAGCGGACCCGCACCCGCACCCGCCCTTGCGCTCTGCGGTCCCTTGATCCTCTGCGCTGGCGTCCATCATGCCCCTGGAGTCCGCCAGCAACGCGTCCTCCTCCAAACCAATGTCGCGCTCGCTCGGCGGTTCGGCGTCCTCATTCGGGGGAGCGTCGTCGCCGGCCCCCACATCCGCTCCCGCGTCGCTCGGGCTCGAAGTCCCCACGTCCAGCGCGCCTGCGTCGCTGGACGTGCTCACAGTTGCGTCCTGCATGACCCCCGCATCGACGCTGCAGGTCGCGCTTCGCGCCGGGCCGATCCGCCAGATCTCTCCTTCGACGATGTTGACCATGTAGATGGCGTGATCGGGCCCGTCGAAGAAGTGCGCGACGCCGCCCGCGTTGACGAGGACATCCGTCGCCGAGCCCGGTACGATTGTCCGGCGCCCCGTCGCGGGGTCTGGCGTGAGCGTCCAGACCTTCATGTACTGCATGTCGTAGTCGGCGAACCAGTAGCGCCCGCGCCATGGCGCCGGCCAGCTGCAGTGGTTGGAGAAGATCCCACCCGTCACGGACCCAGCGCCGCCGTTGTGCGGATACTCGTAGACGGGGTCGACGCAATCACCGAGCGTGCTGGCGACCGTAGACAGCCCCGTCGCCATCGGGCAGGCGCTGGGTGGATCACCGTGCGCTCCTTCCCGGAAGGGCCAGCCGAAGTGGAGGCCTCCAGTCGTAGCCACGTTGATCTCTTCCCACGTGATTTCGCCGACGTCGCCGATCCACATGTAGCCGGTCTCGGAGTCGAAGGAGAACCGCCAGGGGTTTCGAAAACCCCAGACATAGACGTCCGGGCGCGGTGGGACGAGGACATTGCGATTCGGTAGGACGGTGGAACCCGAGGCGCAGGGGCGCACCGCCGTAGAGCACGAGGGCACCATTAGGCCAGGGATAGCCAATGGATTGCCGCTCGGGATGCCTCCTTCGCGATCGATCCGCATGATCTTGCCGCTCGCGTTGCCTAGACAGTTTGGGTATTGGTTGATCCCTCGTCCGGGCGCGCAGACACAGTTGCAGCCGTCGTCTCCGACGCTGAAGTAGACGTTTCCGTCGGGTCCGAACGCCAAGCCGCCACCGTTGTGGTTCTGCGGTCCGTACAGCCCGCGAGCGATGACGTGGAGATTGTTGACATCGACGCGACTCGTCACGGGATCGATCGTCGCGTACGCGATACGGTGACGATCGTTCTGAGGACTGCCGTCCTCGGAATAAAAGAAGTATAGGCGATTCGTGGTTACAAACTGGGGATCGACCGCGACGTTGAGGAGGCCCTGCTCGGAGTGGCCCAAGAAAACTGTGAGGTGACCTGCGTTGATCAGCGCGCCGCCGCCGGCAGGACGAACCCTCAGCTCGCCGTTCTGAAACAGGATGATCATGCGGCCGTCGGGCAAGAACTGCGCAGCCGTTGGGGCGTGCAGGGCTGTCGCCAGCACCGAGAAGTTCAGATCCGTCGGCACGAGCGTCGGCGCTTGTGCCAACGCTGGTGCGGTCGTGAACAAGCCCAGAATGAGAGGGAGACGTCGCACCATCGCTGGAGCTTACCCGGCTCAGGCCTTCATCGCGAGCCACGCCGAATCGGGCTTTTGGCGACCTTCAGCGCCTCCTCGGGGACGAGGAGATCGTCGCGCCCGAGGGCGAAGGCCTGGGGGACGGAGATGGCGCGAATCGGTGCCCAGCTCTTGTATCCTGAGACACACCAGACCTTCCCAGACTGCGATTCCGGGACGGGGACGTCGACTAGCCCGCGCACGTTGTCGAGCACGACGGCCCCATTGGAGTCGAGGACTCGCGAGGGGACGAGGCTAGGGACGTCCATCACGACTCGGCGCGTTCCCGGAGGGACCCAGAAATACAGGGCATCGGTCGGAGCTGGGCTCACGAACTGCGTGAGCCCGACCGCGACGCCCACCGGGACCCGGAGGCGGAAGGAGTTCTTCGGGTCGACGACCTTGATGCGATAGGTATGATCAGCCCTGAGCTCTAACTCTGCCGAGGCGCCAGGCCCTTCGATCCGGCGCTCGATCTGAAGACGCCCCGCCTCGTCATAGACCAGCACCCGGAGCGGTGCGCTCGCGTAGGCGCCCAGCGCGATGGAGATGCTCGTGCTCGTTTGAGCGCGGACATTGAGGTCGGTCATGCCCCCGAGGAGCATCACACGGGCCGTTGCCGAGCGCTCACGGGTCGCTTGCCCGCTTGCCGGGGGATGCACCCAGCGGCCGCGGAACGACGCCTTAGGTAGGTCGACCGCGGCGTATCGGCGCTGTCCGGTACGAACGCGGTCGATCGACTCTTGTTCGCTGATTCCAGGCAAGGACGACCGCGAGAGACGCGCAAGGTCCAGTTCCTTGGCGAGCGGCGCGTCCGCGCCTTCTGACTTCAAGAGCAGCTGAACCAGTCGGTAAGAGGCTACGCTCAGGTCTGGGGCGATCGCCAAGAGCCATCGAGCGAGCTCTCGGGTGCGCTCGGCGCGGTCCGGCGCAGCCTTGGCGAGCGCATCGACCTCGAAGCGGAGCCGAAGGTACTCGACGTAGCGGGCAAGCCAGAGCAGACGAGAGCGCTCCACCGAGCTGCGCCCGCAGCCATCCAAGGCCTGACCGAGCGCGGAGTAGGCACGCCCCAGGCCCGCCGAGGATGGAATATAGACCTCTCCCCACTCCTTGAAGAGCGGTTCAATCTCCTGGGAGCACGTACCAAACACCAACGTGACCCACTCATGGAGGTCGTCTACGCTTGGGCGCCCCGCGGAGAGGAATCGGCGGGATGCCTGCCAGAGGGCCGGGCCGGTCGCTGCGCCCGAAAAGCTCGACTCGATGAGGAAGGCCTCGATCCCTCGCGCTGCCCAGCTGTCGAGTCGCTCGAGCATCGGACCGACGGCGATCGAGGGGACGTCGTGTGCCCAGTCCGGGATCGCCCAGTAGTCGTAGACGCCGAGCCGACGGACCTTCGATTTCCAGGCCGCGATCAACTCATCGGGGTCCAGTCCTGTCCGATTGAAACCGTACGGAACCACCATCACGAACACGTTGGGCTCCAAGGAAATGGACGGGACTTCAGCGTGCTCGTTGTAGGCGAGGAGGCTCACCCATCGACCGGGATGCGTCGCGTTGATGTGCCGCGCGACCTGGTTAGCCATGGTGAAGACGCGGTCGCTTACGCCGCCCAGCGCTCGACAGCGGGCGCAATCACAGTGGCCGCCGCCGTCCGCGGGCTCTACGGAGATCGCGAACGTGGTCGGATCGACGAGCAGCTGCCGTCCCAGGGAGTCGGCGCGATCCCGCTGAAAGGCCTCCAGGGCCCCGGTCGAGGACGCGCAGAGCTTCAGCGAACGGGACCAGGGAACGCGCTGCCCCTTCAGCTCCGCGCGCCAGTCCGGGTGTGCCTCCAGCGCTGCCCGATGGGCGTCGGCGAAGGCCTCCCCGGTGTGACCGCGTATGTGATCCGGACCGCCCCAACGGTTGCGGCGCATGTAGTCGGTCCAAGCACGAGAGAAGTCCCCGCGCTTGTCGAGAGGCGTGCCGCTCCCCGCTCCCCCTGTTCCGAAGAACTCTCGCATCCGAAAGCGCGGCTCTCCCCAGACGTCGACCCAAACGCCAATTCGAGGCCGGGTCGGGAGAACTTCAAACTGCTCGCCTGGCAGGGGCCAGCGCGCGCCGAGCCGATCCAGGAGATCGTAAATGCCGATGACGAGGCCCCGAGGATCACTCGCGACGATCTCGACCTCGTCCCCCTTGGAGACCAGGTGGAAGGCCTCGGGGCCCCGCGATGACCACGCCATCGTGGACGCGGGCTCGAGGCGAAGCCGAACACCTCGTCCAGCGGTCCCCTGGCGCTGCCAGGTCCGCGACGTCATCCGTCCGAGCGCTCGGGCGAGGTCATCGAGCGCGAGCTCGAGATCAGGGGTAGAGGGACCCTGAAAGGAGACAATGTTCGCGGGGCCCCGGTTGGGCCCCGCGACACTGAGGAGAGCGACTACGGGAACTGCGAGCGGAAGCATGCGACGTAGCCAGCGTTAGCAAAGCTGCTGACGCATACATCACCCTTCCCATCGCCGTCGAGGTCACCCACCGCGATTCCCGAAGCCGTGCGGCTGAGGAGCGAGTTTGTCACTTGCCCATCCACCTGGATTGCGGCTGGCGTGGTCGAAAGGTCCGTCTGAACTGGGAGCGTCGCATGCCCGCGCACAACGTACAGCGCGCCGGCGTTGAGGCGGGCATTGCCCGGGCCATCCCCCCCTTGTGCACCGATCGCGATGTCCGACAGCGTATTGGTCGACCCCATCGGCCCAACCGCCATCGTCGCTGCGAGGTTGTCCTGAGCGTCCTGTCCGAAGATCGACGAGTCTGCGTTGCCCCAGTTTCCAGCCTTCGTGATCGTCGTGTCTCCGTTGGCCACGGGCCCTGCAAACACCAAGACTCCGCCGCGCTGGGAGGTTGTGGTTAGGCCTGCCGAGGCGGGCGAGTAGATTTGGGAGCCCCCGATGACGAGGTCGGCAGTCGCGGTGCCCCGAACGTTGGCAATCGCAACCTGCGCGCCGATCTGCTCAGCCAAATCGCCGCCCCGATACCGAACGCTGTAGGTCGTGGACACTTCGTAGGTCCCGGAAACGGGCCCGGTGTAGCCCCACACCGCGCCGCCGCGGGTCGTGAGGTCGCTCGAGAACTGCGTGCCGAGTGCGACGTCCATCGTTCCATCACCCGTGTAGTCGCCGATCGCGCCGTTCTGTCCGAGAAGATCGCCGGCCACCGCCCCGTTCCACGTCGCTAGCGGAGAGGCACCGGAGAGATCGACAGTGCCGCTGATCGATGCTCCATCGAGCAAATACACCTGACCTGCGTTGGCGCGGCCACCCGGGCTCGCGCCGGGCACGCCTACCAGCAAGTCCGCTCGACCATCGCCGTTGACGTCGCGCGCATCGAGGAGGCGCATGTTGCCGCTCGCAACTGGACCGATCACGTTCGCCACGACCTGCGCGGGCAGCATCGCCGCACGAAGGTTGAGGTAACCTGTCAGGCCAGCACCACCCTGGAGGACGATCAGCTCGCCGCAGTCCGTGCGAGCGTTCGACGCGCCGTCGGCGAGCCGCGCCGACAGGATGACGTCCCCGGTGCCCTCGCCAGTCACGTCTGCGATCCGCATCAACCCGGCGACGACGCCAAGGTTGTCCTGGGCATCGGCCCCGACGACCGTGAAGACCGGGGACGCGGATTGGACGAGCGACGTGGTGCCGGTGAAGAACGCCCCACCGCCGGCGTAGCCGTACACCGTTCCGGCACCGGCCCGCGCCAGGGTGCCAGTCTGGGTCGCGCCGATGAGCATCCCGACGACGAGGTCCGCCGGACCGCTGCCGTTGAAGTCGCCGATGGCGATCGACTGGAGCTGAGCGTTGGAGATGCTACCGTTGTAGCGCCGGTCGCCGCTGGTCGTCGTCCCGAGATCCACGTAGCGCTGCTCGATCTGACACGTCGAGCTGCAACCGTCGCTCGAGGTGGTGTTGCCGTCGTCGCACTGCTCACCCGTGTCGATCGACGAGTTGCCGCAGCTGTTCACGATGACCGGAACATTGATCGTCGCTCCGAAGAAGCCGGCGCCGGGATTTGTCGACTTTCGCATCCGCCAGACATGGTTGTAGCTGCCATTGGCCGCAGGGGCGCGAATGGGAAGCGTGAAGGTGAAGGTCCCGTTCGGGTTCACCACCGCGGTGACGGGCCGGTTCAACAAGTTCCAAAGGTTTGACGGGGTGTTGAGGCTGTCGAGGATGAAGCCCGTAGCGTCCCACTGCCCCGCGCCTGTGTTCTGCATCGTGACTGTCACGTTCGCAAGCTGGTTGGGCGTCATCTGCGTAGGGAAGTTCTGAGAGGAGACCGCCGCGTCATATTGGGTACCGCCCGAACCCACCACGACGGAGCGGCTGACGCAGTTGTTCAACGTGTCGAAGAATCCAACGCCACCGTTCGGGTTGGGCGCACCGGCCGCGAACATCTGCCGCGTCAGCGTGTAGGTGCCGGGGCTCGAAGGCGCGGTGATGGGAACACTAAAGGTGAACGTGCCGCCTGGGGCGACCGCGGAAGGTAGGAGCGGACAAATCGTGCTCCCCCAGAACGACTGAGGCGAGTCGGTGGCGCGCAGGCAGAACGTTCCAGCCTGCCAGGTCCCGGTCCCGGTGTTCTGAACTGTAAAGGTGGCCGTCATCGCGAAGCCTGCGTTCATCGTCGCCGGCAGGTTGGTCGAGTTGAGCTGGCAAGCCCATCGACGCTGCACAGCCGCGTCGACGTTGATGCCGTTGATTACGGCCTCAGTCCCAAAGAGGCCGCCCGCTGCGCCGGTGATGTGCATTCGGGCACGGAACGTCGCGTTAGGGTTGGCAGCTGGAGCTACGATCACTTGATCAAAGCTGTAGGTGTTGCTTACGGCGGTAAGCGAGGTCACGAAGGTGCCGACCCAGCCCCAGGCGTTGACCGGAGAACTTGTGCTGTACAGGCGGTAGGTGCTGTTGCCCAGCCAGTCGTCCGTCGGCGAGCTCGCTCCCGTGTTGCGCATCGTGACGCGCACGTTGAGCCGCTCCCCTGGGTTCATGCTGAGAGGGACGTCATGGGTAACCATGACCGCCCCGTGTGTCGCGGGCGGCAGGCCAGCCTCCGCTGTGTCGAACTCGATACTGGGGGACTGATCTTCCACGGGGGAGCCCCCTCCACAAGCGATGGCACCCGCGCTGATCCCGATGACGATTAGTTTTCGCAGCATGTTTCCTTCTCTCGAAGCTCCCTTGTGAGTTGGGCAGAGCATTTGTGCCCGACACCGGCTTGCGCGTTCAGCGATATTCCGAAGCCTGGCGGCCCGCAAGCCGTCCCGTCTTAAACGACATGTCACACCCGGCACCCAATTCTGCTTGCTTCTGGCGCCGGGCCCGCCTACCGACGGCCTTGCGATCGTGAAGCTCACCCCCACCGCTCTGGTCGTTGCCACATCCTGGGCGGGTCGCATCATCAGCGGGATATCGGCCCTACTCGTGGTCCGGCCACTGATTCAGGGCCTTGGTTCAAGTCAATATGCCTTGTACGCGCTCGTGGTCAGCTTGACGGGCTGGTACGCGCTGGCGGACTTCGGCCTGTCGAGCGCCTTGCAGAACGCGGTCTCCGAGCGGAGGGCGCTCGGGCGGGGCTACGAGGGACTTGTGCGCGGCGTGTGCGTACTGTCCTTCGGCCTCCTCACGGGCGTCATCCTCGTTTTTGCTCTGGCATCGGGCCCGCTGGCGCGGGTGTACATGGTGAGATTCCAAGTCGACGAAGGAACGAAGCAGCTCGCGCTCTTCACGGGATCCAGCCTTATCGCGACCTCGATGGTCGGCTTTGTCGCGTTTCGAGTCTGGTTTGCCGAGCAACGCGGTCATCTCGCCAACGCGGTGCCCGCGTTGGGCGCGCTGGTGGGCCTCATCGCGGTGAAGGTCTGGGCATCTTTCGGCGGCATCGGGCTCCTCGGGACGTTCTTGGTCGTCCAAGGCCCCCCGGCTGCCGTCGCCGTGCTCGTGATGCTCTGGCGGACGATGCGTAGCACAGGGACCAGGCTGCGCGAGGACCTACGAGACGCACAAGGGCTCCTCAGGAAGGCCGTCGGGTTCTGGGGGATTGGAGTCCTTGCGGCGGGTTCGCTGTACGTCGATAGCTTCGTCGTCTCTCAGTATTTGTCCGCAGAAGACATCATCGCTTACAACGTCCCGACGCGTGTGTTCGACGCGATCAAGGTCTTCTACAACGCGGTGCTCTTCGCACTGTGGCCCACGTGGACCGAGCTGACCGCAAAACGCGACCTCTCGGAGCTAGGCAGGAACATCCGCCGCTCGTTGCAGATCGGCCTCATCAGCACCGGCGTCGTCGGGCTCGTCGCAATACCGATGATGCCGCTCGTGGTCCAGGTGCTGGCCCCGGGGATCGAAGGGAGAGTCTCGTGGATGTTCGTCGCCGCCTTGGCAACCTTCGAGGTGATCCGGACATGGACCAACACCCACGCGATTGTCCTCGTGAGCATGGGGCGCCTGTGGGGCATCCCGGTCGGCCTTGTTGTGCAGGCGGCCCTCAGCATCGGGCTCCAGCTGCTCTTGGTTCCGCGCTTCGGAATGATCGGAGCCACGCTGGGGCTGATCGGGTCGTTCTTGGGCGGGACCGCCTGGATCTACCCCTGGCTCGTGCGACGTCTGGTCCGCCCCTGAGGCTCCGAGCTTGACACGGAGGGCCCAGGACAAGCTACCGATGGGACGATGTCGCTGCCCAGCAAGGTCGAAACGCTCGCGTGGTACCTCCGGCGCCCGCACCTCTATCGGGAAATGGTGCGCCGGATCGTGGGCCGGAAGATCACCACAGAGAAGTTTTGGGCGCGGAGCGCGCAAGACAAGGCCGCCGGCCAAGCGTGGTGCGCCGCGAACGAGGCGAACCCTGAGGCGGTAAGTGCCCTCCTCGGCATCGACACTACGAAGCTCGAGAAGCTCGCCGAGCTGCACCCCACCGAGTGGGCCTTCGCGAAAGATGCGGAGCAGAAGAGCCCGGTTAAGATGGGGGGCGCCGCGCACCTCGACCTCCTGTACACGGCGGTCCGCGCGCGCAGACCAGCGATCATCGTGGAGACGGGTGTCGCGGCCGGCTGGTCGACCTTGGCGATCCTCCTCGCGCTCGACGCGAACGGGGCGGGCCAACTTTATAGCTCAGACATGCCCTACGCGAAGCTCAACAACGAGGACTTCGTCGGCTGTGTCGTGCCAGCTCGGCTCCGAACGCGCTGGACGCTTGAGCGTCGCCCCGATCGGGACGTGCTCCCGCCGCTCCTCGCCAAGCTCGGTGTCATCGACATGGTTCATCACGATAGTGACAAGAGCTACGACGGACGGACGTTCGTGTATCGGGAGGCCTGGAGGCGGATCCGGGAAGGCGGCCTACTCCTGTCCGATGATATCGAGGACAACTTTGCCTTCCGCGATTTCGCCCAGGAGGTCGGGAGCCCGTCCCTCGTGCTCAGGAAGGCGCCTGGGAACTTCTCGGGTTTGCTTCGGAAGTAAGGATCGCCTCGTACTTTCGCGCCCAGCGGGCAGCGACGGAAGTGGCGGAGAAATTCTCGACGACATGCTTTCGAGCAGCCGCGCCCATGCGCCGGCAGAGCTCCGCGTCACCCAGTAACGTCGAGATCGCGTCGGCCAAAGCGGACGGCTCCCCCGGTGGCACGAGGTAGCCGGTGGCTCGGTGCGTGACGAACTCGGCGATCGGCCCGATGCTCGTGGCGAGGAGCGGCGCCCCAAGCGCCATCGTCTCAGCCGCTACGATGCCGAATCCTTCCTGTAGCGAGGGTACGACCACGAGGTCCGCCGACCCCATCATCTCCAACAGGCGCTCGTTGGGCACGACGTCGTGGAGCCGAACCTGGTCCTCGAGGCCTGCGTCGCGGACGGCCCTGGCGACCTCATCCTTCAACAGGCCCGAACCCACTGCGACCAGCCGAGGCCTCAGCCCCCGCGTACGAAGCAATTCGAGCGCAGCGAGGAGCACCTTATGACCCTTCTGCTTCACGAATCGGCCAGGCATGAGGAGGAGATTCTGGCCGTCGCCGATGCCGAGCTCGGCCCGCGTTCGCATCCTGATTTCTTCCGGGATCTCGCCGATCCGGTGGATTGGCAGCGCGTTGGGGATCACGTCCACGTTGCGTAGCCCGAGGTGCCGCTCAAAGTGCCGAGCGACCGTTGCGCTCACCGCAACGTAGGCGTCCATCCGGTTCCGAAGAAGGAGACCGTGCAAGTACTTCCGCGCGTGGTGGGCCAGGGTGATAGAGGGTTCGACCTCGTAATCTACGTTGTGGAATGTGATCACCCGCCGGTGAGGAAACGCTCGCGGCAACGCCGCGACGTGTATGCCGGAGAAGAACAGGTGCGCGTGGACGATGTCCGGTCGTGAGCCAGCAACCACGTTCGCGAGCTCAAGCTGAACCCTCGGACTCCACCGTTTGGCGTAGCTGAGTTCTAGGCGATGAACCGGAATCCCCGCCGCCTCCAGCTCCTCCGCCACGTCGTGCCTTGGCCAAAGAGCAACGACCTCGGTCTCGACGCCGACCCGCTTCAGCTCCGGAAGTAGGTTCGCGAGCGCCTGTTCAGCTCCGCCACCGCGAAAAAGGGCCTCAATCACGTGTAGGACGCGCGGCACGGGGGCGGACCGTAGATTCGCACTTGCTGAGAGTCAATGCGAGGCACGCTGAGAGTTTCTTAGTTCCCAGCAGAGCGCCGACCTTGTGCTGCTGCCGAGCGGCGACCCCTGCGCTCGAACCGACACCGGCGTCGCGCTCTACCAACGCGGTGTCCCCCGCCTGCTCTTCAGCGGCGCCGGCTATGGCGGCGACAACGCACGAAACCTTGTGCGCGGCGCGGAAGGCCTGGCCGGGCGTGGAGGTGAAGGTCGCGGTGGCGGAGGAGGAGACTTCGACGTTCGGCGCGCGGGTGGGGGAGGCGGTGAAGTATCTGCGGTATTGGGCGACGGGGCGGTGCTAGGGCTTCGAAGGTGGCTCGAGCGCTCGGCCGACTCCGGGTGCATCGTCGCTTGGGGTACGCTACCGCGGCAAAACCTCGACGCCACGCGTTGAGCAACTCGCCCCGCGGTGAAATACTCCGCCCCATGGTGTGGCGTCATTCGTTGGTGGTTCTGGGGTTCGTCGCGGGATGCTCGTCAGGAGTTTCGCCCATTCCGAGCGGGTCAAAGGTCGGTCCGAGCGGGGGCGTGGCCGAGGTGTCGGGCGTGAGCCTTACGGTCCCCGCCGGTGCGCTGACTACGGAGGTCGAGATCTCGATCGCGGTGGCCGGCGATGCTGCCGCCCCGGTGGGGGCGCCCCTGCGCTCGGAGGTCTTTCGCTTCGAGCCAGCTGGGCTCGCCTTCGCGATCCCGGTGCGGGTAGCGATACCGGTGCGTGCGACCGTGCGCCAGCCGGTCGTGCGTTGGTCGCTGGCCTCAGATGTGGCGCGGTTCGAGGACCGCAGCACGACCGCGCTCCCCGGGAGAGCCTCGGCCGAGATCACCCACTTCTCGCTGGGATTCGTGGTCGAAGGCGCGCCGGAGACGGACGCTGGGGTCGACGCGGGGCCGGAGCTGGACGCTACCGATCCTTCCGATGCCATCGCCTATGACCAGGGGAGCTTGGTGGACGCTGGGCCTGAGGATGCGAGACCGTCGGATGAGGGCGTCACCGAGGACGCGAGCCCAGCCGACCTGGGCGTCTCCGAGGACGCGAGCCCAGCCGATGTGGGGCTCGAGATCGACGGCGGAGCCGCCTCCGACAGCGGTTCGGACGACGCGGGCACCGTCATCATCACCTCCACGGTCGGCAACCTGCTGATCGAAGACGCCTGCGTCGCGCGCCGCGTTCAGCTCAGCTCCAACGCGGGTGCAGGCGCGACCTGGAGCAGCGATCCGCCCGTCTACGACGCGACGATCAGCGCGAGCGGCCTCATTTCGCTCCCCGCGACCATGCACCTCCAGGGTTCGGTCGCGATGCCCTGGACGGTGTATGTGGACGGTCCGAATGGGCACGGATCCGCCACCTACGACGTGATCCCGTCTGGCGTCGGATCGTATGCCCACTCTCAGGGCGGTCCTCCGATCTTCGACTCGGCCGTACTGCTCCCAGACTATTCGCTGAGCTCGACGATCAGCTACGCGGTCCGCATCGGCCCGCCCGCTGCGTCGCACGCCTGCCGCCCGACCTATGTGGATTGCTCGGGCGGGAACAACGGGCCCTTCGTGCTCGGGCCAGACGGCATCGTGACGCTCGTGGGGACGCCGATCGAAGGGACCTACGATCTGTGCTTCGGCGCGCAGTTCTTGAATGTTATCCCGCTCGACCAGTACCGCGACCGAGTCGTCGTCACGCCGTAGCGCTTGGAGAGAACGCGGTCCACGCTAGACCGTTATGTCAGGCAGCAATGCCCTTCGTGACCGCTGTACCGGTCATTCTGTTGATCCCACCGCTCCACCCGCGTATGACCAAACTCGGTCCCTATGCCGCCCCGCGTTCGCACCTACTCCCGGCTCACCGAGCAGGCGCTCAGCCTCCTCGGCAAGGAGATCCGCCTCGCGCGGAAGCAGCG
>Ga0154020_10006963_pt1 | contig 13247 bp, 11 predicted proteins | sample Klosneuvirus_201_FD_109709 | JGI IMG/M metagenome (GOLD analysis project Ga0154020, IMG submission 109709) | Active sludge microbial communities from wastewater, Klosterneuburg, Austria - Klosneuvirus_20160825_MG | ecosystem: Engineered > WWTP > Aerobic digester > Activated sludge | place... | reverse complement strand
TTCAGTCTCTAGAATTGGACTGGAACGAGTGGTTCAAGAGTGAGCAATACGGATGCCCTATTCGACACACTGAAGTGGATTACTTGGCCCCTTTACTCCCAGGCCATGAATACACCGTTGAAGTCAAAGTCTCAAAAATTAGCGGGAGTTCTTTTAACACTCATTACGAATATAAAAATGAAAATAATAAGCTCTGTGCTCGCGTGCAAATGGTCCATGTGTTTATTGATCCCAAAACAATGAAGAAAATTCCATTTCCTGAAAAATTAAGATTAAAACTCGAAAAATTCTGCCTGCCAGATGCTAATGAGTTCAACTTTAAAACCGCACCTTAAATGCCATTATTTATTTAGTATCAATATTTACTTAATAGCCTGCTATTGTTGTTTTATTTCTTTTGATCCGGGCGCTGTAGGACTGCGAAATTAATTTCACCAGCTCCAGCTTCCGTCAAAGTAAATAAAATCTTTTTGATGGTTAAGAAATCAATTTCTTTGTGGGCTTGAACAGTAATTTTTTTCCAAGGTTCCAAGTTGTTAAGTTCAGCAGCCTCCTCAGGTTTGAGTGCTTTTCGAACTTCTTTCATCACAGGAGACGTCTCAGCTTTGATCTTGGCTTTTTCTATAGCCTTCTGCGCCTCAACAAATAATGGCTGAACCATCCAATCCTTTTGATTTTTAACATCTTCAAAATTCGCTATAGGAAAATCATCCAATAAAATTCCCGATGAAGAAATAGTAACAATAATAGAGGGTTTTAATTCTTTAATCACTTCAGCGCGAGGAAGTATCAAATCTTTAGGGATATTAACAATCAAGCCTTCAGTGTTGTAGTTTTGCAAAAGAAAAATCACCAGCACCGTGAACATATCCACCATGGCTGTTAAAGAAAGAAGAGCGGTCACTTCGCGCTTACCTTTTTTACGACTCAACAGACGGTGATTTCTGAATTTTTTTCCAGGAGCGTAAATAGCCATTATTGAGTTCCTCCCGAAGCAACACTAATTTTAGGAAATCCAGATTTTAACACAGCATCCATTCCGGTGATAAGATGATCAAAAGCAAGAGTGTCGTCCATGGCCACCATGGCATCCAATTTATCTGGAAAAAGTGTTTTGGCTTTTTTCAATATTTCAATCAGCGTGGGAGTATCAAAAATTTCACCCTGGCGGGCAATAAGTTTTTGTTCTTTGCCCGTAGTAACGAAATAACCGTCTGGGCGAATATCCACACGCACAATCTTGTCTAAATCGGGGGTTAAGGGCGTCGTGCTGTCCCCTGATTTTTTAGAATACAGTGAGCTTCCAATTTGAATCATCGAGACTTGAGTCCAAACAGCAGTGATCAATAAAAAAGTGATCAAGACACTCATTAAGTCAATGAACGGAACAAGGTTGAGTTCAACACCTGTACGCTTACCTGATCCACCGCTTTCTATGTGAGCCATATTTACCTCACTATCCCTTTCTCATATTCTCTATGATACCAACTAAATCTTAGTCTTTAATTTTTTCTCTATTTGCGGCAACCAAATTTAACATTTGCATGGAGCTTTCCATAAGTTCATTTTCCGCTCTTTGAATTTGCATCTGATAATAGGCAAAGGCAATGATACATACAATGGAAACCATCAAACCAAAAGCCGTACAGTTAAGAGCATGAGAAATACCGTTAGAAAGTTCAGCAGCTTTCGTTGCATTATCTGCATTGGCAACAGCTCCGAAAGACCGAATCATACCAGCAATCGTTCCAAGGAGACCCGCTAAAACGGAAACGTTACCAAATACCGCTAAGAAGGGAGTCCAACCTTCAAGTTTAGGAGTTTCTCTGAGAACAGCAGCATCCATCGCTACTTGAACCTCTTCATCGGGACGCTTATTTAAAACAGCCACCAAACCTGCCTTAATCGTATTTGTCATAGGAGCTGGTCGAGCATCACAAAATGCCAAGGCTTGCTTTAAATCACCTTTTAAAATCATTCCAAAAATATTTTCATTAAACTCTCGACGATTAATTCGCGCGGAGCCTAATGCAAGCCATCGTTCAACGATAAGCATAATCGACAAAATTCCGATGAGAGCAATCACATACATGACTGGTCCGCCGGCATCAAAAGCCCTTTGTATAAAGGACACGTTCTCTACTTGGTTCACAATAACCTCCTTAATTAACTATTCATCTTTATTTTGAAACGTAAACGGAAAGAGCACTTCAGCGACGCTATTCGCTGGTGGCTCTGGAAAGAGCCAAGTGACCAACTCGTTTGTAATACAATTCTCAACACTCTTGTTGTCGAGAGAAGACTCATCAACTTTTGCTGATAGAACTTTACCCTTATCTCCAATTTCAAACTTTACGACTAAACGACCGCTGAGAGATGTTTTGAATCGTAATTCCTTTTCATAACATCGTCGAATGACCGATTTATGGTTTTGAATCACTCTTAGAACTCCGTTACGATCAATGGTTCCCGCAAAGCTAGCTCCATAACCGCCAACGTCAACAGACACACCTGATTTTTCACCTAAGCCACTGCCAACACCACCATAGCCAGAGTTTCCACTTCCACGGCCATTGGTAATTCCGCCGCTGATACCCTCAGTAGCAACACCTTTTCCTCCAGCACCGGTATCTTTGAAGGCCGATCCTAAATCATCTCCAGGTCTTCCTTTAGAAAATCCCGCTGTGCCTGTGGCTTGATTCGCATCACCAATAATTCCACCAGCGCCTTGAACGGCTTGGCGCAATTTACTATTGGCACCACCACCACCAAAGGTGCTGGTCAAGCCAACGTTACTCAAATCGACTGGCTTTTTAGCCTGACTTGCATTAGCTCCAGCTTGGGCACCAATTTTAACAGAACCACCTTGTTGAATAGAGGTGAATGTTTTCTTGGCTGAAGTATTTTTGTTTGGCGCTGCTTCAGCAGCACGGCTTCCAGCACTTCCACCAGACTTCGTTGCCTGACCAGGAGTTTGTGTGGGCTTTTCGGACTTGGTCGTGGCTTGTTGGTTCTTATCACCCAACACAAGTTTTTGTTTTTCTTTAGGAGGAGTTTCCACCTTAATAGGAGGGGGTGTCTTTGGAGGTGGAGGTACACTTTTTTCTGGCGCAGGCTTAACTGTAGGATAAACAAATTTTGTTACAGAAATAATTTCTGGCTCTATTTCTTCTTTGGGAGTTTCAACAGGAGCGTGAATCATATTGTACAAGGCAATCAACCCAACAAAGGCCGTTGCGAGTAACACACTGGTAATTTCTCCTGTAGTAAAGGGAAGAAATGGCACCAAGGCTGGTTTTTGTGTTGATGGGACGTAGCGGATATACACGTTGATCAGCTCAGGAACTAAAGCTAGTCTAAAAGCTTCACCCTGCTCTAAACGAAGAATATCATTCCCTTTCGATCCTGTGTTGATTCGTTTAATTTCTTTTAAATCAGCGTGTTGATATGTTTTCTTTTCTAGAATTAAATCTCCCGTCATCGAAGAGGACAAATGGACCGTTGCAACACCACCCTGAAAGTCAACTAAAGTGAATAGACCAGGCAGAATTTTTCCAGGCAGCGAGATGTCCGCTTTTTCGTTGGAACCAACAGTGATAGTTTTATTTCCTCTAAAGTGATAGGTATCAATGATTCTTTCTTTCCAAGCGATTGAAATTTCCAGTACAGAACCACGACTGGCTTTGATCACTTGATTGAGTTCAGAAACCGCACTAGGAGGTGCAAAAGTTTTTGAAAGATCGGGGCGCGCATTGGGAGTTTTTGTAATAGGATGGGGTTTTGATACTGGCGCTGCTCCACTAGAAAATTTATTAATACTTGAACCATTATCTAAACTAGGACGATTGATAGGCAAAGTGGCGGCCACGGTGACGGCTTCTGATTCTGAGGGACCCTGCTTCTCTTCATCGACATTTATAATTTCAGACTCCATTGCGGCCACAGTTTCTGGCTCAATGACGGCCACTGTGGTTTCTCCCGTCATAAGCTGAGTCGGTTCGGGAGAGTGAGCTTTTTGTACTGGTGGTGGTGGCGTAATAATAGCTCCTGGCGCCGCTATCTTTGGCTTTGGAGCCCCAACACTAAATTGAACTCGAAATCCACCAATGTGAATTTCATTCCCAGATTCTAAGACTTCATCCAACACTTGATTAGCACCAATAAAAGTACCTTGTGCTGAACCTAAATCACATAAGTAATAAGTATCATTTCGTTTTTCAATCAAGGCATGAATAGGAGAAACGCTTGGATCATTAAGACTTAAATTAACCTCAGCCTGGTTACCAATAACAATTTGATCAAGTTGAAACTGTTTCACCTCAACCAGATGATCGCCTTTAAAAATCCTCAATATTACTGGTAAGTTCAATCGCTTCTCCCAGAACCTCTAAGCCTTTCCCCTGTTTCCACCATTTCAGGTAGAAAATTCTCTCTTAAACGAATTAATTTTTTGAAGTTGAAGTTCTTTCTTTGCAGTAGGTACATCAGCTCTGGCTTCTGTACATCTCCTTCAATCAACTCGTCTTGAAAGTTCAGTGTATGCTTTTTAATCGGCTCCTCTTTAGTTTTATTTTGTGCTTGCCCTGTTGAGGATAAAGCACCTAACTGAATTGTAAGCAAAAAGAGTACCAATTTAATATAAGATTTAAACATAAATATTCCTTATTTAATTCTACCTTTTATTTTCATCAGATCCCTTGCCACTAATTGTCTCTTCCATTTTAATCAAGGCCTGCTTTTTATTTGGAGGAATCCCCATAAATCTTATTTTATCAATAAGCGTGCTGGCTTCCTTAAAATCTTTTTTAATATAGGTTAAATAGAGCGCATAATTAAATGACACAATTGAGTCCGAGGCGCCAATTTGGAGCGCTTCCTTGTAAATATTTTCGGCTTGGGAGCTACCATCCTCCATCAACGAAACCGCATAATTGTTTAACACTGTCACATCTTTAACACCCCCCTTATATGCCACTTCTAAAAAATGCCGAGCCTTTCCATAGTCTCGACCAACGGCAAAAAGGGATCCCAAATTCGCATGAGCAATAGGATAGTTTGGATTAAAACTCACTGCTTTTCGAAAAGACTCAACAGCTAGACGGGGTTCTCCTTCTTTCGAATATATAACTCCTAGGTTATTATGAACGACAGCATTTTTGGGGTCTTTTTCGAGCATCGTCTTAAAAATCATTTTTGCGAGAGACTCACGTCCACGCGAGTAGTGATAGAGAGCCAGAGCATTTAACGCTTTTGTATCACCCTGATCTTGAGAAAGTAAAGTTGCCACAGTTTTTTCAACAACGGATTCATCATCACTTCCAAGAGTGATTTGTAAGCTGTCATACAGATCTTTCTTTTGAGGAAGAGACTCATCATTGGCTTTAGTTGAGGAATCCCCTCCAGCACGTCGCTGATCGGAGCTCTTATCATCTTCACTGTTATTGTCGTCTGAGGATTTTCGATCTTCTGAGGAGTCTGAAGCCGTGTTCCCACTGCTAGTAGAGTTCTTGCCTCCTAGACGAGTGGCACAACCTGAAATCATCACACCTTGATGAAAAAGAAATATATAAATTGAAATTATGTATAGTTTTTTCATTTTAACCCCATCCAATCCTGATAGGTTTTAGCTAAGGCTTCAGATCCTAAATCTGATTTACTATTGCTATCAAGAGCCCGAAGGCTGTCTATCGCATTAAAATAAGGTTGAGTGTAAGTTTCCAACTCCTTACCTTTAGATACAGCTCCTTTGTAACTTTCAATGGCCTTTGCTAAAAACGGACGAGCCATCTCCGCAACCGCAGCTGTATACTGTTGTTTAGCAGCATCATCCTTAGCCACTTCAGGAGGAAGAGGCGCATTGAGGAGCGATTCGTTCATATGAGCATTCGTCCTTCCGAGTAACTCTAAGGAGCCAACTATTTCCTCTGCGCTGTCATATTTAATAATCTCTGCTAATTCTTGATTAAGTTGGGTCACTAATCCAAGTTTTTCATCAGCTACTTTTTTAATGCGTGCAGAATTAGCTGGAAACTTCAGGGAGACAAGATGATTATAAACTTGTTCAATATTTTGTAAGCGAATTTGAGCCGCATAATGGGCACCAGGACCACGCAATTTAGGTACCAAATTTTTTTGCACAGAAACCACTTTTGCTCGCCAATCTGTCCATTCACGCCGGTTTCTGAGTTTATTGTAGCTGTTAGTAATTTTGTAATGGGCCTCAATGACTAACTCAGGGTCTTTGCCGATCCTTAAGTACTCTTTAAAATTATCAATAGCTTTGTAATATTGTTGATTCCGATAAGAAAGCTCAGCCATGCGATAGAAGATCGCCGCTTTTTCTGAGTGAGAGGCTTTCTTTAAGTAGAGTCCATAATATTTATTTGCTTTTTCAACAGAGTTCAAAGCGTCATACAAAATCGCCGCATTATAAAAAAAGTCGAGAGCTTCTTTGGGGTTATTATTTCTTTCCCCTGCATTGGCATAAGCTCCCGCTGCTTTATGATACATCCCTAAGCTTTGATACATTTTAGGCAAAATTTTAACAGCTTTTTCTTGAAGAGGAAGAGCCGCCTTGTCTCTGTTATGCAAAACAAGTTCAAAGGCATTGATCGCAGGCCAGAAGCGATTAGCTCTTTGATAGTTTACACCAGCATTAAATTGAGCTTTTAATATAAAATTGGAACGCGGGTATTTCTTTGCAAAAGCATCAAATTTTTTAGCACTTCCCAAATAGTCTTTTTTGGCTTCTAATTCTTCTCCCGCCTTAAAACTAGCGCGCTCTAAAATATTTTTTATTTGCTCAGCAGAAGAGCTTTCTGCCACCCCTGATTGGGTCAACAACTCTTGGCCTACTCTTTCTAAGCCCACAAAATCTTTTCGTAGGTTATACATATCCAAAAGTAAATTAGCTGCGTACTCCGCTTGTTTCGATTTAGGGTGATTTTGAATGACTTCTTTAAAGATTTTTTCTGCTTCGACAAAGTGATTTGATAAATAATACAAGCGAGCAATCTTAAATCGGAGCTCCACGTTTTTATCTGCTTTTTGAAAACTCTTTAAATACCACTCCCCATTTTCAATAAATTGCTTTACTCGCGGATCCAGAGGGAGAGTTTCTGTGGACTGACCCACCCGTGCTTGCATTTGTTCCTCTGTAGGCAAGTTTTTTTCAAGACCCAAAATCATATTCATTCCGGCTTTAGGCGCATACTTGCTTTGCGGAGCATTTTTTGCCACCCAAGCATACTGTTGAGCTGCTTCACCAAATTTTTCCATGTCATAGAGCAATTCACCATAAAAAAACATCATATCAGGATAGCTGGGAGCATCCTGAAATTCTGATAAATAAAGTTTGTAGCCTTCGGCTGCTTGTTCTTGAGAGAACTTCCCTCTGGAATTCTGTGCTGATTGGTGTTGTTGTAGCGTATATGTTTTTAAAAAGTTCTCAGTGGTTTTGTAACTGGCTTCGGCAGAATTGCTATTCGATTTGTTTTCTTTGCGCCACTCTGACTTGGGTCCATAATCTTTAATAAGCGTGTATAATTCTTCTTTAAAGCGTTGGTTTTTAGCATCATTCAAAAAATTACGAACAATTTGAAACTGGTAATCAAAGGCTTTGGGAGATAACCGATTTTTCGCAATCAACTTTTTAAATAAAATAGCGGCCTTCTCTCTCTCACCTTTATCACTATAATAATAAGCTAACTTTTCAACTTCACCTAAAGCACGATCTTCACCGAGTTGCTTGGCAAAATACCCAAAAGCTCTTTCAGGGTCGCCTGATTCAGCATAAAATACCACCAAATCGCGGCGAGCCTCTCCATCCAGTTTTGCTAAGTTAATCTTTTTATTCGAATCAGCTCCCAAGCGAATGAGAACTTCTAAAAACTTCAAACCTTCGTTGGATTTGCCTTTACGATGTAAGCACCAAGCGGCTTTGTACAAGGCAATACCAAAAGTGCTGGCGTTTTTATTTTTTATCACTTTTTTATAAGCATCGAGAGCTTGGTCCCATTTTTCTTCATCGAAGTAATACTCGCCAATTGAAAAATTGGCTTCGCCAACATAGGGACTTCTTGGGTATTCTGTTGCCAATCTGGTGTAGTAACTCGCTCCCTTTTTAAATTCTCCTAATTCAATATAATTGAATCCCAAAAAGTAGAGGGCTTGATCCATTTTGGGATGGTTGCGAAAATCCCTGACAAAGTATTCATAGAGTTGAATCGCCTTTTTATTAAAGGCCGCGGATTCTGAGAGATCGACTTCTGGTTTAATTGATGTTTTCTTTTGATTGTATAACTGAAGTTTTTCTTCGTACTCACTTTGGCGACGCGATTTTATGTAATCAGACTTTTCAACATAGAGCTCAGCAAGACGAAGCCAAAGCTCCCCGCGATTAGGACTATTCTTCATTTTTTCTGTTAATCTAAACAATTCTTGTATTTGTCTGTCGGTTATTTTTTCCAGCTCTACTCGATCCTTACCCACCTTTTCAACATTAAGTTCCTCGCGAGATAAAGTGGGTTTGATCGATTCAAAATCGAGTCGTTCTCTTTTGGGTTCCTGCAAGGAATTATACACAGGCACCGTAAAAGACTGCTTAGACATGATGGGTTGATTGCTTGCACCACCGGTTTTCTTTAATTTTTTTAGCATATCACCAATAGTTTCTTCAGCCCGTGCGATTTGAGGTAACGATATGCCTAAAGAGACCGCTACTACAACTAGCGATAATAGAACTGGTTGTACTAATAGACGGCCTCGACGTATTTTGAGTCCTGAAAGTTCAGAGAGATTCGCCATTTGTTTATCACTTTCCTTAATTTTCACAACTTTGCTTTCCGACATAAAAGTAATTTCCTATCTCATCTAACCAAAACTCACCTTGAAAAGGCCAATAATCATATCCATTTTTAACGTAATAACTTCGATCGGAGTCATCATCAATTTTGGGAGCCTCTGTCGATTGCCCTGCTATTTTTTTCTTAAGAATATCTTTTTGCAAACCGATCATTTCATATCTCAAATAAGAAACTTGCTCATCCAAGTCCTTCAACTCGCCCTTCATGTAGATCATGTGAATTTTAGTTTTAATACCAATTAGCTTCTGTGCTGTTTTAATTCGACCAATTAAAAGTTTGATTGTGTATTTTCCTAAAGCTGATTCCAAAAATCCTACAGACATTCTCTCTAATCGACTTCGTTCTTCAAAAAGTTTTCTTAAGTAATCTAGTCCTCGCTCGATATCTGGTTTTCCAATAATATATCGTAACACTTTGTAAGGAATCCGGCCTTCAGCGGCTTTTTTCCCATCCTGAATTATTTTTTTCATGAGCAAGCCACGCTCCACTTCATCGTAGTAAGCTCTCGGATCGTTTGTTGAGCGTAAAAAGTTTGTCAGACGTGCTTGTATATCACCATAGGATCTTTCAAATAGACCAACCACTTTATTTACTTCTTCATATTTACAAATATAGAGATAAACAATGGCTCGCAGAACAAGAGATTCTGGAACATAAAAGTCATCATAGTAACTCGAATGAAGTGAGTGAAAAATTCCAAGAGCCGAACGAAACTTAGCTTCGCGCAAGTTGGCCCAAGCTGATTCAAATAGAGCATTATGCCAAAGAGTATGGTCTCTAGGAACACGTCGGTAGTATTCTAAACTTTTGTCCCATTCCTTCCTTTGATAGTAAGCCCGAGCCAGCGCCATGATGGTAGAAACACGAGTATCATCTGTTACAAATCGCCTCCTACTGGAGAGCAAATTCTCAAATTTATTAATAGCGGCACTCGTATCATTTAACATTGCAAAACTGGAACCCGACATATACTCAGACATTTCATAGTAATTGCTTTCGGAGGACACTCGATCAAAAGCTTCAATAGCCCCTTTGTAATCCTTACTTCTAAATTTGATTTCCCCCATCCGGAAAAAGAGCATGTCCTTTTCTTGAGCCGGGAAATCAGAAATTTTCATTTTAGAAACAGCATAATTCAAAATTGTTTCATCACCTAATTTATCAGCCGCTATCGACAATAATTCTAAGGCTCTTTTATTGAATCGCGGATCATTCACCATAATTACGTTAGCAAACTGCCAAGCAGCCACTTGAGGAAAATCTAATTCTAAAAATATTTTACCCAAAGTGAGGTAAATCAAACCACGGAAGGGTTTAAGCTCTGGACGTGTTCTTATGGAAAACAAAGCTGAGGCCGCCGGAAGAAGCTGCTTTTTTTCGTACAAACTCAAAGCAGAGCGTAATCGAGGATCTCGCAGTTCATAATCACTTTGTGCTTGAGATTTTATGCTTCCAAAGCCTAGAGTCAAACTGATTAAACTAAATACAAAAAGGCTTTTAATTTTTTTTCTTAATATTGATTTTAAGGTTTTCATCGATAGCTCGCTCCTGGAAATAAGAGGGTTAATCCAACACCAAGATACAAATCACTCACGGCTTGTTTTTTTCCAGAATCAACAAGGTCACCCGTCGTTGTCACATCGGGCACTCTCGCGGTGTAGGTGACGTAGCTAAGATCCCAGCGCCAGGCAAAAGATTTTGTGATGGAAAAAATCTCCCCCGTGCCAAGGTGAATGCTTGGTGCCGTTTTATCTATATAGGAAGTTTCAGAGGTTCCCGCTCCCACAGAAAAATACAAATCATACGGAATGATGATTTTATCCAAGAAGGTCATTTTTCCGTAGAAAGGTGCATATAAAAAGGAAGCTCCAACATAGCCTAGATTACTCAACATGGTTTTTGTGGTAATCTTGTATTTTGAGTAGAGATCTAAAGTCACTGTTTTTGGAGTGACGTCATGTCGCCAAAATCCGATTTCCAGCCCCATTGTCTCCGTGAAGAAAAAAGAAAATCGACCGTTAAAACCATAACTATCAAAAAACGGATTATTGGTTAGAAAATCGAGTCCACCGTATACTTGGAAGCGATTTGTTTTAGGCATAAATCGTTTTTGTATAACACTAATATCAGAAAAGGCAGAAAGTTTGGGTAAGTCCTGAAACGTAAGAGACTTCACCTCCTCCGCATTTTTATCACTGACCTCGGGTTTAGTTTGTTCGGCCTGCTGCTCTCCTCGTCGACCCATCTCTGCTTCAATGGCGTCGAGATCAAAATCATCTTCCGCTGCATTAGCCCATGGTAAACTTAAAAAGCAGCTGAAGCATACTATCAAAATGGGCTTGAATAAACGCAACGGCCAGGTCCATGTGAAAACCCCATTAATTAATAAGCCTTTTTTCTTCAGCCTTTGTTTCAATTTTTGCATCAATCTTCGTTTCAATCCATGAAACATATTTACCTCATCATTTAGTCACACTCATTTCAACACATTTTCCGAGATGTTTTTATAAATATTATGTATTTATAAAATTGAGAGTCTTCGTGATCTCTCCTAAAATAAAAATACCAAACCTCCTGTTAGATGAGTGAGAATATAATTGGTGGATTCAAAATTACTGATTTTTAAATTTCCCGATCGAAGCTCGTCTCTACTTTGATTCTGGTCTTTTCCTGCCGGTCGATAAATGGGATTGGGGCCAGAAAATCGCACAAATTTTAAATCAAATCGCAAAGCAAAATTCTTGGTAAAGTAAAATCGTTGACCTAATCCAAAATCAAAGGCTAGAGAAGTCATTCCGTCGTACATGATAGTACCCAACCCCGCCAATCCATAAATATGAGTATTAACTACTAAGTTTTTTAAAATACTCAGTTTACCATAAAAAGCCGTTAGCTGATAACTTGCTAAGAATGCACTCTTGGGTCCAAATGTTTTGGATAGGTCTAATTGAACGGAACTATTTAAGGTCTTTGCATAAGTTCCGACCCCTGAACCCAAGATCCCAAAACTCAAATTCAAGCCATGAACCTCATTGAGATGATAGGTGCCAAGCACGCCCATTTGTGATTGATTGTAAATAGCCTCATCGGTCACCGCTCCCAAAAATCCACCCAACTCAAACCGACCGGCGACTTCCACATTTCGGTTTCGTACACTATTGGGCACATCAAACTTAGGAAGAACGCTTTCTCGCGCTAGTTCCTCCTCAGGAAACGCCATTTTTTCTGCTTGTCCTCTATGAGGAACCCACAGCAAAAGTACCACGAATAATAATAACAAGCATCGATCGTTTTTTTGCATCACCTCACCTCATCCCCTTGTCATCTCGATTCGTTGGCTCTTTACTAAAATACCCATGTCTAATGATCTGATCACAAATTTCACGAGCAGCCCCCAATCCACCAGGACGTTGAGTAATATAATCAACAATTTGCTTCACCTCATCGACAGCCTCTGGAACCGTGGCTGAGTACCCCACACTTTTAAGTAATGGAAGATCATAGATATCATCACCAATGTACGCCATCTCCTTCGATGAGATTTGAGCCTCTGCTTGTAGTTGTTCAAAGGCAGGAACCTTATCTAAAAATCCATCATAAAAATAACTAATCCCAAGGTTTTTCATACGTTCGGTTATGTCTTTTGATTTTGAACCGGTAATGACGGCTGTTTGGTAGCCTAATCGATGAAGTTCTCTAATCCCCACACCATCTCTAATAGAAAAAAAGCGTTTCCACTCCCCGTTGGAATCCATAAAAATGCGCGTGTCAGTGAGCACACCATCCACGTCTAAAATCAATAGTTTAATCTTTTTCAGTTTTTCCATGTGATCCATCACTTAGACATTCTATCGAAAGTCTAAGTGATGACAACTCCAGGTCACTCGTCGAGCGTGGATCTCAACTAAGGTCCCGTTGAGAACGTTTTTATAGAAGTACCATTCCGTTATGCTTCCGATCACCTTTGAGGGGAGGTTTCGGCCCAATCAATGCGAGCTTGGAAGCTAAGTATTTATTTTATCCCCGAACTCACGTTATTCGATTTCGTTAAAATTCGCCCCCTTTGGAAGATTTTATTTGCCTGTTGCCAGGAAAAGGTGCAAACAGAGACCCGCAATCGCTAGAAATGAACTGTTTTAAGTAACTATGACGTTATTAGAACTTTTTATGAGCTAGAAAACTTAAAGGGGGTATTTATGTTAAATCTAATAAGAAACCTACTTGTTGTTGTTTCTTTTTCCGTACTAGCTAGCAACGGATTTTCTGCTGCCTTACCAGCAGGAACGGGCGAGCTCGACAAAGATCCTGTTAATCAATCGATTCAAGGGACTGTGGTGCTGAGAGTGGACCAAAGAACTGGTGAGACTTCCATGCTTCACTCCG
>Ga0154020_10006962_pt1 | contig 13249 bp, 11 predicted proteins | sample Klosneuvirus_201_FD_109709 | JGI IMG/M metagenome (GOLD analysis project Ga0154020, IMG submission 109709) | Active sludge microbial communities from wastewater, Klosterneuburg, Austria - Klosneuvirus_20160825_MG | ecosystem: Engineered > WWTP > Aerobic digester > Activated sludge | place... | reverse complement strand
GTATGTCCTCGCCGGCGCCCAGTTCAAACAACTCTGCTGTTTTGACATGAGGCCGCTCCCAAGGAGGCGGTCATGGAGAACCAGATTGCGCGGTGGCGTGAGGCAGTAGGCGGATTGCAGCGGGGGTTTTCACCAGAACAGCGGCGGGCCGCAGTGGCGCTGGTCAAGGCGGGCCGGGAGCAGGGATGGTCCAGGAGCGCGGTGGCGCGCGGGCTTGGCGTCAGCGAGCACACGTTGCGCATCTGGGAACGGCAGAAGGCAGCTCTGGTGCCCTTACGCGTGGCGCCGGAGGCAGTGCCTGAGGTGCGGCTGCTCATGGGGCGGATGGAGGCCAGGCTGGATGTGGAACAGCTGGCACAGCTGGTCTGGAGGCTGTGGTGATTCGGCTGCGCAGGGCGGCACGCATCCACGTCCATGATGGCCCGGCGGACATGCGCAAAAGCTATGACACGTTGGCGGCGTTGGTGCGGGAGCAGATGGGAGCCGAGTTGTTTGCCGGGGACGTGTTCCTGTTTGTGGGAAAGGACCGTCGGCGGGCCAAGGTGCTGTTCTTTGATGGCACCGGGCTGTGCATCCTGCAGAAACGCCTGAGCAAAGGCCGCTTTCATGCCCCGTGGGAGCGGCAGGAAATCACGCGCTCGGAGCTGGAGCGGTTCCTCCGGGGAAGTTCTCTGGTGTGGGCCGCCACACCGCCCATGCAACCGGAGGAACTTTTGATGGGCGGTGACGTCTTTTGTTGATCAACTTCTGTGAAGCCGCGACGATACTTCCATGGTGCGGCCACTGGACGTGATCAACGACGTGGATGAACTGCGGCAGCGCGCCCGCGTTGCCGAGGCCTCTGCGGCTCACTGGCAGGAGCACTTTGCGCGGCTGCGCGCGCAGGTGGCCTCCATGCATGGCCCAAAAGCCGAGAAACTGCTTCGGCAGATAGAGAAACTGGAGAAGGAGGCCGCGCGCTCGGCGGCTGCGGTGACGCCCGGCGCCAAGAGTGAGAAGCGCGGCGCGCATGCGCCGGCCAACAAGGCGCCGCAGAAGGGCCATGGCCCCACGCCCCAACCCCAGCTCCCGGTGATGGAGGAGGTGCACACGCTGGACCCCGCAGATTGTACCTGCCCGGATTGCGGCAAACCGCTCAAGGCCTGGGAGAGCCACTTTGAGGAAAGCGAAGTGGTGGACGTGGTTGTGAGCCAGTACGTGCGCAAGGTTCACAAGCGTCAGAAGTATGCGTGCGCGTGCGGCCATATTGAGACGGCAGCCGGTCCCGTGAAGCTGCTGCCGCAAGGCCGCTACTCCACCGAATTTGCGGTCCAGGCGGTGACCCAGAAGTTCCTGGATCACATCCCTCTGGAGCGCCAGGTGCGCATGTTGGCGCGGCATGGGCTGACGGTGACGTCACAAACGCTATGGGACCAGGAGTGGGCCCTTTACCAGGCGTTGAGCCCGGTGATGGCGCGGCTGCGCGGGCACCTGGCGGGCAAGCGTGTGCGCTGCGGGGATGAGACGCGCTGGCCGGTGCTCGGCAAGGAGGCCAGCAACTGGACCATGTGGTGCGACGCCGCGGATGACGCGGTGCTCTACATGATTTCGGAAAGCCGCGGCACCGAGGACGGCAAGCAACTGTTCTCCAACGGGCAGGTTCTGATGGTGGATGGGTACGCGGGTTACACCGCCATGGCCAAACAATTCCCCAACCTGAAGCTGGCGCATTGCTGGAGTCACGCCCGTCGGCACTTCCTGGAACTGGAAACAGCCTTTCCCAGAGAAGTGGCAACGTTCTTGGATCTGGTGGGGCAACTGTTCCACATTGAGAAGGATGGCGCTCCGACGGAACTGGCCACCCGAAGACAGCAACGCTCCCGGCCGGTGGTTGATGAGATACGCAGATTCCTGACGGAAACGCCTGCCCTTCCAGAGAGCGGCCTACGCAAGGCCATGGCATACGTGGCCGAGCGCTGGACAGGCCTGACGCGTTTTCTGGAGGACCCTGACATTCCGCTCTCCAACAACCTGGCGGAACGAAGCCTGCGCGGCCCCGTGGTGGGCCGGAAGAACCATTATGGCTCCAAGTCCAAGCGCGGGACCGAAGCCGCGGCGCTTTTCTATTCTCTGCTGGAAAGCGCCAAGCTCTGCGGGGTGGAACCCGTGGGCTACCTGCGCCAGGCCACCGGCGAGGCCCTGGCCGGCCGGACAATTCCCCTCCCCCATGAACTGAAACGCTGACACGGAATGCCCAGAGACGGTGCAACTCCCGGTGTCAACTGGGGCCCGGCGAGGACATACGTTGAGCTCGTCAGTGACCTTGCAGGTCTTCGTGACGTCGTCGGCGTCGACTTTCTTCTGCCACAGTTCCTGGCGGGAGAGAGGTTCAAGGACGGTGCGCACCACCGTACCGCCGTCCGCACAACCGTTGACGGACGCAGGAACCCGACCGCGGGGCTTGATCCATTTGGCCGCCATCTGGTTGATGCACGCATCCGTCGACGAGGCGAGCGACACACTATGGCGCCCCAGCTCAGGGCCGCGGCCCTTTCTTGGCTTGACGGCTCTTCGCAGCGCGGCGCATCTGCCTATTGCCGGTAACGGCCCAGCCCATCTTGGCTGCCATCTCTGGCTCGGCCAACCGCAGCATCACGCCGATGGTGTCGGTCTCATGGTGTATCTGGTCCGCGGTGCCAGTCATCGCGACCACGCGCGCCCGGACGCGCGCCAATGCCCGGGCATTTGGCGGCGGCGCCTCCCCCATCGTGAACGCCGTGAACGTAAGCTGGCACTCAACGCCCACGGTTTCCGCTGCATCAGCACCGAGGCAGTTTTTGAAGATACGATGGGCGTTCTTGAGGTTGGCATCGACCCCAGGCCGGTCACGCCGTTCGCTGGCAGCATAGGCCGCCAAACGCAGCGCACGCGCGTGCCAGACGGACTCTGGGTGGGCTGTCGCCGCAAGGGTGAGTGCTTCCGAAGCGTCATTCCTCCATGAAGGATCGTTGGCGACGCGTCTGCTTTGAGCGAGTTGTATGCGCAACCGCACATAGTTGGCGTCCAGCTCCCAGCCCTGGGCGACCGCGAGATTGCTGCCTTCCAACAAGGCGGAAACTGCCCGCTCGGGGTGCTTGTGATAGAGGTGCATCTCCCCAAGGTTAAGAAACATCTGAAGGACGTCGACGGCAACAGCGTCGCCCGCCAACGCCCGCTCGATTGCATCGAGCATGATCGGGACGGCTTCTTCGTACCGCCCCATCATGCTCGTGGTGTTGGCTAGGTCGTTGAGGGCAACGATGGTGTCTGAAGCACGCCGCCCTAGGTGAGTCTCACACAACGTCACAATCTCGCGTTGCTGCCGTACCGCCTCTGTGAAGTTTCGAGCTTTGTAGAGATTGGCGGCAAGGTGCCGCTTGGACCGAAGCGTGTCGGGGTGCGCTGCGCCCAGCACCCGCTCCCGGCTCGCGGCCGCTGCCTCCAGATACGGCCCAGCGGCCTGCGTGCGCCCTTGTGCGGACAGGCTCGCGCCAGCATTGTGGGTGAGTTGCGCGCCATATCGGGTGTCACCCGCGCCGACGACACGCATGCCCAGCGATGCGGCGACAAAGAAGGAAGCCACGTCATCAAGTTCGGCCTCATCATCCGCCATCAACGTGTTGATATCGGACATTGTCATGAGGACTTCCTGCGACGGCGCGCCGTTAGCAATCTTGGCGTCGAGAGAATCCCTCAGCGCAGCGATTCCCGCGGCACGGTTCCCGCTAGCCCGCAGCGCCTCCGCCACCTCAAACGTATATTCAGCAGCGGGGCTACCACCCGCGGCACCTGCAGCTCGAACCTCATCGAAAAGTCTGAGCGCCTCCCGCGTGCGTCCGACCGAAGTCAGACAGCTCGCGAGCTCAACCCTCGCGTTCACATGCGCAGTGGAACCCGCGCCAAGCCGCTGCTCAGCGAAAGACACCACGCGCTCCGCCAACTGGATCACCTCGCGCGCACGTCCGCGTCCGCGACATATGCGGCAAATCTCCACCGCAAGGAAATAGTGAGCGTCGACGGCAAGGGGAACCTCCATGATTCGGTGTGCATGGGGCATCAAAAGGTCGATGTCCTCCACACGGCGCACGCCCGACTGCTCATCAATTTGGGCGGGAAGCAGTGCCCCTGCCAGGGTCCGAACGGCCACTTCGAGCGAGGAATCCTGTTGGCGAGTCGCGCGGGCAAACGCGGCCACCACCTCGTGAACCATCCCGAACGCGGCGGGTGCGAGTGGCGTGACAAAGCTGCGCGCAGTGAGTTCTGCCCTTGCTTCACGCGTGGCCTCTTTGATGGCCTCAACCAAGCACCAGGGCAAAGCTGAAGAGGCAAAATGAGCCAGGATTGAGAGAAGGACCTTCGCGGAATCTGTAAGGCGTTCGTGGCTCAGCATCAGGCATTCGCAAACGCCCCTCACGCTGTTGGCCGGCAGGTGGTGCCGAAGCGCCTCAGCTGCCTCGTCGAGGAACTTGGCATCGAGCCGGCGGCTTGCGGCCAGCAGAACCTCCTCCATGCTGACACCGCCTGCGGCCAAGCAACGATTGAGTATCACGAGCGACAAGGGGTGGCCTCCCACCCAGGTGAAGACCCGTTGTCCTTGCTCAGCGTGGATGGATCCGCCAGGCAGGCCATAACCAAGGACGGCTGTGGAGCCGCCGACGTCCAATCCCAAGACGGGCAAGCACATCACGTCCGGGTCGACGGTCGCGAGCCTTGAAGTAACGATGACGGAGATGTTGTTTCCTTTGGGACACCAGTCCCACACTGAATCCGGCGCGGTTCCCGGGGGCGGCTCTGGGTGCCCGTCAAGCACCCACAAAACGCGGCCGCGGGTGAAGGAACGACGCTGCAGTTCGAGCTCTATCTTGCGCAGTGTTGTGGCCGGATCTCGTCGTGCCGAGCGAAAGTCGGTTGGAGTGCCAGTGACGTGCGCCAGCATGTGCGCGAACTGCTCAGGTCTGGACCTCACGGCATCGACCCAGAACACCCCACCAGGGAAGCGTCCGGGATCGTCAAGGGCCACGTCGGCCGCGAGTTGCGTTTTTCCAAAGCCACCAGAGCCACTGAGGAGCACCGCGCCCCTGCTGCGCACCACCATCGAATCCAGCTTCTGGATCAAGTCCTCTCGGCCGGCCAGCCGCGCACCAGCGACCGTCGGCAGTGGGCCGAATGAGCAGGCGAAATCGGCCGGCCTGGAAAAGCCTCCGACCCCGCCGCCGAGTTTGGAGCCAAGCTGGTCGGCTTCCGTGATAATGGCCTTCACCGCCTCTTCTTCAGGCAGGTCCGGCTTTAGAACTTGGCACAACCGTCGGAACGTGCCCTGGACCGGGATACCGCCGCCGTTCTCCCAATGGCTGATCTCCCTGTCGCCATTGCTCACGCGGGCGCGCTCAGCCAACTGGGTCTGCGTCAAGCCCAGCGCCATCCTGGCGTTTCTTATGGCATTTCCCATGCTGGAGGCGTCACCCCAGTACCAAGGAAGGCCCATGTAGCCATCCTAGCGGATCACCCGAGGAATTCCCCGTGCAGACATCCTCGGCCACAGCCGCCATGCGGGGTGGTCCAATGCGGCCATGCTGATCGCTCTTACCGCAGCCATCCACCACCGTCTCAAGTCCGTCATTGACATTCAGGCCAATTTGGCCATGGCGCTGCTTGGCGTCCGGAGTGCGCGTTCCAAAGACATGTCACCTTTGAGGCCGCACGTGCTGAATAGTTCATCTACGGGCCAAGGGTTGAATCGCTTTGCGGCGCAGCTCGCTGCCGCGGCTTTTCTTACCGTCGCCGGCCTGCAGACCGCCTGCAGCCGCGCGGGTGTCCCTGCCATGGGAGTGACCGCGGCGGCCTCCGCTCACCGGGTCCGGCGCATCAGCGGCGCGCTGGACTTGAGCGGCTCCACCTTTGCCTGCGCTCCTGCGGCCTTGCCCACCAAGGATGAGATTGCCACTGCGGTGGAGCTCATCTCCAACGGCGGCCGCCTTGCGCTGAACACCTTCAGCACCGGAGTCATCTACGAAGGCGTCCTGGAGATTGACCCGGCTCCGCCGACGTCAGGCGAGGAAGAAACCGTCCTCTCCAAGGAGAAACAAGAAGAGGAGGACGCTGAGCGCATTGGCAGGAATGCAACGTCGATCAACGCGTTCATGGACGGCGCCAACACCGCCATTGCCAGTAAGTCCACGGGTGGCTCCAGCAACGTGTATTTGGGCCTCAGCCGCGCCCTCCTGCAGGGATGCTCGTCCACGTTCACCAATACTGACGTGACCGTGATCCTCATGTCTGACCTCGCTGACAACCAGGGTGAGGCTGTCCACCTCCCCAAAGGCTGCAACCCCACCGTGATTCTTGTGGTGCCGGCAGCATCCGCGGCGTGCATGGGCCGCCCCATGGCGCCTGGCGGCAAGTGGTTGAAGGCCACCGGTGACGTGGTGGATTTGCTCCGCAAGGCGCTGGCACCGGCCCCGGTGCTGGTGGTGCCGCGCTTTGCGGATGCGCTGAACATCATCTCCAACGGGAGCACCTCCGATGTCCGCCCGTAGCCGCGCGGAGGAATCGACGCACGCGCTTGAGGACGCGCACGCTCATCTGCGTGCGATCACGGCGGCACACAACCAGGAGCGCATCCGGCTTGACTCACTCACCAAGGACGCTGACGCCTTTCGGGCAAACTATGGCGACGACACCCCGGAGAACTGGGCTGAAGCCTTTGGGTTGGTGTTTCTGGTCGTTGCTGGAATTGGCGTTGTCATTGTTGACCAAATCCTGGCGTCACCTGGGATTGAGATCATTGCAGGCGCAGGAACAAGCTTGTTCCCCGGTGCAAAAGCGGCCGCCCGCCTCATGGTCCCGGTCCTCATTTTCATGGCGGAAGTGATGCTTGCATGGCTGGTGGCGCTGTGAAGCGGAGCACAAGGTTTGCGCTCATCGGCGCCGCCGCCATGATTCTGTTGTTCAGTTCCTTCACCGTGTACGTCGGCATGGTTCCACATTTCCGGAGGCAGTTTCCAAAGGCCTACGGTGACAGCCCTCAAACGTTCGCGCTCATTGCCGCTGGTGGCAGTGCAGCGCTCCACGTGGTGGTGCTGATCGCAATTGGGCTGATTCGAAAAAAGGTAGTCACGCTGATCAATGGTGTCCAGCGGGCCTCTTATACCCGGGAGCTCTCCCGCAGCCGCAGCAGGCTGTACGGCCTGGCGCAAAGCGCGGAGGCCGCCATCAACAGAGTGGACGCCTTGGCCTCAGCGCATTCAGCCAACTTCCCGGGAGCCAAGGGTGATCCCGGCGGGGGAACTCAGCCACGGGCATCCGGGCCAAATCCGGGAGACTTGGACCCCATAACTGCGGCGTTCATGCGTCAGATCCGCGTGGACACCGCCGACGGCGGAATTACGCCGGTGCTGGGGACAGGTGAGCTCGGGCAGGCAACCACGCCGGACGCGGGCATTGCCACGCCGTTGGGTGCCCAGGACGCCGTGGTTGGCGCGGTGCCTCAACAAGCCGCAGCGGGCGCGGCATCCGGCCCCGGGGAACCGTCGGGTGGTGGAGCCACTCCAGCAGGAGGCGTCCCGGCCCCAGGGGTTCCCAGTCAGGATGCCGAAACACCGCCGGACGCAGGTGATGGGAACCTGACCACGCCAAGACCCAGGAGCTGACGATGAGTGATGAAGTTACTTCTGACCGCCTTCTGATTTCTTCACCCTCCCCTGAGGCTGAATCCTTGGGGGCGGCCACCACGTGGGCTGTGAACGCCGCGTCAGCGTATCTCCCCCGCGCTCTCGACTCGAGCGCGCCCTGGTGGGCGGACCTCCGTGAGATGGCGGCGAGCCCCGCTGCTCCGGAATCAATCCGTGACAGGTACCGCGTTGGTCAGCGGGAGAAGCAATCCGCCTTCCGGGCCGCAACCACCAATATCTCCGCAGCCACCAAGACCTCCTTGTTGGAGGAAGCGCGGGTCAACGCGGTCATCGCCGCCGCCAAGGTTCCTCTGTTGGTGGGCGAGAAGGCCGTCAAGGAGCACATCTCCGCGGTGTCACGCATGACGGACACGGCGCTCATCAAGGCCCATCAGCAGGCATTTCAGGCCCAGGCCATCAAGCTGCACACGGAGAAGCTCACGCAAATAACGGCCCGCACGGCGGCGGCGGTCACCACCGCTATGGGATTCACCGTCACCCAGCAGACCAACAACAACATGCTCCGGATCATTGGCGTGGACAAGATTGGCCGCGCGCTAGTGTCGGAGATCCGGGTGGACAAGAACAGCAACGTTGAGTCCCGCACGGAGGTGCTCGGTGTCACGGACGCCACCTGCTCTGCTCTGCTGGACAAGTTTCAGGAACAGATGGCGCTGGCCGGCGTGGCATTGGGAAATGCAAAACGCCGCAAGACCGGTCCGGCGGTCACGCTCAAGCGCGCCGCGGCCGTGGCTGAGGCGCAGCACGCCGCGGTGCCCACCAAGAGCACCAAGGCCAAGATGAAAACGTCCAAGAAGGTGTTTGCCGGTGGCGGCTAACTTCGCCCCGCTGTGGGCATCATACAAGGACGGCTACAGCCTCCTTTACGCTCCGGGGGATTGGCCTTGGGACGTGGACGTCGCGCCCACCGGCGACATCACCACGAACCAAGAAATCCTCCGGCGGCAGGCACGGACCGATCACTCCATGGTCCATCTGTCATACTCCGTGGGGCGCGGATTTTCTTGGGATGCAGCGCACCTGAACGCTCAGGAGCGAGCGACCATCCAGCCGGTGCTTGCACGGTTTGGCCTCGTCGGGGTGGCGCCGGAGCACGAGAATCCCGAGTACTACACACGGAACATGGTGGCGCTGGCCAACGCCCAGGCGCTCAAGCTGGCCTGGCCGGATGGGCGTGACGTTCGCTTCCTCTTTCAGATTGATTGGATGCACCACATTGCGCCCAACGGAAGCGCGGGCATCCAGACAGCCACTGACACGGGCGTGGTTGTGGAGTTGATTCACAATCTCGGGACATCGCTGCGGTTCCGCGACAGCGGCCACATGTTTCTCATCACGGGACGCGACGACCTCCTGGATGAACAGGTCAAGGGCGTGGTCCACCGCGTCAACCTGCCCATGCCGGATGCCAAGAACAAGGAGGCATTCCTTGCGGCGTCAGCGCCCATCTACACCAGGGCGTCATTTGCGCCCGGTCTGACAGCCCCGACCGTGGCGCGGCTCGCCGCAGGAACTCCCAACCGGATTCTGGACTCCCTCCAGCGTGAGTCCCACTACGGGCAAACGCCCATCACCGCGCAAGCCATCAACAAGGTCCGCCTCGCGAGCATTTCTCAGCAGAGCGAGGGGACCCTTGAGGCAATGGATACGACCGCCGTGGACGTGGACTCCCTCGTCGGGGAACACGCCCGTCTTTCCCAAGCCGTCCTGATGACCATCGCTGCGAAGGTTGCCGCTGGGGACAAGAGCGCCCCCATCGGCGTCCTTCTTCCTGGGCCTCCTGGGGTTGGAAAGAGCGTGATGGTCGCGCTCCTGGCGGCGTTGGCGGGTATTCCAGCTCTGGTGGTCAACTCCCCCAAGGGCCCCCACGTCGGTGACTCCGAAAGACGAGTGGCCCTCCTGATTCGCCTTATCATCGAGCTCGGCGCAATCGCTTTCCTTGATGAGATTGACACCAAGATGGCGATGGCGCGGCCTACCAACGACCAGGACTCCGTCAGTCCGCACATCTTTTCCAAGTGGCTTACCGTCCTTGCGGATACGTCCCTCGCAGGTCGCATCCTGGTCATTGGTACCACCAACACGCCGTGGAGAATCTCCGCTGCAATGTTGAGCAGATTTACGGTTATCCCGGTCCTGTTTCCACTGGCCCGCGATTTTCCGGTGATCCTCCTGCAGCTGGTGAAGGAGGTCTACCCGGGCCTTCAGGTCAGTCTGCAGAGCAAGCCCCTGAAGGAGGCGGCCGCCATTTTTTCAGGAAAAGGGGCCAGCCCACGCGACATGCGGACCGCCCTGGGTAATGCGCTCCTACTGGGCGCCAAGGTGACGCCGGATTTGATTGTGCGGGCAGCGGACAATCTCTGCATTGCAAGCAATCCGCTGGCGCGTGAACTGGGTGACCTTGCCAGCATTCGCGCCACCAGCAGCAAGGCGTTTCTCCCGTGGACCGGTTGCCTGAGCACGTATCCGTTCCCGCCCCATATCGCGCCGTTTGTCGACGTCAATACCGGTGACATCAACTGGGACGCACTTGAACGCCGGGTGCGTGAGTTGGAGCGCCATGTCAACATCTAACGGTCCAGAAATGCGTGCGGCCCGTGATGCGGTAGGCGCCTATTTGCACGCGGCGGCACCCAGCAATTCTCCGGCGAGCATTGCTCATCACCTTGGACTGGGGGCCGTGGGCTCCCTGGAGTCAAAACTGCGCGTGCACTTCCGCGCCGCGCACGCGCTCAGCTTCAGCAGCGCGACCAGCGCGCTGTTTGCCCTGGGGTTGGCACTGAAGATTTCTGGCAAGGAGTTCATTTGTCCGCCGCTGACATGGGGTGGGTCCATCTCAACGTGGCTCTTCCTGGGCGCGCGGCCGGTCTTTGCAGATACCGACGCCAATCTGACTTTGCGTCCAGACGCGGTGAGAAGGGCGATTACCAGAGACACCGCGGCAATTCTTGCCGTGGATTTTCATGGTGTTCCACACAATCAGGACGCCATTGGAAAGTTGGCTGCGGAGCACGGCCTCTTCTACGTGGCGGACTCCGCCGCAGGGCTGGGTGCCAAACGCGCTGGCGTGCCGTCGGGCAGCCTAGCCGACGCGGCCGTTCTGTCGTTTGGCGCTGGAAAGACTATCCCGGCGGGTGAAGGCGGTGCCGCTGTCACCAACAACACCGCGCTGTACCGCACGCTCCTGTCGCTCAGCCAGCACCCACTCCGCCAGCGCGTTGAGTTGGGATTGGATGACAGCACCGAGTTCGGCTGGAACGCCCGGATGGCGCCGTTGAGTGCCGTGTGGGCCGATGCGGTCTTTGAACATCGTCTGGCCGCACTGGCACGGCGTCAGCGGCACGCGCTCGCACTTCTTGATGCCGTAAACGCCTCCGGGCTGACCCAGCCCACGCATTTTTCATTTGACGGAATTTTGCCGACATTCTCCCGCGTCACCGCAGCGTGGAAGGGACGGCCACGGCCGAAGTTGCTTCTCCAGCACCTGCGCCATCACGGCTTCCTTGTGACGCTGACAACGCTGAACACGCGCCTGTTGCCCGACCATCACACCTTCCAGACTCAGTTTGGCAGCTTGGCGCGAGTCCACGGGGTCCTCAAATACGCCCGGGTCCAGCTGTCCCGCCGCTTCATGATTCACGAGCAGACCCTGGACCTCGTGGGCGGGAGCAGCAAATGAATCTGGGCGACCTGCTTGGGCTGATCGTCGCGTTGCTGATGGCGTTTGCGGGCTTCATGATCATGCTTGGCCTGGGACGCCATATCGGTCCTTTCCTCCGCGTTGCACTCATCGTCGGCGGTGTGATCGGCGCACTTGCAGTCGCGGTGTTGAGCGGTTGGCGGATGGTCACCGCCGCCACCGCGGCCAATCCAATTGGCGCCGTGGTCATTGGTTGCCTGTTGTTGGTCGGGTACGTCCTGGCCGCCGGGTGGATGGCCAGCCGACGCATGGGCAACGGGCACCAGCGCCCCAACATCAATGACCCTGACCGCATTCAAGGGCGGGAACGAACACGCCTTCCGCCGGGCGGGTGGGAATAGCCATGGCCGCACGCGATTGGATTCTCAGGGCCGCAGGGCACTCCACAGGACGCGAAATCCAACTCGCGCGTGACCATGACGCCGCACAGACGCGTGAGGTCCACCGCCTGGTTCACGGTGATGAGGACCGGTTCCGGCAGGCCATGGAGGTGCGCGCGCGCGTCCCGTGCGTCCGCCTGGGCACGACGGATACCGGTGTTGCCTACCTAATCCCCGTCGATGAGCTTGCTTCCATCTGGGTGTCCGCGAGCACCGGCGGCGGCAAGTCGTACTTGCTGGCGTACATCATCAGTCAGCTGCTCCTTGCAATCGCCCGCGGCGCTCGCCTCAGCGTCACGGAACTCGACATGAAGACGGAACTGGCGCTGCTGACAATGCGTGTCGTGGCGCAAGTGGCGGTGTCACTTCCGCCGCCGCAGCGTGCTCGTTTTCTGGCGCGCGTCACCACCATCCGGGCGTTTGGCGGCGCGTTTGTACCGCCGCTTCAGATTCTGGCCCGTGATCCAAGCGTGTCCATCATGGCCCAGGCGGCCGCCGTGGCGGAATCGTTTGAGCTGGCAGTGGCGGCGGAGTTTGGCGTGCGCCAGTCCAGCGCCTTCACCATTGTCGCAGCGCTCTGCATTGAGTTCGGTCAGGACCTTCTAGATCTCCTCTGGCTCCTCCACGACCATGACCGGCTGCGTAGTTTGGCCCGACGTTCTTCCGTCCCAGAAATCCGGTTGTACGCCGCAACGAGGTTGGCGAAGGAGTCCGATCAGACCTTGCATGGAATCCTCGCCCGCGTCTCCGTTTTGACGAGGGTGGATGGGCTCAAGGCCGCGCTTTCCGCAAGGACTATGGTGGATTTGCGGGCGGTACTTCAGCCCGGCGGCGTGGGCATCATTGATTGCGGTTCTCCGCCGTCGGGCGCGGAGAGCGCAAAGAAGACGGTGGCGTCCCTCCTGTTTTCGCGGTTGACCTGGGCGGGGTTTGACCCGGCGCGGGCAGTGCTGGGTCAGAGCGCAATCATCGCGGATGAAGTTCAGGAGGCGGCCGCCACCAATGCAGGCGCGAATGACCTGGCACGCATTCAGACGACGGGACGCAGCCAAGGCCTCCATCTCATCCTTGCAAACCAGAGCACGGCCCAACTGCCAAGCGCGTTGCAGAGCCTGCTCAACACGAACATCCGCTGGCGTTTCTTGGGGCGGAGCTCCGAGGCGGACGCACGCGCCAGCATGGAGTTTTTGCCATCCACTGGTTTGGTGCCCCAACCGCGTATGCCCGGCGCTCCGTTCAAGCCGGGACTTCACTTTCTCAGCCACGCCGAGGAACAACGGTTCCGCATTGAGGAGCTGGGCAGGTTGCCGAGGCAGCGCTTCCTGATTGCCGACCGGCTTGGTGGTTTTGCGCCGCGCGTCGTGACGGTCCCCAACTTTGTGGTGCCGCCATGGGAGTCATTTCCCGCGGAAGTCCGGCTTGCCATTGAGCGCGGCAATTCTGGCCTTCCACGCGCTGAG
>Ga0154020_10006961_pt1 | contig 13253 bp, 10 predicted proteins | sample Klosneuvirus_201_FD_109709 | JGI IMG/M metagenome (GOLD analysis project Ga0154020, IMG submission 109709) | Active sludge microbial communities from wastewater, Klosterneuburg, Austria - Klosneuvirus_20160825_MG | ecosystem: Engineered > WWTP > Aerobic digester > Activated sludge | place... | reverse complement strand
GATACTTCCTAATACCCCCGCATCAGCAGCTACTTGTAATTCGTGATCGAAGGTGTGGCTCGCTAAGGTGGCATGGTTTACTTCAATGTTTAATTTGAAATCATCCATCAAATCAAACTGGCGCAAAAATGACAGGCAGGTAGCCGCATCAAAATCGTACTGATGTTTGCTGGGTTCCATGGGTTTGGGTTCAATATAAAACGAACCCTTGAATCCATTTTTCCTTGCATAGTCGCGCGCCATATGAAGAAAACGCGCCAAGTGTTCTTGCTCCCGCTTCATGTCTGTATTCAGAAGCGACATATATCCTTCCCGTCCACCCCAAAAAGTATAGCCCGAGCCATCTAATTCAATTGTAGCATCAATAGCGTTCTTTACCTGATTGCCTGCATAGCAAACCACATTAAAATCAGGGTTAGTTGCTGCACCATTCATATACCTCGGGTTTGAAAATAAATTAGCGGTGCCCCACAAAAGCTTTACACCCGATGCTTTTTGTTTTTCCTTGGCGTAGTCAACAATAATGCGCAGTCGCTTTTCTGACTCTTTGAGTGTTGATGCCTCCTCAATAAGATCATAATCATGGAAACAATAAAAGGGCGCGCCTATTTTCGTAATAAACTCAAAGGCAGCATCCATTTTGTCTTTTGCCCGTTGAACCGGATCGCCTGCTGTCGACCAGGGAAAGTTTTTAGTACCAGGGCCAAAAGGATCGCCTCCGGTGCCACAGAAGGTATGCCAGTATGCTATAGCAAAGCGCATGTGTTGCTCCATGGTTTTCTTCCCTACTTTCTTTTTTGGATTGTAGAATTTGAATGCCAGCGGATTATCTGATTCCTTACCTTCAAACTTGATTGCCCGAATACCTTTAAAATATTCCTTATTCCCCCTTACAACTTTCATATTGTGATAGTTTAGATTAATTGTGCCTGCTTATATTTCGTTCATCAAAATTTCCTTCCATTGTGAATAGGCTTCGTCATAACTTTTAACGGTGGCAGCTTCCGGCCACTCTTCATGGAGTTTATTCAATCCCTGAAAGGCTTCACTAAAATCAGAATAAATTCCGGCACCAACACCCGCACCCAGCGCAGCGCCTTTAGCTCCATCGGTATCGTATAATTGGAGCGGTACACCTATCGTATTGACAAAGGCCTGCCTGAACACCGGACTTAAAAACATATTTGTTTTACCGGCTCTGATTACGCTCGACTGAATACCCATGGTTTGCAGAATTTCAAAACCATATTTCAATGCAAACACAATCCCCTCCTGTGCGGCCCTAAAAATATGCGCCTGCGTATGCCTGTTGAAATCTAAACCATGCCATGAAGATTGAATACTTTTATTTTCTAAAATCCGTTCCGCACCATTTCCGAAGGGTAAAATCGATAACCCAACCGCCCCAATCGGCACACTGGCTGCCTGTTCATTCATTTGTTGATAGTCGAGTAGAGTGCCGCTTTTTAAATTCTTGCGTAACCAACTGTTGAGAATGCCCGTTCCGTTCACGCAAAGTAATACTCCATTGCGTTTTAGATTGGCTTCATTACTTACGTGGATAAAAGTATTCACTCTCGATTTGGAATCGTAAGCGTTTTGGTCAGTTACGCTATAAATCACGCCCGAGGTTCCTGCTGTGGCTGCTGTTTCGCCCGGATTCAAAACATTTAATGAAAAAGCATTATTTGGTTGATCTCCTGCGCGGTATGAGATAATAGTACCTTCTTTTAGTCCAGTTTCTTTAGCTGCCTTTGACGTTAGTTTACCTTGCTCAGAGAACACAGGTTTTATATCAGCCAGCAGCGACCGATCAATTCCATAATGCTTCAACAAAGAATCAGCAATACCTTCTTGTTTGTAATCCCAAAAAATTCCCTCCGATAAACCTGTATCTGTGGTCGCAATCTCCCCGGTAAGTTTAAAAGCGATATAATCGCCCGGCAACATTATTTTATGGATTCGTTTATAAACCTCAGGCTCGTTTTCCTTTACCCATTTTAATTTAGAGGCCGTGAAATTTCCTGGTGAGTTTAGAAAGTGTGAAAGACAATATTCTGCACCCAATTCTTTAAAAGCTTCATCACCATACTCAACAGCGCGACTGTCGCACCAGATAATGGACGGTCGCACAGGTTTGCCATTTTTATCAACCGCTACTAATCCATGCATCTGATAGGCGACACCGATAGCTTTGATTGACTCTGATTTTGCGACAGTCTTAGATAAGCAAAGTTGAATGCTTTTAATAGCATGCTCCCACCACATTTCAGGATCTTGCTCTGCCCAACCAGATTGATCGGCAATCATTTCCATTTCTTCAGCCGGAGATTGCGCAGACACAACGGTTTGACCTGAATCGACAGCAACCAAACTTGCCTTTACCGATGAACTCCCAATATCGAGACCTAACAGAAAGCCAGCCATAGAATCGAATTATTTACCAAAAGTATTTACTTGTGGTCAAAATGACCATATATTAGTCTATTATTTATTTATGACCGCCAAACCTGCACCAGACTCTGTTATTGATGCCTTATCCATCGATTGCCTTGTTTTTGGCTTTAAAGACGGCCGTTTGGACATTCTGCTGATTAAACATGGTGAAGGAATTAGTGAAGGCAGGTGGGCATTGCCCGGAGGTTGGATTAATTATGGTGAAAGTATTGACGAGGCAGCCAAGCGGCTTCTTCATTCGTTAACCGGAATCAGTAATATTTACTTAGAGCAATTAAAAGCTTTCGGACATCCCGATCGATACCCAACCAAGCGCGTAGTAACCATTGCCTATTTCGCTTTAGTGAAAGAAGAACACTACTCTTTAATTCCTGGTTTTACTGCATCCGATGCAAAATGGTTTAGTGTACATGAAGTCTCAGACCTCCCGTACGATCACCCCCTAATTTTGAAATATGGGTATCAGCACCTAAAGCATAAAGTGCGGCATGAACCAATTGGGTTTAACCTGTTGCCTGAAAAATTTACGCTGTTACAGTTACAAGAGCTATATGAGGCCGTGCTTGAAACGACTCTCGACAAATCTAACTTCAGAAGAAAGCTTGCTAAAATGAAGTTACTAAAGAAGTGTGACGAGAAACAGAAAGATGTTTCGCACCGGGCTGCAGGGTTATACAAGTTTGATAAGCGTATTTATGTAACCTTAAAAAACCGTGGCATTGCCTTTGAATTATGATCAGATTTTGACTTTTTATTCCAAGTACTTGCAATCAATCCATTTTAATTTCATATTTCTAAAACCTTAGAATCAAACCTTAACGACCAAAGTATGAGCGATAAAACTAACATTAGACTTTTTTACGCCAGTTGTTTTGCCCTAATCACAACGGCTTTTTCCTTTAGTATACGAGCTGGTATTTTGCCACAGCTCGCACAGACTTTTGACCTTACGGCAAAGCAACTTGGGTTTATAAACCAGATGTGGTTTGTCGGGTTTCCCATTTCAATGGTCATCGGAGGTATTTTTTATAGATCTATTGGCCCCAAAAGAATTATGATTTTTGCTTTTTTTGCCCATACCCTTGGTATTATACTAACAATATATTCAGGCGGATATACAGGCTTATTGATTTCGACATTGTTCATTGGAATTGGTAATGGATGTACGGAAGCCGCCTGCAATCCAATGATTGCGGATGGCTACAGTGGAAAACAGATGAATACGCTACTTAATCGCTTTCACATGTGGTTCCCAGGAGGAATTGTAGTAGGTAGTCTGGTTTCTCTTCTCATGACCAAGATGAATTTAGGATGGGAATCACAAATTTGGATAATTCTAATCCCTACCATAATTTATGCGTACCTGTTCTACGGACAAGTATTTCCAAAACCACATAGTGATAAGGTTACCTCTCTAGCTGCTAACCTGAAAGCAATGGCCACTCCGCTTTTCATATTCATTGCTGTTTGCATGTCCATCACGGCTATTTCTGAGTTTGGCCCGCAACAGTGGACATCACTTTTATTATCAAAGAGTGGCGCTGAACCAATGGTAATCCTCGCGCTCGTTACCGGATTAATGGCTGTTGGGCGATACTTTGGTGGCGAGTTCGTTCACAAGTTTGATCAAACGGGTGTTCTTTTAGGATCCGCGTTTTTTACTGCGATTGGAATATTTTTATTCAGTACACAAACAGGTTCCATGGCTTATGTTGCTGCCATATTTTTCGCCATGGGTGTTTGCTATTTCTGGCCTAACATGATTGGGTTCGTAGCTGAAAAAATTCCTTTAAGTGGCGCCTTGGGCATGTCCATTGTAGGTGGCATAGGAATGTTTTCTACCTCTATATGGCAACCCATTATTGGTGGATGGATAGACAGCGCGACTGAGAAAGCAGCTGCAACTGGATTAGAAGGAGATGCGCTGGTGTTAGCGGCTGGTCAGGATACGCTTCGCACCATGGTAGCATTTCCATTAGTATTGATTGTACTCTTTACCATTCTATTATTCTGGATGCGCAGTCGAACGGCTAAGGCTGCTCAATAGCTAATCATCTAAAAATTCTAAAGCCACAGATTCACAAATAATCAGTGAATCTGTGGCTGATTTTGATCTCATCCACAAGGCAGTAACCTTTGGTCTCCCTTTGTAAAATTAAAATATTCGCTATTAAGATTTTACATTAGAAGACAAGGCTGCAATAACCACTTCTCTGGCTTCGCGATGCTTGCAATAACTACACCGGTAATGTTCTAACAGCAGACCATCTTCGGTTTGTGTTGGTTTCCTTTCAATTTCTTCGGTATCAATTTTCATTGTATAGAAACCACATTCCCCACACTTTTCGGCATGCTGGTAGGCCATATATTGCTCAATCTTTTTCTCCCCGGTTTTATCATCCAACCAAACATCATATTCAGCAGAGTGAATATCACTTTTGTGTTTAGCTAACTGATCGGCTTCCAAATGGACCTCGCCTTCCTGAGAAGTTAATTTGCGCATCAGATTGCCCGCAGCTGATTTCCGCGGCTTATTGCGAATGCGCACTAACCGATTTTCCAAAAACTTCGGATATAAAATACTAACCATATTGGAAAGAATGAGATAGGTGATTACAATGATACCCGCCAGAAAGAAAATGCTTATATAGAGTTTTATAGAATCATCAACCGGAAACAAGGGAGTTATTGTGGCCGTGATGTACAACGCAAATCCAATCATAAACGTGATGATGGCATACCAGAAATACTTTATTTCATGGGTATTCACATAATCGTATCGATCCTTTTCGTTTGACATCGTCATTACCTTCACTTCATGGAAGAGAATTATTAAGAGGGTCAAACCAAAAAAAACGTACGAACCCAGTATTAGGTAATGATCCCAGGTTTCAATAAAAGATTCTGTAGAAGTTTCCATAGTAGTAATTAGGTAGTGTTGCAGGAGGTAATTTCGTAAAAAATCCGACTTCCTTCAATGATATTACTTATAAATTTAATATGGCTTGCTGCGAAAGAAAGGCAAAACGTAATGAACTTTTAAGTATCAATTCTTAGTTTTGACTTCATGAAGATCAAAAATGCCTTTTTTGACGCTGCCCTGAGGCAAGCCACCCGAATAGCAGGCAAACCTGGTAGACTATTAAACCTGTTGATTCAACTTGGAATCAAACTCAGAAAATCGAATAATGGAATTAATAGCCAGATTTTGAAGGAGAATTTTTTGTTATTGGGTAGGATGCTAAGGGCCTACGCAACTGGTAAATATCAAGTACAATCGCTCAAGTTCCTGATTATTTTAATAGCCGCAGTTATTTACTTTGTCAACCCAATCGATATTATCCCTGATTTTGTTTTTGGAATTGGATTTACCGATGACCTGGCCATTTTAACCTGGGTATTTCAAGCTGCCGCAAAAGAAATAAACGCCTTTGCAAAATGGGAACAGCAAAAGGAAGGGCTAACCCCTACTTTTTCTTAGCCTTAAAATTTCCATTGGGTTGCTGAAAAATCGCTTCTTGAATCACCTGTCCGCTTTTGACAAATTCAATTTTAAACCCATCGAGATTTTTAATTGAGAATCTGTCTTCACTGGTAGCAATAAGTTCATACTCTGGTTGACCTGGCACAGTCAAAAACAAAGTCTCCCCTCCCTTCAGGTAAAACTTAGCTATCATTCCTCCTAACTCATACTCACCAACATACTGAGAGAGTACATCTTTATCAACATTAATCTTTACCGGAGTGCGTTTGAATTCTATCGCATTCAATAATGCCGGCTCGATCTTAATAGCAACCTTACTGATTTCTCCACTCTCGTTGGTTAAAAAATTAAATAAAGTTTGTGATGCCGTGGTGTCTACTTTTGTTTTGGCCTCAAAAGATTCAAACACATCATAATGATAATGGCGCAACCAAAGTTTGGATAACTTGAATTTAGCAAAAAGTGAATCGCGCTCAACAACCAAATCAAATGTTCCATAACCAGGATGCGAATACCTACCTGAAAACTCCTGTAAAATATGGGAGGGTTTTGTCCCCTTCACTTTGCTGGAAGATTTTACCTTCTGGTCTTCCTCCTGTTGTTTGATGGCCTTTTCTCTTCGTGCTTTCAATTCTTTGTTCCAGTCCGTGACTGCCAGACCTAACATTCTGTCCGAAACAATATTTCTTACAACACTGGGTACCGCAGACCCATTTTGATTCACAAGAACAATGATGCCTAAGCTATCGCTTGGAAAAAATGATGCGCTGGCCGAAAACCCGTCAATATTACCGCCATGCTCAACACGATAATGACCTTTGTAGGAAGCTAAAAACCAGCCATAGCCGTAGTTTGATAAGTGAACATCCGCATGTTCCTTTTCAGGTAAGCCGGGTGACACAACCATCTGCGAACTTATGGCTTCACTTACGTATGCGGCTGGCAACAATTCTTGGCCATTAAACTTCCCACCATAGATCCAGGTCTTTACCCAGTTAGCCATTTCATTCACACTGCTATTTATACTTCCTGCAGGACTCATAGCTGCAATATTGTAATAGTCCATCTTACTTATAGTAGTTTCCTTCTCGAGCTTGTACCCGAACGCCACATCGCCACCTCGCTTCATACCCTCGATGGAAAGATTAGAGCGTGTCATACCCAATGGCTTAAAAAATTTCTCGGAGATATTCTCTTCCCAACTTTTACCTGTTATTTTTTCTGCAATTGAAGCTTGAGCTAAAAACATAAAGTTGTTGTAGTACCATTTTTCACGAACGCCTGCAAAGGGTTCCTGGTAGACAATTCTCTCGATTAAACTATCTCTAGATTCGGTGGGAAATAAATACCAGGAATAATCATGGCGCGGTAACCCGGTGCGGTGACTCATTAAATCCTTCACAATGATATTGTTATTCATATCATCATTAAAAAATTTTAATTCGGGGAGATACTTAATCGGACTTTGATTAAAGTCAATTTTACCCTCTTTGTTTAACAAACCAAGCAGAGCCGAAGTAAAGGCCTTGCTACACGAACCAATGGCAAAAAGAGTGTTGGGAGTTACCGCTACTTTATTTTCGTAATCACTGTATCCAAAGCCCTTCGCATAAACTATCTTATCTTTTTCTATTACAGCTACTGCAAAACCAGGGGCTTTCCAGGTTTCCAAAACCTTTTGCAACTCTGCATCAACGTTTACTAAGCGAGTATCTATTGCTGGTTTTTTCTTTTGCGCTAAAACTGATACAGAGACTAGTGCCGCAAACAGGATAAAAATCAACTTCTTCATAGCAAGATTGCTTAACGTTTTTAACTCTTTAGTAGGACAGGCTTTCCATTCATTATCACTTCTATTGGCTCACCGTGCTCCAGAATTGTTTCCGTCTTACCGCTGCTGATTTTCACTTTAATTACCCGATCTCTGAATTCTAATCGGAATGAATAGGATTTCCATTGATCGGGAATGAATGGATTAAAGTGCAGTTTACCATCGCGCACACGCATGCCCCCAAATCCTTTTACCAAACTCATCCAGGTTCCAGCCATAGAGGTTATGTGGCAACCTTCTTCCGTATCGTTGTTATAGTCATCCAAATCTAAACGAGCTGTGCGAAGATAAAATTCATAGGCTTGTTCTTTATAGCCTAGTTTGCTGGCCAGGATAACGTGGACACAAGGTGAAAGAGACGATTCATGAACCGTCAGGGGTTCATAGAAGTCAAAGTTTCTCCGAATTGTTTCCAGATCGAAATCATCTTCAAATAGAAATATCCCCTGCAACACATCCGCCTGCTTAATATAACATGAACGAAGAATTCTATCCCACGACCACTTTTGATTTAAGGGCCGATCGGCTGGACTGAGATCTTTTACTGGAATCAATTCTTTGTCAAGGAATCCATCCTGTTGAAGAATCACTTTTCGTTTCGCATCAAATGGATAGTACATATTATCCGAGATGTGCTTCCACCTTTCAATCTCTTCATCTTTAAAGGTTGTCTTCATTGCTATTTCCTGGAAGCGTTTTGAATTGGTTGACTTCACATAGTGAACGGCATCCATGGCAAATCGTAAGGTCCACGCACCTAGATAATTTGTATACCAGTTGTTATTTACATTGTTCTCATATTCGTTTGGTCCGGTTACGCCCAGAATTACATACTTTGATTTGTCATCGGACCAATTAACGCGTTGATTCCAGAATCGCGCGATACCAATAAGAACTTCGAGTCCAAATTCTGTAAGATAATCTTTGTCACCCGTGTAATCAATGTAATCGCGCATCGCGTAGGCCATCGCGCTGGTACGGTGAATTTCTTCGAAAGTAATTTCCCATTCGTTATGACACTCTTCGCCATTCATAGTAACGAATGGATAAAACGCAGCCCCATCTTTAAAGCCAAGTTTCTTCGCGTTCTCTATCGCTTTCTCTAAATGCTTATACCGATAGACCAAAAGGTTACGAGCAACTTTGGGTTCGGCTGTACTTAAAAAGAAGGGAAGGCAATAGGCCTCCGTGTCCCAATACGTACTGCCACCATATTTCTCTCCAGTAAATCCTTTAGGGCCGATGTTCAATCGTTCATCTTCTCCTGTATACGTTTGAGTAAGCTGGAAAATATTAAATCGAATTCCTTGCTGAGCTGCGATATCACCATCAATCGTGATATCACACTCTTCCCATTTATGCGCCCAGATTTTAACATGATCGGCAAACAATTTTTCAAATCCTGCTGATACGGCCTCTTTGAGTTTTGCCTTACAATGGTTTACCAATTGATCTTTCGCGTGATTTTCAGAAGAAAGTACTGCCGCGTACTTGTAAATTACCAATGGGGTTCCTTGCTTCAGTTCAGTACCAACAACATTATCTGCATACTTTTCACGCAGATTGGTAGCGACTTTCGCATTGATTTTTTTTCCTTCTGACTGTATCTCGTATTGAATACCAGTACAAACCTGAAAGAACGTTTTCTTAGTTTGCGCATTGACAATTGCCCAGCCCGGCTGAGCCTCTTTACTTACTTCTTCCCAAAACTTTTCATCATAATTAGAATCTTTGTTTACGACATCAGCATCTACGGGTAAAGTAATTTGTATTGGGGCCGAAAAATTCAATGGAGTAATCTCATATCGGATGGCGCCAATTTCACCATCGGCCATAGAACAAAAACGTTTTGAATCAACACTTATTTTTTTTCCATCAGGCAATTGGGCTGTAAAAGTCCGATGCAATAAACCCTGCTTCATGTCAAGCACACGGGTAAACTTTTCTACTTTACCTGTGGCAAGGTCCAGTACCTGATCTCCAATTTTGATTTTGATTTCAATCCAACTGGGTGCGTTTAGTACTTTAGCAAAGTATTCGGGGTAACCGTTCTTCCACCAGCCCACTCTTGTTTTATCTGGATAGTAAATACCGGCTACATAACTACCCTGATGTGTTTCACCCGTAAAGTCTTCCTCGAATGTGGCCCGTTGCCCCATGCGTCCGTTACCCAGACTAAATACACTTTCAGAAATTTTATTATAGTGAGGATTTAATCCTTCCTCAATGATGTGCCACTCGTGGTGTTTCAGATATTGTTTCATAGCAGTGTATCAATTTAAAAACTCAATTTTTAAGATGCTCTAAAAAGTATTTAAATCATTTAGATTAAAATCTCCCGTATTAGCAATCACTTTATTTGCCTTACCTAACTGACTTTGATGACCGACACCAACACATTTCATTCCTGCTGCGAGGGCCGCCTCTACGCCAGCTTCCGCATCTTCAAACACAAGACAATGAGCAGGATCAATGCCTAATCGGTGGGCTGCCAATAAAAATATTTCCGGATCAGGTTTAGAATGAATAATCATGGTGCCATCTATCACTGTATCAAAATCATTACCAATACCCAAGAGTTCGATAACGCGGGGTGCATTCTTACTACTGGAGGCTAATCCCACTTTTATTTTTCTCTTTCTAATATTTCGAATAAGCTCAGGAACTCCAGGAAAAATCTCTTCAGGTCGAATTGACTCAATATATTCGACAAACCATTTATTTTTCTTTTCAGCCAACTGCTCCTTTTGCTCTTGTGGAAGGGTTATGTTTCCCAAAGACAGAATTATTTCCAAAGAGTGCAATCGACTAACACCCTTTAACAACTCATTATGGGCTGGCGTAAGAGTTATCCCAAATTCGCTGGCCAGACGTTTCCAGGCAATGTAGTGATAGTGTGCCGTGTCGATAATTACACCATCCAGATCAAAAATTACAGCTTCAATCATTTATATAGTTATAAAATAAAAACAGTTAAGACTTCTATACATGTCCTTTCTCAATGATAGCATTAGTTTCTTCCAGCGATTTAAAAACATCGAATGTTTTGCCTTGCGTTCGCAATGCACCAAAAGCATTTCCATATTTAGCAGCGCCCACATAATCGGTTGGGTTTTGCACCAACCCATAAGAAAGCCCTCCGGCAAACGAATCGCCACATCCGGTTGTGTCGATAACTTTATCAACTTTAATTGAGGCTACAAGTTCTTCAACCGTTTTACCACCTTTTTTAAAATAAGTAAGACAGCCACGCGAATCAAGGGTTACATAAACGCATTTAACTCCCAGCGACAAACAATGATCAGCGAATTTCCTAATCTCGTCACGCTCTAATTCTTCATTTGAAAAATCTCCACTTTCGTATTCCTTTTTAAACCAGGAAGCATGAGCTTCCTCTAAATTCATTTTCAATACATCGATATAGGGTAACCATTGGTCGCGATCGATCCAAAATTTGCGTTGGCGTTCTCCATTTACCAAGCAAGCTGTGGTGGGACCATGTGCATCGAAAATGATTATGCCTTTACTTTTAGATTTTAAATACTTTAAGGTGTCTAGAGAAATTTCGTAATCGCTAATCGGGATGAATACAAATACATCACATGTTAATAGACCCGACATATCCGAAGGTAAAATCGGGTCCATAAAACCAGTCTGCCGTTCGAGCCGATCGTTTTGATTTACAAATCGCAAACTTATAATATCACCCTGATCGTTAGCTGTAGTCAGGTGTTTAAGATTGATTCCTTTATACCCTTTAAACACTTCTTCCACATTGTCATGATCGACCGAACGAAGATGACAAACCGGAATAATTTCCAGTTCACTTCCTGCCAATATAGAAAGCGCAATAACCGGATGAGTAACGCAACCCCACTTTTGAATTAAATCACCGGTATGCGTAACAATATGATCGCGGGGAATTGGACCTACTACTGCAATTTTTTTCATGAGATTGGATTTAGAGTCTATACTAATTAACAAGAAAAGCCGCACCAAACACACCTGCACTATCGCCTAACTTGGGTTTAATTACAGGGGTATCGAGTCTGTTATTAAAAACATACTTCTTTAATGATTCTCTACCCTCGGAATAAATGATATCGATGTTACCGACTCCACCTCCAATTACAATCACATCCGGATCGAGAATGTTAACAACAACACTTAGCCCTAAACCAAAATAGTTGGTAAGTCTTTCCATTGTTTGTTTGGCATGTTTATCAGTACCTGCCTTATAGTTCGCGTACACTTCTTTCAAACTCTTTTTGTTTCCGCTTACAGATTCGTAAAATCTCTCAAGCGCAGGACCCGCCAAAATTTTTTCCACACAGCCGATCTTTCCACAATAACATGCACCGCCCGATTCATCTAAAAAATTATGGCCCCACTCTCCGCCAATGCCCTGCAGCCCGTTAATTACTTTGCCATCTACCACTACGCCTCCGCCTACACCGGTTCCCATAATCACACCAAAAACAACTTTTGCTTTTGGATAAAGTTCTTTAGCTGCTCCCATGTTGGCTTCTGCTAATGCAAAACAATTTGCATCGTTCGCCATAAATAATTCAACTCCCAAAAGCTTTTCGAGATCTTGCTTTAGTGGTCTACCATTTAAACTTGTAGAGTTACAGTTTTTCAATAAACCAAGGCCAGGATCTAAAGTCCCAGGGGTCGCAATACCAATTTTCGGTGCTTTGTACCCCATGGCGACCTCCATTTTGTCGACCACTTTTTTAATTTGACCTATTATATGATCATATCCCTTTTCACTTTCGGTGGGAAGACGATCGCGATAAAGCACTTCCGGCTCTAGTGCTGACTTTAGCACAGCACCTTCCACTTTGGTGCCTCCTAAATCAATACCCCATAAATTATTCATCTCGCAGTTTCATTAGCATCTATAAATCCGAGCCTCCCAAGGTCTTAGTTCTTGTAAGTACTCCCCACCTGAGTAGTTACTTATCAGGCAAGAGTTCAGAAAAGGAATTACTTGGTTGGGTAAGTTAACAACCTCATCAGAAAAATTAAGAACAATTAGCATTTTTTCTTGTTGCCACTCACGGAAAAAAATGAAAAGCGATTCAACCTCGCAATCTACTGGTACATAAGCACCATAAACAAGAACCGGATTTTCTTTGCGCAATCTTGCCATCGCCTTGAAGTAGCTTAGAACTGTATGAGGATCATCGAGTTGTGCCTCCACATGAATATGCTTGTAATTCGGATTAACGGGCATCCAGGGTTTTGCTCCGGTAAAGCCAGCATGTGCTAAAGAATTCCATTGCATAGGCGTACGAGCATTATCTCGGCCCGCATAATTTACGGCCTTAAGAAATTCAGCCTCCGACACACCTAGCTTTTGTGCCTCCCGCCAGCCGTTTTGGGTTTCTATATCCAGAGATTCGGTAATCGCGTTAAGGTGAGTATTCGTCATTCCAACTTCATCACCCATATAAATAAAGGGTGTACCCCGCATAG
>Ga0154020_10006959_pt1 | contig 13254 bp, 8 predicted proteins | sample Klosneuvirus_201_FD_109709 | JGI IMG/M metagenome (GOLD analysis project Ga0154020, IMG submission 109709) | Active sludge microbial communities from wastewater, Klosterneuburg, Austria - Klosneuvirus_20160825_MG | ecosystem: Engineered > WWTP > Aerobic digester > Activated sludge | place... | reverse complement strand
TGATGGAACACAAGAGTGCTGCCTCGTTGGAACAAGTGCTGCATCTTTCCCACATTGACTGAGGTTCCGTGCGCCCATGCAGTTTTCCTGTCTGGTCACACCTCTCAGTTTGCTGCGAATCATTAGCGCGAGGAGTCGGCGTGAAGGGACTGATATTTACATGGCTGCTTACGGGACTGGGCATCTCGGCGTCATTCATTAATCCGTACAACGGGTTTCTGGTGTACGTCGCGCTGGCCATTCTGCGTCCGGACAGTCTCTGGAGCAGCCACATCACCGGAGGCCGATTCAGCTTTTTCGTCGCCAGCGCCATGCTGCTCAACTGGTTCATCCGCTGCTGCGGCAACTGGAACCTGGGACCGTCACGGCGAATCACAATGCTGTTTGTGGGCTACTGGCTGTGGAGCGTCTTCCTGTCGTTTCGCGCCGACAGTCCGCAGCATGCGTGGTACTACGTCGAACAGCAGGCCAAGATTCTGCTGCCGTTCCTCGTGGGTATTACGACCGTCAGAACGGCCGCCGACTTGCGCAACCTGGCGTGGGTGATCGTGGTCTGCCAGGGATACGTCGCGTTCGAATTGAACAGCTATTACTTCAGCGGATTCAACTACCTGTGGGAAATCGGCTTCGCGGGACTCGACAATAACTCGATGGCGATCGGGCTTGTGACCACGCTGGGTGTCGCCTTCTTCCTCTTCTTTTACGAAACCAGCTACCTGCGACGCTTTATCATTACCGCCTGCGCGGCCTTCATCGGTCATGCGATCCTGTTTTCCTTCTCCCGCGGTGCGATGCTGGCGACGGTTGTCTTCTTCGGAGTTTCATTCTTCATTATTCGCAAGACAACGCTGCATTACTCGGTCTACGTCATCGGTATTCTGATGGCCGTAATCCTCGCCGGGCCGCAGGTGCGTGATCGTTTCTTTGAATCATTCTCTCAGAAAGATGGTGTCCGCGAAGCGTCCGCCCAAAGTCGACTCGACCTCTGGCGCGACTGTGCGACGCTGCTTGCCAGGGACCCGATCATGGGCTGTGGGCCGGACCACTGGCCACTCCACGCCCACGAATTTGGCTGGCCTGCAGGCAAAGAGGCGCACAGCCTTTGGGTTCAGACGGCCGTCGAGCTGGGTATTCCGGGGATCCTGATGTACATGGGATTTTTCGTCACGGCGATCTGGCAATCATGGTTGTTGCTCCAGCGCACAAAGGACGACCCTGACGCCTGGTTCGCCGACTCCGCCCGCATGACGATCGCCTCTCTGGTGGGATACATGGTGGCAGCGCAATTTGTGAGTCTTGAGGCCCTGGAAATTCCCTACTACGTGGTCCTGATCGGCGCGGGGTCAATCACGATCCAGTACAGAATCGCCAATGAATCTGCATCGGCCCGTGCAACGATGCCCCATCATTTGACGACTCCGGATGTCGAGTCCGCAGAAGACATGAATGACCCCGCCTCGTTTACTGCCGAGCCGCAGAATTCAATGGACAGCGAATTCGGCGAAGAATTCTATGTCACCTCAGCCAATGCATCGACGCATTCAGCGGATTGGCGCGATACGATCGGTATCGGTTCACCACGAACGGATCTCAGCGATCGTCCGCTTGTCCTGAATTAGTAGCCCGACCTGTCCTCAGGTCGGGTTCCCCTCGCAACGCTCAATCCCAATGATCCACGTTTGTTTCCGCCAGGATGAAGGAAAGGGTCGGGAGTCTTTTTCGGAGAGTATCATGTTGAAAAACGCTGAGGTTTCCGTCCGAAAAAGACTCCCGACCCTCTACTCACACCAATAAAACGACAATATGGGGCAGTCGAAGTAGTCAGTTGCGAAAACGCATCATCGCACTCCATGCTGCACGATTGTTCCATTTTTGGAACACCAATACCGTGAAAACCCTGCACCGTCGCCGGTCGTGACCTAACTTTGCAGAGGCGGAATTACCGCGTTCCAGGGGACTGGTTATTTAGTGAGCGGCAAGGCGCTAGCCGCCGGTGGCTGTTTGGAACACACTGGCAAACACCCGCAGCTAGCGCCCTGCGGCTCACAATTAGGGAATACATCCTGTCATGTGTGGTATCGCAGGTGTTCTTTACGCAGACTCCGGTCGATCGGTCAGTGATTCGCTGCTGACCGATATGGGGAACGCCATTGCCCACCGAGGTCCGGACGGCGAGGGAACGTTTCGCGCCGGGCCGATCGGGCTGGTTCACCGGCGACTGGCGATCATTGACCTCGAAGGAGGACGGCAGCCGCTGTCCAACGAAGACGAATCCATTCACGTCGTGTTCAACGGCGAGATCTATAACTACCGGGAACTACGCCATCAGCTGGAAACTCGTGGTCATGTCTTTCGCACGCACTCCGACACCGAGGTTCTCGTGCATCTGTACGAAGAACATGGCGCTGCACTTTGCACTCATCTGCGAGGCATGTTTGCCTTTGCCATCTGGGACGCGCGACGGCGCGAACTATTACTGGCCCGCGATCATCTTGGGCAGAAGCCGCTTTTTGTTTATCGCGACAACGAAAAGCTGGTCTTCGGGTCTGAACTGAAAGCCGTGCTGGCCCATCCGAACATCGACCGAACAATCGATCCCGCCGCGATTGAAGACTATCTCACGTTCGGCTTCATCCCCGGACAGCGGAGTATCTTTGGCCGCGTTTCCAAACTTCCGGCCGCGAATTATTTGCAGACTGCCCACGGCACCATTCACGCATCACCAAAACGCTACTGGCAGTTGTCATTTGATCATGAAGACCGGGCGTCGGCGGACGAATGGAAGCAGCGAATCGATGCGGCTCTTCGTGAAAGTGTGTCGGCCCATCTGGTTGCGGACGTTCCGGTGGGAGCGTTTCTGAGCGGCGGACTCGACAGCAGTTCCATCGTCGCGCTGATGGCCCGACTGCGATCAGACCCTGTGCCGACATTTTCAATCGGATTTGACGAAGCGGAATTCAGCGAACTGCCGCACGCGCGTGAAGTCGCCAGGCATTTCGGATGCCGCCACACGGAAGAAATCGTCACACCGGAAGCCGCGCGCGATCTGGATGATCTCGTGTTTCTCTATGACGAACCTTTCGCCGATGCGTCGGCGATCCCCACGATGGCCGTGTCTCGGCTCGCCGCGCGGCATGTGAAAGTTGTGCTGTCCGGCGACGGCGGAGACGAACTGTTCGGTGGCTATTCGCGGTACTCACACGATTTGAAAGAGTCTGAAATTCGCAACCATATCCCGGCGATGATTCGTTCGCTCGTCTTGAAACCAATGGCCGCTGTCTGGCCGAAAGCCGATTGGCTGCCCCGCCCACTGCGTCTGAAAACACTCCTGCAGAACCTGTCCTGCAATCCCGCCGAAGCCTATGCGAACACACTGTCCGTCTGCCGCCAGTCCATGCGTCAGCAATTGCTGACCAAAGACTTCGCCACATCGCTCAACGGGCATCGACCGGAAGAGTCCATCATCAGCGCGTTCCAGCACGGACACCGCGATGCGTTAAGCGGAATGCTCTCTGCGGATACGAACGTGTTGCTACCGGATGATTTTCTGACCAAGGTCGATCGCGCCAGCATGGGGTTTGGTCTGGAAGTCCGTCCGCCACTGATCGACTGGAAACTGATGGAACTGGCGGCCTCCATGCCCTCCGAATTCAAGATTCGCGGCGGTTCGAAGAAGTGGATTCTGAAACAACTGTTTGAAACGAGGCTGCCGAAAGATCTCGTCAACCGTCGCAAACAGGGTTTTGAACTGCCCATCGATCAGTGGCTGCGAAGTTCTCTCCGCGATCAGGTCGAAACCCACGTCCTGAATCCCGGCGGCGCGATTGCGCAATACATCAATGTGAGCCACGCGCGGAGGTTATTTGAATCGCACTGCCGTGGCGTCGGACGACACGGTCAGTTGATCTGGTCTCTGCTGGTGCTTGCTCGCTGGCTCGACGCATGGGCGAAGCCGGAGGTGTTTGTGAAACGGACGACGGAGGTCCGTTCGGCTTATTTACCGATCGATCCTTATACCTCACGCGGTGCAGACTGGGGTACTTTCAAAGGCAACGTTATCCATGTCCCTTCTCCCCATGGCAAGGGGGAGAAGGTGGCCGACAGGCCGGATGAGGGGGCTGACCTGGAGCTAATATGATGAACCAGAAAACAGTTGATTCTTCCCCCTCACCCTAGCCCTCTCCCCCGTGGAAATCGTGTCAAGTTGGAGAATCAATTGCGGGGGAGAGGGGACAATCGCAAGACAATCCACAGCATCATTTCTGACCGCGTGTAGTATCGTTGGTTCCTGTATGAATCTGAAACCTTCCACAACCAGTGTCGCAATAAATTCCGAACAAGCGGTTCTGATTCCTGCTGCGCTGAAGACACGATCGACGCCCGCTCGGAATGTTCCGATCGTCGGGGGTTTGTGTCTGTCAAAGGGGCGACTGAAAGACGCGACATGCGGCTATGTCGAAGGATTTGCATGCACAGTACCGGCGCAGTTCGATGTCCTGAACCGCTGGAATGACGGCAGTGTTCGCTGGATGCTGGCAAGCTTCATTGCCCCGGAAGCGGGCAGCAGCGGCAGTGATCTGGGAGTGTTTGCCAACGCCGATCTTGAACACCACACAGGTCCGCCTTCCAACAGCGCCACTACCGTCAGGCTGGCCAATCAGGAAATCTGCATCGTCACACGGAACCTCACAAGCGATCCGCCGACAGAGCAGACATTGCGACTGGCGCTCTGTCTGTGCGATCAGTTTGGTGAAGTCCTGCCCCTCGAATTCGATCGAGTCCGCAGCGAAGTCGCTGGTGATGTGCGGCAGGTCTTTGTTGTCTCGGCCCACATCAAAACTCTGCCATTTGTCACGCTTCAACTGCGGCTGAGTCACTGGACCGGGGTCGGACTGCTGCAGGTTGAAACTCGAATCCGCAACTCTCGGCGAGCGAAACATGCAGGCGGACTCTGGGATCTGGGCGACGCTGGTTCATTCCTGTTCGGCAGTTTGGAAATTGCGATTCGCAGCGACGACATTCCGGCATCGGCGATAACTCTGTGGACGACGGAACGGAGTAAGTCCGGCGGTTCCTCATCTTCTGAAGTCGTTCTGCGACAGCGCGGCAGTGGCGGTCCAAACTGGAATTGTTCCAATCACGCAACTGCGTCCGGGCAGATCAGTGCCCCCGCGCAGGGATACGAAATCTTGACCGACATCGGCACCGTGCGGGGACTGCGTGCGGAGCCCACGTTTATGGTGCAGGGCGACTCTTCGTTTCTGGCGGTTGCGGTTCCGGAATTCTGGCAGCAGTGTCCCGGCAGCGTCGCAGCCGCGATGGGTACACTTGAAATTGGGCTGTTCCCGGCACTGCCATCCGTGACCTATGAACTGCAGGGCGGCGAACAAAAGACACATTCGTTTTGGATATCAAGTGGCACCGGTCGCGGAAACATCGATGATCTCGACTGGGTGTTCGATCAACCGCGACTGATGCAGCCCGCCACATCGATTTCCGAAACGAATGTATTGCCGTGGTTTCACAGTAGCCCGACCTGTCTCAGGTCGGGACCAACACAGTTGCCACCTGGTCCGATGCCGTCAATTGCCCCGACGTCCCGATTCGAGACGAATCGGGCCACATCAAACAAATCTGCCGACCGCTTCGCTCAGTATCTGCACGACGCCACGTCTGGAACCTTCAGCCTCGATGCGCGTCGTGATTCCATCGACGAATACGGCTGGCGAAACTTCGGCGATGTTCCCGCGAATCATGAGCAAACGCACTACGCTGGCTCGAACACGATCGTTTCGCACTACAACAATCAGTTCGACATGATCTTCGGGGGCGTGCTGCAACTGGCAGCGACTGCGGATCTGAAATGGTTCGATCTGCTCGACCCGCTCGCCCGTCACGTGATGGACATCGACATCTATCACACCAGCAATGACCGAGCGGCGTTCAACGGTGGATTGTTCTGGCATACGGACCACTACGTTGACGCGCGATCGTGTACGCATCGCACGTATTCGCGGCACAATCAGAAACCGGGACAGCCCTACGGTGGCGGTCCGAGCTGCGAACACAATTACACGACGGGACTGCTGCATTACTATTTTTTAACGGGCAATCCAGAGGCCCGTGAATCCGTCCTGTCGCTGGCCGAATGGGTCATTCGAATGGACGACGGTCGCAACACGATCTTCGGACTTTTCGACAGCGGTTCTACCGGTGCAGCGTCGGCGACCGTGTTCGAAGATTTTCACGGACCCGGCCGCGGTGCGGGAAACTCGATCAACGCACTGTTGGACGCATGGCGGCTGACAAGTGATGATCGCTATCTGAGTAAGCTTGAAGAACTGATCCGCCGTTGCGTGCATCCGGAGCAGAATCCGACCGACCTGCACCTGCTCGATGCCGAGGGGCACTGGTCCTACACCGTGTTTTTGAATGCACTCGGGCGTTATCTGATCGCCAAACGCGACACAGAAATGTTCGACGCGATGTACAGCTACTCCCGCGACGTCATGAAGACCTACGGTCGCTGGATGGCCACCCACGAACGCCGGACGCTCGCTCGTCCGGAAGAATTGCAGTATCCGACAGAAGCCTGGGCTGTCCAGGATTTCCGCAAAGCCAACGTGCTGCGGATTGCTGCGTCGTGTGAAGACGATGCCACACACGCGGCAGCGATGCGGGCAAAGGCCGACCTGATTAATGACGCCGCATGGACGGACCTTGCGGCATTCGGAGATGCCAGCCTCACAGCGCGGTGTCTCTCGATTCTTCTGACAGAAGGTCAACGCGAAGTCTTTCATCGCGCGAGCGAACCGTCACAAATTCCAGCTGCAGCTGCGACGTACGACTTCGGAAAATGGTCAATGTTCGTGCCTCAGAAAACGCGTGTGAAAAAGTTGCTGAAATCGCCCACCGGGTTGCTAAAAACGTCAATCCAGATTTTGAATCCCCATCGATTGATCAACACATGGAACGCTCTGCGTCGCCAGTTGTAATCTTGCCTTTACTGAACACTGAACACTGAACACCAAAATGATCCAGGCCAATCCCAATCATCTCCGTATCAAACCGACCGACGACCGCCCGACGGTCTGTCACGTTATCCATGCGCTCGGTGTCGGCGGCGCGGAAGTGCTGGTTGATCAGATGGTGCGTTTACTCGGCGATGAGTTCCGATGCGTTGTCGCCGTGCTGGATGAAATTGGTGAGATTGGACAACGCCTGCAGCGCGAAGGCTTTGTCGTTGAACATCTGCATCGTCAGCCCGGTATCGATCGCGGTTGCGCGCAGAGGCTCCGGGAATTCGCCGACCGCGAAGGGGCGAAGATCTTGCATGCCCATCAATACACGCCGTTCTTTCAGGCCATGCTCAGTCGTGGTCTGTTGGGACGGCGGCCGGTTGTCTTCACTGAACACGGGCGCCACTTTCCGGATTTGCCGAGTCGCAAACGGGCGGTCGTCAATCGCCTGATGCTTCGCAGTTGCGATCGACTCATCGGCTGCGGCGGCGCGGTGCGGCAGGCTCTGATCGACAATGAAGGACTGCCGGAATCACGCATTGAGGTGATCTACAATGGCGTCGATCTGAAAGCTCTCAGTAAACCTTCATCGAACGCCCGGGCGCGAATTCGTACGGAATTTGGCTGCAAAGCGACGAATTTTGTTGCGGTCCTTGTCGCACGACTGCATGAACTCAAGGACCATCAGACGGCACTGAGAGCCATCGATCAGGCCCGCAAGTCAATTCCCGGACTACGGCTTTTGCTGGTTGGCGAAGGTGACCAGCGAGCAGCGATCTCGCAGACAATTCGCGACCGCAGACTTCAGGGGACCGTCACGCTCGCGGGAACTCGCAAGGACATTGCGGACTTGCTGGCGGCGTCCGATGTGTTTCTGATGTCGAGCATCAGCGAAGGCATACCGTTGACGGTGATTGAAGCAATGGCCGCGCATCGGCCTGTGGTTGCGACTGCTGTGGGCGGACTCCCGGAACTTGTCGAGCACGGCGTGACTGGTTTCCTCGCACCGCCCCGTGACTATGCGGCCCTGGCCGCAGCGCTGATCTGGCTTCATGAAGACCGACAACTCCGCGAAAGCATGGCCGAACGTGCCGCCCAACAGGCGGCGGAAAAGTTTTCGCTCGATGGAATGCTGAACAGCTATCGCAAAGTCTATCGCGAAGTCTTGACACCAAATAGTCGTCGTTCGCTCCGCGAACGAAACGCCGTCACCCCTTCGCCCCTCATTCCCACAGGAGGCCACTCATGATCACCGCGTGTCCTCCATCCGGCAACGTCGGCTCGCTCCTCGTCTTCTCCGACGACTGGGGCCGACATCCATCATCGTGCCAGCATCTCGTTCGCAACCTGCTCGATCGTTACCCGGTGCTCTGGGTCAATACGATTGGCACGCGGGCACCGCGATTCGACCTGCAGACTTTGCAACGAGCGTCCGAGAAAATCTTCCAATGGGGCAGAAAGAAGCCCGGCTTTTCTGAAAAGCCGGGCGTCTTCCGAGCCGAACAACATCCCAATCTCACCGTCGTCAATCCAAAAATGTGGCCGTGGTTTGGCAGTCGCCGCGATCGGCGGCTCAACAGCTGGTTATTGTCGAAGCAACTGACTTCGCTGCTTGAGAGCATGCCGCAGCCGATCGTCGGCATTACAACATTGCCGATCACCGCCGATCTGCCGGACGTCCTGCCGGTCGATCGCTGGGTCTATTACTGCGTTGATGATTTTTCATTGTGGCCGGGTCTTGACGGAGACACGCTGCGGCGGATGGATCGCCAAATGATTCGTCGTGCGGACTCAATCGTCGCAGTGAGCGACAATCTGCAGGCGATGATTGCAAGCGAGGGGCGTTCGTCGTCGCTGCTGACTCATGGCGTGGATGTGGATTTTTGGCGCGGAGAAGAATCTTGTTCCGAGGCTCCTGCCTCGGAACACAATGCCTTGGAGGCTCCTGCCTCCCCGTTCGACAGCGGAGGCAGCGGAGGCAGGAGCCTCCGGGCAGTGCGTTCCAGGGCAGGAGCCCTGGAACGAGGTGAGAAGCCTTGGATCGTGTTCTGGGGCGTGATCGATCGCCGGATGGATGTGTCATTGCTGCAGCAACTGTCGCGAGATCTAACTGACGGAACAATCCTGCTGGTCGGGCCTCAGCAGGATCCCGATCCCGCGATTTTGTCGCTGCCCAATGTGCAAACTCTGCCCGCTCAGCCGCTGTCTGCATTGCCCGCGATCGCAGCCGACGCTGACGTTTTGATCATGCCGTATGCCGATCTGCCGGTTACGCGGGCGATGCAGCCGCTGAAGTTGAAAGAGTATCTGGCGACGGGAAAACCTGTCGTCGTCAATCGATTGCCTTCCACGGATTCCTGGATTGACTGCCTCGACGTTGCAGAATCGCCAGAAGGTTTTAGTCGAATCGTGCGAGAGCGCGTCGCGACTGGAACACCCGAATCACAGATCACCGCCCGTGAACGCCTACATGACGAAAGCTGGCAGAGCAAGGCCGAGGAATTCGATCAGGTCGTGAACGAACAATCTACTCCGCGTATGGGGATCAGACAATGAAGTCGAGGCAGCATCCAGACTCACTCATCGGCAACGCGGAATCACGTCCATTCGTGCTGCACACCCGCGTCGTGACGGGAACCGGCGGCGGGCCGGAGAAAACGATTCTGAACTCACCGCGTTTTCTGCGGCGGTACGGAATGGACTGCGCCTGCCTGTTCATGCGACCGCCGGGCGACCCCGGCTTTGCCACGCTGGAACAAAAAGCGATGGACGCTGACGCGGAAATTATCGGTGTCGATGACCGAGGTGCCCTGGACTGGCGCGTCGTGCGCGAGTGTATTCGCATCTGCCGCGAACGCAACGTGACGATCTGGCATGCGCACGACTATAAGAGCAACGCGATGGGACTGCTGGTGCGGAGATTTCATCCGATGCATCTTGTCACAACGGCGCACGGCTGGGTGCGATTCACGGCAAAGACTCCACTGTATTACAAGATCGATCGCTTCTGCATGAAGCACTACGAAAAGGTCGTTTGCGTTTCACAGGATCTCCACGATCGATGCATCGAGGGCGGCGTCGCGCTGGATTGTCTGCATCAGATCGACAACGCGATCGTGCTGGACGACTATTCGACTACGCCTCCGACTCTTTCCGACAAAGCGAAGTTCGGCTTTGACTCGCAGCGGATTCTGATCGGAGGTGCAGGGCGACTGTCGGAAGAAAAGGGGTTCCATCATCTCATCAACGCCGTGGCGCGTTTAATCACGGCGGGCCAGCCTGTTGGATTGGTGATCGCTGGCGAGGGCCATCTGCGAGATCAGTTACAGCGGCAGATCAATGAACTCGACTTGCAGGCACACGTGCGACTTTGTGGTTTTCTCCCCGATCCACGCGACCTGTATCGGGCGATTGATCTGTTCGTGCTTAGCAGCCTGCGGGAGGGATTGCCCAACGTCGTGCTGGAAGCAATGGCGTCGCAGCGGGCCGTTATCGCCACGAACTGCAACGGCATCCCTAACCTTGTGCGGCACGAACAGAACGGGATCGTTGTTCCAATCGATAATGAAGCCGCGCTGCATGACGCCATTTTTAAATGTGTCACCTCGGAGACACTCAGAAACCAACTCGCCAGCAATGGACGCCGCACCATCGAAGCTGGCTTCTGCTTTGACGGGCGAATGGAAAAAATTGTCGATGTCTATCGGGGACTGTCGCCCGATCTGAAACGCAGGATCCCTGCCGAACCCAATTTCCGCTCCAACCGCCCTTCTCCCCCTCCAGGGGGAGAAGGTGCCCGAAGGGCGGATGAGGGGGCTTTCGTTGAATCATGTTCATCTAAGAAATGATGATCAAAAATCCCCCTCACCCTAGCCCTCTCCCCCCGGTGGATGATCTAAGAAAATGGATAAATTCGAGCCGGGGGGGAGAGGGGACAATCATAGGGGACTCCTGTTCTGAAATCCGTGCAGATCGCTACTTGAAACCTGAACTCACTGAAATACCAAAAGTCATGTCGCAAATCCTCACAACCTCAACAACTATCCACTGCGAATCCGCCGCTCCTGCAGGCTGGAACAGTTACCTGACGCGCTTTGGATATGACGGGTTCCATCTCCGCACGGAATGGGCGACCGTCTTTGCAAGCGCCTTTCGACATCGCCCCTGGTTCCTGTGGACCGAGCGGGATCGAAAGATCACCGGCGTGCTGCCACTGATGCACATCTCGGGGCCGATCTTCGGCAGCTTTCTGGTCAGTCAGCCATACCTGAACACCGGCGGTGTCTTGGCCGACACGCCCGAGATCGCATCACAGCTCATTCTTCGAGCCGTGGAACTGGCAGATTCGCTCGACGTCAAACACCTCGAACTGCGCCACGAACGATGTGTCGAGCAACCACGATTGAATTCTGTGAACACCGAAAAGGTTCACATGCGATTGATACTTCCAACCACGGCAGAAGAACTTTGGACGGGACTTAAGTCGAAGCTCCGAAGTCAGGTGAAGAAGCCACTGAACGATCCGTCGCTAGGCGTTACATTTGGCCATCTCGATCAGCTCGATGCGTATTACGGCGTGTTTTGCCACAACATGCGAGATCTGGGGACCCCCCCATTTTCGAAGAAACTGTTTCGCGAAATGCTGACACAATTCGGTGACTCGGCGGAAATCTGCACGGTGAATCAAAACGGAAAACCGATTGCCTCGGGATTCCTGCTCCATGGCCCGGAAGTCACGTTCATACCCAGTGCCAGTTCGCTGAGGGAATACAATCACACGGCGTGCAACATGCTGATGTACTGGCACTGTCTGAAACGCAGCGTCGAACGCGGGCAGAGGGCCTTCGACTTTGGACGCAGTTCGCACGACAGCGGCACATACAAATTTAAACAACAATGGGGAGCGGAAGAACATCCGGCGATCTGGCAATACTGCCTGCGAAAAGGTGCCGTCGGCGATGTTCGCCCCAGCAGTGGCAAGTTCGACAAAGTCATCGCCGTCTGGCAGAAGCTGCCCGTCTGGCTGACGAAAGTCATCGGCCCGGAAATTGTGCGCGGGATTCCGTAAGAGGTAACACAAGTCGTCATCTATGCTGATGCGCTGCCACCGGGCGTTCATCACTCAGAGAGTGATGTCTGCTTTGGCGGCAGCCGCAATCATCACCGTCGTCGTTTTTTACGATTAGCGGCTTTTGCTTTTGCCGCGTCGGAACGGGGCGTGCGGAGTTCCTGTCGGATGTTCCTGTCGAGACGTTTGCTGAACAGCATGAAGTTCGTCATCTCATTGGGCAGTGGTGACGTAAACAGCAGCGGCTCGCTAGAAATTGGATGGTTGAATCCCAGCGTCGAAGCGTGCATTGCGAATCGCTTGTGTTGCCACCGAATTTCTTTCCACAGATCCGAACGATAACGCTGATCACCCAGAACCGGATGTTGTGCCTCAGCGAAATGCACTCGGATCTGATTGCGTCGCCCGGTCTCGAGTTGCACTGTCACGTGTGTCAGGTCCGGTAGACGCTCGGTGACCTGATAGTGAGTCACCGCAAGCTGCCCGTCGTCTTCATCATCTGTTGAATACCGCGTGAGGTTCTTGCCGGTTGCGAGGTAGCTCCGAAACTCGCCGCTGTCCTGTTCGATAATTCCGGCGACCAGTGCATCGTATTGTCGTTCGGGCTTTCGCTGACGAAATTGTTCCTGCAGCAGTCTGGCATCGTCTTTCGTCTTGCCGAACACCAGCAGACCAGACACGCCTCGATCCAGTCGATGCACCACAAAGGCACCTCGGCTTCGTCCCTCACGCCGCACGTGTTCGTTGACACGATACAGCAGCGTGTGGGGTTCACGTCCGTCTGTTGGAACGGTGAGTAAGTCGGCCGACTTATCGACGACGACCAGATGGCGGTCTTCAAACACAATCGAGAAGCCTCGATGCCGTTGCTGCTCAGGCCGACGTCTTGGGGAATAGCGGCGGTTTTCTTCGAACCGCACCTGCACATGATCGCCGACACACAGAATGCGGCCGGGGTTGATTTCCGGTTGGCCGTTGAGCGTCACACAGTCGTGATCGAAGAGTCCGGTGACATGTGAACGAGATCCCCCGGCCAGTTCCTGGACACACCGATCAATTCGACCGTTCAACAGAGCGGTGTTTGCATCAATTACAATTTCGCGGGTCAGGAACGGCAATTGGTGGCTCAGAACGTCAGGGACTCCCGACCTGAGGACAGGTCGGGCT
>Ga0154020_10006958_pt1 | contig 13255 bp, 11 predicted proteins | sample Klosneuvirus_201_FD_109709 | JGI IMG/M metagenome (GOLD analysis project Ga0154020, IMG submission 109709) | Active sludge microbial communities from wastewater, Klosterneuburg, Austria - Klosneuvirus_20160825_MG | ecosystem: Engineered > WWTP > Aerobic digester > Activated sludge | place... | reverse complement strand
GTACTTGACGCGGTTGGCGCTGTAAAGGTACCAGCTGTAGGAGGCGCCGCGGGCGCAGCCGCGCGGCTCGTGGTTGGGCATGTCCCAGCGGGTGCGCGGGTAATCGGTCTGCTGGGTTTCCCAGGTGACGATGCCGCCCTTGACGTAGATCTTCCAGCTGCAGCTGCCGGTGCAGTTCACGCCGTGCGTGCTGCGCACGATCTTGTCGTGGGCCCAGCGGTTGCGGTAGGCGTCTTCCCAGGTGCGGTCTTCGCCGGTGGTGACGCCGTGCTCGCCGGAGAAGCTCTCCTTGGGCAGGCTGAAGTGGGTCAGGCGGTCGAGAAAATGACTCATGGTGCGTCCTTCTGGGAGAAATCGAAAGGGTCAGCAGGGCATCGGTGCGTTGCGGCGACTGTAGTGCCACCAGGTCACGAAGATGCAGCTGAGGTAGAAGAGGATGAAGACCTGCAAGGCCGCCTCGGGGCTGCCGGTCAGGGCGATCGCCGTGCCGTAGCTCTTGGGGATGAAGAAGCCCCCGTAGGCGCCCAGGGCACTGGCAAAACCCAGCACCGCGGCGGCTTCCTTGTTGCCGTCGCGCACGGCCTGCGCCTGCGCGTCGGGATGCGGCTCGGCGGCACGCTGGCGCTCGGTGAGGAAGATCACCGGGATCATGCGGAAGGTGCTGCCGTTGCCCACGCCGGCGGCGGCGAAGAGCAGCAGGAAGCTGGCCAGGAAACCGTGGAAGTGACCGCCCTGCCCCGGGCCCGGCAGGAAGTGCCGCACCGCCATCACGCCCGCGGCCATGGCCACGAAACACCAGAAGGTGACGCGCGCGCCGCCGTGGCGGTCGGCCAGCCAGCCGCCCAAGGGCCGGATCACCGCGCCCAGCAGCGGGCCGAGCCATGCGTATTGCAGCGCGTCCAGCCCCGGGAACTGGCTCTGGATCAGCAGCGGCAGCCCGGCCGAGTAGCCGATGAAGCTGCCGAAGGTGCCGATGTAGAGCCAGCACATCAGCCAGTTGTGCTTGCGCGTGAAGATCACCACCTGGTCGGCGAAATGGCCCTTGGCATCGGCGATGTCGTCCATGCCCAGCCACGCGGCCAGGGCGCTGGCGACGATGAAGGGCACCCAGACGAAGCCCGCGTTCTGCAGCCACAGCGGCTGCCCCTGGTCGGTGGTCTGGGGCGCGCCGCCGAACACGCCGAACACGCCGGCGGTGATGACCACCGGCACGACGACCTGCACCAGCGACACCCCCAGCTGCCCCAGGCCGGCGTTCATGCCCAGCGCGTAGCCCTTGCGCGACTTGGGATAGAAGTAGCTGATGTGCGCCATCGAGCTGGCGAAGTTGCCGCCACCCAGGCCGCACAGCAGCGCCAGCCCCACCATCAGCTCGTAGGGCGTGTCGGGCTGCTGCACGGCCAAGCCGATGCCCAGGGCCGGCAGCAGCAGGCTCGCCGTGGACAAGGTGGTCCAGACGCGGCCGCCGACCACCGTCACCGCGAAGGCGTAGAAGATGCGCAGCGTGGCGCCGCACAGCGCCGGCAGTGCGGCCAGCCAGAACAGCTGGTTGGTGCTGTACTTGAAGCCGACCGCGGGCAGGTGCACGACGACCACGCTCCACACCATCCACACCGCGAAGGCCAGCGTCAGCGCGGCGATCGACAGCCACAGGTTGCGCCGCGCCACGTGGCAACCGCTGCGCTCCCAGAACCCGCGGTCCTCGGGGTTCCAGTCGTCGATGAGGTGCGTGGCCACCATGCGCAGGTCGTCGGCGTGCAGCGGTGCGGTGCTTCAGGGGTTCTTCACGTACGCGTCGCGGCGCAGGTAGAACCACCAGTTCAGCACCAGGCACACGGCGTAGAAGATCGCGAAGCCGTACATCGCGTATTGCGGCGTGCCGGCCTTGATCTGCTGGCCGATGACCACCGGTGCGATGAAGGCACCGTAGGCCGCGACGGCCGAGGTCCAGCCCAGCACGGGGCCGGCCTGGGTGCGGTCGAAGATGACGCCGATGGTGCGGAAGGTGCTGCCGTTGCCGATGCCGCTGGCGAAGAACAGCACCATGAACAGGCCCAGGAACATCGGGAAGTACTGTTCCGGCGTGGCCGAGCCGTAGGCCTGCATCATCACGTAGCCCACCGCCACCGAGGCCACGGCCATCACGACCGAGATCACCTGCGTGACGATGCTGCCGCCGACCTTGTCGGAGATCCAGCCGCCGATCGGGCGCACCGCGGCGCCGACGAAGGGGCCGATCCAGGCGTAGGTCAGTGCCGAAGGCGCGTTAGGGTTCTTCAGCGTGTGCTGCATGACGCCGTCGGCGCCCGGCACGTGCTGGAAGCCGAAGATCACCGTGATGGCCAGCGGCAGCGCCATCGAGAAGCCGATGAAGGAACCGAAGGTGACGATGTACAGCGCCGTCAGCGACCAGGTGTGCTTGTTGCCGAAGATCGCGAACTGCTTCTTCACGCCTTCCTTCATCTCGCCGAAGGCGGCCAGCTTCATCACCGCCAGCGCCAGGATGATGTCGAGCGGGATCGCCACCCACATGCTCAGCAAGCCCAGGCCGGTGGGCGCGGGCAGGTAGAGCCAGAGCATGAAGATCGCGGGCACGAAGGCCAGCGTGTAGAGGTAGGTGATCTTGCTGAAGGCCACCAGCGGGTTGCCGGTGTGGGGCGACACCGTCTTCAGGTTGTTCATGCCCCACCAGCACAGGATGGACAGCGGCACCAGCGACAGCAACCAGGCGAAGCCGGCGTTCTGGATCCAGGTCGGCGTGCCGGCGGCGATCTTGCCGAAGATCCAGCCGCTGTCCTTGACCAGCGTCGTGGGCTCGCCGCCGAAGGCGCCGAACAGGCCCACCGTCATCACCAGCGGAATCACGATCTGCATCGTCGTGACGCCGAAGTTGCCGAGGCCCGCGTTGAGGCCCAGCGCCGTGCCCTGCAGCTTCTTCGGAAAGAAGGTGCTGATGTTCGACATCGAGCTGGCGAAGTTGCCGCCGCCCACGCCCGACCACAGCGCCATCAGCTGGAAGGTCCACAGCGGCCAGTCGGGGTGCTGCAGCACGATGCCCGTGCCCAGCGCCGGCGCCAGCAGCATCGCGGTGGTCAGGAAGATGGTGTTGCGGCCGCCGGCCAGGCGGATGAGGAAGGACGCCGGGATGCGCATCGTCGCGCCCGAGATGCCGGCGATGGCCGTCAGCGTGAAGAGCTCGGCCTGGGTGAAGGGGAAACCCAGGTTGAGCATCTGCACGGTGATGATGCCCCACATGCCCCAGACCGCGAAGCCGCACAGCAGCGCGGGCACCGAGATCCAGAGGTTGCGGTAGGCGATCTTCTTGCCGGTGCTGTCCCAGAACGCCTCGTCCTCGGGGCGCCAGTCGGCGATGTCGGCGCCGCTGGGCGCGCCTTGCGGCGCGTGGGCGGCGGTGTTGGCGGTCATGGTCTGTTCTCCTTGGAAATCAGCGCGTGAAGCTGCGCGACAGCGGCGACACGGGCGCGTTGCGGCCCATCACCTCGGTCTTGCGCACCTCGGTCCAGTACATCCAGATCAGCGACACCCAGACCACGCCGTACATCAGCATGAAGGCGCTGGAGCGGATGCCGGTGACGTCCATCAGGGCGCCGAACAGGATCGGCAGCACGAAGCCGCCCAGGCCGCCGGCCAGGCCGACGATGCCGCTGACGGTGCCGATGTTCTGCGGGTAGTCGTCGCTGATGTACTTGAAGACGCTGGCCTTGCCGAAGGCCCAGCAGATGCCCAGGGCGAACATCAGCGCCGTGAAGCCGTAGACGTTGAGGCCGACGTGGAAGGTCTTGGGGCCGTCGACCGTGTAGATGGTCATGTCGGTCTGCGGGTAGCTCAGCAGGAACAGGCAGATCCAGCTCGCCCACATCACCCACCAGGTGACGGCGTGGGCGCCGAACTTGTCGGACAGCATGCCGCCGATGGCACGCAGCACGCCGCCGGGCAGGCTGAAGCAGGCGGCCAGCAGCGCGGCGACGCGGATGTCGAGACCGAACTCGCCGACGTAGTACTGCACCATCCACAGGCTCAAAGCGACGTAGCCGCCGAAGACGATGCTGTAGTACTGGCAGTACTTCAGCACCTTGGGGTCCTTCAGCATCTTCAGCTGGTCGCTGAACTTCACGTGGCTGGGCACCAGGTGCGCAGGGTCGCTGCTGCTGAACATCCAGAACACGACCAGCGTGCCCAGCATGATGGCGGCGTAGACCTGCGGCACCATGGTCCAGCCGAAGGCCACCACCAGCGCGGGGGCGACGAACTTGTTCACCGCCGCGCCCGAGTTGCCGGCACCGTAGACGCCCATCGCCATGCCCTGGCGGTGGCGCGGGAACCAGCGCGCGACGTAGGGCGTGCCGACCGAGAAACTGCCGCCGGCCAGGCCGACGAAGAGACCGATGACGAGGAAGTGCCAGTATTCCGTGGCGTAGGACATCAGGAAGATGGCCGGCACCGTCGTCGCCATCAGCACGGCCATGACGATGCGGCCGCCGTACTTGTCGGTCCAGATGCCCAGCGGCACGCGGATCAGCGAACCCGTGAGCACCGGCATCGCGGTGAGCAGGCCGAACTCGGTGGCGTTCAGCCCCAGGGTCTTCTTCAGCGGGATGCCGATGACGGCGAACATCATCCACACCATGAAACACACGGTGAAGGCCAGCGTGCTGACGATGAGCACGCTCCAGGCTTCACGCGGGCGATGGGTCAGGTCTGCGGCGGGCATCTGCAACTCCGTTCGGGTTGCCGCGACTGTGGCCTTCGCGGGCCGCGGCGCACATCCTCCTGGCGACCAGCCGGTCCGGGCCGGAAGAACGATGGCCTGCCGCCGGGCCATCGTTCGAAAGGTGTAGTCCCGGCGGTGTTCGACGATCTCTTGATCTGGCGCAAGGCGCCGCCCGACGCCGCCGGGGCCTGCCGGCGCGAGGGCCGACCGGGCAAGGCTGCAAGGTGTGTCCACTTGCGTATGCCGCCGGGGATGCCCCACACATCGTGTTGCACGGCGCCATGCATCCGGCCGCAGGCTGCGGGGCCATACCCCAGACGACGCCGAGCACCGATGTTCCGACGCACCCGTGAGATCAGCTTTTCCCGCTACGAACGGCGCCGTTCACCTTGGCGGCTGCCGCGCTGGCTGTGGCTGCTGCTGGCCGGCGCCGGCCTGGGTGCAGGCGGCCTGGGCTACGTGCAGCAGGAACTGCTGCCACCGCGCCTGACGGCCGAGGCCTCGGCCCGCACGGTGGTGGCCTACCGGCAGGCCGAGGCCGAACGGCAGCGTCTGGCGGCGGCGCAGGCGCAGCTGACCGCGCAGCTTGCCGCGGCCGACGCGGCGCGCCAGCAGCAGGCCGCCGAGCTGGCGGCCAGCCGCGCCACCGCCGAGCGCCTGCAGCGCGAGCTGGCGGTGCTGGTCGACGCCTTCCCGCCCGACCCGCGCGCGGGCGCGGTGGCGGTGCGCGCGATGCGCTTTGCCGACACCGGCCGGGCGCTGGCCTACGACCTGGCCCTGAGCCGTGAACGCGACGGCGGCCAGCTGCTGGCCGCCACGATGCAGATCATCGTCACCGGCCGCGCTGAACGGGGCGGCCGGGACGAGGTGGCCGTGACGCTGCCGCCGGTGCCCGTCAGCCTGGGGCCGCAGGCCGTGCTGCGCGGCAGCCAGCCGCTGCCGGCGGGCTTCCGGCCGCGGCAGGCCAGCGTGCGCTTCCGGGCCGGCCCGGGCGGCCCGGTGCTGGGCATGCGCGTGGGTCTGGTACGGTAGCGCCGCATGACGTTCCCGAATCTGCCTCGACCCCAGCGCGCCGGGCCGCGCCGGTGCGCCCGGCACCGGCCCGCCCGGGCCCTGCTCTGCGCCACCGCGCTCGTGCTCGCCGGCTGCGCCGGCCTGTCGCCGCCGCGGCCCGGCGGGCCGGCCCCCGCGCCGGCGCCGGGCGCGCCGCCGGCCGCCCCACCGACGGCCCCCGCGCCGCCGTCCACGGCATCGACGCGTGCGCCGGGCACCGACACGCCGGGCGACGCGCCCGCGGGGCCGGCGCCCAACGCCCGCACCGCCGGTGCCGAGATGCTGGCCATCGAACAGCGCTGGCTGCAGGACTGGTTTCGCGGCACGCCCGTGCGCATCGGCCAGCGCAGCGACGGCACGCTGGCCATCGACGTGCCGCGCGAGTTCTGCTTCGACGCCGGTCGCAGCCAGGTTCGGCCCGCGCTGGGCGCGGTGCTCGACAAGGTGGCCGAAAGCCTGCGCCGGCGGCCCGGCACGCGGCTGACGCTGCTGTCGGCGCCCGGCGACGCCGCCGGCAGCCCTGCGGCAGCGGCGCTGGCACTGCAGCGCGCCGCGATGGTGCACCGTCACCTGCGTGAACGGGGAGTCGCCCCTGCGCGCCTGGGTGAGCTGGTGGCCGAAGGCAGCAGTGCCGTGCAGCTGCGCATCGTTGCCACCGCGGCCCCGGCGTCCGGGGGCGTGAACTTGCGCTGACGCAAGCCAGCGCCGCGGTGGCCGAAGCTAGACTGTTGCTTCGCCCGGGCACACCTTGCCGGTGCCGCCACCGGGTGGCGCCGAAACCACCGGCCGGGCCCGACCGCGAGGACGCGCAGATGCCCATCGACCCGGCGCTGGTGAAAGAGCTGGAGCGCCGCCGCGACGCGGTGATGCGCGGCGGCGGCGCCGACAAGCTGGCGCGGCGCCGCGAGGAAGGCCGGTTGAGCGCGCGTGAACGCCTGGACGCGCTGTTCGACGCGCACAGCTTCCTCGAATTCGGCATGCACGCCCACCACGCCAGCCACGCCTTCGGCCTGGCCGGCAAGGACCTGCCGGCCGACGGCGTGGTCACCGGCGTGGGCTTCATCGACGGCCGCGCAGTGGCCGCGTTTTCGCACGACTTCACCGTCGGCGGCGGCGCGCTGGGCCGCATCCACGCCCGCAAGGTCTGCGACCTGCTGGACTACGCGCTGAAGGCCGGCATGCCGGTGATCGGCTTCAACGGCAGCGGCGGCGCGCGCATCCAGGAAGGGGTCGATTCGCTCAGCGGCTACGGCCAGATCTTCTACCGCAACGTCGAGGCCAGCGGCGTGGTGCCGCAGATCGCCATCATCGCTGGCGCCTGCGCGGGCGGCGCGGCCTACTCGCCGGCGCTGTGCGATTTCCTCATCATGGTGCGCAACGCGGCGACGCTGATGTTCATCTGCGGGCCCGAGGTCATCAAGGCCGCCACCGGCGAAACCGCAGCGCTGGAACAGTTCGCCACCGCCGACGCCCATGCGGCCGTGGCCGGCAACATCCACTTCATCGCCGACGACGACGCCCATGCCGCGCGGCTGGCGCAGGCGCTCATCGGCTACCTGCCGCAGAACAACCTCGACGACCCGCCGCACCGCCCCACGCCCACGCTCAGCCTCGACCCGGTGCCGGCGCTCGACGCCCTGGTGCCGGCCGACCCGAAGATGCCCTTCGACGTGCAGGCCGTCATCGGCCACCTCGTCGACGCCGGCAGCTTCCTCGAGGTGATGGCCGCCTTTGCGCCCAACATCGTGATCGGTTTCGCGCGCATCGACGGCGTCGTGGTCGGCATCGTCGCCAACCAGCCCATGGTGAAGGCCGGCTGCCTGGACATCGACGCCTCGGACAAGGGCGCACGCTTCATCCGCACCTGCAACGCCTACGGCGTGCCGCTCATCACGCTGGTCGACACGCCGGGCTACCTGCCCGGGCTGGCGCAGGAACGCGGCGGCGTCATCCGCCACGGCGCGAAGATGCTGTTCGCCTTCGCGGCGTCGACGGTGCCCAAGCTCACCGTCATCATGCGCAAGTCCTACGGCGGCGCCTACCTCGCGATGTGCTCCAGCGACCTGGGCGCCGACCTCGTCTACGCCTGGCCGACGGCCGAGATCGCGGTCATGGGCGCCGAGGGCGCGGTGAAGGTGATCTTCGCGCGCGAGCTGAAGCAGGCCGACGATCCGGCGGCCAGGCTGAAGGAACTCGTCGCGCAGTACCGCGACGAGTTCGCCTCGCCCTACCAGGCGGCCAAGGCGGCGCTCGTCACCGACGTCGTCACGCCGGCGCAGACGCGCGGCATCGTCTCGCTGGGGCTGCGCACGCTGCTGTCCAAGCGCGAGATGCGGCCGCCGAAGAAACACGGGAACATCCCGCTGTGAACGCCACCCCCGACCGCCTGGCGGCGGGCCGATGAGCGGCGGCGCGGTGCAGCCGCTGTGGGCAGCCGCCGAGCTGCTCGTCGGCTTCGTCATCGTGATGTTCACGCTGGCGCTGCTGTGGGGGCTGACGGCGCTGATGGCGCGCGTCGTCGCGCGGCTGGAGCAGCTGCGGCCGGCCACGCCGCCGCACGCCCCGCCGACGCCGCCCGCCACGTCCGGCGCGGGTATCGCCGACGCAGGTATCGCCGACGCAGGTATCGCCGAGGCGGGCATCGGCGACGGGGAGCTGGCCGCCGTGGCCACCGCCGTGGCGCTGATGCTCGATCGCCCGCACCGCGTGGTGCGCGTGCGGCCCCAGCCCTCGGCCTGGGGCCAGCAGGGCCGCCGCGACGCCCACGCTTCGCACCGCATGCCTTGAAGGGCACACCGCCATGATGAAGAAGCACCTGCGCATCACCGTCAACGGCAAGACCTACGACGTGATTGCCGAGATCCTCGACGACGACGGCAGCGCCCTGCCGCAGGCCACGGCCGGCGGCGCACCCCCCGTGGCCGGCAGCGCCGCGGTGGTGGCCGCGGCAGCGCCGCCGCGCGGCGCGGCGCCCGCTGCCGGCGCCGGCGAGATCCGCGCGCCGCTGGCCGGCAAGGTGGTGGCCGTCGACGCTGCCGTGGGCACGGCGGTCACCGCCGGCCAGGCCGTGCTCACGCTCGAGGCGATGAAGATGAACACGCTGATCACCGCGCCCGCCGCCGGCCGCGTCGCCGCCGTGCACGTGAGGCCCGGCGAGGCGGTCGAAGAAGGCCAGTTGCTCATCACGGTCGGCTGAGGCGGGCGACGACGATGGACCTGCTGCTGCGCGTCTGGGCCACCACCGGCTTCGGCCAGGTCAGCGGCGGCATGCTGCTGATGTGGGGCGTGGTGGCGCTGCTGCTCTTCCTGGCGGTGAAGAAGGGCTTCGAGCCGCTGCTGCTGGTGCCCATCGCCTTCGGCGCGCTGCTGGCCAACCTGCCGACACACGGCGTGATGGAAGGCCTGGTCGACCTGGGCTTCCCGCTCAAGCCCGACGGCACCGGCGGCCTCTTCTTCTACATCTCGCAGGGCATCCTGCTCGAGCTGTTTCCGCCCATCATCTTTCTCGGCGTGGGCGCGCTCACCGACTTCGGCCCGCTGATCGCCAACCCGCGCACGCTGCTGCTGGGCGGTGCGGCGCAGTTCGGCGTCTTCGCCACCGTCTTCGGTGCGGTGGCGCTGGGTTTCACGCTGCCCGAGGCGGCGTCCATCGGCATCATCGGCGGCGCCGACGGGCCCACGTCGATCTTCCTGGCCAACAAGCTGGCGCCGCACCTGCTCGGGCCCATCGCGGTGGCGGCCTACACCTACATGTCGCTGGTGCCGCTGATCCAGCCGCCCATCATGCGGGCGCTGACGACGCCGGCCGAGCGCCGCATCCGCATGCAGACGCTGCGCAAGGTGGGCCGCCTGGAGAAGCTGGTGTTCGCGGTGATGGTGATGGGGGTGTGCACGCTGCTCGTGCCCGACGCCGCGGCACTGATCTTCATGCTCTTCCTGGGCAACTTCCTGCGCGAGAGCGGCGTCGTCGAGCGGCTCAGCCAGTCGGCGCAGAACGAGATCATCAACATCACGACGATCTTCCTGGGCACCAGCGTCGGCATCACGATGACGGCCGAGCGCTTCCTGGCGCTGGGTACGATGAAGATCATCCTCATGGGCGTGCTGGCGTTTGCCGTGTCCACCGCCGCGGGCGTGCTGATGGCGCGGCTGATGAACGTCTTCAGCACGAACAAGATCAACCCGCTGATCGGCTCGGCCGGCGTCAGCGCGGTGCCGATGGCGGCGCGCGTGAGCCAGGTCGAAGGCCAGAAGGCCGACCCGTCCAACTACCTGCTGATGCACGCGATGGGGCCGAACGTGGCCGGCGTCATCGGCACGGCGCTGGTGGCGGGTTACTTCATCGCGGCGATTCCGCACTGAACGCGGCCGGCCCGCGCGGCATCGATGGCCGTCTCACTCGGCGCGCAGCGCGTCCACGGGGTCCAGCCGCGCCGCATGGCGCGCCGGCAGCACGCCTGCGGCCAGGCCGATGACGGCGCTGCTGGCCACCGACAGCAGCACGTAGAGCAGCGGCGTGGACACCGGCAGCGCCGGCAGCGCGGCGCGGATCAGCTGCGCCAGCCCGAAACCGATGGCCACGCCCAGCAGGCTGCCCAGCACCGCCAGCACCACGGCCTCGCCGAGGAAGAGCCACAGGATCATGCGGCGCTGGCTGCCCAGCGCCATCATCAGCCCGATCTCGGGCGTGCGCTCGGCCACCGCGATGGTCATGATGGTGACGATGCCCACCGCGCCCACCAGCAGCGAGATGCTGCCCAGGGCCGCCACCGCCATCGTCAGCACGTCGAGGATGTTCGACAACGTGCCCAGCATCTCTTCCTGCGTCGTCACCGTGAAGTCGGCGCGGCCGTGGCGCGCGGCCAGCAGGGTTTCGGCGGCGCGGGCCACGCTGCGGCCGGCGACGGCGGCGTCGTAGGTGAGGTTGATCTCGGTCAGGCCGGCACTGTTGAAGAGCTCCATCGCGCGCGCCGTCGGCACGAAGGCGGTGTCGTCGAGGTCCAGGCCGAGGAACTGGCCCTTGGGCGCCAGCACGCCGATGACGCGGAAGCTCTGCCCGCCCAGGCGCAGGCGCTCGCCCAGCGCGCTGTCGGTGCCGAAAAGTTCGTGCTTCAGCTTGGGGCCCAGCACGACGAAGGCACGCGCCTGGTCGGCACCGTCGCCGGGCAGGAACTGGCCCACCGCCACCTGCATGTTGAAGACGGCCAGCGCCGCGTCGGACACGCCGTAGACGATGGTGCGGCGCACCCGGCCGCGCGCCTGCGCCTCGGCATTGCCCCAGGCCGTCGGCACCACGCCGATGACCCCCGGCACGCGCCGCAGCGCCCGCGCGTCGTCCAGCGTCAGCGGCCGCACCGAACTCGGCAGGCCCGAGGGCGCGCCGCCGCTGGCGCTGATGCGCCCGGGCGAGATGCCGATGACGTGGGTGCCGAACTGCGAGAACTCGCCCAGCACGTAGCGGTGCACGCCCTCGCCGATGGAGGTGAGCAGGATCACCGCCGCGATGCCCACCGCGATGCCCGACAGCGTGAGCCCGCTGCGCATGCGGTGCGCGGTGATCGAGCGCCACGCGAAGCGGACGGCGTCGGCGGGCGTCATGCCGGGCACCTCATCGCCGGGCCAGCGCGGTGACGGGGTCGAGCTGCGCCGCGCGCCGCGCCGGCAGCACGCCGAACAGCAGCCCGGTGGCCAGCGCCGTGCCCAGCCCGGCCAGCACCGCCCACCCGGGCGGGTAGGCCGGGAACACCGGGTAGAGCGCACGGATCAGCGCCGCGCCGGCCAGCCCCAGGCCGTAGCCGATCAGCGCACCGACACCCGACAGCAGCGCCGCCTCGACGAGAAAGGCGCTGCGGATCGTGGCCCCGCTGGCGCCCAGCGCCTTCAGCAGCCCGATCTCGCTGCGCCGCTGCGCCACCGACACGAGCATCACGTTCATCACCAGGATGCCGGCCACCGCCAGGCTGATGGCGGCGATGCCGGCCACGGCCAGCGTCAGCGTGCCGATCAGGCGGTCGAAGGTGGCCAGCAGGGCGTCCTGGGCAATCACCGTCACGTCCTCCTCGCCGTCGTGGCGCGCCTTGATGATGTCCAGCGCCTGCTGCCGCGTCGGTTCGATGGCATCGCGGCTGCGGGCCTCGACGAGGATGCGGAACAGCGTGTGGGTGTCGAACATCGCCTGCGCGATGGACACCGGCACCACCGCCAGTTCGTCGGTGTTCATGCCCAGCCCGCTGCCGGTGGCCGCGAGCACGCCGATGACGCGGAAGCGCCGGTCGCCCACGCGCACGAACTGCCCCAGCGGATTCTGGTTCGGGAACAGCTCGTCGCGCACCTTGGCGCCGAGCACCATCACCGGCGAGCCGCGGCCCCAGTCCTCGCGCGGCAGGAACTGGCCCTGCGCCATCCTGAACTGGCGCACCTCGATGAACTCGGCCGTCGAGCCCAGCACCATGCCTTCACGCAGCCGCCCGCCCACCGACAGTTCCGAGGTGCCCACCGTCAACGGCGCGGCGCGGCGCACACCCGGGGCGCGCAGCAGGGCCTGCGCGTCCTCGATGGTCAGGTCGCGCGGCGTGGTGCTGACGAAACTGCCCGGGTTGATGCCGCCGGTCTCGGTGCGCCCGGGCAGCACGATGACGAGGTTGCTGCCGATGGCGCTGAACTCGCGCATCACGTAGCGCCGCGCGCCGTCGCCCAGGGCCGTGAGCGCGACCACCGCGGCCACGCCGATGGCCATGGCCAGCATCAGCAGCGCGGTGCGCACGCGGTTGCCGCGCGCCGCGCCCAGCGCGAAGGCCAGCAGGTCAGGCGCGCGCATCGGCCGGCCCCGCGGCGGGCGCAGGCACGGCCCCGTCGTGCGCCGCGGCTTCGGCTGCGATGCCGGGTCGCGTCTCGTCGTGGCGGATGGCGCCGTCTTCCATCAGGATGCGCCGCCGTGCGCGTGCACCCAGCGCGGCGTCGTGCGTCACCATCACCAGCGTCACGCCGCCGGCGTTCAGCTGCTCCAGCAAACGTATGACCTCGTCGCCGGTGGCACGGTCGAGGTTGCCGGTGGGCTCGTCGGCCAGCAGCAGCGCCGGCTGCATGATGGTGGCGCGTGCGATGGCCACACGCTGGCGCTGGCCACCCGAGAGCTGGTCGGGCCGGTGCCCGGCGCGGTCGGCCAGGCCGAAGCCGGCCAGCGCCTGCTGCACGCGCGCCTCGCGCTCGCGCGGCGGCATGCCGGCCAGCACCATCGGCAGCGCGATGTTCTCGGCCGCCGTCAGCCGCGGCACGAGGTGGAAACTCTGGAACACGAAGCCGATGCGCAGGCTGCGCACGCGCGCCTGCTCGTCGGGTGACAGCGTCGTCACGTCGCGCCCTTCCAGCAGGTAGTGGCCGGCGTCGGGGCGGTCGAGCAGGCCCAGCACGTTGAGCAGCGTCGACTTGCCCGAGCCCGAGGGCCCCATCACCGAGACGTAGTCGCCGGGC